>Ga0182041_10001224_pt1 | contig 12771 bp, 10 predicted proteins | sample flu12Cox44000178_FD_125967 | JGI IMG/M metagenome (GOLD analysis project Ga0182041, IMG submission 125967) | Lab enrichment of tropical soil microbial communities from Luquillo Experimental Forest, Puerto Rico - flux8day.12C.oxic.44.000.178 | ecosystem: Environmental > Terrestrial > Soil >...
TATAAAGTTTCATCCCAGTCCTCACTTAACATGCGCCCCGGCAACTGCAAAAGTAAATCGTTTGCGATGTCAGCGTGACTGTCCTGAACTTTCCGCTTCGTTCGTCGTTGATAATTGAAACCCAAACGGCATCATTAAATACTGAATCAAAGAAGAAAAAAATGACAACTCGTATCAAGCCCATTCCAGAAGGTCATCACACCCTTACGCCTCACCTGGTTGTGAAGGGAGCCAGTCAAGCCATTGAATTCTACAAAAGGGCTTTTGGCGCGGAAGAAATCGTCCGAATGCCGGGGCCGGATGGCAATTCCGTTATGCACGCCGAATTGAAGATTGGAGATTCGCGACTTTGGCTCGTCGACGAATTTCCGGCGATGGGAAGCCTGGGACCTCACGGAATCGGGGGAACGCCCGTCACGATCCATGTTTATGTGGAGGACGCCGACGCGATTTTCAATCAGGCGGTGGCAGCAGGCGCTGAGGTCCGCATGCCCATTCAAGATGCGTTCTGGGGCGATCGATACGGGCTCATTGTTGACCCGTTTGGACACAAATGGTCGGTGGCAACACACAAAGAGGACCTGACACCGGAAGAACTTGCCAAACGTGCTCGGGTCGCCTTCAGCGGGTGTTCTGCTACCGCGTGACGAAAGTTGCGGGCGGCGTGCTTCCCAGCAACCCAACAATAAGGATTACTCCGGTACCCAATCCTATTTCCAAAAGGACGTTTCGAAGCAGTGAACGAATAGCACCCTCCTCGTACACCACGTCTGCGGTCAGAACATCTCCAGTTAGCTTCGGCTTCAGCACGAGAAGATTCCAGGCGCCGAATCCGACCATTAACAGGAAGAGTACGAGCTTTGAAGCTAATAATTGCCCGTAAGGGGTTGTCAGCAGAGCGCGAACGTTTCCGACCAGGAAAACGCTATTCAACAACCCGGTCAATGCCATTAGCGCCACCGCGATAAGGCTGCTCGTTGAGAATCGGCGAACTACCAGTCCAGCCATCCCCAATGCCTCGGTCTGGCCCGATTTCAGCAGCACAAAGAAGAATGTCGCCAGAGGCGCCAGTGCACCCGGCCAGAACGCGGAGGTAAGGAGATGGAGTGCATCGCCTAGAAGGTGGATGGCTCCGTAGCCCCCAGGACTTGCAGCGGCATGTCCGACCCACGCCAGAGAGACAAGTTCAACAAGGGAAAGCCAAGCGAGGTTTACCAGGATGCTTCGGCGTCTCGATGAGCGTGCCAGCAACCAGAGACTAATCCCAAAGACCAGGCTCACGACCAAACGCATCAACCAAAGATGTCCGAATTGAGTGACGAACAGCACCGTCCCTAAGGCTTCAGGATTGATGCACGCAAGCATGTCCTCGCCGCTCATCGATGCCGTAACGAGCCAAAGCCATGCGATCCAAGAAAGTTGAGCGATCGCCCAGGTCGCCCAGGCAAAGCGGTAGGTCGACCGGTGGAGAGACAAAAACAAAGGCAGAAGGGTTTCTTGCGGATTCCTTACAAACGGCGCAACAATCACCGATTCGAATATGAATAGGGCCGGCAGGAGGATCGAGGCCCAGAGGTGCACCCAACGGACGATTACCAGGAGCAGCGCCATTGCAGGATTGCCTATGTTCGATTTTCGGCGGCCGGCTACAATCGACCTCCTTGACCTGAGGCACGGCCTCGCTTACTAAGGCACGATTTCAAACAGGTAGGCGCCCGTCGTCACGTGCGTGTCGACAGAAACGGCACGCCAGACAACTTTGTAATTTCCCGGTTTCAACGCCGGAAGGGATACCGTAAGCAACGCCCCATTGGATTTATCTGTCTGCACATCACGCCGATCCACCTCCTCATTAGACGCATCGAATACCTGAATCTTACTCAGCGCCGGTTCCACTTTCTCTGTAAACCAGATCTTCACCTGAACCGGCGATCCGTGCACTCTGCTGCCAACAGCGGGTTCAGCGTGGTCCAGGAAAGCGTGCGCCCAAGCTGCCAACGTGGTATGCAGGAGGAGGAAAAGGGCCAGGCCCACATCGCGTCTCGCGCTCATGGCAGTCTCCCGTAAGCGGCTTTCCGAACACCTTTGGCAAATAAAAGCAACACTTTCACGGAGTCGAAAGCGCAAAGATCTTTTTGTTTTTCAAAGACGCAACCAGCCGATAGTGGCTATCGATGAATTGAGTCATCTGCGTTGCAAAGTGAGAGAAGCCGGACTCTTGCGTACCATCGGTCGGCCAATCGTCGATGACTATCACTGCCGGGCGAAACATTCGGATTTTGGCGATCTCGGCTTGTTGCCAATCCTGCGATCCAGCCATGTTGTCAATGTAGAGGAGAGATGGGAAGGTCCGACGAGCGGTAATGAAATTTACTCCCGGCAGGTAGGGATAACATACGACGTAATCGTTTTTTGTGCTGTTGCATACCGTTGCCGAAAAAAGAGCGTTTACTTCTTCGTACTCTGCTTTGGTAAGGAATACATCAACTCCGTTCGCACCGCGGAAGTTGGTGTGTCGATCCGCCCGGCTTGCGATTGTACCACCCTGTTGATTCGGAAGGGTGAGTAAAAGATAACAGATACCTACTAGAACAATCGCGATCGAGAAAGTCGTTGAGAGCCGACCTCTGCCCTGGCTCGACCAAAGCAGCCAGCCAGCGCTAGTTAAAGCGACAAGGCCTCCGTTCATGAATTCAATCAAGTGCGGCAAGTCGGGGCGGAAAAAGAAAAATTGAGGAAAAGCTGCTAAACAGCCTGCCAACAGGGCGGAGAAGAGCAGCCAGCGATCGATCGCCATTTTATTTGACAGACGAAGGCAAAGGCCGGCCACGAACAACGCACAAATCAAGAGCGGCGGTATGTAAGTAAGGAAAGCCAGGAGACGATATTCAATCCTGGGCGATTTCTGAAATATTTGTTGGAAGGAGCGCCGACGAAGAAAACCCGGCGGTTTGTCGACCGTCACAGGGTGATTTTCAACAATAGATCCCACCGGCGCAGGGCCATATGCCGCCCCGGTCTGAGATTGGTTATCGGCATTTTCAGCAACAATTCCCGGCCGCTCAGGGCTATGTGCTGCCCCGATTTGAGCCTGGTTGTTGGCAATTACTTGGGTTGGCCGCGGCAGCAAACGCGTCAGGATGAGGGCTGCGACATGGGAGTATTGGCCGGCGAACGACTGCAAGAAATGCCGATGATAGGCATCGTAGATAAAGGGCAGGTGCATGACCGCGGCGCCGAGGAGGAGATTGCCCGCGACAATTAAATTCAAGCGGAGCCGGCGATCCAGCAGAACGGCGTCCAGCAAAATGACCAAAACCCAGACCGCGGTGAGGAATATCCCGATGTCGATTCGGATCAGATAAGTGGTTCCGAGCAGAAGCCCGGCACCGACGCTTAGAAGAGCCTTTCGTTGGCTCGTCAAAAAGAGTGTGATCGCGAACAGATTCGAGAGCACAAGGAACGGTATGTAAGCCTTGAAATATTGGCCAGTAACTGCAAACACGGCGAAACCTTGGACGGACGCGAGCCAAAGAGGAGCATCCAGCCGCCGAAGGAGCATGAACGCAATGATACTGGAGGCGGTCGATATACCGTAAAAATAGGCCCGCATCAAAAGCAGATTAGTGCCGAAAAGCCTGAACAGGGTGCTAATGGGGTAGAACCAGAGCACGTTGTATCCGGGCAACAAGTCCAGGAAAGGACGTTCCCCGTGCATCAGTCGTTGGCTGATGAGTCCGACATTTCCTTCTTCGCCGAGATTCAAGCCATACCGATAGATCAGGCGATAATTGACGAGTGCAAACAATACCAGAGCCGTTCCGGCCACGAGGGTATTTCTGCGTCGATTCAGTGTATCCATCTCAGCATTCGGATTCGTCGTGCGTGGCACTCGGCCGGATTACCGGCCCCGTTTCATTTTCCGACAAAATGAGGTGGCTGTCGATTCACTGCGCAATATCTGGCTGGCAAATGACGTTTATCGTGGCGGGCATCGTCGGGCTTTGCTGGCTCCTTTCTGGCTTCCCCTGTACGACGAGCCGAACGAGGGCGCCTCAGCTCTTCGTCGGCCTGGAACAGCTTTCCAGCGAATCGGGTGCAAAGCTGTTGCAAAGGACTCGCCTACAGTTGCTTAAACTGCTAAACAGTCATTTATGCATTTGATTTTACAATCGCTGGTTCCGCTGGCGTTCGTTATTTTTTTAGGCTGGCTGGCCGGCTGGCGGAAAATCATTGACGCCACGCATAGCTCCAGTCTGGCCACCTATGTAATGAGTTTTAGCTTTCCCTGTCTTCTTTTCGCCAAAACTGCAACTACCTCCCTGCAGAACTTGATTAATTACCGCTTTATCGCGGGTTTGGGTCTTGGCCTGCTCGGCATGTATCTGGTGGTCTTTCTATTCAATCGCTATGTTCGACGAATATCCATCAGCCATAGCTGCCAGACCGCGTTCGTCACTTCGTTTCCGGATATGGCGTTTATGGGTATTCCGATCTTCCTGGTACTGTTTGGCGAAGAATCGCTGATTTCGATTGTCATCGGAAATTTGATCACCAGTTTGATCATGATACCAGTGACTGTTTCCATTCTCGAAATCGCGCAGGCTTCAGAAGTCAAGACCAATATTGCGGCCTTGGTGTTGAAAGTGTTCAAGAAGCCCTTGGTTCTTGCGCCGATCTTCGGAGCTATCTTTTCACGTTTAAATCTTCACCTGCCGCCACTGGCGATGGAGTCGCTAAATTTAATCGGCGGTACCACTTCGGGTGTGTCTTTGTTTGCCTTAGGCCTGATCATGTCACAGGACAAGGTTAGCCTTAGCAAACCGGTTCTGTTGAATGTGTTTAATAAAACCTTAGTGCATCCTCTGTTTATGTTTGGAGTGGTTATTGCTTTTGGGATCACTGGAGCGTTGGCGAAAGAAGCGGTTTTACTGTGTGCCATGCCCTCGGCAATTATGACCACGATGTTCGCGGCTAAGTACAATGTGCTTAGAGTGGAATCAAGCAGCAGCACCGTCGTGGGAACGGTTGTTGCATTATTTACGATGGCCTTCATTATGCGCGCTTTAGGGATCGGATTGTAAGAGGATCATATCCGCAAAGCTGGATCGGTGAATTCCATCCCTGTTCTAGCGAGGCCGCGCCTCAGACCAGCGAGGTGTAAGGGTAAGATGGTCGGTTGAGAGGGGCATCTGGGGGTGAAGCGGCCTCGCTTTTGCGGGACCGAAATTTGTTAAGGGTTGGAAGTCCTGGCAATTCCTAAGCAGCCAGCGTTTGTTTTTTTAATTTGTGCCGTGCATGTTCAATTGGTGTGGGAATCGGGTAGCTTTACCCGTTCTCGGTCCCGCTTATAGAATCCTTGAAAAGCAAGTCCGATCTGATCCTCGATGTACGGTAACGGAAAAACTTGACTCATTTGCAATCGGTTTTGCTTTTCAAGGATTCTAGTGCATCAGGCAATTGTCGATCAATTCAGCAAAGGATTTGTGCCAATGCAGGCTAGCCACAGGCTCAACTCGTGAAGCGCGACTACGGAAACACAAGCTGCCATTCAATGATTGGGTTGGGCCGGGCGAAAACGTGTACCCTGGCCTTCCAGGTCCCCGCCTCCTGGCGCAGTATTTCGAACCAGTGCCCGGTTATGGTCTTGCCGTTTGCGACAACCGAGTAATCCCCAGCCATCACCGCTTCTTCAGTACGGTTGAACTCCACCTGGGTGATCTTTTGATCAAAGCCGGCGGCGCCGGCATCGAAGAGTTGTTGATAGTGCTGCTGGATTTCTGCTTTTCCGCGCATCACTTCGAGTCTGGGCAGAAGCTCGACAAACATTGCATCCGGGGTAAACTGGGCTGCGATGCTGGCGGCATCTTTTTTATTGTACATTTGGACGCGCTGCGCGATGAGCGCTTCAGCTGCGGCCTTAAGGTCCTCCGTACTGTTCTGTTGAGTAGCGGCGGGCAGAGCTGTTCCGATCGTTATGGCTAAAATGGAAAGCAGGAGTTGCCTTGCCGAGGTCATGCTCATTGTCGGTAAGAAATCAATCATATGGGTCGCGCCTATCGGTAGATCTCGCCACCTGTCCGAATGAATTCCTCTGCCTTCTCCCGCAAGCCGGATTGAATCGACTCCAAGCCGTCAAAACCATTTTGTTCGGCGTACTTCCTTACGTCTTCAGTGATCTTCATGGAGCAGAAATGAGGTCCGCACATGGAACAAAAATGAGCTGTCTTTGCACCTTCCTGAGGGAGCGTTTCATCGTGGTAAGATTGCGCCTTTTCCGGGTCCAGACTTAGGTTAAACTGGTCGGCCCACCGAAATTCAAAGCGCGCTTTGCTTAACGCGTCATCTCGATGTTGGGCGCTGGGATGTCCTTTTGCGAGGTCCGCGGCGTGTGCTGCAATCTTGTAGGCGATGACCCCTTCCTTCACATCTTCGCGATTCGGCAATCCAAGGTGCTCTTTCGGGGTTACGTAACATAACATCGCCGTTCCGTACCAACCGATCATTGCAGCTCCGATCGCGCTCGTTAGATGATCATACCCCGGTGCGATGTCGGTTGTTAAGGGCCCAAGCGTGTAAAACGGAGCCTCATGACACCAGGCCAGTTGCTTCTCCATATTCTCCTGGATCATGTGCATCGGAATGTGACCCGGTCCTTCGTTCATGACCTGGACGCCGAACTCCCACGCGCGTTTGGTGAGGTCGCCCTGAGCGTAAAGTTCTGCAAACTGCGCTTCATCATTGGCGTCTGCAATCGAGCCGGGACGCAGCCCGTCGCCTATCGAAAAACTGACATCATAGGCCGCCATGATCTCGCAGATCTCGTCCCAATGCGTGTAGAGAAAATTTTCTTTGTGATGCGCCAGACACCATTTCGCAAGAATTGAGCCTCCCCGGGAGACAATGCCCGTCTTTCGTTTTGCCGTCAGGGGAATGAACCGAAGCAAGACGCCAGCGTGGACCGTGAAATAGTCAACGCCTTGTTCTGCCTGCTCGACCAGGGTGTCCCGATAAACTTCCCAGGTGAGCTCCTCCGCCCGGCCTCCGACTTTTTCAAGAGCCTGATAGATCGGAACCGTGCCGATTGGAACCGGGCTGTTACGGATAATCCATTCCCTGGTCGCATGAATATTTTTTCCGGTCGAGAGATCCATGACCGTGTCTGCGCCCCACCTCGTAGCCCACCGCATTTTTTCCACTTCTTCCTCAATACTCGAAGCAACCGCCGAATTCCCGATATTAGCGTTGATCTTGACCAGAAAGTTCCGGCCGATGATCATCGGCTCAAGTTCAGGATGATTAATGTTCGCGGGAATTATCGCTCGGCCCCGGGCGACTTCGTCGCGGACAAATTCAGGCGTGATGGACCGCGGAATTGCGGCGCCCCATGCATGGCCCGGGTGATACCCGTTTTCTTCAACCCGTTCTCTTCCAAGGTTTTCCCTGATCGCAACGTATTCCATTTCCGGCGTGATTATGCCCTGACGCGCGTACCAGAGCTGCGTCACCGGGTGCCCTGCGGACGCCCCTAGCGGCCCTCGTTTCAATCCAGGAAAAAACTCCAGCTTACCCTTGGTTTGCTTCTGTGTCGCTTTCGCTGCATGTGTCGCGCTGAGGTAGCCATCATCTTCGGGTCGAGTCGTCCGGCCTTCGTATTCCCGAACATCGTTCCTGCCAAGAATCCACGGCCGTCGCAATCCAGGCAAGCCCTCGGTCACCTCGCAATTTTGATTGGGATCACCCCACGGCCCGCTCGCATCATAGACAATGATCGGTTGATTCTTTTCGTCCCTGCCGTCTGAAAGCCGGGTGGGGGATTGTGATATCTCGCGAAGGCTGACGCGGATTTCTGGGTGGAGTTTCCCGGCAATATAAACGCGCCGGCTGCTCGGAAATTTGTACTCGTCTGTGATCATGGCGGAAAGTTGCGCAGGACCACATCCGGAGGTTTGCTCCCTGCGACGGTATTAACCGTTTCAGGTTCAAAGGGTCACCGCAAGAGCGCGGTTTGAGCGTTTGCGAGGAACCTCGGTTTTGGAGACAGCGTTTGATTCCGCACCATCGATTCCAATCCAACGATCTCTTCCGCATCCCTTCGGACTCTCAGCCAGAGGCTCCCCTGCGTTTGACCAGTAAACAACGAAGAAAAGCCCACGTCAACGTTTGGCTGTGCGGCAGAATAGATATCTATTCCTTCGCGTGCCTTGGCGTACCTTTGCGCGAGGCCCGAACTCCAAACCCCAAACCCCGAACCCCGAACCTCAAACTACCCCGTTGTCCTCAGGCCGCTGGCGATCGCATTGATGCAAACGAGTAAATCGACCAGGAGACGTTCGGCCGTCTTGTTATCCTCGGACGCAAGAGCCGACCGCCAGTCCCTCAGCAGAGTGACCTGTTGCGTGTGAAGTGCCAATAAGGCACCCGCACGGATCTGATGCGTTTTGGTAAAGCGTGGACGCCTCGTGGCGGCATCGCTTCCCAAAACTTCTCTGAGCATCGATTGCGCGAGATCAAACTCTTCCAAAACTCGCCGAAAAACAGCCATTACGCCCGCTTCTGGTGGACACAAAGTCGCATATTTTTCCATCAGCGATCGCTCGGCGCTCGCTAAATTCGTTTCTGCGTTCGTCAGAACAAAACGGAGGAAAGGGGATGACAGCCTCAGTTCCACGACCTGCGCGAAACCCCGCGGGTTCAGACTCTGAAGCCGGTGCAGAGCCGTTCCAATCCCAAACCAGCCGGGTAAATAGTAGCGCGATTGGGTCCAACTGAAAACCCACGGGATCGCCCGCAAATCCGCGAGAGAGCGTTGTCCGGTTCTGCGGCTCGGGCGAGACCCTATACTGCTCAACTCTAACGCATCAATGGGAGTCGCCGAACGGAAAAACTCAATGAACCCTTCCATCGCCAGCAACGCGCGATAAGCGTTGCGGCTCAATTCTGAGAGTTCTCCGACCACCGAAACAGCGTCATCCGCGGGCTCGTATATGCGGCGCTGGAGAAGCGTAATGCCCGTGACACCGGCCAAAAGAAGCTCTAGATTGTAGGTCGACGTGCTCCGGTTGGCATATTTTTGAGCAATTGTTTCCCCCTGCTCCGTAAGGCGCAAATCGCCGCGGATGGTCTGATTCGGAAGCGACTCGAGAAACCGGTGCGTAGGGCCGGCTCCGCGGCTTATGGTGCCCCCGCGGCCATGGAAATACCGGACCTGAACACCGAGAGAATCGGCGACACTGCTGATCGATTTCTGCGCGCGATGCAGCGCCCACTGACTCGTCAGCATTCCTGAATCTTTGTTGCTGTCACTATACCCAAGCATTACCTGCTGGACGAACCGGTGGCCGTTCCGAGAGTCTTGCTGCAGCGCTAAGCTTCTCCGGGTGAAGGCGTTAGACAGATATTTCCGCACAACCTCGGACGCGATTTCCAGGTCTTCAACCGTCTCGAAAAGGGGCACGATATGCAACTGGCAGCCGGGTCCTTCCGGCGTTTCAACCCAGAGACCGACCTCCCGCGCAAACAGGTTCATGATCAGCAAATCCGCAACCCCGCGCGTCATGCTGATGATTAACGATCCTATGCCCCGGATCCCGAACTGATCGCGGTAATCTTTGATCTCGCGGAAACAACTCAACACGGCGTCGGCTTCCGGGCCGATCAGCGTTCCGGGCGCAAGGAAGGGCCGCCGCGAGAGCAATTCAGTTTCCAGGAAAGGCAGCCTCTGCTCCTGACTCCAATCCGCGAACGTCTTAGCCTCCGGGAGGGCGGCGCGTTCGAGAATCTGGACCATTGCACGGTCGTGAAACGCACTGTTCTGGCGAATATCGAGCACGGCGCCATGAAAACCGAAAACATCCACCAGCCGGATGACAGGTAATATTTCTGTGCGGGTGATTCTGAACGCGCCGATAGCATCCAGAGACCGTGCTAGCAGACTGAGGTCATCACGCAGCTCAAATGGTGATGTGTATCCCTGGTGATCAAGGGTGTTAGTTAATTTTTTATGAATCAATAATGCAAATTGCCGCCAGGGTTCGTCGGGCCGCATCTGGAGAATGTTTTCGCCTCCGACTTCTGAGCACAGGTTTGCAATTGTTTCGGTCAACTCTTCAGAGGGTTTCTGCTCATAACGTGTCATCGTTAAGTGTCTGGAAATGGTATCGACGGCCTTCAAAAGGAGCTGCAGCGCCGCACGGCGCAAATCGCGGAATGTTTCGCCTGTGACTTCCGCCGTCACCAATGGATGGCCGTCTCGATCGCCACCAACCCAGGTCGCAAACCGCAAACGAGGCAATGTCGCGGGGGAAATAAGCGTGTCGGGGTGATAGCCGGCCTCGGTCCAGGCCTGCCGAAGTCGCAGGTCCAGATCCTTGAGCACACTGGGAAAGACTTCCTGGAGATAATAGAGTACGTTGCGACGTTCCTCAGCTATGATCGGCTTAGTGCGATGCACTTCGCCGGTGCGCCAAAGGCGTTCGAGGGTGACCTTGATTTCGTCGCGAATAGCCTCTTGTTCCAGAGGCGTCCACATTTGATTCTCGCGGCCGACGATCAGACTGTGGAGGGCTCGGTGTTGCTCAAGCACCGCCAGGCGCTTTGCCTCGGTCGGGTGAGCCGTCAGAACAGGCTCGATCCATATCTTATTTAACTGTTGAGCAATCTGCGCTTCCGCGATCCCTGCGTTACGCATTTTGCGCAATTGATCCGCCCATAGACCGGGCTCACCGGAAAGGCCGATCTCCGATTCGCGGCATCTACGGACCTGGGCGGCGACGTTTTCTTCGACCATGTTGAGCAACTGAAATGCGATCGAATAAGCCTGGCAGAGTCGCGGATTCGGCGCGGCATCGACATTGACCTGATTAATCCATGGGAGATTACGGGCAAGATAATGCTCGCCAAGTTCCTCGAGCACTTCGCGGAAACAATTCATCAGGAAGGTCAGATCATCGTGAATTTTTTGAAAACCGCGGGCGATATAATCTTCTTTCATGGTCAAAGAGAAGCTTGGGTGGTGAAATAACTATCGGAAAACAGCTGGTGGTAGCCAAGCTGGGAGAACCGAAATTGACACGTTACCGACAATTACAAAACTCCTTTATTTTCAGGCGGATATCCATAACATCATACAATAGATGTCATATAAAGTAGAAACGCCACCCTTATTTGAGCACCAAAAAATCGACCTGATTGTGCCCACAAAAGAACATTTGGCAGCAAAAGCCGCGCCATGTGCCCTGTCCGAAGTTCGAAACGTGTGAACTCGGCCTTCAAGACGCTGGTGCCGTGCTTCAACTTGGCAATGTCCGGTGACTGCTGTCCGGTTTTCATCGACAAACCCCGTCTTTCACTCGGCTGCCGAAATCACACAACGAAACTCTGTATTTTTTCCAGCGGGCAACAGTCCTTGTCCACCTCGCAACATACTATTACAATTGCTCATGATTGTCCGACCTCATGCGCCGCTTCTGACGGTAGCAAAATACAAAAACCTGCCAGAGACCGGGCCGCGCTACCAACTGATCGAAGGAGACCTTTACGTGGCGCCGGCACCAAACCGTTTTCACCAGGACATCTCACGCAATCTCCTGGGGGCGCTTGACCGCTATCTGGAAACAAATCCGATCGGGATTCTTTACAATGCGCCATTCGATGTCTACCTGACCGAAATAGATGTTTTTCAGCCCGACTTGATAGTTGTACTTAACGCGAATCGATTCATCCTGACCGAAGCCGGCGCGGAAGGATCGCCTGATTTCGTGATCGAAATCCTTTCGCCGAACACCCGGCAACTCGATCTGGTCAACAAGAAGCGAGTCTATGCACGGCTCGGGGTAAAGGAACTCTGGATCATCGATCCCGAAGCCGGTACGGTCGCTGTTCACAGATTTGACCAGAACCCGACCGACCCGGTCGATATTTGGACCGAGAGCGACACGGCCAATTCTCCTTTGGTGCCCGGATTTTCGATGAAAGTCGCTTCTATCTTCCGGCGACCTTAACTGGATCTGATCGGTTACCATACCAACAACGGTTCGCCCTTGTTGAGCCCTACCTGAACGCGCTTTCGGAGTTCGGGATCCTGCATCCATTCGAGCCTAAACAAGGTGCGTTCCATGTGGCCGACCTCTCTCGAGGCGGCATGAAGGCTGTTCCGCAACCACATTGAGTAAAACACATATTTCCCGACAGGCTCCGCGTTTTCATCCTCGCCAAGGACATAGATTTTGTGGAGAAAAAGCTGTCGGCTTGGCAGACTCCGGACCAGCCAAGTCGTTAAACGGCGACTCGAACGAGTCAACCACCTAGTGTACCAACTCAAAATGCCCAACGCGCAATAGGGGGAGATTAACTCATCATGAATGAAATTGGTTCATCCTCAGGGAAGGCTCTCGCAATCGTCGTGACCGGTGTGTCTGGCTCTGGTAAATCCAAAGTCGGCCAGGAGGTCGCCAAGAGATTAGGTGTCAAATTTCTTGACGCAGATGATTTTCACTCCGCGGCAAATAAGGACAAGATGCATCGCGGTATTGCTCTGACGGACGACGACCGGCGCACCTGGTTGGAAGATCTCCACGACGTATTGCTGCAGGAACTGGAATCAGGCACATCTTGTGTGCTGGCATGTTCTGCGCTCAAACGGGTCTACCGGGAGCAACTCCGCGGCGGGCTGGAGGAGGTGCGTTTCTTCTACCTGAAAATCGACTATGAGGTGGTGGCCAGGCGCCTGGAGTTACGAACGGATCACTTTTTCGACAAGAGGTTGCTGGA
>Ga0182041_10001226_pt1 | contig 12769 bp, 9 predicted proteins | sample flu12Cox44000178_FD_125967 | JGI IMG/M metagenome (GOLD analysis project Ga0182041, IMG submission 125967) | Lab enrichment of tropical soil microbial communities from Luquillo Experimental Forest, Puerto Rico - flux8day.12C.oxic.44.000.178 | ecosystem: Environmental > Terrestrial > Soil >...
GGCCGCCCGGAGCACCTCCTCCCTGGAATCGACGGCGTACGTCAGATGGTGGAATCGGCCGCGCGCGCCGTAGTGATCGGCGGTGAACGCGAGGTCGTAACTCTTGTTGGTCGTGGTCATCCACGCGCCCGCTTCATTGCCGTTGTCGAGGACAATCATTTCGGTCGTGCGCATGCCGAGCACGTCTTCGAAGAAGAGCCGCAGCCCGCGGACGTCGGCAGCCAGCACGTTGAGATGGTCGAGCCGCCGGACGTTCACGCCCCGCGCCGGAAAGCGCTGAGCCTGATTCTTCAGCGCCGGCTTCAACCGCGCCGGCGGCGCATACCACTCGGTCTCGTAGTAAATCTCCATCTTGTGGCCGTCGGTCGTGCTGAACGAGAAGCTGCGCCCGTGGCCGAGGTCGCCGTCGGTCCACCCGTGGCCGAAGCCTGCGGCGTCTATGATTGCGGCGCGGCGTTCCAGCGCTTCCGGACTCGTGGCTCGAAATGCCATGTGGCCCATGCCCGCCACTTTCGACGCCGTGAGCTTGAGCGTGTGGTGCTCGTAATCGTCCCAGCCGCGCAGATAGACCGAGTCGCCGCGCCGCCCGCTCTCGGTCATGCCCATGACGTCGGTGAAAAACCGAAGGCTTTCATCCGGTTTGGGTGACAACAGTTCAATGTGTGCGAGGTGGGCTAGATCGGAGGACCGAATCGTTGGTTTCACGGGAGTCTAGCCTATCCGAGTCGTGGCGACCGCGCCACTTCAGGCGCGAACGCTACGCGGTGACTTCGATTCGTCCCTTCTGAGCACTGGCCAGCACCCTCCAGACCGTTGGAATCGAAGGCGCGAGCGTGGGTACGTACCTGATCCACGCGTCGACGAGCTGCTCCTGTGTGAGCAGCAGCAGACCGGCCAGCCCGAACGCTACGGTGACGCCGGTCGTGGCGATCGTTCCCCACGGCACCAGGACGCCCTCCCGTTCCCAGGCTGAGATCGCCTGCGGTGACGCGGCCCCGGTCACGAACCGCCGGAACGTCTCGTTCATGATGCGGAACGTCGGATCGCGGCGTACGAGTCCGGCGCTCAGCAAACGCGAGACCGCCCCCGGGTTGTTCGGATTGACCAGACCTTCTTCGGCCAACTGGTGCAGCGCCACCCTCTGGTCGATCGCGCAGCCATCCCACAGCGCCTCGTAGAAGTGCACGGCCGCGCGCGAGATCTCGGCAAGCACGTCGTCCCGGTTCATGGGCACGTCGAGTGGCAGCCGACACGCGAGGTTCTCGCCGATTTCCAGGAGCTCGGGCGCCACCTCGCATTCGGACACAATCAACGAACGCACATCCGGCGCGAGACGGCCACGACGTCGGGCCAGGAGAAGCTCGAACGCGTCAGCCCGCTGACGATCGACCGCGAGGCCGAGATGCTCGTGGCGGAACGTCTCGAACAGGCGCGCCCAGCGGCCACGGTCGAGCGCCGGCGGATCCATTTCCTCCAGGAGCTCGATCGGATCGCGAACCGAGCCGCACCAGATCGTCGCATCTCGCCCGTAGACGGCCAACTCCAGACACTCCAATAACTGTCCGCGAAAGTTCTCATCGTTGAACCGATACTCCAGGTGATCCAGCGCGACGATGATCGGCTGTGATGTCGCGTCGTAGATCGACTCAGCCCAGTTGGCCCTCTGCTCCTCAATCGTGGGGCCTTGGTCCGCCGCGGAGCTGACTGGTACGGGCGACGATGGCGCGGCCGCCATCGGATCGTCGACGAACGTGAGACTTCGGACGTCGAAGATGCGGACGCACGGGTTCCGCCGGAAGCGTACTGTCCGGCGCGACCCGGGCGGCCCGATGACGAGAAGGCTCGCGTCATCGGCCATCTCCGGGGACGCTGTCAAGGTCGGCCGCGGGTTCATGTCCAGGGCGAATAGCGGCTTGAGGAGACACCTCGCGAGCGCGTAGGCCGCTCCCATCAACGCGACCGCAACCAGCCAGAACACGCCGTCGACTTGCCAGGGCGGCGCGATTGCCGGTGCGAACCTCGAATCGGGCACATCGTCTGCGGTTGTGAACGCCGCCGGTCTCCCGTCCGGATCGAGCGTCGGCCGCCACTTCTCGAGCCCTTGGCCCGGCGGGAAAGGCGACGTCATCAGCAGATCGGCAGCCGTGTCGTTATACGGCCGATACGCATGCTTCAGGAAGGATCGCACGATGGTCGACGCGACGCCCTCGCCGATGGCGGCCGCCTCCTGTTGATCGCTCACCGGGATGTCTACGTCCCACAACGTCTTCATCGTGCGCCGCTCCACGACAGGGCCCACCTTCGCGCAGGGCTGCAAGCCGGGATCGCTTGCGCTGCAGATCGCCACGCCTTGCACCTCTGCCCCGATGCGGCGCGCGCGGTCGTCGAGGTCGCTCGCCAGGCGCGACTGCGCGCGCTTCACGACGAGATCGCTGTGAAAGTCGTATGCCACGTGAAACACAGCACCGCGGGAACCGCCGCGAGCAGGAACAGGACCGATGCCCGAGCGAGGAAGTAGTCGGTCGGCCATCTCGCCGACGTTCGGGACGACCGGGGGACCGCGCGCACGATCAGAAACATGGTGGCCATCGCCACCACGATCAGCACGGCTCCGGCCGACAACAGCATCGCCGGCGCCCACGAGAAGCGCGCGACCAAAAAACAGATGAGGCCGAGCGCAGCGCCGACGATTGCGGCAGAGCGGTATTGGAGACCCTTGTGGGGGTCGGGCCATAACCACTTCATCAGCGCGCTCGGCCAGAGTGCGCCCAGCAGAGCCCAAATCACGCCCAACGCAAGCGCGTACATCGCAAACATCGACAAGGCCAGATTGATCGTCTGGATATTGGCGGTTTCCGCGACTGCCGCGTCCTGAAAGACCACGAGCGACCATTCTGGATGCGAGGACCTGGGATGCCCGACGGGACTGGGATCGCCCGGCGACGTCATGTCGAGCGGCATGACATAGAACCGGCGCGGACGCCCGAGATAGCGCGCGCTCGTCGCCCCGCCGTCGTGACCGGCCACGAGCGACCTCAGCTTCGGGCTGTCCTCGGATTCCTGAAAGAAGTTTTCAGCCAGGCTGCGGGCGGAATCGCTGTGGAACAGGACCCGACCCTTGCGGTCCAGGACAGTGAACTGTACGTTGTGTGGGAGCACAGGCGCAGTCAGCGAGATGGGCGTCGTGGCCAACGACTCACCCATCAGGTCGGACGGCTTCGACAGTGGGACATCACCCAATGGTTCGAGCGCCCTCCAGAAGAGTGTCAGCTTTTCGCCCGTGTTGGGGGACATGATGACCGACACGCCGCTCGTCGGAACATCGTCCGGATCCCTGGACTGGCTGGACGAGAGCCGGCGGGCCCGCGCCAACTCGTCGAAGTACGACGACTTGGCGTCGGCGACACTGATGAACGGCGTGACAACGGGCGACGTGGACCATTTGACGCGCTGCCAGCCAGCGTCGTCCTCCCACGTCATCAGCTTGAAGAACGGATAGTCGATCTCGCCCAATTGCGGCAGCACGCCCGAGCGGCAACTCCACGACGGGTTGCACTGCGACCGGCGACCTGCGTCCGAATCGAAAGTGATATTGGCGCCCTTTCCCTGCTCGAGATGAACGCGGAGCTCGGTCAGACTGTGATACGGTTCGCGTTCGTAGCCAAGCGGCCCTCGCCACAGCTCTTCGTCTTCGAACGCGGTCATCTGCCTGGCGATAGCGTCTGCTTCCAGCCGAACATTGGTCGAGATGGACGCCGCGACAGCCCGAAGCTCGTTGTCAATCGCCGCCGGGACGATCGTGCCAAAGACGCGCAGGTCGAGAACGATGAACGCCGCCAGCGCCATCATCATGAAGCTGGCGGCCGCGACCGAAACCCCATCGATGCGCCGGAGTCGCTCGCGCGGGCTGAGGATCCGAAGCTTGAGCAGCGGAATCGCGAACGAGATGAGCGCCAATGCAGCGCCGCACCAGAGCCAGTACGTCGTTGGGATCGTGGAGCTCGCGGCGCGGAACCGATTCAAACGGACCAGCCCGCAGAGCGTCCACTCTTCAGCGGCTCGCACACCATTCGTGTCTTGGTGCATCAGCGACAGCTGGACCGGTTGGGTGTACAGCATGTAGTCGGCCGCGCCGATCGTGACGATCGCCATGTTGGTCGTGCCGCGCATGCGGGTGAAGACGGTCGGCGCGGCGGTGGATGCGGCGTCCTGTGCGCGATTCCTGAGCTTTTGAACGTTCGTCAACTCGAGGCCTGATGACGACTGTTGGGCGATCGTCGCGCCGTCGTCATCCACGAGCAGCAGCGCGTCGAAATCGCTTCGCGTCAGAAGCGGCGCGGCAACCTGATCGATATCGCCTCTGGCGATCAGCTTGACGGGCGACTGACCCTTCCTGTGCTCAGCTTCGTGGAGGTATCCGAGATAGAGATAGTTTCGTCCCTCGTCCCGTTCAATCTGGACGTTCGGTGGGTCCGCGGGAGGGACGCTTTTCCACGCGTCGCTCTTGGGATCGAACGTGACGATCTCCAGCTCGGGCGAGAAGAGCTTGACGTATCGCTGAAGCAGGTGGGAGTTGCCGTTCTGAATCGGAAACGAATCGATGGCGTGGTCGATCGCCAGATCGAAGTTGTCGACTGTTGCCTTGATTTGCCCGGAGATTATGTGCAAGGCCCGGAGGTTCCGCTCATTGAGATACTGCTGCTGAGCTGGAATCCAGACTTTGTCGAACCAGACCAACGCCGCGACCAGGGCTGCCGCCACCGCGAGCGGCGGTCCGATCGCGCCGAGTCGCAAACTACGCGGACCCGTAAACCACCTCCGACCCACCGGGATATACATCCTCTAGTGACGGCCACCGTCGGGCCGTTTCCTGAGTGGCGCTTCTCGCTCGAAATGACCGAAATGCCGCGGTGAGGTAGACTCTCGCGAGTCGGATGAAGATGCCGATCGCGACCATCGGTGGCGCAACCGGCCTCGCAGTGCTGACCATGGGAGTGGCGGTCGGCTTGCCGCAGGCACGGGGCGGCTCGCCCCCGCCGCGCGCTCCGGCCGCCGCAGCGACTGCCGCGTACAACGGGCCGCGAGCCCCCGACCACAAGCCCGATCTGAACGGCATCTGGCAAATCATGGGCACTGCCCATTGGAACCTCGAAGCCCATTCGGCGAGCGAAGGCGTTCCCGCGGGCTTGAGCGTCGTGGAAGGCGGCACCATCCCGTACCAGCCGTGGGCGTTGGCCAAGCGGAACGAGAACTTTCAAAACCGGCTCGTGGCCGATCCGCTGAGGAAGTGCTACATGCCGGGTGTCCCTCGCGCCAACTATCTTCCCTTTCCCTTTGAAATCACCCAGACTCCGAAGGACATCCTGATGGCGTACGAATTTGCGCACGCCACGCGCACCGTCTTTCTGGACGGCACGCCGCACTTGGAGGATCTGGACTTCTGGATGGGCGACGCGCGCGGAAAGTGGGACGGCGACACGCTGGTCGTCGACACGGTGAGCCTCGGCAGCGAGACCTGGTTCGACGCGGCAGGGAACTTCCACAGCGATGCGCTCAAGGTCGTCGAACGCTTCACCCCGGTGGACGCCGCCCACATGAACTACGAGGCGACGATCGACGACTCGAAGGTGTTCACACGGCCATGGAAGCTGAGCTTGATCATCTATCGTCGCCTCGAGAAGAACCTCGAGCTGCTCGATTACGAGTGCGCGGAGCACGTGTACGAGAAACTGTTCAAGGGGCGAGGTGGCAGGTGAAACCTTCGAGCACCGTTGCGGCTCTCTTCATGGCGGTCGTGTTGTCGCCGGGCATCTCGGGCGCGCAGTCGCCGCCGGCAGGCCGAGGCGCCGCTCCTGCCCCGCCCGCGAACTATCCGCCCTACACGCGCCCGGTCAGCTCGTACGTTCCGTCACGGACGCCTGACGGTCAGCCGGACATTTCCGGCCTCTATCTGGCGATCCCGCTGCCCCGCGGGATCGAGACGCCGCTGGTGCCGGTTGCGAATCGTCCGAACCGAGCGAATAGCGAGTTCTCCTACAGTATCAATGAGCGTCCCAAGCTGCCCGAGGGTGCGATCGCGCGGCCGCTTGGCGTCGATCCAGCAGATGGCAAAATCCCCTTGACTCCTGAGGCGCTCGCGAGACGCAAGGACATCATCGCGAATCAGGACAAGATCGAGTACCTCGATGGCCGCGTGCTCTGCCTCGCCCCCGGCGTGCCGCGCACCACCATTCCCGCACCGGTGGTCGGCTATCAAATTCTTCAGAAGCCGGGCTACGTGGTCATCTTCTACGAGCAGAACCATATCTATCGGACGATCCCGCTCGATGGCCGTCCGCCGCTTGATCCGAACATCCGTAAGGCAATGGGCGTGTCGCGCGGCCGCTGGGAAGGCAACGTCCTCGTCGTCGAGGTGACGAACTTCACCAATAACCTGGATAACAATTGGGTGATCGGCGCGATCTCCGCCGCGCCCGGCGTTCCTGCGGAGTCGTTGACAACCGGCCACGGCATTCCGCACAGCGATCTGTATCGCGTGACCGAACGCTACACGCCAATCGACGCAAACACGATCCACTACGAAGCCAGGATCGACGATCCAAAAGTGTTCACGCAGCCGTGGACCATCGCGTACTATGCGTTCGCGCGCGCGCCCAAGGACTACGTGCCGGTCGAATATGCGTGCTTTGAAGGAAACGCCAAGAACCTGCTGCTGATGACCAACACCGACATGAGCGGCATACGGATCAACGTGCCTTAGGACTGGCCGCCGATGAGCATGAGACCAACGAACTTGAAACGAACCATCGCCGTGGCGAGTGTGGCCGTCATGGTCATCACCGCTGCGGCCTACGCTCACCACGCGTTTTCAGCCGAATTCGATCAGAACAAGCCCGTCGTGCTGGAGGGCGCGGTGACCAAAGCCGATTGGACGAACCCGCACGCGTGGATCTACATCGACGTGAAAGGACCTGACGGCACAGTCGTGAACTGGGCGATCGAGATGGGACCGCCGAGCGCCCTGCTGCGGCGCGGCTGGAAGAAGAGCTCGATGCAGTACGGGGCGATCATCAAGGTCGAAGGGTTTGCTGCAAAGAACGGCAAGGAGTTCGCGAACGCCACGAACATCACGATGCCCGACGGCACCAAGATCTTCGCAGGCACCGATGCGCCACCAAAATAGGCCCTGGCGAATCTTCGCCGAGACCCGGCGCCGGTTTGCGCCGATCTGGAGCCGACTTACCGCGGCGTCATGACCAGCAATTCCGCCGCGAAGAGCATCGTCCGGTCATGGTCGGCGGCGGCCCACTTGAGCAACGTCCGGATGTCCTTCTGAACGATCCCCTCGAACACCGTGCGCCCGTTCACGGCGACCGTTACGGCACGATTCAAATCGAATTGATCCGGCGAGACGAGCAGCGTGAAGGCTGCCACGCCTCTCGCCTTCGCTTCGATCCGGTTTCCAGTTCGGATCAGATCGACGCGCCCCCAGTCGCGCAGTCGCGAAAAGATGACGGATTCGCCCGGCAGGCGGGTCGGCGCGTATCGGCCCGTCAGCCGCACCGATTCGCCGCTGCGCGCGACGGTCAAGAGCAGAGGTTGGCCCGCCGGAAAGCCGCGCAGCAGTTCTGCGATGTCGGCGCCGGAAGGCGCAGCTCGATTGTTGATCGTGAGCACGATGTCCCCTGGCCGGAGGCCGATCTGTTCGGCGTTGGATCCTCTGACGATGCGGTTGATGCGAGCCCCGCTTCCGCGGATACCGAAGTCGAGGTCCAATGGCATCGACATCGTGTTCACGTCGGCGAGCGGTGGTTCGTCCGACCGCCCGGCCGCCAGGCTATCGATGATCAGCCAGTGGGCCCGGCTCGGAATATTCGGGGGACCGCTTGCCCAGCTCAGCGCATCGGGCAGCGCGACGCGAGGGTGATCGGCGACGAAGCGCTCGAACGCGTCCTTGATCTCAGGCCACCACGACGTGTCGTGCCCTGCATCGGGTTGCGGTCGATACACGAGATTGACGCCGGCCCCTTTCAAATGCTCGATATACGGATCGACAACGCTCGTGGGATACATCGGATCGCGTCCGCCGTTGACGATGAACAGCGGCTTGTTCAGCAGGTTGTTGGGAAAGAGATCCCCGTCGGCGTCCGCCGTCTCGTTCTCGAGCACCCGGATGAAGCCGTTGAGCGGCAGAAAGCTCGCAAACGGCGTCGTGTCGCGCATCGCCGTGTAATACGCGCCGGTGGCGCCGTCGGACACGCCGGAGAGCACGACGCGGTTCTCGTCGACGTTGTACGTCCGCTTCACGACATCCAGAATCGCGCGAAGGTTTTCGACCTGACGCCGGCTCCACCACGGCGCCTCTTTCCAGGCCGAGGGCATGACGTAAATCTGCTCGGCGCCAGGCAGCCCGGTCGACACCGGGCGAGGCGGTGCGCTGGCCTCCATGCGCCCGACGCCACCATGAAGTTGCACGCGGACCTGGTAGGTGCGCGCGGGGTCGTAGCTCTCGGGGACGTCGAGCGTGTAGAAGTACTCGCCCGTCTCGGCGCGATAGCTGCCGGGCACGACACCGCGCGGCACGTCGCGTGAGTACGGACGACCCCGCCGGAGGCGACCGAACGCCTCGTCGAATCCGATTCCGCTCGCGACGATCTGATCGGCGGCGTCAGCCGCCTCTCGCGCGGTGCGAGCCCGAAAAAAGCCCGCGAATGCGGCATCGGCAGATGGTACGGCAGTCTGACCGGCCGCCAAAGCTGCGGCAACAAGTCCCACGAGAACGGACACCAGCAGACGGGCCATCAACACACCCGAATTGCCGGGCAGGCGCAGCCCACCTGTCGCGTTTCGCCCCGACCGCACGCATTGCTTATTTCGCGGCGACGTCCGGTTCGCCAAATCTGGCGGGGTCAATTGGCACATTCAGCTTCACGTCGGTGAACTCGAAGTCGTCGCGACCGTCCAGCCAGGCGAGTGTCCAGTGGAACGGAAACCTGATGCCGCCGACATCGCGGTAGTCGCTGTAGTCCACCTGCGTCGGCACCCGGCCGATCGGCGAGCGCCCGTGACGCACCATGCGCACCAGCAAGCCTGATTGATCGTCAAAATACAACGTCGCCAGCGTGCCGTTCGGGCCGTTCCCCTGAAGGACCGTCACATCCTTTTCCCCGATCGTCGACGGCGGACCGACGCGCAAGCTCGTGAGCACCTGTTTGATCTGCGTCGGGAAAGACAAGGTCGCGTCCAATCTCGCGCCGTCCCGCTCGCTCCCCGCCAGTTCGTATTTGGGGACGACGGCGAGCGGCGTGGCAATCCAGCCGGTTCGGCCGTCGTAGGTCCTGACGCTGACCCCGCGGTCGGGATATTCGGGAAAGGCGATATGGATCGCGCGCTTGTCAGGCGCCTGAGTCGAGACTTCGACCTCACCACTGCCACCGAACCCGCGATAGCCGGCGCTCTTGCCGCGGGCAACGAAGCTGGTGACTCGCGCGACGCTCTCGGCGCCGCCTATCGCCTGCAGATATCTGTTGAGCACCTGATCGGCTGACGGCACCGCCTGCGCTTGGCTGAGCACGTCATCGGCCTCATCGGTCGGCGGACCGTACACAACATCGAGCGTCATGGTAGTGACGGGCCGGTCGCGGCCGCGATGACACGTCCAGCAGGTCACGACCTGCCGTCCGTTGAAGTTGTCGCGGTTGATCGTCGTCACCATCTGCGCCATCCGGCGGGCCGTCTGCTTTCTCGGCGTATCGAGCGCCCAGTCGACGTGGTCGGTGCCGGCCGACGGATGACACCCGACGCAGTCGGAACCGACCGCCGCTGACATGATGCCCATCGTCAGCAGAAAATCGTCGACGCCAATCCCCTTGAGCACCTGGACGTTCTTGACAACGTCCTCCACCATCTTGGTTGTCGTTGGCGCCCCGGCCTGGGTTCCCTGTGCCAGGCTGCGCCGATTCATTCCAATCGTCGTCGCCAGCGCGACGATGACCGCGGCAGCGATCACGTGCCTCGACCCGAACCTCATAGGCGGACCCTCACGGTTTTTGGGGCAACGCGAAGCTCAGGATGAGATCGCCGCCGCGCCGACCCCGATCGCCGCCGCCGGAGGCGACAGCGACGAACTGCTCGCCGTTGACGGCGTAGGCCGACGGCGACGAGAACACGCCTGATCCCGTATTGAACTTCCAGAGCTCCTCGCCGGTTTTCGCGTCGAACGCAAAGAAGTATCCCGCGATGTTGCTGCCCGCGCCGACAAACACCAGGTCGCCCCCGGTCACGACGGAGCCCGCCTGGCCAAAGCCCTCAAAAATCTTGCGCCATTTCAATTCGCCGGTCGTCGGATCGTATGCGGAGAAGTACCCTTTCGGCCCGCGGCCCGCGTTGAACGGCTGATCAATGGCGTTGACGTACAGGAGACCCGTCCTCGGGCTGTAGGACAACGGGCTGTAGTTGGTGCCGCCGCTGGTGCCGGGCGCGGCGATCTGGTTCGGCCGCCTTGGACTGAACACGGGCACAGGCTTGTACTTTGCGAGCTGTTCCGCGGGAATCTCGATCGGCTCGATCGGACAGACGGGCTCCATGCGCTTGCCGCTGGCCGTGAAGGGAATGGGCTGTGTCGGCCACGGCGACTCTCCGGACCCCGCGTTATCGGTCGGAACGGGCAGCTCCTTGATTGGATGGACTGGCTTTCCGGTCTCGCGGTCCAGAATATAGAGGAATCCGTTCTTGCTCGCTTCTGCCAATGCTCTGACCCGACGGCCGGCGACCTGCAGGTCGAACAGGATCGGCGGCGCACCCGAGTCGTAGTCCCACACGTCGTGGTGCGTTTGCTGGAAATGCCACTTGAGCCGACCCGAGTCCAGCGCGAGCGCCACAATCGAGTCAGTAAAGAGGTTCATGCCGGCGCGCTTCGTGCTGTCACCGAACGGATTGCCGACGGCCACGTAGAGCATCCTGAGCTCGGGGTCAATCGCCGCCGTTTCCCAGATGCCGCCCCCGTTTCGCTCCCCGCCCACCCAGGTCGGGCCCGCAACGTCCCAGCCCTGATCCTTCTCGTCCTGTGGAATCGTGTTGAAGTGCCAGAGCACTCTCCCCGTCTTGCCGTCGACTGCAAGCACATGGCCGCCGGGGATGTGGCTCTCGCTGCGCGTGCTGCCGATGTACAGGACACCGTCGAAGTATTGCGGCGCCGTCGTGAACCAATACCCCATGCTGATTGCCGACTTCACATCGGTATAGCGCTGATTCAGAACGTCGAGAATGACGCTGGCCTGGCCCTCCTTGCCGAACGTCGGAATCGGCATTCCGGTTTTGGCGTTGAGGGCAAAGATGAACGACCCGCCGGCCGTGTACACGACGCCGTCGCCATAGGTCACACCGCGATTGCGGAAGATATAGCCTTCGCGAGCGCCGCCACCGAGCCTGGTGGTCACGTCGTACGACCACAGCAGGTGCCCGTCGGCCGCGTCCACGGCGTACACGCTTCCGCGAGAATCGGTCACGTACATCGTGCCGCCGACGACGATCGGCGTGGTCTGATTGCTGACGCCGTCGATGACGCCGTGCTGGAAGAGCCAGCGCGGCACGAGCGACTTCACGGTTGACCGGTTGATCCGATCGAGCGCCGAGTACCGCGAGCCGGCAAGGTCCAGATTATGAAGCGGCCAGTCCACCGTCGTCGGGGCCGCCTGCGTCCGGGCGGCGCTGCGAGTCGCCCCTCGTGATGCAGCGGGACTCCGCACCAGGGTCACGATGGCAAGGACGGCGACCACACGCTGATACGTCACTTGCGGAGGTCCTCCAGGCGGCGTCGAAGCTTCTGATGGAACTCCGCGCCTTCGCCGGGGTACCAGTAGCTCCGATGACAGGCTTCGCACGCGTTGTCGAGATTCTCGCCGACGTCCCACAGCTCCTTGACGTCTTTTCTCTTGACGACGTCGAGCGCTTCGAGCGCGACATTTCTGAGCGCCTCGATTCGCGCGTTCCACTCCACGGGGTCCCGTTCGACCTTCCGAGCGATCTCGGCCGGTGACAATTCGACGGCGTCTGGTCCAGCGCCGTGGCTCTCGTCTCCGGGCGCCGCGAAGGGTCGCCGGATTTTGAGCAGATCCGCGCCTTCCGCAAGAGAGATCGCGCCGACGCGGATCTTGTTCCAGTCCTCCTCGGTCCTGGGCTCGACGTCAACAGTCCCGTGCTCGGTCACGGTGCTGCTGACGGCGTTGAAGATGTTGTCGGCCAATGGATCGATCATGTACTTCATCAATTCTCTAACCGACACGACCGGCTTGACGTCGCCCCAAAGCGCGGCCCCCTGTGGAGCATTGATCGTTTGCGGAGGAGCCGGCGCCGGCGACGAACATGCGGCCATCGTCGCGCTGAGGAGCACCAGTCCGGCGCGCGTGCCAGCGACCTTCACGACCGGAAGTGTAAGCGGATCTTGCGGTTTGCGTACTTGCCAGTAACATTTCGGCCAGGCCGGAAGGGCGGCCTACGGTCCGCGTAAAGGGTCGAACCCACCAGAGCGCGCTTCAGCCCGGCCCTCGCTCGAATGCCTTCGGAAAAATGCAAAGGAGCGCCTGGTTGCCATGTGCGGCACGAATCCTGGCGCGCAGCCTGGAGGATTCTCGAACTGGCCTATGAACGACCTGCCGCAACCCGTCGCCGAGCTCGTGAATGTCCTGGTCGCCATGCCGGGCGCCGTCGCCGTCGTGCTGGGGGGGTTCGCGGGCGCTCGGGTTGAGCGATGAGCGAAGTGACTGGGACC
>Ga0182041_10001228_pt1 | contig 12758 bp, 18 predicted proteins | sample flu12Cox44000178_FD_125967 | JGI IMG/M metagenome (GOLD analysis project Ga0182041, IMG submission 125967) | Lab enrichment of tropical soil microbial communities from Luquillo Experimental Forest, Puerto Rico - flux8day.12C.oxic.44.000.178 | ecosystem: Environmental > Terrestrial > Soil >...
ACGCAATGGAACCGGGGGCCGCGGGCTTTTTTCGAAGCTCACATAGGTCGCCTTTTCTCCACCGAAACCGCCGATGCCTGGCTGCTCGACCCCGCCGACCGGCTCGCGGCTAGGCTGGCCCGAGACGGGGGGTGCGAGCCGATCTACATCGAGGAAACTGATACCAGGTTCGCGATCGGTTGGAAGGGTCGCCATCGCATCGAGGGACCTGCCTTCGTCTATGCGGACAACGATAGCGGCCGCGTGACGACGATCCTCGGCTACCCTACCGACCAGCTCGCTCGGATCCGTTGATCCGGAAATCTCAAATATCTTTGGTTAGTCTTTGGCGAGCGCAGCATAAAGTGTCAATCGGCCGTGCCATTATCGGCAAGGGAATAGGGCTTCGATGGGCCTCATTCCACCGCAGCGGGCTGAATAGATAATCCGAGGAGGCGCACTCATGTCTGCTAACCCCAATTCGGCATGGTTACTGCTCACGGCGATATTCATTGCCGCTACATGTTCATGTTCACTGATCTCAAATGCCGGAGCGCAGGAAGGAAGCGGCCCACCACCTCTCATAATCCTGGTCCGTCACGCGGAAAAGGCGTCTGATCCGTCGGACGATCCCCCGCTTACCCCTGCCGGGATGGCGCGCGCGCGGGTCTTGGCAACGGCTCTGCACGACTCTGGCGTCACGGCCATCATCACGACGAAATACCGGCGTACAAAAGAGACGGCCCAACCGCTCGCCGACGAAAGCCGTGTCACGCCGGAGCGGCCGACACAAGATGATCCGGGAGACCTCGGCACGCACGTTGCCGCGGTGGTTGCGGCAGTACGCCGTCACGTCGGCGAGACGGTGGTCGTGATCGCGCACACCACCACTATTCCGCCCATCATCGCCGCTCTCGGCGGACCTCCGATGACCAACATCTGCGAATGGAGTTATGGACACTTGTTTGTCATCGCTCCAGTCATGGGGAAAGTGCAGATAGTGCAGGCGCGGTATGGCGCGGCTGACCCTTCGCCGCGATCGGATTGCCAATAGCAGTGTGTGGGGCACTCGATGGGCGCCCCACACCGTGCTTTTCAGTCTAGATCGGCTTCACATGAACTCGGCTCCACGCATCGATGACGGCCTTTTGCTCTGTGCTGTTGGTGCCGTACCGATGTCCGGCGTTGGCCACGGTACGCCCGGCAAAGTCGGCGAAGCTCGCCGTCGCGCTCAGGCTTTTATCGCGGATCGTGTCATACCAAATTTGCCCGGCTTTCTCCCATGCATTGCCGCCGAGTGCGGTTGCGACCAGGAAGAAGGCATGGTTGGGTATGCCTGAGTTGGTGTGGACCCCGCCATTGTCCCGTGCGGTATGGACGTAGTGTCGCATATCAGCGGGCTGTGGATCCTTACCCATCAGGTTGTTGTCGAAAGCAGTGCCCGGGGCTTTCATCGACCGCAACGCTTGTCCCTCGAAGGTGAGGAGCCCGGCACCGATCAGCCAGTCGGCTTCGCTGGCCGTCTGCTTCAAGACGTATTGCTTGACCAAAGAGCCGAAGACGTCCGAAACCGATTCGTTCAACGCTCCAGATTGATCTTGATATTCCAGGTTGGCTTCGGAGGCGGTCACACCGTGTGTCAACTCGTGGCCGATCACGTCCTTGGAGGTGGTGAAGCGGTTGAATATAGCGCCGTCGCCGTCGCCAAACACCATTTGGCGGCCGTCAAAGAACGCGTTGTTGAACTGATTGCCATAATGGACCGTGCCAATCAGGGGCATTCCCTGATCGTCGATTGAGTTGCGCTGATACTTTTCCAAGTAGAATTCGAAGGTCTGGCCCAAGCCATCGTAAGCTTCATCCACAGCGGGGTCGCCCACCGGAGCTTGGCCTTCCGAGCGGACGAGCCGTCCGGGCTGAGTTTCAGTATGATCTGCAGTATAGATCGTACGCTGGACTTGCGCCGGGCCAGCCGTGAAGACCGGCCGGGGAGCCGACGCCACGAGCGCACGCCTGACCCGGCGGCTACGCATCGTTCCATCGAGGGAAAGAGTGTCCAGCGCAGCATTTCGCTGAGCAGCGTTTCCGCGGCGGGCAACCTCGCGAAGTATGTGCGGGGGCACGATGCAGAAGATGGAATGGCGATAGTTTAGCTGGCACGTGTTCGAATGCATGGCTTTCTCCCGTTACTGAAGAGGATTATGCGGTAGGCACGTGGCACCTGAACGTGGAGAGCATAGCACGTTTCGTGGCCCAGAGTGTGATCTACTTCACAGAAGCAAAAAAAAGACCCTGTTATTTTTGGTAGGAATACGAGACTATTAACCACTTTGCCGAGAGGTTTATCGCCATAACGGTAATAAACAGCCGCGGCTGCTACGACTGGACATCCTCCTATTGCAATCCCATTTATCGTAGCGCGGCCGTCGTCGTGGCCTATATACCGCTGAATTGCTGGAATTTATACCGTGGGAGAATGTGAAAAGCGTTGTGATCTCCCTGCTTATTAACCGACCCAGCATGTCACGCCATCGCCGTCCTCCGCCGCAATGTGGGGGTCAGGCTCCGCTTACCCTGCGTTCCACCGCCGCGCCGCGCAGGCAGGTTCGCGATCGCTGCCCGAGCAAGCAGCTCCTTCAGCCGCGTCGCACTGGCACCAACCGCCCCTTGATGTATGGATCAGTGATCTCCGTACGATCTGTTCGCGCGGTGAGGTTAATATAGCGCGCTCAAAAAGGCGTGAGTGTGACCTTGCTCACACCCGACGCACGCCTTGACCCCATCAGCTTCCGGCCATGGCTTTCAGACCATCCGCTAGGTCAAGCATAAGGCGCGTCGAATCATCCCCAGCCGCAGCGCGCAGCGCGCTGAGATCGCCACCGCCAGGAGGCAAGCTCAGCACCGATTGCTTGCCGCCGTAGTCAAGCGTAATGCGGCGCGCGTTGACCTGCGGTCCGCTGCCGAGCTGCTCCGGCAGCGCCGTCGCCGTCATCCGGTCCAGCAATTCCTTGAGCTGCGTCCGCTGCTGCGCGGTGAACTGTCCCTGCTTATGCGGTTGGAGCACATTGAGACCAACCTGACGAGCAACCGAGAAGCTGCAGTCCGGTGCAATAGTCCAGACATTGCCGGTTTCTCCAGCAAAACCACTCTGAGTATCCGTTAGAACCAGCGGTGCCGAAAGCGGACATTCTTCAGCCATGACCATCCTCGAAATCAGGACTCCGAGAAACACCAAGCCGAGGCCGACTACAGCAGCAGTCAAACCCGGGAGGCGGAATTGCAAGCGTAGCGAGAGCACGACATGCGTGACGTGTGCCCGCGGGAGCGTCGTTTCAAGAGGAGCCGTCATCACGGCGCTTGCACCCGCTCAGCAGGGACGAGATGGTGGTGCGCTTGCCCGGTGAGCAGATGCATCTGTGGCGTGCCGTCGATCACGAGGGCGAGGTTCTCGACGTGCGGGGGGACCCCCATCGGAAGATCGGAACACCCTCCGGGCCGGGCGCCGGGCGCGCGAGAGAATGACGCATGCTGCCGGACTTGCCGCGCCAACCGGTTCGGTTCACGCTCAGTACATGATTCAATAGGAATTGAACCGTGATGGCGTGGGCCGAGGTGACCACTCACGGCCGCCGCGAACGCCGACTACCGGCGTCTCTACGAGGCGCTCGAACCGGTCGTCGGCAGCCTTTGCCCGTGCCTCGCCCGCACCCCCTACCATGTCCACCACTACGGTGCGCGGCCGGAGTAGCAGCGGACCGAGCGAGGTTGACGCGATCGGACGGAAAAAATTGGCCGAACCGGGAACGACTAAGTGGGGTCAACGCGTAATGTTGTTGGGCCGTTTCAGAAGCAGGAGCTTCAGAGCGCTGCTCGGCTCCGCAGCATATTAGTAGGAAACCGGCGGAGGTATCGTGAGCCGCATCCTCACATCTTTGATTTTTATGTTGCCACTTCTGGTGGCGCTGATGCCACCTGCCTCGGCGCAAACCACTACCACCACGACTACCCGCGGCGTCACCGGCACCAGCCTTGCCAATCCGTACGGGGCCGTCACCTTGCCGACAACCACCGCCACGACGGCCACCAGCGCGACGCAAACCAGCCCGGCGACGGCAAACACGACCGGGACGACAACGGGGAACTCGGCGACCGGGTCGACTTCGAGTGGAGGCGGCCGATCGAGTGCGGCCGGAACCGCCGGCAGCACGACGTCGGCGGGCACCGGATCGGGCGGTTCCACGGCCACCGGAACGACTGCACGATCGAGCAACGCCCCGGCTTGGTTGCTGTGCGCACCTCCCGGTGCTGCGGGTCTCGCGCCCTTTCTCTCCGGAACCGGCCTGTCCTGCGCGCCGTAGGATCCCGAAGGTTTCGACGCTCAGCGGTGCCCGAAAGAACGATTGAGGATGGCCTGCTGCTCCGGGGTCAAAGATTGATATAGCGCCTGAACCAGCGGCTTTGCCGCCTGCAGCCCGTTCAGCTGCGTCTGCAGGAACTGCTGCATCCGATCCATGGAATTCACCAATGAAAGTTTTCAGTCCTGGTTGCCCTTTATAGGTCCAGCAGCGGGCTCCAGAGGAGAACTCAATTGCCACCTCATAGCCTGCAAAAGCCGTCGCGTTGATAACTATGCCGGCCGTGAGGGCGATTCCGCTAGCGCGGTCTTCATTGTCGGCCTGGGAACGTCCGTGTGACGCTGATGTGTCCTGTGTCGCACAGCCGGTTATCTTGCTAGCGGCGCGCGTATCAATCAAGATTTTCGCACCGCGGTGACAGCTTTGGCGGAACAATCACTTAGCTCGCGCAGAAATTCTGATTCGAATGGCGGCTTTCCACCCTACTGAGCTGTTCCGCTTGGTGTCGAGGAAGGTCCGCGATGGGCACAACCCCGGCTGATCTAGGTGAGCAGTAGCCCAAAGACCCGCTCGGAGTGACCGAGGCGATCAAGAAAACAGGCCACGGGCTTTCCTTTTTACGGGCCATCAACCATGTTCGGCCAGCATGCCCCGGTCATGCCCGACGAAGACACCGCCCGCCTCGCCCTTCGCACCGCCGACCAGTTGCGAACCGACATCGCGAATTTGGAGTGCGGCCAAGAGTTCTTGGTGCAGCGGGTTAATAGCCTCCCAACTGCATCGGACCTTTGGCGCGAGCTGATTACGACAACTATCACCCTTGCATTATTTCGAACTCATAGGCGGTTGAAGAATGCGATTGCCGCGGTTGTGTAGCCGGCGTGCGGTTCCAATGGGCTCTTCCGAAGATTTTCGCGTGCTGGTTCTCGGTGCATCCGGACAATTTGGGAAGTGTCTTTGCCGGAGGATGGCAGCTGAAAGCAGTTTGACGCTAATCATCGCCGGACGTGATAAGGAAAAGCTAGAAGCTCTCAAGATACATCTAATTACTTCGTATCCATCAGCTAAAATCAAGACAGCTCCATGCGACATTGCTTGCGGTGATTTTCTTGATCAGCTTCTTACTCATAAGCCGAATATTGTGGTGCATCTGGCAGGGCCGTTTCAGAATCAAGATTATAAAATCGCAAAAAGCTGTCTCGCGGCGCATATATCTTATATCGATATGGCCGATGCCCGTGAATTCGTCTCTGGGTTTCATTCGCTCGACGGAGAAGCTCAAGAGAAGAGCATTTTTTTAATAACGGGGGCAAGCACGATCCCGGCCCTGTCTTCAGCAGTTTTGGATGACGCTTCGTCCTCCATCACAGAACTCCACGAAGCCGACTACGGGATATGCGCCGGATTAAAGACTGGGTTGGGCTATGCGACGTTGCGGGCTGTGTTTAGTTATTGTGGTAAGCCTTATAAAACGCTCTCAAATTCCCAAGACATAACGACATACGGATTGGATGAACCACGCCGTCATGAATTTTCCAAACCTGTCGGCCATCGCTATATCGTGAATTGCGATATTCCCGACCATGAGCTTTTCCCGAGTCGATATCCAACGTTGAAATTATTGCGTTTCGGCAGTTGTATCGACGTTCCTGGTCTTGCATTTATCCTATTCCTGATGAGCCGTGCGGTTCGAACCGGTTGGGTCCGGGACTGGGGTTTTTTGTCGGGCCCGATCGTTCCCTTCATGAAAACCGTCAGGTTTCTCGGCAGCGCGCACAGCGGCTTTTTCATGCACTGCGTTGGAGAGGCGGACGGCAAATATACGCATAGACTGTTTGAAATTATTGCCCGGAATGGCAACGGTTTGGAAATCCCGGTTACACCTGTTGTCATTCTGATAAAGCGAATACTAGCAGGAGAAAGACCTCCAGCTGGTGCTTATCCTTGCATGGGGCTTATATCGCTAGACGAATTCAAGCAGGAATTGGCTTCATTTCCTATCACCTTTACATGGAGAACCATTAAATGACCGTTCTGTTGCGGGAGATATTGGGCGCAAAATTTGATGTCATGCCTCCGATAGTTAGGGACATGCATAGTTTTGAGTGCAGCAAGAATGTGCGTGGAACCGCTAAGGTTGTGGGCGGAAGAAATCCGATCTCGCGGTTCGTGCGTTTCGTGGCACGGCTGCCGAAGCCCACGAGGCGCGACAGTGGAAATTAATTTCGTCAAACATCCCGACAGCGAGGAATGGGACCGTTCTTTTGCCGGCAGTAAATTTCATACGGTGATGAAACAAGAAGGTTCGTATATAGCGGAGCATCTTGTCGCCTTTCCTGTGACGTTCGTTTACACAGTCAAGGCAGATCGCAGGGGCTTCTCTCTGCACGTGGCCCAGGTCCGGTTTCTTGGGATTCCCTTGCCGCCCTTTCTGTGGCCTTCGCTGGCGGCCCGCGCAAGCGAATGGCGAGGACGCTATCGCTTCAGCGCATGGGTAGGTTTCTGGTTCTGCGGACGTGTGATAAGCTACTTTGGTTATTTGGATGTATAAAGACCAACGATTAATACAGATGTAATAATTTTCGATGGCTAAAATACTAAGAACGCGCGCGCGAGCCACCCGGCGGAGCATTCCACATAGGAAAACGGGGAATTTTCCCTTATGTAGAGCCTTCGAGCGCGCTGTTCCCCCGGCGGGGTGTCGTCGTGCGTGAGGTGCGGCCCGGGTGGGGCGCCGGCCCGGGTCGCGGCGTTCCCTGCAGCGCCAGCACAAGTTTCATCAGCCCAGCCTAAACCCGGCGGCCATTATCCATTGCCGTTCTCCCCTCTGAGCTTCGCGCGCCTCTGGCGCATGCGGAATGGTCGCCCCTAATCGTCACCAGAATTCGAGCAGTAGGCGACCTTGGGCGATCCTCCGGTCAATGCACCACCGCAGCCCCCGCGACCGGAATGCCGGAAGCGCCCAGTCTGCCTGCACTTATCAGACGCCGCGCTTCTTCGAGCCGATTGGCGTTGATATAGGCCTTCAACAATGTGAACTCGATCAGATCGTGCTGCGCTCGGCACCGCCAATGCGTTCGTTTTCACCTGTGAGCGGGGCGAGCGCCTCGATCGCGCCGGAAAAATCACCGTGTTCGAACGCCGCGAAGCCCCGCGCCACAGCCGGAAGGTAAGAGCCGGACGGGTAACGCCCCTCCATTTGGCGAGTACGGGCGTCGAGCGCGGCGTCTTCTCCCGTCACGGCCTGTGCCAGGATGACGTGGAGGTCGGCGAGCCCGCTGCCCGGCCGCGGCAAGGCGCTGCTCGCGTAGTCGTACAATGCGCGCCAAGCTGCAGCGTCGCGCGGATGGCCGGCGAGTTCGGACCGCCACAAAAAAGCTGCCCCATCTGACATCTTCTGTTGAGGCCCACCGCTGTGCCGGTCGAGCGCCATGGCGTCCCGATACAACTGCAACGCCTTTGTCCATTCGCCGGCCTGGATTTAGCAGAGCGAGAGATGCCAGCTCAGATGGCCATAGAAAAAGCCTTCGCCGGATAGGCGGTGAGCCACGTGGAGAGGAAGGTGCGGGCCGCGTCCAGCTCGCCACTCTCGTAACAGGCATGGGCGAAGCCATGAGCGCCGTGAGCGTTGTTCGGGTTGGCCGTCAGCGATTGCTCGATCTTCGCCCGGGCCACCGCTAGCTGCCCAGCCTCGGACAGTGCCATGGCATGATAGGACAGGAACCAAAAATCGTCGCCGTAATGCGGGGCCAGGCTGTCCATCAGCGCCGCGATCTGGTGCTTTTGTCCGATACGGCCGGAGCCGCCGATCAGGCCGTTAGGGTTCGCGGCACTGGAGACGACCAGCGCGTCGCGCGGCCATGCCTTCAGATGTGTGTACACGGCCGCGATTGCCGCATCCGTCCGGCCCGCGAACACAAGGTCGAAGAATCCGATGTGACTAGCCTCGCGTTCAGACAGACCGGCAGCCACGTCCTTAGCGGCCCCCAAGGCGACCCGTGCTGCGGCGACATCGCCTTGTCTCATCAGCACTTGGGCCTTGCCGGCGTGGGCCAGGGCAAAGCCGGAGTCGGCGGCGATGGCGCGGTCATAGGCCTGCGACGCGCCCGGGTAGAACGTCAGCGCCAGATCGGAGGCCTGAACGTAGGCATCCCGCGCGGCAGCGGACACAGTGGATAAGGCAAGGTCGTAGCGATCTGTCAGCATAGAATCATCATGCGCGAAACGGGGACCGCTGACACGATCTGATTGGCGAGGCGACCCTCGCCATCGCCAGCCCGTCGGCCTGTTTACCGGCTCCGATGCTTCGGGTAATGAAAACCGAGTTCGTCCCGCACGTAACCACAGGAGGAAATAAATGGCCTATACGCTGGAGCAGCTGAGCGCGGATATCCGCCACGCCCTTAAGACGGATGCCGGGCCCGCCGGGAAACAGGCGGTGTGCGCGCTGGTCTCGAAGGTATCGCTCGACCAGGAATTTGTCGCCCAGCACCTGACCGCAGACCAGTGTCGACCGCGAAAAGTCCTATACGAAGACCCAGATCTTGGTTTTTGCATCTGCGGGCATGTCTACGAAACCCCCGCGCATGGAACGCCGCACGATCACGGCTCAAGCTGGGCGATTTACGGCCTCGCGCTCGGAGATACGGAAATGACAGACTGGCGCATCGTTCAGCCGGGCGATGAGGCTAACCCAACACTGGTCGAGCCGGAGCGGACCTATGTCCTGCAGCCCGGTGACGCGCACTTCTACGATGTCGGCGTGGTCCACTCGCCGAAACGGGAGGGCCTGACAAAGTTGGTGCGCATCGAGGGTGCCAACCTCGATCACATCAAACGCTCGAACATCAAGGCGGCCTGACAGCGGCGAGATATTCTCTGCCTTGGCGCCGAGCAACCTGGCGGAATGGGCGAACCCGGCTCTCCGCCCATGGCGCCGGCGGTCGCGAAACGCCTGGTCGTATTGCTGCATCCCAAGGCTGTGGAGCCAGGCTGCGATGTCAACGCTCGCCTCCCCGCCGCGTCCCTCGCCGCGTCTGATCACGTTACCGGAGATTACGGCCCGCACGCGAGGAATCAGCGCGGCTGGTCGCGGTGAACCAGCCATAGATGGGTGCGAGGAGGTCCCGGGCTTCGCCGCAGCGGCCCTGGTCGCGCAAATCATCGCAGCGGCGCGCGCGAACGGGGTCGGCGTGATGGGTATTCGCGCGGTGCAGGCGGGAGCATTGACTAGTGCAATCGATCGACTCTTGCCTGTCGACCATCCCGAAATGCGCGATTTTGCCAGGGCGGCCGGCTTCCGGCGACTGGCCGATGAGATTGGCATCACCGCCGCCGCTCTGCGCGGATTTCGTCGGGGCCGACCTTTCGGGCGGATCATACCGTGATCAACACGGCGACCACAGGTTGTTGATCAGGACGATGACCGTGGCGCCCGCGAATGGCGCTATCGGCCAGCCCCGCCGGTTCCCCTCGTCCGACGAACGACCGCTTACGGTGCAACCTTTCCGTTCACCCTGGCTTCCGCAAAAGTTGGCTTTCCAACCCATAGCCGCGACTTTCAATAACCGTCAGGCCTCTCGGGAACGACAATAACGCATGCCCGTTCAAGACGCGCGTTTACGATTTGGGCGGCGGCTTGGTCGAATTCATGGTGATCGGCACGGCGATCAAAAAAATGGATGGCATGGCCACAAGGAATACCGTGCTTCCGCCACAGGCAATCATTCAGGACCACGAAACTTTCGTCGATACCACGCGGGGCGAGAGCTCCAGATTGAGCGAGACCAAAGCAGCTTCGGCGCGGGTCACCCAGGTTGGACCCCTTATGATAATTTTAATGGTTCTTCTTACAGCTGTCTTTATTATTTGGTACTGCCAGAGCCGACACTTCGGACTCCTTGGGACAATCTTCGCCCTTCTCTATATGGCTATTGCTGGTTATTTTAAATTGACCGGGCAGCGCACGCGTTATTAATGAACGATCATGCTTCCAAGTGGAAAGGGCTGGCATGGATCGTTGCCGCGTGCATAATGGCCGCGGCCTTTGCTTTGGGTCTGTCACCTCTGGCACACGCCATTCCATGGAGCTGGGAAAAAAAGCTCGGCAGTGCGCTCGAGCAGGATGTTTCTCAGCAAGAGTGCCGCTCCGATCTCCGCGCGCAAGCTTTATTGCAGCGTCTGATAGACCGCATTTATCCAGTTCAGCCAGGAGATTCGGCATTCTCTATTGAAGTCAAGGTCGTCAAAAACCCGGTCGTGAATGCGTATGCCACATTTGGCGGGAAGATTTATGTTAATTCGGGGCTGCTGAAGCAGGCTGAATCTCCCGAAGAGCTTGCCGGGGTTTTGGCGTATGAAATCGGGCATCTCCATAATCGCCATATCTTGCAGGGCAATATGGCCCGCCTATTTACGTCTCTAGGAATAGCAATCGTTTTCGGCACGTCCGCCGCTGCGGCCAACTGGACAAATTATCTTATGGACATGGGCTTCAGCCGCTCGCAGGAAGCCCAGGCGGATGAGGATGGGCTCGCCCGGTTGCAGAAAGCTCACGTCGATAATCAGGGTTTCAGGCGATTTTTCGAACGTATGGCGAAATCAGGATCGGCGCCCGTTTTTCTTTCCGATCATCCTTCGAACCAATCGCGGATGGAAATGGTCGATCGTTTTGTTAATCAGGATGTCGCGCCCATCATGACGCGAGACGATTGGAAAATCCTCAAGAATTATTGCAGCGCGTGATGTAGCCCGGAATGTTATGATGGGCGCGGCTGCAATTCGGCAATTTATGCCCGGGCAGCGGTCATCTGCATGGTCTCATTGGAACCGTGTTGAATTGCTGACCTTTACCCGTCGCGCAGCGCTGGAGCTGACCCGCCGAGCCCAGCAGATCCTCGCATCGAGCCGGCGATACGAACTCGTACGCACCGCCGAGGAAGCGCTGCTGCCGTGGTCGGGCGATCCTGTGCCTAAGGGACAGCGCGGAGAAGGCGCCGCACCATCTGCGCGAGATTATGGGCAAGCTGAAGTTGACGGCGTGCGCTGGTCGAGCGCACGGACCCGGCGCCGCACAATCCGTCGGCTTTGAACGGGCGCCTTCCAGACCGCAGTGTGGACCGTCCTTCCTTGCCACGCGATGTCGCGCGGCAGCCCCACATTGACCGAAAGCAGGCGCGCCATCAGTTCCTTCTCGGGTGCGCAAGTGATCGTCGGATGGGATCAGTTCCCCTGGCCCGTCACCCGCTGCGCCATCGACCAGATCGCGCCCACCTGCACGCCTCGCTTCGTCAGGAACTGCTTGTCGCCGGCATAGCCCCACCAGTTCCAGCATCCCTGCAGGTTGGTGTTGAACAGCGACAAGAAATCTTGTGAAGACAGTTCCGCAACGCTGGTGGCGTGGACCTGAGGATACAGCACGACGATACGATTGGTGTCGGCCCATTCGTTCACGCCGATCTTTGTGTAGAACTCGTCGCGAAGCACCTCGGCCGATTGCAGGCAGCCGTGGAGCGCCACGTGCAGGCGGCAAGGCTCAGCGGCTCCCGGCTCGCAGGCCTTTGGCACGTAGAGGTAGCCTGTGTCGAGCAATCCGTTGGCCGCCGCCGCCTTGCCGGGCGCGAATTCCGTCTGGTCGAAGGCGACAATGCGCCCGGCCGGCTGGACGGCGGGCGGCTGCAGCGGGCCGTAAATCGTCTGCAATAACTCTTTGGCCTGGTCGTATCGGCAATCGTTGATGAACGGTTTGGCATTGGCATCGCAGGCATTGCCGAAATTCTCCGTCACCCAGGAATGCCCGGCGCCGGCGCCCGGTAGGTCCTGGTCGCGGAATTTCACATGCGAGCCGGGCACGCCAAGGGTCCGATAGAGTCTCGTGCCCAATTCGACCGTCTTGGAGTTGACGACCTTGTCAGCCTGTCCGGTAAAACATAGACTCGGCTGCGGGCGAGGTTGCTAGGCGGGTCGATCCAGCCCTTGGCCGCCAGGTCAGCCGTCAACTGCGCATAGAAGTCGACCGGCCGCAGCAGGGTCGGCACCGACATGCACGGCCCGACGGCCAGGCTCGCCAGCGCGAAAACGCCGTCCTCGGATACGCTGTCGACCGTGCAGCCGTAAAGGCCGCCGGCGATCAAGCCCGCGCCGACGATCCCGGCTGAATGCGCCATGTGAAGCTGGTTCGCCATGAACGCGCCCGAGGAAATCCCGGAGACCGAAACCTGAGCCGAATCGACAGGAAAAGGTTCCAGCGGATCGGCCGCCCATGCGCCGCCGCCGTACCAACCCGCCGCCACCACCAGCAGCGCCATGCCCGTATGCCGGACAAACCGGTATCCCGAGCTGATGGACATGGCCTGCCGATCAGGAGCGCGAGGTCGGCTGGACCGCCGCCGGCGCCACGAAACCGCCAACCGATGGCTTGTCCGG
>Ga0182041_10001230_pt1 | contig 12751 bp, 6 predicted proteins | sample flu12Cox44000178_FD_125967 | JGI IMG/M metagenome (GOLD analysis project Ga0182041, IMG submission 125967) | Lab enrichment of tropical soil microbial communities from Luquillo Experimental Forest, Puerto Rico - flux8day.12C.oxic.44.000.178 | ecosystem: Environmental > Terrestrial > Soil >...
AGCCGCTCCAACTCGCCGATCGCAATAAGTATCTCGCTCTTTGCCTTCGCTTTGTTCTCGAGGGTAGCCCCGTGGCGCGCGCGCAGGTTCGCAAGCTGCTCGGCCGCTTTCAGCGATGCACATCCATCCTCCGCAGATACTGCACGTGAATACCAGCGGACGCCATTCTTGAAGTCGCCCACCTCGCCGTAGGCCGCTCCGAATGCCTCGGCAACCGCACCTTGGTTTCCCCAACGCTCGCCATATGCCGCTTCCAGCTGCTCCAGTTGCGCGCGCACCTCGTCGCGCGTTTTGGGGCCATAGGTGCCCGCCATCAGCAGCGTGTTCAGCTCGAGCTCTAGGTCGGCAGACGAGACGACCGGAGGCAGATTCGGTGGCGTTTTCTGGCCCACCTCACCGTCGGCCACATAGCGCCAATTTGGGTCGCCGTAGCACTGGTACGCTGCCCAAGTGTTGCTGTCGGGATGGTTTTGATAGGCTGCCTCGCGGGCGAAGCCTACCGCTTCTGCAAATGTTCTGCCCTCGATCAACGCCCCATAAAACTGGGTCGCGAATAGTTTTGCTGGAAGATCGTCCACAGCCCATCCCGCTGCAACCACGCAGCGCACTCCGATATTGATCAGTTGTTCGGCCACCCCTGCAGCAAACTGGGTTAGCGACCCACGACGTCTGCGCGTGCCCAGCTGCACGGTACCGGCCTCGATCTTTCCCAGGTAGCAGCAATTGATGAACGCGAGTTCGGGTACGGTGCGCATCGACTCGACCTCATGCGGTCCAAATACTGTATTGTTGGAGAGTACGACGCCCCCCGTGCCGCCAGCGGATAGATCGCCGTGCCCCGCGATATGAATGAGACGGTAGGGGCGATCATACGCGGCGTTGATGACCGTAAGCGCGTCCGGTTTCAGCATCAACGCGGCGTGCTTGCCAAGGACATCCGCAACCGCACGCGCTTCCTCACTGGCGCCCGGCAACGGTGGATATTCGTCTGAGTTAGTCACGGGTTCGCCGATGACCAGGGCGGCGGCTTGGCGCTGGGCGTCGGAGGGACGATCCCGGAATTGCCCGGTCCGCAGCTTACGCAGCATGCGGGTGCGCACCGCCCATGGACGGGGATCGTCGTCGCGGCGCGTGTCGAGCATCTCCCACGGATACGCGGCTGTTGCACGGTCGAGCTGCAGCAACACTGACAAGGACCCCGAGAGGAACGGTTCTAGCTCGACCGGCACCAAAAGGTTGAACAGGCTGCGGCCGATCTGCGTGTTTCGGTTTTCATCGTTCGCTCCGGCGCGCACAAGCTCGTCGATGAGCTGCGGCTGCGTGGCTTGGCCGCGCACTTCGTTGCGCGCGCGCCGTGTGTCCAGGGTAAATTCGATCACAGCGCCTCGCGTATCGGGACGGTGCTCGACACTGATGAAATCATAGCCGGTTCCGCGATAGCCCGATTCAGCCGGCCGCGGCAGAGCGCCGAGCCCGTTTTCGATGTACGGTACCAACACGTACCGCCGCGGATAATCCGCCGCCAAGGCCCGTAGCGCCTGGTGAGCTTCGCTTGCGCGATCCAGATAGAGCTCAATCAGTTTGAGATTTCCCACCACCGGCCAGTCGTTCGCTGCTAGGCGCTCATTTGCTTCGGCCACACCTCGTGCGATCGCTTGCGCAGCTGTCCCGGTTTCGACACCGATTCCTCCGGTGCCGATCAACGTCGCCGACAAGTCGAAAGTTGCGGGGGCCATGGTCTCGCTGATGCGCTGTGCGTAGGCGAGCGCGGCTTGACGCACGGTCATACAGAGATCCGTTACCCGCAACGTGCCCTCCTCCCCAAGGCCCAGCACGATCACTGCCTCGGGGCGGGGCAGCATGTACGGGTCGTCGGGGTTGCTATGCGTGTTCACAAAGATCTGGTGGGTGCCGGGAGCCGAGGAATAAAGTCCCGCTTTCAGTGAGGCCGACATCGCCCCCCGCAGCAAGCGATCCATCTCGGCTTCGCTGCCGCTCAGCTCGAGCGCATGGTAGTGACCGAGCATGAGCGGCTCTCGAATGAACTTGAGATTCCCGTTCACCACCGAGATCCGCAATCCTGGACCGCGTGGTGCCGCCGCGGCTGACCGCTCTAATTCTGCAGTAATGACATCGCGATGCAGGACCGGAGGCTCGGCGTCTCGCATGCTCCGCGCAGGGCGGCTCAGCGTCGGGGCGGGAGCAGCGGTTGCCTCCGCGGCATTGTGCACGGTCACGTCCAACAGCTTAGTGAGCTTGTCCGTCTCACCGCGCGTCAGCAGCTCGACATAGGCTGCGAACGCCTCTTTCGCATTCGCAAGATCACCATGGGGCACGTTCGTTTTCCAGGTTCGCACGCCGGGCAGACCTGCATCTTTCAAGGTCACGCGGCCATCGCCCCCGCTCACAGCCTCGTACGCCACGCCGGCCTCGGTCAGGCGGACCCCGGCTGGCGTGGAGGGTGCCGTACCAACGACGAGCAATAGCTTCGCAGCGTCGCTGGCGAGTGCCGCGCGTTGCGCGTCGAGCCGCTTGCGCAACTCGACCGCTTGGTCCAACACAGGCTGCGGGGGCAGGCCCCATTTGTAAGCTTCGAGCTGCAGTGGCTGATTGTGCCACCAAGTTCCCTGTTTCACTCGCCTTTGCACGCCCTCGTAGTCGGCATCAGCCAGGCGCTGCCAGCCGGCAGTTGTTGCAAGTCCAAGCGGGGCTTCGGCCAGCCCGGCCTGGAGCTGTAATAGACCGCTCATCCCGGCAAACGTCTGGCGCGCACGGTAGCCGTCAAATAGGGAGCCGGACGCTGTGAGCACATTGCCGAACGTGTCGTCGCCGCTGAGCACTTGCATCGGTGTCCACGAGCCGCCGTTCGGCGTTCCGAGCATCAGCACGCGTGCGCCCTCGCGCAGCATCATGCGCTTCCAGCTCTCCGGTCGCTCGAGCTGCATCGCGCGTACCAGTAGGCCCCCCATTCCGTGCGCAACGATGCGGACCGGCTGTTGCGCTGCATTGCGTGCGGTGAGTGCAGCCTCGACCGCGTCCGCGAGGCGGTGTGCTTCATCTTCGATGGGACGCCGCCAGTCGAAGCTGAAGGGGATGACCTCGTGCGTCTCGGCGAGGTGATCGAGCAGCTCGTCATAGACCATGCCCACCAGTCCATCCGGTTGCACCCGGCTGGCCTCATCGGGGTCCCATTTGAGCTGGTCCAGATCGTTGCGAAGCCGCAGGCTCAGCCACACGCGCTCGCCGTCGACCTTCAGGTGCGATCCCAGGATATCGGGTAGCATGAATACCGCAGGGCGCTCGTTCGCCTTGCCGGACCGCGAACGTCTGGCCGCCAGCGCAGCGCGCGTGCCGCTCGCGTCCTCACCTGCCCACGACAGCGGGCCGATCGGCCGGAACCCGTCCGGCTGCTCCTGCAGCAATCCTGCAGCGATCGCCTCGACCGTGCGCTCGTTGGCGAAGTAGTTGAAGTGGGTGACAGTGCCGCCGCGATCGAGCAGGAAGCTTGCCGCAGCTCCGCTGCGGGGTGTACCGCCATACATCGAGCGCGTCTGCACCACAAGGTCGTTGTCGGTCCAGTAGAACGCGTCGGACAGCAAAGCCTTAATCCAGGAGCGGATCGAGTCGCCTTGGAGATCCCCGGCAACCACGCGCAGATCCCCCGACACGGCATCGGCGGAAACATTGAGCCAATTGGCGAAGGGCCGGCCGGGCATCATCGCTTCCAGGCCGGGCAGTTCGGCCGGATCGGCACGTCGGCGCGCCACCTCACCCAGGAAGTCGACGAGCTCCGGAATGACTGGAACGCCCGCCAGCTCCAAGCCCCACTTGAGCACCGAGAGATAGGCGTCAAGCCGACGCGACGCGAGCAGCGTGCCGCGTGCCGGACAGGCGACGCGCACCATGCGCTCGACGCGAAACGATTGCTGTTTGGCGATCTTGTCGAGCTTGCCGAGATCCACGCGGTGCTGCCCGTAGGTATCGCCGTCGAACAGATCCAGATCCTCACGCCGCAGCCCTTGTCCGCCGGCCACCCGCGCCAGCACTTCGGCCACAAGCCCCCCGCGCGAATGCGTAACGAGGTGAAGCCGCGCCCCTTTTGGCAGCGTTTCCGCGAGCGTGAGCGCGTTGGCAAACGGACTGACGCCAACCGTCGGGTGGTCGAGTGCGTAGACACAGCCGGCGTAGCGCTGGAATAGCGCCCCTACGCGCGTGGGATGCAGCGACCAGAGCTTTCCAAAGGTGCTCGCAGTGTCGACGAATGTGCCGTGGGCGAGAACGAGTATGGGGCCTCCACCTGGCGGAGCCGGGACGCTGGCGAGCTTGCGCCCGCTGTCCTTGAGTCGCGGCAGCTCCTCCGGCGACAGCTGGTAAACTCCGGGATCGACCTGGCCATCGAGTTTCTTCGTCACCGCAGCGGCGAGCATGCGTGCCACCTTGTCCGTGAAATGCCGGGTGACGACCTCGACGCCGTCGATCCACACTTCGCCGATCCCGGCGGGCGCCGCTGCCCGTGTCGCCCCTACCTCGTCAAGGCCGCGCCAGCTGAGTTTTGCGGGTATGGTGACCTCTCGGTCGAGGGCCGGCTCGACGATGCCGCGCTGTGTCGTCTGCGCTGCGCCAACCTGTGCGCGCATGAGGTCGCGCGCGTGCTCGGGATGGAGATAGAGCGTGGGGCCATTCGCGATGTGCAAGACCATCACATCCTCCCCCGGCCGAGCCGCAATCCGCACCATCTCCCCGGGGCCACGCTGGGCGCCCACGCGCACGGCCGCCTTGATGGTGCCTTTGAGCTCCGTGGAAGGCTCCGCAACCCGCCCACGCCTTGCCGGCTGACCGGCTGAGCCGGATTGGCCGGCAACGAGAAACGTGATCTCCTGGGCTTGATCAGGCATTTATCCCTCCGCGCCGGTGTAAGCGACCCCTCCTCGCCTGGGTCTCTCGCTCAACTCTCCCGCTCTGTCTCGCGCAGCGAGGTAAGCACGCATGCGTCCAAGCTGGACGGGTTTCAACAACTCCGCGCCTACCAATACCCTATCAGCAAAATCGGCGCACCTGATAGTCAATCAAGTCGAGCAGTACGCGATCGCGTACCTTATTGAACGCATTCCAGTGAGAAGTGATCAGTAGGGTGGATAAGCAAGCGGCCGACGACTTTATTCGGGTCGTTGGCGTAACCCACCGAACCCCCCGCCGGAGCTTGCGCATTACATACGCAACAAACCTTACCGCGCAATTGGCGAGACGGGTGCACCCACGATCCGCTCTATCATGCTTTGCACCGCGTGCATTTGCCGGCCGCTCTTTAGCGCATAGTTTGGATCGTCATAACCCCACCAGTCCCAACACCCCTGCGGGTTGCTTGGGGTCGCCGTTGCCTGCGGATAAAGCACCAGGAACCCGTTGCTGTCGGCCCACTTGTTGTAGCCGGCATTGTGCACGAAAGTTGTACCAAAAGTCACGACACCCGAGCCAAATTGAAAATAACTGTGGGCTTGGTACTGATTGCAGCCGTGAAAGGAGATATGCAGCCGACACGGCCGCTGATTCCGGCACGAGGCCGGTACATAAAGCCAGCCGCTCGTATCCATACCGTGGAGGGTTGGGTCGGCTAAGAATTCGGTTTGATCGAACTGAACGAAATTCCCGTCAAGCTGACCGTCGTTACGCTCGTTGAGCGAGTTGTATATCCACTTCAGCAGCTCACCAGCTGCATCATAAGCGCAGTTATTAATGTACGGATCGCCCAAAGTGCTGCAGGGACTCCCATACGCGTCCGTTGGCTGCGCATGCTGCGCATTGATGTCCTTCTTGTAGTAGATCGCAGACTTGTCCACATAGCCCGCGTAATAGGCAGCCAGGTCATCCATCACCTGCTGGGGCACGATTGAATCGGCTTTGCCGGAGAACAACCAGATGCGCTGACGGGCCAAGTACGATGTCGGATCAATACTGCCCTGCTTCGCATTCCGGTCGGTGGTCCGCATAAGCGTTTGAACGTCGATCGATCCCGGACGGTTGTTGCAGAGCAGGGCTGTGCAACTGCAAACTGAAGTTGCAATGCTGAGATTGTTCTGGGCGCAGTAATAAGGTCCAGCCGCGACTATGCCAGCCCCTTTTATGAATGATGAGAATGCAACATTGAGCTGGACCGCCATGTAACCTCCAGACGACAGCCCGGAGACCGAAGTCTGCGTGAGATCGACGTTGAACCCTGGCAACATCACAGTCTGAGCAGCCAGCTTTTCGACTGAACCAAGCATGAGTCCGAAAACAATGAAAAAGGATAGAGCGGCGGGCTTCATTATTCTACTCGTGAGCACGCAAACTGATGTTGGAACGGGCACGCGCTCTCCCTGGCTGGGATGGCGGACACGCTCGGCGCTGACGAGCTAACGGGTGAATGCTCTTGCACGCCGGTTTCATCAACCCAAAGCGCCTTCTCGAAACGCCAGTTGGTCGCAAAGGCGGGAGGCCAGGAAGCCCTTAGTCTTCGTGTACCCTTGCGCGATTGGTTAAGATCCCGGGTCCATCCAGCATGCAAAACTGCCGTTGTCGGGCGGCAGTTTAGACGAGACGACGCCGCAAACGTCCAAGAGCCGCCGCTGGTCGAGTGGAGAAATGCGAAGGGAGCCCGACCAAGTATTGGCTCTTGGCCCTCGACAAGAACATTTCATTCTGAAGCTTGGTCGCCCCTGCCAAGGTGCGTTGTGCATTGAGCCCGATTAGCAGGAACTCAATGAGGCGGCTTTCAGCCATTATGAAGGACGGTCGGGTTTCCAACATAACGGCCCGCTGTGCATCGCCCTACGGAGCATTGATCTCCCCAACGGATGACGTTTCCTGCTCGAGAGCTCCCTTCCTCCGGGAGGTTAAAATACTTTTATTTCCCGTTAGTTACCGACGCCGCGGCTCCCCCCATCCGGTCACCACGGCACGTCCCAAAAGTTGATCGCACCCTCAATCGCAGGCTCATCGCGATCGCCCCCGCCGTGCCGCGCTACCCATGCTGCGATGCGGCGTGTTAACCAAAAATAGCTGAATTACTGCATACGGTACCGCCCTCTCCCACTAACACAAAGCTGTCATGGCCGCGCAGGGCCGCCTCTTTGATAGTCACGGCCTCCAAAACGGATCCGTGTGATCTAAATCACATTTATATTCGCGAAAGAACAGTATAACATTACTTTAGCGTGGGAGTCGAGTATGAGCCAGCAAAGTTGCAATACCTGCGATGGGCCAGAGGTCTTCGTAAGTTATCGGCGACTGGATAACGACCCTCCACCTGACGGTCCTAATGTTCGTGGTTTTGTTGATTATCTTCTAACGCAAGTTCGTTACGACTTGACTCAACTCGGCGTGCCAAGTGCAATCCTTTGGCAGGATCGTTCAAAAATCGCGCCAGCTGACGATTGGAACGAAGGCATATCAAATGCGTTGAATAGCGCTGAATTGTTCATTGCGATCCTATCTAAAAATTACATTACGAGTGATTGGTGCAAAAAAGAACTTGATACCATGAGATCGCGGATTGGAATGCTCGGCACGCCTGCTCTGGAAGGGCGAATTTTTAGGGTCGATAAGCATAAAGTCCCGGAGGACAAGATACCGGAACCGTTGCGTACGATTCAGTCAGTGCAATTTTATCGCGAGGACCGTTACTCCGAGAGCGTTGACGAGTATTTCTGGCGCGGAAAAGTCCGCTTCATAGACGAATACGAAGATGCGGTTAAGAAGTTGGCGGACGGCCTTTGCAAGCGACTCGAAGAGCTAGGAATTCCATCTCGGCGCAGGGACCAGCCCCAGCCTCAGCTAGACAATGCCCGTCCCAGTAATGGACGAGTTGTATTTGTGGCTAAGCCTGCCGGCGATATGGTGCAATCATATCGAACGCTCGTGAGGGAGCTGCAGGACACTGGTTTCCGTGTTGCGCCCGATCCTGATCAAGACCTCGGCAACGTCGGGGAACAGGTGCGCTCTGCCATCGTCACAGCGCTTACGGAGGCGGAAGCGTCCATTCACTTGCTTGGCACGAGGACAGGCGGACGTCCCGATGGGCTTGATATGGATCTCGTGCCAATGCAGCTAGCGGCTGCGGCGGAGGAGGTCAAAAGGAGACCTGAATTTGAGCGGATGATCTGGGCGCCCATTATACTGCCATCGATCACATCTGCTGACGCCAACATGGCTCGCCGCGACCCGTTGGAGATCCTGGGCCGATTTGACCAGCGGTTGCTGGAAACGGACCAAATTGATGGTGATACAGCTTCGCGCTTTAATGAATTTGTGCTTCAACGACTGGGCAGAAAGCTTCGCGATCCGAGCCCGGAAAAGAAGGTCGAAAGGAAGATCGTATATATTCGGGTCCCTTCCGGTAATCGCAACCTTGCCGTGAACATCGCGAAAGAATTAAAACGAGTTGGCTTCAATCCCGTTTTGAGCCCTCCGTCACCACTTACCAAGGATGAACTCGCGCGGATTGAGCAGGGGCTTTTCAGGCAAGCGCAGAACATTATCGTTTGCTGGGGTGCTCAGAGCCAACCAAAGCTTCTGGATGAAATCACCACCATCGACGCTTTAAGGAAGGTTGCTCAGCCAACGGAAGGCAAATTGATCTTATTGCTGACTTCGCCGTCCACCAAGGCTAAGGCTGAGTTTTTGGACATCGGAATGCCTTACGTTGATCACATTATTGACGCAACAGAGTGCGAAGCCACATCAGTCGGGGAAAAGCTGGCTTCAGCTTTGAAAGATTATGAGCTCCTGGGGGGCAAGCACTGTTTTTGACCAGCCATTTATTGGCTTGCGGCCCTTCGAGTACAGCGACCGCAAGTATTTTTTTGGCCGCGACGACGAAGTCGACGTGCTCGAGCGCCAAGTCAAACAGAACCGTTTCGTCGCTGTCGTTGGCAGATCAGGGTGCGGAAAGTCGTCTCTGATCAGTGCGGGCCTGCGACCCAGGCTTGAGAAAGTCTCCGATCATCGGTGGTGTTGGATTGGGATGCGCCCCGGCGACGCACCTCTCAGGCAATTGGCATTGGGCTTGGCAGGTCTCACAGGCGAGACCGGCGATCTCTCGGAAGCTTGGGCTGATCGCTTTGAGCGCGTTCTTACCAAGTCAAGCTTCGGAATCGGAGAAGCATTGGGATTGATTCCTGTGCTACGAGAATTGGAGGGCGGCGGCCGAGTGTTGCTGTTCGTCGACCAGTTCGAGGAATTGCTTCGATTCGCGAACCTTGGGTCGGAGCGTAGCCTTGATCCAGTGATGGTTGCCGAGCGTCGCGATGAGGCCACAAGATTTGTTCGTCTTCTCTTGACGGCTGTGAAGTTGTTGCGGCCTTCGCTGCACATAATTGTGTCTATAAGATCGGACTTCATCGGGGACTGTGCGCGCTTTCATGGGCTCCCCGAAGCGGTCAGCCGGAGCCAGTTTCTGGTGCCCGACATGACGCGTGGTCAAAGAGAGGACGTGATCCGTAAACCCGTACAGCTCGCTGGAGGTCAGATCGATCCGAGACTTGTTCAGCGTGCGCTGAACGACAGCAACGACGATCCGAATCACCTGCCAAACCTGCAACACGCCATGGTGAGGTGCTGGGAGCACGCATTGCATCGTGGCAAGCGGGAAGTGAATCGCCCGCATCTCACGATCGACGATTATACTACTTCAGCGTCGTTGCCCTGACCTGACCCTGCGAAGGGGACGGCCTCGAATCCCTCGTATGGTCAGGGCTGCTCGGCGCCGCCCAATATGCGCCGTCTCGGGGCCGAAGACCTTCACCACCTGCAGCGTGCCTGGGAGCTTTAGCACCGGGGTGTTGGCCTCGGAGTGATTCACCCAGCACACCGATGGCCGGGAATACTACCGAGCGGATCATCCTGGACGAGGGGGTGGGGCAATGCCTTGCATGCAATGGTTCCAGCGTCTCTGCCGTCGGGTTTTGCATGAAGACGCCAAGCTACGGCTCGTGGCTGGGGCCGTCCGTTCGATTTCGTACCGAAACCATCGCCACAGACACCTTGCTCTCTTATTTTGAACTGGTGCAGATTCGCCTAGCGTATTACCATAATCCCCATATTACTGGAACAAGCTTCCAGTAACGGCAGTATGCGACCGTGCGTGACCCCTCCCCGCTGGCAAGTCTCAACTTTGGGACAATGTCATGAGCTCTTACCTGAAATTTGCCAGTAGCGAATGGCCATTTATAGGGTTGCGACCCTTCCAGTATGGCGACCATGAGTATTTTTTCGGTCGCGAGCAAGAACTCAATGTACTCGATCCTCAGATCACACAGAAACGTTTCGTTGCCATCGTCGGCGCTTCTGGGTCCGGGAAATCCTCGCTGATAAGCGCGGGCCTGCGACCGAGGTTTGAGAAGATCCAGGATCATCCGTGGAATTGGATTGAGATGCATCCGGCCGATGCGCCCGTCAGAAGATTGGCTGTAGCCTTGGCCGATCTTACAGGCGAGACCAGCGGTCTCTTACAAGCATGGGCCGACCGCTTTGAGCGTGTTCTCACCAAGTCCAGCTTCGGCATCGGCGAAGCATTGGCATTGATTCCTGCGCTACGAGAATCTGAGGGCAGCCGAGTTTTGCTGCTCGTCGATCAGTTCGAGGAATTGTTCCGATTCGCGAAGCTTCGGTCTGAGGGTAGCCTCGATCCGGCGACGTTCGCTGAACGTCGAGATGAGGCCACAGCATTCGTTCGTCTGCTCCTTGCAGCGCACTCGTCCGACGTGCCGATACACGTTGTCGTGACTATGCGATCGGATTTCATCGGCGACTGCGCGCGCTTTCATGGGCTCCCCGAAGCGGTCAGCCGGAGCCAGTTTCTGGTACCCGGCATGGCGCGTGATCAGAGGGAAGACGTGATCCGTAAACCCATACAGCGTGCTGGAGGTCAGGTCGATCCGGAGCTGGTTCAGCATGCGCTGATTGCAACCAACGAAGACCCTGATCAACTGCCGATCCTGCAACACGTTTTGATGAGGTGCTGGGAACGTGCCTCGCACCACACCAGCCAGAAACCGGGTCAGCACCCGCATCTGACGATCGACGATTACAGGACGGTTGGTGGTGTGGAGCAGGCGTTGTCCCTGCACGCGAATGAAATTCTCGACGCTTTAATCAGGCACTCCGACTCCCCAGCGATAGGCCCCCAGCTGGCGACCAAACGGCTTTTTCAGGCGCTGACGGAAACAGACCAAGAAGGGCGTTCTGTTCGTAGGCCTCAGCGATTCTGCGATTTGGTTCAATATGTCAGGCCCGGTACTGCCATCGAGCAGGTGGCAAAGGAGGCGACGTGCACGGTTGTCCGTCGCTTTGCAAGGTCTGACTGCAGCTTTTTGCGAGTCATCCCACCTACCGAGTCAAATGATACTTCTGATATTGATACCGATTCAAACATGGGTATTGCTGATAATTCCATCATTGATATCGGGCACGAGGCGCTGATCCGCCGCTGGGATAAGCTTAATGCAGAAGGCGAAGAGAACTGGATACGCGAAGAGCAGGAGGATGCGGAACAATATCGAGGCCTTCTGAGGTATGTGGATAGTGGCTCTGCCATACCCTTAAAAGATCTAACTCGGGTGGAAGATTGGTGGTCCAGCCGCAAACCCAACGGTTTTTGGGCGCTCCGCTACACCAGGCACAATGCGGACAATTTTGAAAAGGTTCGTGAGCTCCGTGCCCGGAGCCGGTCCGAGGCAGATGCCGCAATCGAGGAACATCAGAGGTATGCATCTCAATTGATCGGCACAATGGCGAGTGCGATTCAAAACCCAAAGCGCTATAATGGCGCCGCAGATAGTCTAGCCATGGCGCTTACTAATAAGGGGCCAGATCTCCCTAATGTTGCTGAATACGTAGAGGCACTTTATAATGGATTAGCCCATCTTCATGAACGAAGACGTATCGAGACCCCCGTTGGTGTCGCAAAACAAATATTCGCTCTGAGTTTTTCACCGGCCGGCAAACTACTCGCGGCGGCTGTACCCAACAATCTCCTATTTTACGATGCCGATACTGGCGAACATGTCCACTCCGAGAGAATTCCGGGCGGATGGGTCATGTCGCTCCGATGGAGCCCAGATGGAAAACGGATATATGTCGGCACCAGTCCGATCGGGTTGATCTTAGCTCCGTCCTCCGTTGAAAAACTCCGCAAATATTTCACAGATTCTCGCGCCGACAAGCGGGACTTGCCGATTAATATCGGGAGCGAGGAGCTTCCAGCAGGCGCCGCAGCCTGGAGCCACGATAGCAAATGGATCGTAACTGCCGGGTGGCAACGTCAAGCAAGCTTATGGAATGCATCGAACGGTGAGTTTAAACGGGTCCTTTACGATGATCGCCTGGAAGGTAATCCGCTTGATAATTTATTCAGTGACCTTGCAGCGAGCGCCGATGGCAAACGAATTGCTTTTGGCGCGACTTCTGGCAAGATCCACATTTTCAACACCCATTCCAGCGTGCGGGATGGGCTTTCCTTAAGGTTGGAGAAATCCTTAGATCTGGAGGGCAACAGCAATTCGCTTCCGTACTCGCTTGTATTCGACCCGCAAAATCATGGGCGGCTATTCGCGACGTACATGGCGAGCCCCAACATCGCGTTATGGGAAATTGACGAGAACGTGCCCCCCACCCTTTACGTGGACGCAGAATCAGGACCCATTTGGCGGATTGCTTGTGATCCAGAAAGCAAGTTCGTGGCGTCTGCCACTAACGACACCGCTGTAAGGCTATG
>Ga0182041_10001231_pt1 | contig 12750 bp, 9 predicted proteins | sample flu12Cox44000178_FD_125967 | JGI IMG/M metagenome (GOLD analysis project Ga0182041, IMG submission 125967) | Lab enrichment of tropical soil microbial communities from Luquillo Experimental Forest, Puerto Rico - flux8day.12C.oxic.44.000.178 | ecosystem: Environmental > Terrestrial > Soil >...
CAGCAGCGCGAAGCACCCGGATCCGATATGGACCCATTGCCTCGCGCTCTCCGAATGTGTCGTCGTCACGTCGGCGTCACGTTCGTCGTCCCGGCCGTTGTCAAGAACGCGAGAGTGCTCCGGATCCCATCGGTAAGCGGCGTCATCGTGTAGCCAAGATCGTGGACGGCGTCCGTGCTGTCCAGAGACCAGTCGTGCCGGAAAATCTCGACCGCGCCGCTCGTGATGAGCGGCGGCCCGCCGAGATGGCGCCCGAGCCCGTGGCCGAGTCGCCCCCCCAACAAGGCCGCCCGCCATTCCTCTGCGAGGCCGAGCGCGCCTGCGACGACAAACGGTATGCGCCGCGGCGGCTTCAGTCCGGTCAACGCGCTCACGATCTCGAAGATTCGCCCCTGGGGCGCGTTTTCTCCCCCAAGCGCGTACCGCGCGCCGGCCGCGCCACGCTCGAGCGCTTCCGCATGGCCCCTCGCCACATCATCCACGAAGGCGAACGACCACAGCCGCTCGGGACCGACGACTCCTGGAAGCCGGCCTGCCAGGTGGTCCGCGATGAGCCGCCCAACCAGATTGCCCTCGCTCATCGATCCCGGGCCGTAGACCACGCCCGGATAGAGGCGTACGAGCGGACATCCGTCACGTACGGCCTCTTCCGCCACGCGATCGGCAGCGACTTTGGTCCGTTGGTAATCGTTCGCGACAATAGGCGCCGCGGCGCCACGCGGAGGCAATGCCAGGAACGACGATGTATACACGATGCGAGATATGCCGGCGTCCCGGGCTGCCGCGATGGCGTTGCGCAAACCGCCGACGTTGACCTCGTCGAAATCCCTCCGGCGCCTCTGCCAGATACTGACGAGTGCGGCCGAGTGCACGAGCGCATCACATCCGCCAGCCGCGCGTTGAAGCGCGATCGCGTCGCGCACGTCCCCGTCGATCGCGGTTCCAGGCAGCCTGCTGCGACTGGCGGTTCGGGCGAACAGCACCAGCTCGTGGCCTCTTGACGCCAGGGCCCCCGCAACGGCGCGCCCGAGAAAACCGGTGCCGCCCGTCAGGAGGACGCGCACCCGCTACGCTCTCCAGTATTCCAGCAGGTCGTCGATCGTCTTGTCGATCGGAATGCCCGGCGTCCAGCCAAGCCGTTCGCGGATTCGTCCCGCGTCGCCGACGAGCTCCGGTGTGTCATTTGGCCGATACCGCGCGGGATCTGCTTCGACGCGAACCGGCACTCGGGCCCGCGCGATCAGTTTGTCGAGCAGCTCGCGGATTGGAATCGCAACGCCCGAGCAGACGTTGAACACGTCGCCCGCGTGAGCACGCTCGAGAACGAGTCGGTACGCCCGGACGGTATCCCGGACGTCGGTGAGGTCACGCCGTGCATCGAGGTTGCCAACCGGCACCGTCGGTGCAGACCGTCCGCGCTCGATATCAGCGATGCGCTTCGCGAAAGCCGATGCCGCGAACATTGGACTCTGCCGCGGTCCGATGTGATTGAACGCGCGCGCCACCATGATGTCCAGTCGCGGACCGGCGTGCGACGCCAGCATCTCCTGCGCGAGCTTGCTCAGCCCGTACGGGCTCGCGGGCACGAGCGGATCGTCCTCGCGGAGCGCGCGATCCACAGGTTGATAGACGAGCGCAGAGCTCGGAATCAGCACCCGACACTGGACATCCGCTCGCGACAGCGCGTCGAGCAGGTTGTGGCTTCCCCGCACGTTGATCGCGAAGGTGGCCCCGGTCCGCTCCCATGCGCGACCGACGTGCGCGGCGCCGGCGCAGTGGTAGACGGCCGACGGTCGGAGCCTCGCGATCGCGCTTCGCACGGCGTCGCGGTCGAGAACGTCCACCGCTTCCCATCGGACCGCCTCTGTCCCTCCGGCCCTTCCTGCCCCTCCTGTCCCTCCCGCCCCTCCTGTCGTTCCCGCCCTTCCTGCCCCCTCTGCCCCGCCTGGCGCCGCCGGCCGCCGCCACCCGACGATTGTTTCGGTTTCGCCCACGCGCTCCCGCACGAGCAGGTCCAGCAGGTGGCTCCCCGCAAACCCCGCCGCCCCAGTCACTAACGTCGTCGCCATCACCCGCAGCGTCGCAGCGTGATCCCCTGAATCCCTAATCCCGAATCACTCTGTGTCACCGAGGCACCCCGCTCAGCGCCCCATTGAAGGGCGAGAAGTTGCCGAGACCCTGGAGCGTGAACGAGAGGAAGAACCGATGGTCGGACGGGATCAAGGCATTGTAGGTGTTGTACATCTGGTACTGCATCGCAATCCCGCAGCACTGCGCATTGTAGAAGCCGGTGATCGACTGCTGCATCACCAATCCCTGGAGGACGTTGTAGTTGATGGTGTAGACGCTGCCGTACCGGTTGTCTCTCGTGTGATAGTTCGTCGACAGGTTGATGTATTGATCCAAGTATTTTGGATCGTTGAACCCCGGAAGCCCTTCGATGAACGCTTTCTTGCTCCAGCCGACGGTCGCTTGAAGCTGCTGGGCCCACGAGTACGTCGTGTTGACGCTGATGGTGCGCAGTTTGTGGTAGTGGTTATCGATGTCCATCCGGACTTGCGCGTTCACCTCGTTGGTTGGCACCGCGTTCATGGCCACGGAGATTGGTGAGTAGTTGCTCGGCGTGGCGCCGATGTATGTCGACTGGTACTGGGGATCGAACTGCGCCGCAGCTGGATTCTTGTAATAGCTTTGCCGGATGTCGACGTTGAAGATTTCCCGCGCTTGAGCCGGCTGACCTGGCGCAAGCTTGCGCTTGGCGTAGAAGCGGTTCGTGAGCGCATACGTGACCTGAGTGCCGCCGACAATGCTGTCTGTGCCGTCGAAATGCACCAGCCGGTATGGGTCGGGGATATCGCTCGTTTTCTGAAACAGTAACGATGGCTCGATCGTGTGTTTGAACTTCTCGGCATAGCCGTTGGTCGGCGTATCCCAGATGCGATTGAACACGGGTCCGACGACTTGCGTCTGAAACGCGAAATACTGCCTGTTGAAAGACTCGTCGGTGATCTGCTGAGGTGTCGCTCCCGTCGGATCTGGCGGACTCAAGATGCGGCTATAAAACGTGTCACGCCATGACATGGTCGAGTTGGCCGTCAGCCAGCCCCACTTCTTGAACGGATACCTGAATTGCGGCCAGAAGTCGAACCGGTTGAGGCTGTTGTCGGCGACGGTGGACGTGGTCGAGATGATCCCGGTCGCGGGGTCGGTGACCTGTTGCTGTGAGTTCTGTTGAGAGAGGAGATGCGCGTACTCGGTGCCGACGGTGAAGTAGAAATCGGACCCGAACAGTGGTCGCTCGTTCCGGGTGAAGCTGATCCGGGGCCAGCTTCCCGACAGCACGCTGTTGTAGGGGTCGTAGAAATATTCGCTGTGATCGAGCGTCGTGTTCATCGAGTACACCGGCCACGCGCCGACGATGTTGGCGCCGTACGTGCGCTGGTTGCGGCTGAGATCGAAGATATTCGTGTTGAAGTTCTGGGACGTCTGAATGTTGGAGACATAGTTCACGTTCGCGCGCGCGCGGAGATTATCTGGCAAGAGAAAATTCGTGCCCCCGCGAATGTCGTAATACTTGCTGGCCGGGGCGTCGGTGGTCGAGCCGTCCGAAAGCACGTACGTCACCTCGTGCTGATCCAGGAAGTATCCCCTGATGCCCCCATTGGCCGGTGCGCCGTAGTTGAAGCGGTACTCGCCGCCCACGCCTTGGCCGATTTTCGAAAACCAGTCGTGCATGATCGTCGCGTCCTGGCTGCGGTCGACGGCCCAGAAGAAGGCGTTGTGGAGCGACTGTCCTTTGAGCGTCGACGATCCGTAAGCCGGAATCAGAAACCCTGTGGCGCGCTCGCCTTTCTTGGTCGGATAGTACAGGACCGGCAGATAGAGCATTGGCACGCCCTTCACCGTCATCACCGCGTTCTTGAGGACCGTGTAGTGTTCGAGGTTGAGAATGACAGTCGTGGCGGTCATGTCCCACCGGGGGGTCGGCTGCACGCAGGTCGAGAATCCGCCCTTGGTGATCTTGTATTTCTTCGGTGCGAGCTTCTCGACGGTCTCGCCGAAGAAGTACACGATGTTTTCCTGACCCACGACCGGCGGGAGCGCCACCGTTCCCGGCCTGAGCGGCTGCTTCGCCGGCTGCAGGGTGGCGATGCCGCTCGCGTTGTAGAACGTGCCGAGCCACGTCCTGGTATTGAACTCCGCGCGCTCGGCTGAAATCCGGTTCAACCCCTGCGAGAGCACGACGTTCCCCGTCGCGACGGCGCGGTCTTCGTCCTCGAAGAACTCGACGAGTTCGGCGTAGAGATCCGTCTTCTGCTGCAGGTCATGCAGCTCGACGTCACCCTGACGAATGTAGTGCCTCTGATTGATGACGGTGAATGAATTGCTTTTTTGTTCCTGCGATGAGCTCGATGGCGGACCGGTTTGCGCAGCCGCGGTCTTCGCGCACAGCACGACCGTCAACAAACACCAGAGCCGGCGGGGCACGTTCAAGAGTGTAAACCGAGCTGGGCGAGCACGTCGCCCAGCAGAAAGATTGAGCCGGCGACGACGATGCGCTTCGGCCCCGCCTGCCTGTCCCGCCCTCGAATTGACCAGAATGCCACGTCGAGCGCGCCGGGCACTGACGGCTCAATCGCGACCGGCAGCGCCGGCGCAATCTCGCGAGCGGTTCGCGCGAGTTCATTGGGGTCGGCGGAGCGCGGGTTCGTCGCTCGGGTCACAGTCAGGCTGGCGACGGTCGGCAAGAGCTCCCGAAACATTCCCGCAACATCTTTGTCGCGCATCGCCGCGAAGACGAGCGGCAATGGTGGTCCCGGTTGTGAGCGCAAGTAAGCTGCCAGCGCGGCCGCCCCCGCGGGATTGTGCGCCGCATCGAGCAGCAACTCCCGGCCGTCGGCCAGTCTGCGCCAGTCCAGGCGTCCCGGCCACTCCACCCGGCCAACCGCGGCCTCGGTCGCCTCGCGCGGGACCGCGATCCCACGCGCGTTCAGAAGTTCCAGGACCCGCACGGCCACTGCGCCGTTGCGTCGCTGATGCTCTCCCGGCAGAGCGACGAGACGGTCGCCAAGATCGGATGCCGCTGTACGAAAGATTTCTGCTCCGCAGGCGCGGGCGACTTCTTCGATGACCGTCGCGGCTTCGGGATTGAGCTCGCCCAGGACGACGGGTACGCCCGGTTTGATAATGCCCGCCTTTTCCCGAGCAATCGAGCTCAGTGACGAACCCAGGTACAACTGATGATCGAAGGCGATCGACGTGATGGCGGCCACCTCCGGTGTTATGACGTTGGTCGCATCCAGCCGGCCGCCGAGCCCGACTTCGATGACCGCGACCTCGACGGAGGCGCGCCGAAACAGCTCGAACGCCACAGCGGTCGTGACTTCGAAGAACGTCGGCTGCACCTCCAACGTGCCCTCGGCCCGCAACGCTTCAACGGCCTCGCGGACATCCTCGATACCGCTCGTCAGCGGTCGGTCATCCACCGGCCGCCCGTCGATGACGAATCGCTCGTTCAGGGTGAGCAGATGCGGTGAGGTGTACCGCGCGGTGCGATGCCCTGCGGCGCGCAGCCCCGTCTCCACCATCGCTGTCACCGAGCCCTTGCCGTTGGTTCCCGCAATGTGTACCGCGCGAAACGCGCCCTCGGGATGGCCCAGCCGCGCCACGATGGCGCGGATGTTGTCCAGGCCGAACTTGATCCCGAACTGTTCGAGCCCGAACAAATAGGCAATCGGATCCATCGACGCGCTACGAGGACCGAGCTACAAGGACCGAGCGACGGGTTTCGAGCGACGAGTTACGAGGTAGCGTTTGCCGAGAGCTGATAGCTGAGCGCCGGCGGCTGGACTCCACCAGCCGTCGCGCCCATGAAACGCAGGGCGTTCGCAATCACCGCCTTCATCTCGCGGCGATCGACGACCAGATCGATCATCCCCTTCTCAAGCAGGAACTCGCTGCGTTGAAAGCCTTCCGGGAGCTTCTGGCGGATCGTCTGTTCGATGACGCGCGGGCCCGCGAAGCCGATTTGCGCCTTCGGCTCCGCAATGTTCAGGTCACCCAGCATCGCAAAGCTTGCCGTCACGCCCCCGGTCGTCGGATCCGTCAGGACGGCGATGTAGGGGAGCTTCGCTCGATCCAGGCGCGCAAGGGCGCCGCAGATCTTGGCCATCTGCATCAGCGAGCGCGCCCCCTCCATCATGCGCGCCCCTCCGGAACAGCAGACGATGACAATCGGCAGCCGCTCGTCCATCGCCCGTTCGATCGCGCGTGTGATCTTCTCGCCCACGACCACGCCCATGCTGCCGCCGATGAAGCCATACTCCATCGCCGCAATGATCACCGGCAGGCCGTCGAGATGCCCCGACGCAACGACGATCGCGTCCTTGAGCCCCGTGGTCCCAATCCCCGCCTTCAGACGCGATTTGTACGGCTTCGTGTCCGTGAAGTTCAGCGGATCGGTCGAGACCAGGTTCTTGTCGTACTCCGTCCACTCGCCGTCGAAGAGCATCCGAAGCCGCTCAGTGGCATTCACGCGGAAGTGGTGCCCGCACTTCGGGCAAACGTTCAAGCTGGCAACCAGATCTTTGTTGTACAGGATTTGCGAGCACTCGGGACACTTTACCCACAGGCCTTCGGGCACCCGGCTCGCCGCGTCCTTGTTTTTGGCCGCGATCCGCTTCTTGGCCTTTTTAAACCACGCCATAGGCCCTCAGCTTACACCGCCCGAATCCCGAACGCCGAATCCCGTCATTTCGTCCGCGGCACGTAATACCGCGTCCCCGGCCCCATCGCCCGAATCTGCTTGATGAGATCGTCCAGCGCCTCGTCGCTCGCATCTGAGTCGAACTGCGAGGTTTCGACGACGAGCAGCGGTGTCGCCGCATAGTGAAAGAAGAAATGGTGATACGCCTCGTTCAACTCCCGCAAGTAGTCGTCGTCGGGTTGGAGGGCGACGGTCTCCGGCTCCAGTCGCCGGCTGTGGACGCGACGCAGCAGGACGTCGGTAGGTGACTGCAGGTAGATGACGAGGTCCGGCGGCGCCACATCCCGCGCGAGCAGGTCGTATAAGCGCTGATAGATGAACAGCTCGTTGTCGTCGAGATTCAGATACGCGAAGATCTTGTCTTTGTCGAACAGGTAATCGCAGATCGTCGTCTGGCTGAACAGATCCGTCTGGCGCAGACTCGTCTGCTGCCGGTGCCGGGTCAGAAGGTAGAACAGCTGCGCCTGCAGCGCGGCGCCGGGACGCTCCGCGTAGAAGTCCGCCAAGAACGGATTCTCCGGCTCCTCGAGCACCACGGTCGCATCGAGCCGTGTGCCGAGCCGCTCGGCGAGCGCTGTTTTTCCTGCGCCGATCGGTCCTTCGATGGCGATGGAGCGAGACTCCAAGGCGCGCCGATAATACCATCGGCGGAAGTCAAAACGCCCCGATGATATTATCGCGCAGTGAAGATCGAACGCCTGGAGCTCCGCCTGCTGAAGCTCCCGCTCGTCCACTTCTTCGAAACCAGTTTCGGCCGCATCCACGACAAGCACTTCATCATCGTTCGGGTCGAGGGCGGCGGCGTGACCGGCTACGGGGAGTGCGTCGCCGAGCAAGATCCGTACTACAGCGCCGAAACCAACGAGACGGTCTGGCACATCGTTTCACAGTTCCTCGCGCCGCGCGTGCTCGGCGTCGAATTCGACCACCCGGCGGCCGTTTTTCCCGCGCTGAAGGCAATCCGCGGGCATAACATGGCGAAGGCCGCCATCGAGATGGCTGCATGGGATCTGTATGCCCGCCAGATCGGGCAGCCCCTCGCGCGCGCCCTCGGAGGCACACGTGCGCGAATTCAGTCAGGCGTGTCGATCGGTATCCAGGACTCGCTCGACCAGCTGGCCTCGAACGTCGAGCGCGAGCTTGCCGCCGGATACCGGCGCATCAAGATCAAGATTAAACCCGGTTGGGACGTGGCCGCCGTCGAGATGATCCGCACGAGGTTCGGGCCGATTCCGCTCATGGTCGACGCGAATGCGGCCTACACCGTCGCCGACGGTCTTGTTCAGAGCCTCCTGCAGCTTGACAGCTTCGATCTGATGATGATCGAGCAGCCGCTCGACTACGACGACATCATCGACCACGCGTCGCTCCAGCGCCGGTTGCGGACGCCGATCTGTTTGGATGAATCAATCAAGACCGTGACTGTCGCCCGCGAGGCCATAAGCGCAGGCGCGTGCCGCATCATCAACATCAAGCCAGGTCGCGTGGGCGGCTTCGCCGAATCGATCCGGCTGCACGACCTGTGTGCCCAGAGCGGCATTCCCGTCTGGCACGGAGGAATGCTCGAGTCGGGAATCGGCCGTGCGGCCAACATTCACCTGTCGACGCTTCCCAACTTCTCGCTGCCTGGCGATATCGCAGCGAGCAAACGTTACTTCGACCCTGATCTGATCGATCCGCCGGTCGAGGTCGCCGCCGACGGTACCATCGCCGTTCCCACCGGCGCAGGCCTCGGCGTGACGATCTGTGAGGACCGCGTGGACCGTGCGACGCTCCGTCGCGAGTGCTATGGCTCATTCTGAATGCTCAATTCCGCAACGCACTCTTGGCGTTGCGCTCGCCCTCTTTGTGTCGGGTTGCGCCAGCGCCCCTCCCGCGCCAGTCGTCGTCAAACCAGTCGGCCCGTCATTTGAGGAGAAGATGGCGTTGATCCTGCGCCTGGAGGATCATCGCGTCCTCCACGATCCGGCGCCGCCTGCCCCGCCAGTACCACCGCCAGCGCCGGTCGTGCCGAGCGGTCGCAAAGCTGCGAGCGCAATCCCCGCGCCGCCGCCTCCCCCGCCTCCGCCGGATCTTGTCACGCTGCTCTCGGATAGCGAATCGCGGATCCGCTACCGCGCCGCCCTCGCGGTGGGTCGGGTTGGCCTTGCCGACGGAATCGATCCGCTGCTGCCGCTGCTTGCGTCCGATCCCGAGCCGGAAGTTCGTCAGATCGCCGCGTTCGCGCTTGGCTTGGTTGCCGACGCTCGCGCAAAGGATCCGCTCATTGCCGCCCTCGCTGATCCTTCGCCCCTCGTTCGCGGGAGCGCAGCCGAAGCGCTTGGGCTCATTGGCGATCCGTCAGCGGCGGACGCCATTGGCCAACTGGTGGCCGAAACCGTCCGCTCAGGCGCGCTCGCGCAGCCACCGGGCGAGGATGACGACGCCCGCCGCGATACCGCCACCGCCGCCTGCCGCCTGGGCATCTTCGCGCTCGTGCGTTTGAAGTCATACGACACGTTGGCCGCCGCAGTCCTCGATCCGAATGGTCAGCCGCTCGTGCGATGGTGGCCGGTCGCCTACGCCCTCCAGCGGCTCGAAGACAAGCGCGCGCTCGCGGCCCTCCTGACGTTCGCGAAAGACGCCAACCCGTATGCGCGCGCGTTCGCGGCGAAGGGTCTCGGCGCGCTGAAAGACCGTGCGGCGGTGCCGGTGCTCATCCCGCTCCTGACGAGCGGTGACCGCGGCGTCCTGATCGAGACGGTTCGCGCGCTGGGGAAGATCGGCGACGTGTCATCGGCCGCGCCGCTCCAGAAGCTCCTCCGGGAAGCTGGGATGCCCGGAGTGAAACCTTCGGCTGCGGGTGCCGCCGGAGCGAGAAACGAGCCTGGCGATCCGATCGTGCGGCTCGAAGCCCTCACCGCGCTCGGCGGTCTCCACGCGACCGCCGACGCGGCCGCACAGGTCCCTCAGACCGTGATCGACGACGTGCTCGATCTGCTGACCGACCCCAATCCCGCGATCCGCGTAGCGGCCCTGCACTCGACCGCAACGCTCGATGCTGAAAACCTCCGCGTTGTGCTCTCCGGCCTGGATCCCGATCCACATTGGAGCGTTCGTGCCGCGCTCGCGACGTTGCTGGGCACGCTGCCCTCGGAAGTGGCCGCTCCTCGTCTGACGGCGCTGCTCGCCGATCAAGATCAGCGCGTGCTTCCATCAGTGCTGGCCGCGATCGCGAAGCTGAAGCTGCCGAACGCTGCGACGATTCTGCTCGGAAAACTGAAAGCAGACGATCCGGCCGTTCGCGCCGCCGCAGCCGACGGACTGTCGGAGCTGAAGCCGCCGAACGCCGCCCCGGCACTCGCAGAAGCGTACGAGCTCGGGCTCGGCGATTTGACGTATATCGCCCGTGCCGCTGCCCTGGCGGCTCTCGCGAAGTATGGGCCGGCCGATGCGGGGACGACGTTGAAGGCCGCCCTCGGCGACAAGGATTGGGCGGTCCGCGTGCGCGCGGCGATGCTGCTGAAAGATCTCGACCCGGCCACCACCACCGACAGCGAAATACGCCCGGCTCCGACCACCGTCGCCGCCGAGCTCTACGCCGAGCCGCGCCTCACCGCGCCCCCCGTCTCAACGATGGTCTACATCGATACTGATCGGGGCTCGATCCAAATCGAGCTGGCAGTCATCGACGCTCCGCTGACGGTCGAAAACTTCGTGACGCTGGCGCGCAAAGGCTACTTCAACGGTCTCAACATCCACCGCGTCGTTCCAAACTTCGTGATCCAGGACGGAGATCCGCGAGGGGACGGGGAGGGCGGACCCGGTTACAGCATCCGCGACGAGCTGAATGAGCGACCGTACCTGCGCGGGACCGTCGGCATGGCCCTGGACCCCTGGCGCGACACCGGCGGCAGCCAATTCTTCATCACGCTCTCACCACAGCCACACCTCGACGCCAAGTACACGGCTTTCGGCCGCGTCGTCTCGGGCATGGAGGTCGTCGACAAGATTCAGCAGTGGGACGTGATCCGACGGATTCGGGTGTGGGACGGTGAGCGGATGACCGAGCGGTGACGTCTTAGGGGGATTTCCGGGAAACTGACTGCGGAAAATTGAAAAGGGGGCGACAGCCGCCCCCCTTAACCACGGGAGAGGTCGGCTTAGCGTTTCTTCCCGGCCTTCTTCTTCCCGCCCTTGGCCTTCTTCGCCATTGTCTCTTATCCCCCCCTTCGTGTGGGATTCGTTTCCGAGACCGCCCCGGTTCTGTGTGGCTGCCGCCTGGCACGCTCACGGGAAACCGGCGGTCTCAGGTTGAGGTATGCGTCAACTCACAAGTTGTGGGCTGATGTCAGCGGCCTCATACCAGATGTAGATTATGGACGAGAAAAATGCACTGTCAAGCACAAATCATCATCAATTGTCAAAAAATCCTCCCTCTTGTCGTGCAGCACATCGCAGCCACACCGCACATCTGCGCGCACATCGTCTCACCGAATGTACGCCGCCGAAACTGTCAATTGTTGCAGCGCGACAGCGTCGCCGCTTCGTTGCGGCAAGCTTCTTCATCGGCTCGTTCTCAGCTGCTGCTTCTCGGCGTGCCGCTCGATCGCTAACGCGATCAACCGATCCAGCAGCTTCGCGTACGGAACGCCACTCGCCTCCCACATCTTCGCGTACATGCTGATCGTCGTGAAGCCTGGAATCGTGTTCGCTTCGTTCAGATACATGACGCCGCTGTCTCGAGCGAGAAGAAAGTCTACGCGGGCCATGCCAGCGCAATCGATGGCCTTGAACGCCGCGACAGCGAGCGTCCGGATCTCCTCCGATTGCGCCGCCGTCAGCTCGGCTGGAATGATCGATCGCGATCCCTCGTCAAGATACTTGGCCTCGTAGTCGTAGAACTCGCGTGATGGGATAATCTCGCCCGGCACGGACGCTTCGGGCTCGTCGTTGCCGAGCACCGCGCACTCGATCTCGCGCGCGTCCGGGACCGCGGCTTCGATCACGATCTTGCGATCGAATTCAGACGCCACGCTGATTGCCTTTCGGAGCTCGGCGGCGTGCTTGGCCTTCGAGATCCCGACGCTCGATCCGAGATTCGCCGGCTTCACGAAAACCGGAAACCCGAGCTTGGCGACCACGGCGTGCATGACGCCTCGCTCGTCGCGCTGCCAATCGGGCTTCAGCACCACCTCGTAGTCGCAAATGGGCAGCCCCTTGGCGGCGAAGACCAGCTTCATGACCGCTTTGTCCATGCCGACTGCTGAGGCCAGCACGCCCGCGCCGACATACGGGACATTCGCAAGCTCGAGCAGCCCCTGCACGGTGCCGTCTTCGCCATACGGCCCGTGCAAGACCGGGAAGACGACATCCAGGCCGAAGCCTGACACCGTGGCGCCCGAGTCGTCACGATCGATCGTCAGCAGCGTGTCGCCGCCAGGATGTGCGACGAGAAGCGCTTCACGAGCTGCGACGTCCAACCTGCCGCGGGGCTCGCGCTCCTGTCGTCGACCCTCGGCAGTCTCATGATCACCCTCGCGCTGCCTTCGCCCCTCCGTGCGCTCGTGCTTTCGCGCCTCCGTCTCTCTGTGCCTGTGTGCCTCTGTGCTTTCGCGAGCAATGACGTCTGCGGCTTTCATCAGGTGTGGCGCACGGTTCGGCAGCGCCCATCGCCCGTCTTTTTCAATGCGGATCGGAACGGCCTCGTAGCGACTGCGGTCCAGATTCGCGAAGACCGACGCGGCGGAGGCGAGCGAGACTTCGTGCTCGCCCGAGCGTCCGCCGTAGAGCACGCCCACACGCAAACGCTTCACTCTGCCAGAATACAGTAAGCCAGAGTCAGAGGTCAGAGGTCAGAGGTCAGAGGTCAGAGGTCAGAGATCAGAGATCAGAGATCAGAGATCAGAGGATAGAGGATAGAGGATAGAGGTCAGATGTCGTTCGGCTTCACGGTGACGCACATGGACAGTGCGGCGCGGCGCGGAACGTTGACGACGCCGCAC
>Ga0182041_10001233_pt1 | contig 12742 bp, 6 predicted proteins | sample flu12Cox44000178_FD_125967 | JGI IMG/M metagenome (GOLD analysis project Ga0182041, IMG submission 125967) | Lab enrichment of tropical soil microbial communities from Luquillo Experimental Forest, Puerto Rico - flux8day.12C.oxic.44.000.178 | ecosystem: Environmental > Terrestrial > Soil >...
GACCAGCGCTATGCCAACTTCGCAGAGCGCACCATTCACCTTTTCGACGGCCGTATCGTCGAGGAGACTCAGGAAGCGGAAGTCGGAGCCTGACGCGGAGAAGCGGCATGGGTACGATTTGGCAGGACCTCCGCTATAGCGGGCGAATGCTGTGGAAGCACCGGCTGGCAACCCTGGTTTCCATCCTGGCGTTCGCCGTGGGCATAGGCGTCAACACCGCCATGTTCAGCCTCGCCGAGGCTTTTCTGCTGCATCCGGCTCCGTTTGAAAACGCGAACCGCGTCGTTGTTCTGGTCGACTCCCGTCCGCACCAGAATATCGACATGAACGCCATTGCGCCGGCCACCTACTTTAACTGGCGGAAGGAAGTTCGCTCGTTCGATCGCCTTGGCGCGTTTGCCTGGGACGAGATTAACCTGACCGGCGACGGCCATCCGCAAAAGGTTCAGGCTTTTCAGATTTCCGCCGACTTGTTCGAGGTGCTCGGCGTTCAGCCGCAACTTGGGCGCGGGTTTTTGAGCGAAGAAGAGCAGCCGGGCAAAGACCAGGAAATCATTCTGGGCCATGCCCTTTGGGAGCAGCACTACGCTTCGGATGATCACATCCTCGGAAAAAACGTCAAGGTCGACGGCAAGAGCTTTACGGTCGTGGGAGTCATGGCCAAAGGCTTCGATTTCCCGCTGCCTGCCGAAGCCTGGATCCCGCTGGCCATTGATGCTAAGGAACGCGAGCGCCGGGACAACCGGTGGCTTTGGGTGCTCGGCCGTCTCAAGCCGGGCATTTCTTTCCCGGAAGCTTCCGCGGAGGTGCAGGCCATCGCCCGGCGCGAAGCCGAGACTTATCCCGACACCGACAAAGGCTGGGAGCTTCGCCCGATGACCCTGCCGGAATTCATGACCGGCGATATCACGCAAGAGTACACAAAGCTGCTCATGGGTGCTGTCGCATTTGTCTTGCTGATCGCTTGTGCAGATGTGGCCAACGTGCAGTTTGCGCGGATGGCCGGGCGCACGAACGAATTTGCGGTGCGCACCGCGATGGGCGGTAGCCGCTTGAGGATTATGCGGCAATTGCTCACAGAGAGCCTGCTTGTCGCCGCCTGCGGCGCGGCACTAGGCTTGCTGATGGCCCAATGGGAAATCCAGCTGATTCTTTCGCACATGCCGCCGGATGTAGCGAAGTTCATCGCGGGGTGGAAGACCATCCGTCTGGATTCCAATGCGTTTTTGTTTACGCTGACGATCGTTGTGTTCTGCGCAATGATCTCCGGAATAGCCCCGTCTTTGCTCGCCTCGCGCGCCAACCTGGCCGATTCATTGAAGGAAAGCGGGCGCGGTTCCACCTCGAGTCGCACGCGCGGCCGTTTGCGGGGCGCGCTTGTCGTGGCGGAGATTTCGCTGGCCTTGGTTTTGCTCGTAGGCGCAGGCCTGTTGGTGAAGAACTTCCAGGGATTGCTGAACGTGAATGAGAGTTATTCGCCGCGAACTCTCTTGACCATGAACGTCACGTTGTCGGACACGCAGTACGCCAAGGACTCCACGCGCCTCGCGTTCCACGAGCAAGTGCTCGAGCGTCTTAGCCGATTGCCCGGCGTGCAGTCGGCCGCCTTCGTTACGCATGTGCCCTACTCGGAGGGAGGTGGCATCGGCACGTCGGCTTTTTCGATCGAGGGTCGCCCGCTCGCCGAGCGCGGCGAGTTGCGCGAAGCCATCGTCGAAACGACGAGCCCCAATTATTTCGCCTTGATGAAGATCGCCCTTCTCGAGGGCCGCCTGCTCACCGACGCCGACGGCGCTCACGCTCCTCCCGTGGCGGTGATTAGTGAAAGCCTCGCGAGGCGGTACTTCTCGGGAAAGAGTCCGCTCGGCGCGCACATCAAAGTCGGCGGAATGGATTCGCCTCGGCCGTGGATGACGATCGTGGGCGTCGTGAACGATGTTCACTATAGCTGGATCAACAAGGAGAATATCCCGACGATTTACGGTCCGTTCCGGCAAGCCCCCCCTTATTACACCACCATCCTGCTTCGCAGTGCAGATGATCCCTCGCAGCTCATTTCCGCGGCTCGCGCCGAGATCGCCGCCGTCGATCCCGAGTTGCCGCTTTACAACATCAAGCCGATGAACCGGGTCATCACCGAATCCATCATCGGCATTGCCTATGTCGCGGCGATGATGGCGGTGCTCGGAGGCATCGCGCTGGTGCTCGCATCGGTCGGCGTATTCGGCGTGATGTCCTACTCCGTAAGCGAACGTGTGCATGAGATTGGCGTCCGCATGTCGCTTGGCGCACAGACCACGGACATCGTGCGCATGGTGCTCGGAAGCGGCATGCTTCTCACCATCACCGGTTTGGCGATCGGGTTGCCCCTCGCCTTTGTTTTGGCTCGCGTGCTTTCCGCCGTTTTGTTTGGCGTGGAGGCGGCCGATCCATTTTCGTTTATTGGTCTGCCACTCCTGCTTGCGGGAGTTGCGGCCCTGGCGTCTTATCTGCCGGCGCGCCGCGCGGCCCGTGTCGATCCGCTGGTCGCGCTGCGCTACCAGTAATGTGGATTTCGCCGCCGCGTAGTCGGCGGGCGATGAAAATGCTGACCATCTGGCAAGACTTGCGATATGCCGCGCGCATGCTCGGAAAGAATCCCGGCTTTACGACCGTTGCCGTGCTGACGCTCGCCCTGGGCATTGGGACGAATACCGGCATTTTTCGTGTCGTAAACGCGGTCTTGCTGCGCCCGCTTCCCAACCCCGGATCCGAGCGAATTGCCCAAATCGGCTTACAAGCAACGAACGGCTTTAACCCCGATGTGAAAGTCTCTCAATGCGCGTTCATGCGGGGCCACGGAGGGACGCGTTTTCGACAGCGTTCGAGGACCTCAGGGCTGGGAGCACCCTCGAAATGAAGCAGCAGGAAAGGATTGGCTGGCTGAAGGCCCTTCGCGTGACCAGCATAGACCCTTATGCGGCGGGCGCGCTGATTTTTGTTCTCGCGGCTCTGTGGGCTTGTTATATTGCGGCGCGGCGTGCTACCCGTGTCGATCCGCTGGTCGCGTTGCGTTATGAATGAGAAGCAGTCTTAAGGAGATCACTTGGAACCATTAATTCAACTGCGAAACCTTGAAAAATCCGTGGAGGCGGGGCCGAACCGCTTCTTTCTCCTGCGCCGCATCAATCTGGATATTCAGCCGGGCGAATTTGTCACCATCATGGGCCCGTCCGGCGCAGGAAAATCCACGCTGCTCAGCATCATCGGAATGCTCGATGGCGCCTGGACCGGCGAATTCTACTTCCATGGTGAGCCGGTTCACAGGCTCAACGTCAAAAAACGCAATGAACTGCACAAAGCCAACATTGGGTTTGTCTTTCAGAGCTATCACCTGATCGACAACCTCACGGTATTCGAAAACCTCGAAGTGCCCCTTTCCTACAAGAACGTGCCGCATAAAGAACGCGTCAGCCGCGTATGCGATGCTTTAGATCGCTTTAACATCGTGGGCAAGAAGGATCTGTTTCCCAATCAGCTTTCCGGCGGACAGCAACAGCTCGTGGGCGTCGCCCGCGCCGTGATCATGAACCCGAAACTGATCCTTGCCGACGAGCCAACCGGGAATCTCCACTCCGCGCAAGGCGATGAAATCATGCAGCTTTTCAAAAGGCTCAATGACGCCGGCACCACCATCATTCAGGTTACCCATTCAGAGAGAAATGCTGCCTATGGACACCGCATTATCCAATTGAAGGACGGGTGGGTTGTAGGTGAAACCGCGACGTCAGACGTGGGCGCCGGCGCGGCGCAACCTGGCTAAAACCCTTTCTTTCACGGTTGGCGGGAGGCCACTGGAATGACTACGCTGCGTCAAGATATGCGGTATGCGTTGCGCATGCTCGGGAAGAGTCCCGGGTTCAACGTGGTGGCGGTTCTGACGCTTGCCTTGGGCATCGGTGCGAATACCGCCATCTTCAGTGTCCTCGACTCCGTGCTCCTTCGCTCTCTCCCGGTCTGGCATCCGGAAGAACTTGCGCTTCTCAGCGATCCCGAGGCCCACGGCAGCGAATTTGGCGGAGAAGGAGGGGAGCGTTCGCTGCTCGCCTACTCCGAATTTCAATATCTGCGCGATCACAACGAGGTGTTCTCGAAAATCTTCGCGGCGGACAGCCAGCTTCCCGATGTCGACATCACCATCGGAAACTCGTCAAGCGGGCCTGGCGCAGGTGCACAAAGGGAGTCCGCGCGCGTCCGTCTGGTCACCGCCGATTATTTCAACATCCTCGGCGTGAATCCGGCCGCAGGACGCTTCTTCACTTCCGAAGCCGACCGCGTTCGAGGTGGAGCGCCGGTCGCCGTGATCGGTTACGCCTTCTGGAAGCAGCGGTTCGCTCTCGATCCCTCAGCAATAGGCCAGACGATTCAAATTCGCAACACTTCCTTTGAAATTGTGGGCGTAACCCCGCCACGCTTCTTCGGCGAAACCGTCGGGGAAGCGCCCGACGTCTGGGTCCCCATCACCATGCAAGATGCCATCTACCCTGGCCGTGATCTGCTCAGTCCTTCTCCTGAGGGCATCCTGAATCAGCACATTTGGCTTCAGGCCATTGGCCGTCTCAAGCCAGGAATTTCCATCGCCCAGGCGAACTCGAGCATGAACGTGGTTTTCAAGCGCCTGGTGGAATCGCTCGTGGGCCCGGGCATCTCCGCCGAGCAGCGGCACAGCTTCCTCGACCAGCGGCTAAAGATACAGTCCGCAGTGCGCGGCGCTTCCACGCTTCAGGGTTCGTTTGGGGAGCCGCTGGAATTTCTGATGGCCCTTGTCGGGCTCGTATTGCTGATTGCCTGCGCCAACGTTGCCAATCTGCTGCTGGCGCGCGGCGAGGCGCGGCAAAAAGAGTTTGTTCTGCGACTCTCGATCGGCGCTGAGCGTTTTCGGCTGGTGCGCCAGCTCCTAACCGAGAGCTTTCTGCTCGCGACCCTTGGCGCCGGCATTGGAATCGTCCTGGCGTTCTGGGCGGACTCCCTGCTGCTGCGCATGGTGGGCGGTGCTGCGGATGGCCCCGCAGCTGTCCAACTCAATCTCTATCCCGACGGACGCGTCCTCGCCTTTACCGCGCTCGTCACCCTGTTGACTGTTGTTCTGTTCGGGCTCTTTCCTTCCCTGCAGGCCACCCGTCTCGATCTCTCGACCAGGATGAGGTCCTCTACCCCCGCGGGAGAATCTCTCTTCCGCCGCTTGCCTTTGAACAAAACCCTGGTCGTTGCTCAGGTCAGCTTCTCTCTGGTTCTTCTCATCGCCGCCGGGCTGTTTGTTCACAGTCTTGCAAAGCTCGGCCGCGTGAGCCTTGGATACGATGAAGAAAATCTGCTGCTCTTCCGCGTGGACGCCGCGGCCGGGGGATACAAAGGCGCGGCATTGACGCGCCTCTACGAAGACCTGCTCTCGCGAATCTCCACCATTCCCGGTTTGCGCGGCGTGACCGTTTCTCATAATGGCTTGTTCAGCGGTTCGGAATCCGGCGATCCGGTTGCCGTCGAGGGCTACACGCCCAAGCCGGACGAACAAATGAATTCGCGGATCGACCACGTCGGCCCCGGCTATTTCTCGACCATGGGCATTCCCATTCTCCTCGGCCGGGAGATCGGCGCACAGGACCGAGCCGCCGGTCTTCGTCCTGCGGTGGTGAACGGAACCTTTGCTCACCGCTTCTTTCCGAATGCGAATCCGATCGGCAAACATATTCGCGACACCTATCCCGGCAATCCCGCGGATGCGATTGTCGTGGGCGTGGCCGCGGATGCCAAATACAACAGCCTCCGGGAAAAAACTCCGCCCCGCTTCTACGTTCCCCTGTTTAATCCCATGTGGGAGCAAGGCAGCGCCGTGTATGAAGTGCGCACATTTGCCGACACTCGAAGTGTAGGTGCCGCTCTTCGTTCGGCTGTCGGGCAAGTTGGCCCGTCGCTTCCGCCGATCTCGATTCGTACCATGTCTGGCTTGGTCAGCGACACACTCGAAACGGACCGGTTCATCGAGCAGCTTTCCGGCACATTCGGTCTTCTCGCCATTTTGCTCGCGAGCGTTGGACTTTATGGTGTGATGGCCTATATCGTCGCTCGGCGGACCCGCGACATCGGCATCCGCATGGCTTTGGGCGCTCGACCGGCCGATGTGCTGTGGCAAGTCCTTCGGGAAAGCCTTGTTCTGGTATGGATCGGCATAGCCATCGGCGTGCCCGCTGCTCTGGCTGGCACGAGACTGGTGCGCAGCATGATTTTTGGTCTGGGCTTTGCCGATCCTGCGGTCATCGCCGCAGCCGTTGTGTTGTTTGCCGTGATCGCAGCCTTGGCGAGCTTTCTCCCGGCCTACCGTGCGTCGCAGGTGGATCCCATGGTCGCGTTGCGGTACGAATGAGGCCGAAATGAGAGCGCTCCTCGAGGACTTTCGCTACGCGTTGCGCATGCTCGGGAAAAGTCCCGGCTTCACCGTCGTGGCCGTTCTGACGCTCGCCGTCGGCATCGGCGCAAACACCGCCATCTTCAGTGTGGTGAACGGACTCTTGCTGCATCCCTTCGGCTTACCTCACCCCGAACGATTGCTTGCCATTCGTGCGCGCTACGAGAAGTTGAACCTCAAGAGCATTGTGATTTCCGCACCGGACTATACGTTTGTCCGCGACAACAAGCAGACTTTCGCCGCCGCGGCGATCGAGATGGAAAACGATTTTAATTACGCCGCCGGCGCGTGGCCGCTGCGCCTGCGCGGCTCGAGGGTGTCCTGGCAGTGGTTCGACGTCTTCGAGGCCAGGCCCTTGCTCGGCCGCGTCTTTGCGCCTGAAGAGGATCAGCCCAATGCCGATCACGAGGTCGTTCTGGCCTACGGCACGTGGAAGTCGATTTTTGGCGGCGATTCCGACATTGTGGGCCGTTCCATCCAGCTGAACCAGCAACCCTACAAGATTATCGGCGTCATGGAGCCGGATTTCGAGTGGCCCAGCCAAACCGATCTCTGGGCGCCCCTCGGCCTGGCGCCGGACGCCTTTACCCTCGACAACATCTTCAATGAAAACTATCTGGCGGTTGCGCGTCTCGAGGCTCGCGTGAAACCTTCGAACGCCTCGGCCTTCCTCAAAATGACTTCTCAGCAGATTTGCGACGATCCGCGCACGCAAGGCTATCCAAAAGCTTCCGGCTGGAGCTTGTTTGCCATTCCTTTCACGGAATTCGTGTATGGCGACGTACGCACGCCGCTCCTAATCCTCCTGGGCGCTGTAGGTTTGGTTCTGCTGATCGCCTGCTCGAATGTCGCGGGGCTTTTGTTGGCCCGCGCTTCCTCCCGTGCCAAAGAGTTTGCCGTTCGCACTGCGCTCGGCGCGTCGCCGTGGCGCTTGGCTCGCCAGATGCTGACGGAAAGCATGGCGCTGGCCTTTGTCGGCATGTTGCTCGGTCTAGTGATTGCCTTCCAAGCGGTTCGTGCCTTGCTGTGGCTCGCTCCGGGGAGTCTTTCGACCGGGTTGGACATTCACTTGGATTTGTATGTGCTACTCTTTACCGCGGTGATTGCCGGAGCCTCTGCCATCATTTTCGGCGCTGCTCCGGCGTGGCAGATCGCCTTTCTCGATCCACAGCAAAACCTGAAGCAGGGCCGCGGAACCGGAGAAGGAAGCGCGGGCCGCCATCGCTTCCGGAGCGGGCTCGTCGTGGCGGAGCTTTCTCTCGCCCTGGTGTTGCTCGCCAGCGCTGGCGTGTTCCTGAAGAGTTTGGAGAAGCTCAAAGATGTCGATGTGGGCTTTCGTCCTCACGGCTTGATGACCGCCGCATTAGCCTTGCCCGAGCGCCAGTACGATACGCCGGACAAGCAAGTTGCGTTTCTTAACGGTATGCTCGCGCGGCTTTCGAGCGCCCCCGGAGTCATTTCCGCAGCCGCAGCGATGCCTTTGCCGTTCAGTGGATTCGGCGGTTCCGCCTCGTTCAATATCGAAGGGCGCGTAGCCCCTCCGGGCGATCCGGGGCCGCACGGCGACGTTCGCGGCGTTAGCCCGCGTTATTTCGAGACGATGGGCATTCGCCTCGTCCGCGGCCGCGTTTTCACGGATCAAGACCGCCGCGGCGGCCAGGCGGTGGCCATCATTGACGAAAATCTTGCCCGCGAGTATTGGCCCAATCAGGATGCCTTGGGGCAGCGCCTCCGCAATGGGAACAATGCGCCGTGGAAAACGATTGTCGGCATCGTGCGGCCGGTGCGCCACTCGCAGGTGGTCGGCGAGGAAGCATCTCGCGAGGGTGTGGAAGGCTCCGGGAAGGGTGTCTACTACTTCCCGCTGTACCAAGAAAACTCTCCCGCCACGTTTCTGATTGCCCGCACGAGTGGCGATCCGGCGGCTTTGGCCGGCGCGATTCGCCTTGCCGTGCATGACGTCGATCCCGGCCAGCCGGTCTCCGATTTGAAGACCATGGACGAGCGCATAGCCATGTCGATGGGGCCGCGACGCTCCGCCGTAACACTGCTCAGCGTGTTCGCCGCGATGGCGCTGACGCTCGCAGCCGTGGGCTTGTTTGGCTTGATTCGCTATAACGTCACGCAACGCACCCAGGAAATCGGGGTGCGCATGGCGCTTGGCGCGTCGCGGAGCGAGGTCTTGCGAATGGTGCTCGGCGAAAGTCTGCGGCTAGCGCTTTTGGGCGTCGCTGGCGGCCTGGTTGCGGCATTTGCGCTGACTCGCGTCCTCTCGAGCTTGCTCTACGGAGTCAGCCCGACCGACCCGCTGACCTTTGCGGGCATGGCGCTCGTTTTGATCTCGGTTGCGCTGCTGGCGTCCTCAATCCCCGCGCAGCGCGCCACGCGTGTGGATCCGCTGGTTGCCTTGCGTTACGAATGAAGCCCGGGAGCTGGGAAATGAATACTTTTTGGCAGGATATCCGTTACGCGATTCGGGGTCTCGTGAGAAATCCCGGCTTCACGCTGGTCACGGTCGTTACCTTGGCATTGGGCATCGGCGCCAACAGCGCGATCTTCAGCGTCGTCAACACCGTTCTGCTCAAACCGCTGCCGTATCGGAATCCCTCGGGACTCGTTAAGGTTTGGACCCGTTTCACCGGAATCGGCCTGCCCAACGACCAAAACTGGTTTTCGCCGCCGGAATTTCGCGACCTCAGCGAACAAAACCGGAGTTTCTCCGCGGTTTCGGTGTTAAGCCCCAGCACATTCAACCTGGGCCTCGGCGGCGGCAATCCGCAAAGCGTCACCGGTGCTGCAGTTTCCCCCGCTCTGTTTGCGATTCTCGGCATCAATCCGCGGCTCGGCCGTCCATTCCTGCCGGAAGAGGCCCAGCAAGGACGCGATCGCGTCGTTATTCTCGGCTATGGGCTCTGGCAGCGCGGTTTCGGCGGCGATCCGCAGGTGATCGGCAAGGAAGTGATCATCGATGGCCGAGGCTGCCAGATTATCGGGGTCATGCCGAAGGGCTTCGACTATCCGTCACCGTCCGAACTCTGGATGCCGCAGGTTTTTGTCCCTGCCGATTTTGCGCCGGATAATCGCGGCAATCACGGGTACGAAGTCCTCGCGCGTTTGAAGCCCGGGGTGTCGCTCGCCGAGGCGCGGCAGGCCATGGCCGCGCTTTCCAAATCCATCATCGAGCAGCATCGCGAATACCCGTATCAGCGGTTCGGTTTTGCTTTGCTCCTGCATCCCTTGCTCGAGGAAACGGTAAGCGATGTGAAAACGTCGCTTTGGGTCCTCATGGGCGCCGTGGGTTTCGTTCTGCTGCTCGTGTGCGCGAACGTAGCGGGTCTCCTTCTGGTGCGTAGCACGGCGCGGCAAAAGGAGATCGCCATCCGCGTGGCCCTCGGCGCGGGGACCAGGCGCATCATCCGCCAGCTGCTTTGCGAAAGCCTGGTTCTTTCCCTGTTTGGAGGGCTGCTAGGGCTGCTGCTGACGCCGCTTCTGTTGCAATTGATCGTATCGCTCAGTGCCACCGCTCTGCCTCGCGTCGTGTCAACGCAAATTGACTTGGGCGCTCTGGTGTTCACCTTCTTTGTGGCCGTGGGCACCGGAATCTTGTTTGGTCTCGCGCCGGCGCTGGAAGCCGGCCGCGGCCTTTACCACGAGACGCTTAAAGAAGGCGGACGCAGCTCGAGCGAGGGCCGCACGTCGCAGCGCCTGCGCCGGCTCTTCGTCGTTGCGGAGGCGGGGTTGGCGGTGCTGCTTCTTGCGGGCTCCGGTCTTCTCCTGCGAAGTTTCGTAAAGCTTCTGGCGGTCGATCCTGGCTTCCGCCCCGAAGGGGTCTTGACGATGCAAGTATCGCTTCCCAACGCCACCTACGCGAAACCTGAGCAGCAAAGAGCTTTCTTCCAGGAACTCGTCAGTCGCGTCGAACACTTGCCCAGTGTCGAAGCGGCAGGCGCCATCTCCGACCTGCCCTTGAGCGGCCCGGGTAACTCGGGGACCGCCACCGTCGATTCCCGCGCCGTCCCCGCGGACCAAGCTTCTCCGGAAACGGACTATCGCGCAGTAACGCCCGGTTACTTCCAGGCGATGGGAATCTCGCTCATTTCCGGCCGTTATTTCGACGAGCGCGATACCGACAGCGCTCCTCCTGTCGGCATCATCGACGAAACCATGGCGAGCACCTATTGGCCAAACCAGGATCCCGTTGGCCAGCGCATCAAACTCGGGGGCGTGGGATCGAAGCAGCCTTGGATGACCATTGTCGGCGTGGTTCGTCACGTGCATTACCGGACTCTTGAAGCGCGTTCGCGCGTCCAGCTCTATTGGCCTGAAGCGCAAAGGCCGACGGGATTCATGTCCCTTGCGATCCGCACGTCCACTGCTGATCCGAGGAGCCTGGCTCCTGCCGTCGAGCGGCTGGTGCTCGGCATTGATCCGCAACAACCTGTGGATCACGTGCTCACCATGGAAGAAGTGATGGCCGATTCGCTGGCGCGCCGCCGCCTTACTTTGACGCTTCTTGGAATCTTTGCCGGTGGCGCGATGTTGCTCGCGGCGTTAGGCATTTACGGCGTCACCGCTTACATGGTGACGCAGCGGCAACAGGAAATCGGCTTGCGCATGGCGCTGGGCGCCTCTCGCACCGCCGTTCTCCGGCTCGTGATACGGCAAGGCATGTCGCTGTTGGCGGCAGGGCTCGCTGCCGGACTCGTGCTCTCGTTTGCATTGATGTGGGTCCTTAGCAGTTTGCTTTTTGCGGTACGGCCCTATGATCCGTTATCTCTGGCGGCGGCAGCTGCGGCGCTGGCGCTGGTAGCGTTGCTCGCCTGCAGTATTCCTGCATGGCGAGCCACACGCGTGGATCCGCTCGTGGCTCTGCGCTACGAGTAGCTCATGGTTCTTTCAGGACCACAACGAAGGATGAAAATGAGCTCGAGATGTCGTAGCGTTTGTGCAGCCGCGTTGGCGACAGAGGCCGAGCTACTCTGGCGCTCGCCGAGCCCGCATACGAGTATGGCGCTTTGACCGTGACGAATCTCGGGCGGCACGAACTGGGCCCCAAAAAAACTGAGATGAACTCGACGCATACACCGGAATGAAGACAACCACCGCGCAGTCTTATCGAGTCCTTTTGGCAGATGATCAGGCGGACATCCGCGACTCGCTTCGTTTGCTCCTCAAGACGGAGGGCTACGAGACGCAAGGAGTGGCCTCCCCTAGCGAGGCCATCAATGCCATCGAGGCCCGCGAATTCGACGCGGTCCTCATGGATCTCAATTACGCGCGGGACACCACCTCAGGCCAAGAGGGGCTCGACTTGCTCACGCGCATCCAAGTGCTCGACAGCACCGTGCCCGTGGTGGTCATGACCGCTTGGAGCAGCATCGAATTGGCGGTCGAGGCCATGCGTCGTGGCGCCCGCGATTTCATCGCCAAGCCCTGGGAAAATAACCGCTTGCTCTCGATCCTGCGAACGCAAATCGACTTGCGCCAGGCTTTGCGACAGGCCACTCGCCTGGAGGCCGAAAACCGCCTCTTGCGCGCGGAGTCCCGCCCCACCTTTCTTGCCAATTCCCCGGCAATGGCTCCCGTCATGGAACTGATTGCGCAAATTGGCCCCTCCGATGCCAACGTTTTGATTACCGGAGAGCACGGTACGGGCAAGGAAGTGGTCGCCAGAACGCTCCATGCTTTGTCGGCGCGCGCGACCAAGCCCATGGTGACGGTGAACGCCGGAGGGCTTTCCGAAGGTGTCTTCGAGAGTGAGCTCTTCGGGCACGTGAAAGGCGCGTTCACCGATGCGCGCGCTGATCGCGTCGGACGATTTGAGCTCGCTGACGGCAGCACACTGTTTCTGGACGAAATTGCCAACGTTCCTTTGAATTTGCAGGCGAAGCTCTTACGCGTACTCGAAACCGGAGATCTTGAGCGCGTTGGCTCCTCGACCACCCGCCGCGTGAACGTGCGGGTTCTGGCGGCTACTAATGCGGACGTCAATGCGGAAGCCGCTGCCGGCCGCTTTCGGCAGGACCTGCTGTTCCGTCTGAATACTATTGAGATTCACTTGCCTCCGCTGCGCGACCGCCGCGAGGACATCGATCTCCTGGCGCACCATTTCCTTCACGGCTACGCTCAACGCTATCGCAAAAACATCTCCACTTTCGATCCTGCGGCGCTCAAAGCCCTTCATGAACATTCCTGGCCCGGCAACGTGCGCGAACTGGATCATGTGGTGACGGCGGCCGCGACCCTGGCCGGCGGAACGGAACTGCACGCCGCGGATTTGCGTTTGCCGGCATCAACACC
>Ga0182041_10001240_pt1 | contig 12708 bp, 14 predicted proteins | sample flu12Cox44000178_FD_125967 | JGI IMG/M metagenome (GOLD analysis project Ga0182041, IMG submission 125967) | Lab enrichment of tropical soil microbial communities from Luquillo Experimental Forest, Puerto Rico - flux8day.12C.oxic.44.000.178 | ecosystem: Environmental > Terrestrial > Soil >...
GCTCCTGGGGCAGAGGTCCGAGAGCGGGCCGATCCAGCTCCTGAAACAAGCTGGCGCGCGAGCCCGGACGCTTGCGAAACGGCCGCTGGTTGAGCTTCGAGAGCAGCTCCCGGATGGCCTGGTTGAGTTCGGCGAGGCTGAAGAACTTTCGATGCCGCAGCGCCGCCACGATCCAACGCTCGACCACCAGCACGCCCGATTCAACCTTAGCCTTGTCGCGTGGCTTGTAGGGCCGCGCCGGCAGCACGCCCACGCCGTAGTGCATGGCCAGTTCGTGATAAGTCCGGTTCAGATCGGGTTCGTAGCGGCAAGCCCGAGTCACGCCGGTGCGGGTATTATCCGGGATGACCAGCTTCGGGACGCCTTGAAAAAATTCGAAGGCCCGGATGTGGGAGCCGATCCAATTCTCCAGCTCCTGGCTCTCGGTGGCTTCGGCGTAGGCGTAGTTGCTGGCCCCCAAGACGGCGACGAAGATCGAGGCTGGGCGCTCCGGACCACCTTGCGGGTCGTGGATGGGGATCGTGTCCCCGGCGTAGTCAACGAAGAGCTTCTCGCCGGCCTGGTGCTCCTGTCGCAGCACCACGTCCAGTTGCTGCCGCCACTGCTGATAGAGCTCGCAGAACCGGCTGTAGGCATAGCCGTCGGGATACGCTTGGCGATACTCTTCCCAGGCCAATTGCAGCGTCAGGTGAGGATGGCGTTGGAGTTCTTCGTGGAGTCGCGCAAAATCCGGAGTGGGCTTGCGACTCTCGTAGGCGCGCCGTGGCGTTCCTCCGAACAGAGCCTCTTCCAGCCGGCGATCATCCCAGCCTTCCGGAAGCGGCCAAGTGACGCCCGCCGCCTGGGCGCGTTTCAGATATTCGTAAACGGTTCCGTGTCCGATGGAGCAACTGCGGGCAATCTGCCGCTGCCCCAGTCCTAGCTCATATCGGAGTCGCAGGACTTCCTTCAGTTTTCGCATGGACAACCTTTTCATGGGCAATGTGGGTTCCCTCCACTTCCAGTGGAACCTCACTGCGCGTGCCGTTGTCCAGCGTCCTTCGCCAGGCCTGTGCCCGTTAGGTGACGAGTCCAGAGCCCTGTGGAAATCCTTCCGAAATCATCTCGGTCAGGGTTCCGATAAGTGGCCCAAAGTGACCGACTTGAAATCGGAATCAGTGACCGGATTCATCCCCGAATCGTGACCGGATTCATTTCGGAATGCTGACCGGATTCATCCCGGAATCGCGCCCGCCTTGCCCCGGAATCCACAATCTCTCCGTCTTGAGGGCCAGCTCATCGCTTCGCGAACGTCGGGGAAGATTAGTGGAGGTCTGAATAACAAGTTCCAGCATGGCTTTCGCGGAAGAATTGCATGGCGTTTCCAGCGAAATCAACAGCGCATCCTATCAAATCCTGGTATCCCCGAACACGGCCGCGGAGATGCTCACTCTCAAAGAGCGGCATCTGTTCAGATTTGGCGGGAGCCCTCCCTCTGAAGAAAATTCCAACTGGAAGAAAACACTATTCGGCTGCGGCTTTCGGGTGTGATTCAAAAGGATGGCCGGTTAACTGATGAAAGCGTAGCCGCTCCTCCGGCGGTAGACCCAGTGCTTCGGCCTGGGCGTCGTAGCCATAGACCTCGCCCAGGCTCTCCAGCACATGGCGGCACGGCTCAGGAAAGTTGGCTACGACCTCTACAAAATGGCGCCGGGCATGCGCTAGGCAGTTGCCCACAATGGTTTCCAGTGGCTTGGGCAGGTTGCGGGACAGCGCGTCGCACATTTGGATGGGCCCCTGAAGCCCGGCGGCGCGGCGCGCCAGCACTTGGGCCAGGTTCTCTCCCGCATGCTTTGGCCCGGTGAAGAACAGCGCCATCCGCTGTCCCTGCCGCGTGGATACAATCCCTGATGTGAACTGTCCCGTGCGCAGGGGCGAGTCCGAGGCCTCTTCGTCGACCTCGAAGGTGCGGGGGCTCGCTCGGGCCAGCGCCAGAATCTTCATGGCCGTGTCGTCGTTGTAGAGCACCTCCCCTTGCGCCGCCTGACGGATCAGCTCTTCGTAAGCGGGCCGGATCAGCTTCGCGGTTTCGGCGACGATCTCCCACTGCGTCGCGGGCGGCAGCGGAATCCCCAAGTTCCCCTCCAGCCCCGGCAGCCGGTAGAGGGAATGCCGCTCTCGTACTTCAGCAACCCGATCATCGCCGCCGCGCTCTCGTCGTACTTCTTCTCTCCCACGCCCTCCGGTGCCTCGGCCTCGTAGATGTCGGCACAGGTTACAGCGCAGACTCTCTAATTCATAGACCGTGGCCGCTAGCGGCGCTTGCCCCACCACCCGGATGCGCACCCCCGGTTCCTTCCTCGCGTAAACCTTCCCCTTCTGGCACTTCGGACAATGATCCCCGGGCTTCAATGAACCATGCGGAACCTTAATCTTAATCCGGCGCGCACCCCGATAGGCCTCCGCGCCGTTGCGCCCGTGTCCAGGTTTCTTTTTCTCGCTGTCGTTTTCACTCCCGCTCGGGGGTGGACTACCGCTGGGCGGAGGGGATGCGAGCCCGGCCTGCTCCAGAACTTTGCGCGTCTTCTCCGTGCTCGGCTTCACCAGCAGGGCGCGCAGCCGGCTGATCGTAGTCTCCTTCTCGCCGATCAACTCGATCAGATAACTCAGGGTCTGAATCGCGGCTTCCAGCTCCTGATAATCTTCCTCCCCCAACGGTCCCTGCCGCGCCCGCCCCAGCAGCGCTTCCAACTCTTCGAAGTTCACTTCGATCACCTCGGGCCCGCTTCGGTGCTCAGAATGTTGATGCTTCGCGTCATCGGGGAGACCGGCGCGGGCGAAGCAAGAAGGAAGGGGAGGAGTGAAACAAACCCAATAGAATTAACATGCTTTTTATCAACAACCTACAGCAAAGGGGATAGAAACAAACCCAAAGGAGATAAGTCTCACGGTTTCAACCACTTGTAGCGAAAGTAGGCCGCTTTTTGGCGAAGTTTGTATGGATTGAAGCGGATTTTCCCATTAACGATTGGGAATAAGTTCAGGACAGCCGAACGACTTCTTGATTTTCAGTACTACTGGGAAGCAACCGCCCGCCCGGCCCTTCGAATGGAAGTTCAGGCGCCAAGATCTGACCCAACTCATGAATATACTCGGAGCGGCCAACGCCCCCGGTCCCGCAGTCTAAAATACGTTAGCGTATTTATGAAACGGACGACTTAGCTTTGTGTCCCACGTAATGGCTGAGCGTCGAGGTCCTTACCCAATGAAGCCTATGCCTTAAGGCCTCTTTCCAACTGACCACACTCGTTGGGCTATTCATTCCAAGAGAATTGGCACCGCTCCCACCGTCACCCACCGTCACGGTTGGTCGAAATGGGTGGACAGTGCCTTCGGTATCCACCCAATCGTGCCCATACTCAGAAGGTACGCTATACGGGGTGTCTCCACAAATGAGCGGATTGCTGGCCGTAGTGCAGTTGGAGGGCTCCGTGGTCCCACCGGGTCCGAATTGCGAATCCCAGACCAACTCCTTCGGCTTGCCGTTCGCGTCCGTCAGCGGGCAGGTCCAGAGCGTTGCGAAGGCGGAGCAGAAAGGACTATTGACCGGCGTCGCTCCGACCAGCCACTTGTAGGTGGTGTTCCAGGCGATGCCCGCCGGCGTCAGGCTGCTCCCGTCCCCCAAGGGGCAATACCACCCCGGTGCGGTATCGTATTCGAACCAGAAGTTTTCGGTTACTCCTGCTGACCAGAGCAGCGCCGCATAGCGAGGGACGCCATTGAATAGTCGTCGCCCCATATTTGGCTCGGGTTGACGCTGGGCCGCAACTCCCTTCACCATTCCACAGCGGCTTCGAGCGGTCTGCCACTGACAGGACGCTCTTGATAGCGCTGATCCAGTTGTTGGACGAGCCGGCTGGCAAATCGTTTTCAGGCTGATCGTTCGTGACGTAGAGATGGAAGTTGATGATGTCAACCGCCGCCGACATCCAGTTCAGGCCGCCACTCCACGTGCAGCTCGTGGTCGAACCCAGGTCATTCTTGGGATCGTTACTACAATAGAGGAAATTTTGCGCAAAGTTGATAAACCCTGTTCTAGCGGCGCCGGGCGCCTGGGACGAAAGGACGATTCTGGCGGTTGGGTCAATGGGCCGAGAACCCTTGCGAACCTAAGTAGGAAGAGCGGGGGTCGAAGAACGGCCGAGGGATAGTTATGGATCGTTCCTGTACCAACAATAAGGCAGCGTGTGTCTTCCGTCAAACGGAGGTGTTGTGCGTAGGTTCCGGTACTGGACTGGGCGGGACAACAACCGCTGATCGTGAGATCGGAAAACACCTCATTCCACGGTTCCCAGTATTTGACGTGGGCGTGGGTTTGGAGCCACGTCGGGTTGTTCACGTGAGCGGCGATGTGCTCCACCCAGTTGTCCCAAATCGCGTTCGCACCGCTGCCGTCAGGGTTGATGTCGGGAGGAAGGATGCAACTCGCGGGCGGCACCGTGCACGTTCCTCGAGGCGGGGTGTATGAGGCCGCCCATGCGGGGGTGTTTGCCAGGGTGAAGAGGATATCATTGACCCCGGCTGTCTTGATCTCCGTCAGGATGGCATCGAGCGTGCCAAAGTTGAACGAGCTGTTGGCAGCGGGATTAGACTTGCAGTCGGCGGACGTATGCGGAGCGTTGCAGGTGTTGAGGCGCCACCAGGCCTGTCCGCTCCCCAGATTGCGAAAATTCGCGTATTTGACTTTTAATGGAAACCCACCCGGATTGGAGATATGAATTCCGAAGTAGCTCGCCGGAATTTGAGCCCGGCTCACTTGCGGGAACCGGAGCAAACTGGCAATTGCCAACATGTAGACGAATGAAGCAATTCTTTTCATCGCCCCTACGATGCAACGCCCCTGAGCAAGGGTCTTAAGTCGAGCCGTTCTCGAGTACAGCGAACCAAACTATACACCCAAGATGTGGGCGCTGCGGAAGTTGCCATTTCTTGACGTGCACATGGCATTTCACACTGGTTGGCAGCACCACTAGCGAAACGTTGCACCACCAGAGGCATGCTCCCAACGCCCTGATCTGATCACCCGGTTCTACGTTGCGACCTCGGACGCCCCTTACCGACCGGTAGGCTCTCGCGTTGCAAGGCCTTTGTGGAAGCCTGTGGGGTCACGTCACACGTCACGGCTTTCCTTGACAAGCCGCGCCAGCGGGCTATAATCATTCTTGGGCTACCGAGGCCGCCGTGCTCATCACACTGGAAGAGCTTCAGCTCCACCGTATCTCTGTCTCTAAGATTTACCCCGTCGGGAGCCTGGACTATCACGGCGCCGAGTTCCGTCAGATCGGCGACTTGAAGCTAGATGCCGTTGCGGAGCTGGTCGGTGCGGAGATTCGCGTCCGGGGGCACTTGGGGACGGCGATCGAATGCTGCTGCGACCGGTGCTTGGGTGTGGTTGAGATTCCGGTCGATCGCGACGTGGACTTGTTCTATCGTCCTATGAGAGAAATCGCGCGGGAGGAGGAAATTGAGATTTCTGAGGACGAGTCGGACGTGGGGTTTTACCCCGAAAAAGGTATCGAGTTGGCTGATGTCGTTAGCGAGCAGGTCATCTTATCGATCCCTATGAAGGTGGTATGTCGGGCGGACTGTAAAGGGCTATGCCCGGCCTGCGGCGCGAACCGTAATCTTGAGCCGTGCAACTGTTCGAAACTGACCCCGGAGACGAGTAGCTCCCCTTTTTCTTATTTGCTCGGGTAATACAACACAAATGCCAAATCCAAAAAGAAGACATTCGAAAGCGCGCCGCAACCGTCGGCGGACTCATGATCACTTGACGCCGCCCGTACTTGCGGAGTGCCCACATTGCCATGAGATGAAGCTACCCCATCGGGTCTGTCCCCATTGTGGATACTATCGCGGGCGCGAAGCGATCTTGGTGGAAGAGTCGGCCTGACGACGTTCTACTCAGTGACGATCATGCGACGTATCGCTGTCGATGCCATGGGCACTGACGCAGCGCCCTTGCCGGAAGTGGAGGGGGCGATTCTGGCCGCCCGCGAACGGCGGGCCGAGGTCTTGCTAGTCGGTCCCCAGGATCTCCTCCGACGTGAACTATCGCGGCGCGATGGCCAGGGACTGCCCGTTCACGTGGTCCACGCCAGTGAAGCCGTCACCATGGAAGATACCGCGGCCAAAGCATTTCGTCGCAAGCGCGATTCCTCCATGCGGGTGGCCGCTCGTTTAGTTCGAGCGGGCGAGGCAGAGGGGCTCATCAGCGCCGGCAATACCGGCGCAGTTATGACGACGGCAAAGATCGTTCTCGGAGCCCTAGAGGGAGTTGATCGGCCCGCGCTGGCGGCGGTTTTCCCGACCTCCGAGGGAAGAGCAGCCGTATTACTGGATGTCGGCGCCAACGTAGACTGTAAGCCCCAGCACCTCGAACAATTCGCGGTGATGGGGGAAATCTACTACCGCGTGATCTTCGGGATTGACCGGCCACGAGTGGGATTGCTTTCCATTGGCCAGGAGGATCATAAGGGTAATGACCTCACCCGTGAGGCGCTTGGCCGGCTCAAGCAGTTGTCACTCAACTTCATCGGCAATGTCGAAGGCCGTGACCTTTACAACGGTCGGGTAGAGGTGATCGTCTGCGACGGTTTCATTGGCAACGTCGCCTTGAAGATCAGCGAAGGTCTGGTGGAGGCAATCTCGAGCCTTCTAAAGCAGTCACTTACGAGTACGCTCTCTTCCAAGGTTGGGTACGTTCTTTCCCGAAAGGCCTTCAGACACTTCAAGAAGCGGGTGGACTATTCGGAATACGGGGGGGCTCCGTTGCTGGGCGTGCGTGGTGTATGCCTGATTTGCCACGGGGGCTCCAATGCCAACGCCATCAAAAATGCCATCCGCGTCGCGGCAGAGTTTGCTGAAGGACGAGTCAACGAGAAGATTGAGCGTGAACTGGCCGAAGTGGGCCTTGGCGTCAAGAGCTGAGGTGGGAGTAAACGCAAGATCAGTAGCACGAGTCCCTGTCCTCTACCTAAGTTTCCAGTTTCCGTTTCTTCAGTCTCCAATAGCAGGGGTGAAATAATGCCGTCGGCCGGGATCTTGGGCACAGGCGCAGCGTTGCCAAAAAGAGTGGTCACCAACGCGGACATGGAGAACTTGGTGGACACCACCGATGAGTGGATCACCACTCGCACCGGAATCAGGGAGCGCCGCCAAGCCGCTCCTCACGAGACCACTTCCCTTCTCTCCATCCAGGCGGCCAAGAAGGCCCTGAAGATGGCTGGCATCGCCGCTCAAGACCTGGATCTGGTTATCTGCTCGACGATTTCACCCGACATGCCCTTGCCTTCCACGGCGTCCTTTATCCAGGATGGGCTGGGCGTGCCCCCGTGCTGCGCCTTCGACTTGGCCGCTGCCTGCTCCGGGTTCCTCTTCGGGATGACCGTGGCGGAACAGTTCATCCGGACCGGCAAGTCCAAGTATTGCCTGGTCGTAGGTGCGGAGCTGCTCTCTCGCTATTTGGATTACCAGGATCGCGCCACCTGCGTGATCTTCGGAGACGGCGTGGCAGCGGGGGTTCTGGGTCCGGTGAAGGCGCCCTCGGGAATCCTGGCGGCTGAAATGTATACCAACGGGGCCTACGCTGACCATCTGTATATCCCGGCCGGAGGCACCGCCAAGCCGGCGTCCTGCGAGACAGTCAAAGCCCGTGAACACTACATCAAAATGCGCGGCAACGAATTGTTCAAGGTTGCCGTGCGCAGCCTGGAGCAAGTCTCGCTCCGGGTATTGGAGAAAGCCCACGTTCGTCCTCGTCAGATTGACCTTTTCATTCCCCACCAGGCAAACCAACGCATCACCGATGCCGTCCGAGAGCGCTTGGGCGTGAGCGCGGAAAAGGTCTATTCGAACATCAGTCGTATTGGTAACACGTCATCCGCTTCGATTCCGATTTGCCTGGACGAGTGCGTTCGGGAAAAGCGGATCAAGAAGGGCGACTTGATCCTGATGGCTGCGTTCGGCGCCGGCGTGACTTGGGGCGCCGTGCTGATGCGCTGGTAAGAACAGGTGTTAGGTGTCAGGTGTTGGGGTGTCAGAGTCAGACGCTAGCAACCGAAAACCTAGAACCTAACACCCAGAACCTGACACCTAGACTTGTGCCCAAAATAGCCTTTGTTTTCCCAGGCCAAGGTTCGCAGAATCCCGGCATGGGCCGGGACTTGTGGGAGCATTTTGCCTGTGCGCGAGCCGTCTTTGATGAAGCCGACCGGGCAACGGGGTTTTCTTTGTCCCGGTTGTGCTTTGAGGGACCCAAGGAAGAACTTCAACTCACTGCAAACACTCAGCCGGCGATCCTGGCCGTTTCCGTGGCTGCGGCTGAGACTCTGAGGGAGAAGGGGATTCGGCCCAGTTATGTCGCGGGGCACAGCTTGGGGGAGTACTCAGCGCTCGTGGCCGCCGGCGCGATTCGGCTGCCGGACGCGTTGCGCTTGGTGCGTAAGCGCGGGCAGTATATGCAGGATGCGGTGCCGAAGGGCGAAGGTACCATGGCGGCCCTGATGGGGCTGGAAGCGGCAGCGGCCGAAGACATTTGCCGGGAAGCGGCCCAGAGCCAAGTCGTTTCTCCGGCAAACTGGAACTCACCCGGGCAGGTCGTGATTGCGGGCCATACAGCGGCGGTCGAGAGGGCAGTTGAGCTGGCCAAGGCGCGAGGCGCCAAGCGCTCTATCATACTCAACGTGAGTGCCCCCTTCCATTGCGCCCTCATGCGTCCAGCAGCGGAACGCTTGGCGGCGGATTTAGACGCTTTGGATTTCTCGGACTTGAGCGTCCCGCTGATGAATAACGTTGACGCGCGGCTAGTGAGCACGTCGGCGGAGGCGCGAGATGGGCTGAAACGCCAAGTCACCGCCCCGGTGCGGTGGGAGCAATCGATGGGTGCGCTGCGTTTTCATGGCGCGGACCGGTTCGTCGAGGTTGGGCCCGGCAAGGTTCTTACCGGACTTCTTCGGCAGATTGACCGTGAGGCAACCTGCCTGCGGGTTGAAGATGCGAGAACGCTAGACGAGACGTTGACCCGGCTGCAGGTAGGGCCGGGGCTTGCCCCGACCTGAGGCCGAACCAAGGGTCGGCCCTACATTGTTTGGTAGCCGGATGGGGGCCATGGATCTAAGGGGTCGAGTAGCGCTGGTGACTGGAGCGTCCCAGGGTATCGGCCGGGCTTGCGCACTAGTCCTTGCAGAGGCCGGCGCGGACGTCACCCTGGCCAGCCGGAACATCGAGAAACTTCAAGGTGTAGCCAAGGAAGTTGAGGGCTTGGGAAGGAAGGCACTGGTGGTCGGCCTTGATGTTGCCAACCTCGAATCGGTCAAGGTCGGTGTGTCACGCGCGTTGGAATCGTTGGGAAAGATCGACATTCTGGTGAATAACGCGGGCACGACAGGAGATAATTTGGTGATGCGCATGAAGCCTGAGGATTGGACGCTGGTCACCCGCACCAACCTCGACGGTGCCTTCCACTGCATTCGCGCCGTTTTGCCGGGGATGGTGCGGCAGCGGTATGGAAGGATTATCAACATTACCTCCGTCGTCGCACAGGCAGGTAACCCCGGTCAGGCCAACTACATCGCTTCCAAGGCTGGCTTGATAGGTCTGACCAAAGCCGTAGCCTCCGAAGTCGGTAGCCGCAACATCACGGCAAACGCAGTGGCACCAGGATTCGTGGCTACAGCGATGACGGCGAGCCTAACTGAGTCGGTGCGGCAGAGGATTCTCAGCTTGGTTCCCCTAGGCCGCATGGGTACAGACCGTGATGTGGCCTACGCTGTGCGCTTTCTAGCTTCAGAAGAGGCTGCGTACATCACAGGTCACGTTTTGAACGTCAATGGCGGGATGTACATGGCCTAAGAGGAAGTGACGAGTGGGTAGTTGACAGTCGACAGTTGACAGGAAGGCCGCGGCACCGTTTCTCGACCGTAAGCTGTGGACTGTGGACCGCCCCTTCAGGCTTGTCACTCGTCGCTTACCGCTGTTACAATGCAACCCATCTAAATCTGAGGAGGACGCTCGATGGCTTCTGTCGAAGAAAAAGTCAAGCAACTAATAGTTGAGCAGCTCCAAGTTGATGAGGCGGAAGTAACCCCGACCGCGCATTTTGTCGACGATCTCGGTGCAGATTCTCTGGACATTGTGGAACTGGTGATGACGTTCGAAGAGGCCTTTGAAATTGAGATTCCCGACCCGGAAGCCGAGAAGATAACGACCGTCAAAGACGCCATCGACTACATCCAGTCCCACATCAAGTCTACAAAGAACTGACCCGGGGGCGTGTTCCCAAAGGAGGCGCAGGCTTGACGCGAAGAGTGGTCGTGACCGGCGTCGGATTGGTCAGTGCCCTCGGCGTGGGCACGGAACAGACTTGGAGTAACCTGCTCGCGGGCAAGAGCGGCATCGGGCCGATCACTCACTTTGATACCACCGGCTTTTCCACGAAGTTTGCCGCGGAAGTGAAAGGCTTCGACCCCCTTCAGTTCGTCGAAAAAAAGGAACTGAAGAAGATGGGGCTGTTCATCCAGTTCGCTCTGGCCGCAGCGCAATTTGCCCTTGAACAGTCTGGCTTGAAGATTTTGCCCGAGTTCGCCGACCGCGTGGGTGTCTACATCGGATCCGGCATTGGCGGGTTCGACGTCATAGAGCGCGAGCACTCGGCGCTGCTCGAGGGTGGACCCCGGAGGATATCTCCCTTCTTCATTCCCGCCTCCATTGTCAATCTGGCCTCCGGATTCGTTTCAATTCGCTGTGGAGCCAAGGGCCCTAACTCTGCTACATGCACCGCTTGCTCTTCGAGCGCGCACGCTATCGGCGATTCTTTTAGACTCATCGCGAGGTGCGAAGCCGACGTTATGATTTGCGGCGGCACCGAAGCGGCGATCACACCGATGGGTGTCGGCGGATTCGCCGCGATGCGCGCCCTCTCCACGCGCAATGATGCTCCTGAGAAAGCCAGCCGGCCATTTGACCTGGACCGCGACGGCTTCGTGGTGGGCGAGGGAGCCGGCATCGTTATCCTCGAAGAGCTGGGGTTTGCCCAAAGGCGCGATGCCCCTGTCCTGGCAGAAATCGTCGGTTACGGCATGTCGGGTGATGCGCACCACATTACGGCGCCAGCTGAGGACGGCAGCGGGGCGACTCGCGTCATGCTGAAAACCCTCGCCGACGCCAAGGTTCTGCCCGAGCAGGTGGAGTACATCAACGCTCATGGCACTTCAACCCCTCAAGGCGACAGGATTGAGACGCTCGCCATCAAGCAGGCCTTCGCCGAACATGCGAGCAAACTTGCCGTGAGTTCGACGAAGTCCATGACGGGTCACTTGCTGGGAGGGGCCGGGGGACTCGAGGCTGGCATCCTCGCCCTCGCCCTTCGTGACCAAGTCATCCCGCCGACCATTAACTACGAGCATCCGGACCCGGAGTGCGACCTGGACTACGTTCCCTGGCGAGCCCGCAAGGCCGAGCTTGAGTACGCCTTGTCCAACTCGTTTGGCTTCGGTGGAACCAACGCTGCTCTGCTGTTCAAGCGATTCCGCTGAATAGCTCAGGGCGCGACCTGATGTCGAAGGCCTTCGCTTCGAGCTGGAGCGGCGTGTTCTCCGCGAACACGGGCTCGATCGGCCCGCCGTCGTGCTGCTCGCCGTCGCCGGGTACCCCATTCCCAACCTTACGAATGTGCGCGATTACGCCGACCTCTTGCAAGAGAAGCTCGTAGGGGAGTCTGAACAGGCGGGCCGCCAGAACGAAGCTCGCAGTTACTACTGGACGGTCGCCCACTTTGGGGAGCGAGTCCAACTAGGAAGCGCCACCGAAATCGAGAGGTTGATTGCCGCCGGCCTGCAAGCCAAGGCTTACGAGCGCCTTCTCCCCTTGCTGCGTCGCCTGGGAGAGTCAGATGAAGCAGCGACCGTCGAGTTCGCTTCCCAGCAGGCGCGCCGGTCGATGACTGCCGATCGCGCCCCCAGGGAGTACCCACCTCGAGAGGGAGTCACGTCCGGCGAGCAGCTCGTTCTGGACGGCGCGGATGACGCGGCTCTTTATGAAGCTGGCCGTGCTCTTCGCCTCGTTCAACCTGCTGTGCCTCGTTTATGTTGGCGCCAAGCGCTGGGCGCACGGGCAAAAAGAAGGATGGCTGGGTCGCTTCCTCACTCGCGGACTTGACTACGCGCCCATCTTGCTCTTCTTCGCTTGCCTCGGGCTCTTTGTCACCTACGCGCCTTTTGCTGAAGCCTTCAGCCACTCGACAAGTCCCGAAGCTGTGTGGGAAGCAGTTGGGCCTCTGTGGTTCTCACGCAACTCCCACGTCGGGAGTTCGAACACCGCAGCCCTGCGCAATCCCCTGTTGGCCTACTTTGAGTGCGCCGCCGGCACAGGCCTGGCCGTTATGGCTGTGAGAGGCCTCTTACTCCGGCGACAAACAGCTACTTAGCAGCTACAGGACAACGGAACTTAAAAATAGACAAAAGCAGACCTTCGCTCCGTCCGGGATGACATCGTCGGGGCCTTTTTCATCATCCTCTAGGCTAGCTAGTCAGACTAGGCGCAGTCGACCCTTTCGACCTCCAAGGCCATCTGAGTGTGACAGGGTCGAGGGTATGATTTTCGCTACCGCACCTGGGACAAGGCTTTGGGTCGTACGTCGTCGGAATCTTATGCAGCACCGCGGGCACTCCC
>Ga0182041_10001242_pt1 | contig 12706 bp, 9 predicted proteins | sample flu12Cox44000178_FD_125967 | JGI IMG/M metagenome (GOLD analysis project Ga0182041, IMG submission 125967) | Lab enrichment of tropical soil microbial communities from Luquillo Experimental Forest, Puerto Rico - flux8day.12C.oxic.44.000.178 | ecosystem: Environmental > Terrestrial > Soil >...
AGCTCCCGATCAGCGGCAAACCATGGGCGCCAAATCTTAGTCCGTGTTCGATTGCGCGCACGCAATGTTCGTAAAGCGTAGCTGACTCTTCCGAGCGACTCGGCAAATCATAATAAGATTCCTCCTCCGGTCTGATAGGCCGACCTTCCAGAAACGGCACCTTTTCGTCGAGAATGGCGGTGTCTCCGACAATTGAGACATAGTGGCAAGTGACGTAGGGTAACCAAAGATAATCGTCGGAAGTGTGGGTCCGCACTCCCCGATCCGTCGGAGGGTGCCACCAATGTTCCACGTCGCCCTCGCGGAACTGATGCGCCGCCGCTCGCAGGAGATGCTCACGTGTCAAAGCCGGTTCGGCGTAGACCAGCGCCATCGAGTCTTGCAATTGGTCGCGAAATCCGAATGCGCCGCCAGATTGATAAAAACCGGTGCGCCCCCAAAGACGACAGCTCAAGATCTGATACAACAGCCAGCCGTTGGCCATCAGGTTTACCGATGCGTCGGGAGTTTCCACGTGGATCGTGCCAAGCGTTTGTTTCCAATATTGCCCTGCGCCTTCCAGCGCCGCCCGGCTAGCGCGGGGTTCGCGATAGCGTTCAATCAGGTTTTGCACTTCCGCCAAGTCGCGACCGGCTCCCAGGCAAAACCGGGTCTCTCGTTCCTGACCGTCCGGCAGGTCAAAGGTGACTTGCACCGCCCCGCAAGGATCTAGTCCGACTCCTGTTTTTCCTGAGAGGTACGCCTGTCTCAAGGCCGCGGGATTCGACATGCTTCCGTTCCTGCCCACAAATTCTTTTCGGTCTCCCGTCAAGGTTCGCGCCAAATCGGCAACATCGACAAAGGCGATCCATTCAGAAAAATCGGCATTGTAAAAATTGCGCGCCAACAACGCGCCGCTCTTGAGGTCCACTTCCGTTTGCACATGGAGCAGGTTTCTTTGCCGCAGGTCACCAAGCACCCATTCCCAATAGCCCACTACAGATATCCGGCGCAGACGACCCGAGACGTTGCGCAATTTCAAGACGGCGAATTTCACGCCTGCCTCCATTGCCACATAAATCGTCAACTCGGACATGATGCCCATCTCGGCATGTTCAAATACGGAATAGCCGAAGCCATGCCGGATGAGGTAGGGCGTCGCTCCGCGCGCGGGCAACGGGGTCGGCGACCAGAAGGCTCCGCTTTGCTCGTCGCGGATGTAAAAGGCTTCTCCGGTGGCGTCGGTGACCGGATCATTGTTCCAAGGGGTCAGGCGAAACTCGTGCGAATTCTCTGCCCAGGTGTAAGCGCAGCCGCTTTCCGAAATGACTGTTCCGAAAGACGGATTCGCAAGCACGTTCACCCAGGGGACCGGTGTCGCCTGTTCCGGTTGCAATGTCACGACGTATTCGCGTCCGTCCGGAGTGAAACCCCCAAGTCCATTGTCAAAAATAACTTCTCGCGGCGAAAGCGGCTGGGGCGCATCGTGCAGAGCTGGTTGGGTCGCTGCCAGTGCGGGGACTGACAGATCAGGCCTTTCGTCGGACTCCAGTTGTTCTGCCAACCCTCCCTTTTCATCAGTCAGAACTACACGGGCGGCGGATTGAAGCAGCACACGGTCTTCACCGGAGATCTGTTCCAGGCGACGGATAAAGATGCCGGCCGGTTTTTCCAGCGTTTCCGCTCCATGCCCAGGCCCAATCAAACTGATAATCTGATCGCGCAGCGTTTGGGGAGGATTCGAAACCTCTTCGGTCAAGATGACCAGGTCGATCGCCAGCGCTTTCATCCGCCAGTAGGAATGCGCTTGGATGAGTTGCTTAACGATCCCAATCTTGGTCGGGTCGCTGACGCGCAACAGGACGATCGGGATATCGCCGGAGATGCCATGACTCCAGAGTCCACTTTGTCCGCGCCGATTTTGAAGCAACACGCTGGAGGCAGCACGTCTGGCGGAATCGGCGTAAATCAAAGCGCTGGCCAGTCGCGCATAAATTTCGATCTCGGCCTCGGTGGCACCTAGCTCGCTCAAGGCCGCGTCGGTCCGGGCGAGATCAAAGGACCGGTCGATCACGCGGGGATTGCGAAATTTTTCGGCGAGCGCCAATGCGGCGTCCCGGTTTTCTGTCACACCCAGTACGAAATCGATGCAGACAGTCTGATCTGGAGCTAATTCGAAGGTGCGCCGGAGCGAGACGACCGGATCGAGAACCGAACCTACAGTGTTAGAAAGAGATGAAACCTCCTGCATCGCCATTGGGCTGACGGGTGTCCGACCTCGCCCGATGAATCTTGCGCGGTCCGTTTCGCAGGAGATTTTATCCGTTGCGCCTTCTTCTCCCACCATTGAATGCAAAAGCCACAGCCGCATTTCGCCTTCGGAGCGTGGGCGCCGGGTGCAGAGTATACTTTGATTCGCCTGCACGAACTCTGTTTCGACGAAAAGGTTGCTGAAGACCGGATGGGCCGCATCCGCCCAGGGGACCGCTAGGACCACTTCGGCGTAACTCGTTAGTTCAATGAAGCGCTCAGCATGGGAATGGTTCGTGAGAGTCACGCGCCGCAACTCGACGTCGTCTTCCAGGGAAACACAGACTTCCGTGCGAACCTCGAGGCCGCCTTGGCGCTGGCGATACTCGGCGCGCGCTCCCGTAAAAATAGCTTCGTAGTGTTCAGTCCGGCGCAAGGTTGGCTGATAAGTTACGGACCAGAATTCTCCAGTCGCCGCATCGCGCAGATAAATAAAAGTTCCCCAGCAATCGCGCGTCGTATCCTCGCGCCAGCGGGTGACCGCTAAATCGCGCCAACGGCTGTAGCCGCCCCCGGCGTTGCTGATTGCCACGTGATAACGGCCGTTGGACAGGAGGTGGACTTCCGGAACGCGCGAATTGGGGGTGTCGAAGATTCGCATCCCCTTACTCTTACCCATTCAGCTTCCGCGATCCATTCAATTACGAGCCTTGCCTCGTACCTGAAATTCTGGGATGAAACTTATGCTGGAAAGGAGCCGACAACAAACATGGACGATTTCGCCGAATTGCATTGGGATGGCAAAAAAGTAACGCTGCCCCTGATTGAAGGAAGTGCCGGTGAGCGTGCTGTTGACATTAGCAAACTGCGCGATCAGACCGGTCTGATCACTCTCGACAGCGGCTACGGGAACACCGGTTCCTGTCAGAGCGCCATTACATTTATCGACGGAGAGAAAGGCATTCTTCGCTACCGCGGCATTCCAATCGAGGAGCTGGCGGAGCAATCGAGCTTCGTCGAGACTGCTTTTCTGATCATCTACGGAAAGCTTCCCACGCGTGCCGAGCTAGCGCGCTTCTCCGAACTGCTCACGATGCATGAGCTAATTCACGAAAATATGAAATTTCACTTCGAAGGATTTCCGCCCAATGCTCACCCGATGGCGATCCTATCGTCGATGATCAATGCGGCCGGTTGCTATTATCCGGAACTGCTTGCGCCACAGCAGTCGCAAGACTTTGCTAACCAAACCGCTCTTATCCTCTCTCAGGTTCGCACCATCGCCGCGTTCGCCTATCGCAAATCGCGGGGGTTACCGTTTATTTACCCGAAGCCGGAATACAAATATTCGGAGAACTTTTTGCACATGATGTTCTCCAAACCTTACTCCGATTATGAACTGAAACCGGAAGTCGTCCGCGCCCTGGATTTGATTCTTGTGCTCCATGCCGACCACGAACAGAATTGTTCAACGGCCACGGTGCGAATGGTCGCTTCCAGCAAGGCGAATCTTTTTGCGAGCGCGGCGTCGGGCGTGTGTGCGCTTTGGGGACCGCTACATGGCGGCGCAAACCAAGCCGTGATTGAGATGCTCAAACAAATTCGCCAGGAAGGCGATGACGGGTCGCGTTTCATGGAGGCCGCCAAGGACAAAAAGAGCGGGCGCCGGCTCATGGGTTTCGGCCATCGCGTTTACAAGAACTACGACCCACGCGCAAAGATCATAAAAAAACAATGCGACGAGTTGCTCAAAGCGCTGAATAGGAGCGATCCACTGCTGGATATCGCTTTGAAGCTCGAGCAAACGGCCTTGCAAGAGCCGTATTTCATCGAACGAAAGCTCTATCCAAATGTTGATTTCTACAGTGGTATTATCTTGCGCGCCATCGGGATCCCATTGGAAATGTTCACGGTAATGTTTGCTATCGGACGAATGCCGGGTTGGATTGCAAATTATCGTGAGGTCAGTCAAACCGAAGGTGGACGCATCTACCGTCCGCGACAGATTTATAGGGGTGAGCCGCTGGCATCCTACGTGCCAATTGATCAGCGCAGGGAATGATCCTGACGGGGTCATGACTCAATTTTCAACATTCGCGTCATGAAGAGCATTCTTGAAAGCACTCACCTGCATATCGGTTCTCTGACCTTTCCGGAACTTGATCAGACCGATTTTACAGGGCCTTTCAAAATTTTTTCGAAAATTCCCAATTCGACCTACCATATCATCGGCAGAGAAACGAAACCGCTCCGGGATGTGCTCGGGACTTTTACTCGCCCGGCACGAGCTCGGCTTCGCGGTGTTCTTCTCGGGACCTTGGGTGACTGCCACCCAGCTGTAAGCCGTCGCGAGCAGCGAGTTGGGCTTCCAACTCGGCGATGCGGGCTTTCAGCGGCGCAATATAGTTTTCCATTTCGGCGGCGGTGAAACGCGGGGTAATGTATTGCGGGCAATTCCAATCGTAGGAAATGACCTGGATGAGGAAGAACCGCTCCACCTTTTTGCGGAGCGGCCCGGGCGCGAGTTCATCTGCCAGCTCGGGATGCTGGCGCGCGTCGAGCACGCGGGCGTGGCCCAGCAGCTTGAGGCGGGTACGGTGCGGGTAGTCCATCATGAAGAGGGCAACGCGATCGGTGGCGTCGAGGTTGCCCGTGCTCACAAGCTGGCGATTGCCTTTGAAATCCGCGAAGCCGATGAGATTCGGCCCCAGCACCTTCACGAACCCTGGTGGACCTCCGCGGTGCTGCACATAGGGCCAGCCTGTCTCGCTTACGGTGGTCATGTAGAAGCCGTCGCGCGAGGCAATGAAATAAGCTTCGCTACGCGTAAGCGGATTGGTCTCGGGCGCACGCTCCACGACTTGGTGCTTCCCGAAATATTTGTCCTGGGCACGCTGCACAGCGGGCGTAAGCACGAGTTGCATGAATTTGTCAGCCATGGCGTTAGTTTTTTCCAGGGTTGGGGTCAGGCCATTCAGATGTTTCTGGATTCCTTCAGCCGTGGTGAACGGTGCTCAAAAAGGCGCGAATTTCGGCGCCGATTTCAGCCGCATGGGTTTCCAGCGCGAAGTGACCCGTGTCGTAGAAGACGACTTTCGCTTTTGGATTATCCCGACGGAAGGCTTCCGCTCCGGCAGGCACAAAGAAGGGGTCGTTCTTTCCCCAAACCGCCAAGGTTGGAGGCCGCTTTTTTCGAAAATAGTCCTGGAAGTTCGGATAAAGGTCGACGTTGCTCGCGTAGTCAAGAAAGAGGTCGAGCTGGATCTCATCGTTGCCTGGCCGCGCCACGAGGGCGCTATCCAATGTGTAACTCTCTGGCGCAACGAGCGACTCCGCGCCGACACCATGAAGGTACTGCCACCTGATCGAATCGGGATTCAGAAAGTCCCGGAGCGCGTCGCGGTTGGTCTCGGACGGAGTCTGCCAGTAGCGCTGGATCGGGTTCCAAGCTTCGCTCAAACCTTCGACATAGGCGTTGCCGTTTTGAGAGATCAGCGCCGAGATGCGGTCGGGATGGCGAAGCGCGAGGCGGAACCCAACGGGCGCACCGTAATCGAAAACGTAAATTGCGAACCTCTGCAGACCGATCTGTTCGACGAAATCTCCGATGACCTCAGCCAGATGGTCGAAGGTATACCGAAAGATTTTATGATCGGGCGCATGAGAAAACCCGAAGCCGGGAAGATCCGGGGCAACGAGATGATAATCGTCGGCCAGTTGAGGGATCAGGTTACGGAACATATGGCTTGAGGTGGGGAAGCCGTGCAGTAGGAGGACGGCAGGCGCCTGGGAATCGCCGGCCTCGCGATAGAAGACTTTGAAGCCGTTAACCTGCGCGGTTTTGAAGGAGACGGAGGCTGTTTTCATGGACGAGATTCGGGTTTGGCGGTTTTCTAACCTGTTAAATTTTGTTTTACAAGTTATTAATGCAATCTTCCGATGTAACTTGTCAAATAATATTTTACGGGTTATCATGAGTCCCCCCTCCGAAAAAGCCCGGGCCGGCCGCTCTGAATTCATCTTTGTCGGCCAACACCCCGCTATGACTTCATCCAGCGGTTACGACACCACGAAAACAGGTTGGTGTGCCGGTGGGGCCGTGTTCCGAAGCGATCTTTTCAGCAAGCCGGCGAGCTAGGGCCGGATCTCCGAGCCGGCTCAGCAGCTTCTACCGCTGTCGGATGACATGACGCCAAGGGCCCCCAAAGCCAAGCACTAACCAGAGAGCCAAATTCTGGGTGCGATCGAGCACAAGGATTTCTAAAATTTGCCGTCGCCAGTCAGCGGGACAACGAGAACAAAATTCCCGTCACCAAGCGTACGAGGATGCTTGTCCCGGCGGGCAGCCGGAAAATTTGCCCCTGCCAGGTCCCCAACCGTGGTCGACGATGATCTCAACTTTGCTGCCGACGAATGTCGACACTGGTCTTAGTAACCACCCCAACCCCCGTAGCCGTACCAACCGGGTCCGTAAGCCCAATAGCGTGGTCGATAATAAGGACGGTAATATCCGCCATAGTAGTAAGGCCGGCGGTAGTAGTAAACTGGCCGACCGCAGTACGCTCGGCCGTAATAGCCACCGTAGTACGCTGGAGCGGTATACGCTGGGCCAAAGTTGTAAAACAGAAACGGGAAAGGCAGCGGGATCCCAAAGCTTACACTTTGGGCGCGTGCCGGGAGCTGGGTGCCCAGGAACAAGATAAGTAGCAAAAAAATGAGCAGCTTTTTCATCGAGAATCTCCTTGGGGGCTGGGTGAAGTTGCCACAGGCTGGAGCTAAATGCAAAGAGCATACTGGGGGATAGCGGCTTGGCGCTGTAGCTCCTAGGCGGATAAAGCTGTTTGCCCCCGGAAACGTACAAAAGGATTGCAATCCAGCTGGATAAAAAGAGAAAAACAAAGCCTCTGTATGCCGAGCGTAGTTTTACCTTCCTCCACCCGGGCCCGGGGGCCGCGCTTGTTTACGCGCGCCGTCCGTTTTGTCTTGATCAGTTTTGCCGGTCTGATCGCGGCGCTTTTCATTGCCTGGGCGGCTGGCGCGCTATACTTCGACTTGCCCGCCCCGTCTCTGGTGCGCACGATCGCCGCGCTCGTATGGGCCGTGGGAGCGGTCGCGCTCGCTGCTTTCGGGCGATTATGCGGAAGGATTTTGGCTCTCCTCGGTTTTGCAGGCATCACCTGCTGGTGGTTGACGTTGCGCCCAACTCAAGATGCCGATTGGCCGCCGGAAGTTGCGACCCTCGCTTACGCCAGCCGTGACGGAGACCGTCTTACGGTTCACAATATCCGTAATTTCGAATATCGAAGCGCCACGGATTTCACCCCGCGCTACGACACCCGGAATTTCGACCTGGCTAACCTCCGCGCGCTGGACCTGTTCATCAACTATTGGGGATCACGTTACATGGCCCATCCGATTCTCTCTTTTGACTTTGGACCACAAGGGCACCTCTGCTTCTCGATCGAGATCCGGCCGAAACAAGGACAAAAATATTCCACTTTGGGTAGCCTTTATCGCCGGTATGAACTTATCTATATCGCCGCGGATGAGCGTGACGTTGTCCGTCTTCGAACGAATTACAAGCACGAAGATATTTACCTCTATCGTCTGAGACTTTCTCCGGACGAGGTTAGAGTGCGTTTCATGGAGTATATCAACCGGCTCAACGAGCTGCATGCTCGTCCGGCTTGGTATAATGCCGTTACCCATAACTGCACGACCAGCATCCGGGCGCAGCATCCAAGTGCGCAACAGGCTCCGTGGGACTGGCGCATCCTGGCAAACGGCTTTGCGGACCGGATGCTTTACGAGCGAGGTGCGCTGGCCGGCGATCTGCCATTTGAGGAGCTCAAGGCTCAGGCATTAATCGATAAACGCGCTCAGGAGGCGGATGATGCACCTGATTTCTCGGAAAGGATCCGCACCGGGCTCGCAGGCTTTTGAGGGAGAAATCGCTCCGCGGGTCGGTGGAGGGCTGTTGCTTGCGCTCCCGCCACGGATTCGATACGATTTCGGGCGTAAAATCTGCTTGCGCACGCTTTGCCAGAGCTCTATATAGCTTGCTCCCATCGCTCGGGAGTCTCGACGTTTCGGAGCGAATCCCGGAACTCGAACTGGCGGCGAAGAGGAGAATCCGGGTAGGTACCGAAGCGGCCAAACGGGGCAGACTGTAAATCTGCTGGCTTTACGCCTTCAGTGGTTCGAATCCACTCCTGCCCAAGTCCTCTAATAGAGCGGATTCCCGCTCTAATACTTGATCTTACTGGGTTCAAACGATGCAGTTTGGGTATCTATCATTGGATTCGATTGATGTTGATTAAAGACGATAAAGGCGTGTAAATTCGATTCGTTTTGTCCAACTTTGTCCAACGTTGGACAAAAAAATCTGCTGGGTATGCCTCAGATAAAGAAAGCCTGGCCAAGGATTCGCAAAGTCGACAACGGCGAAGGTCGGACCTGCTACAGCGTTGACCTGCGCCCCCATGGACCGCGCAAATATTTCGCGACCGAGGCACAGGCGAAAGGAGAGGCACAGATCCAGCGAATTCGGCTCATGAACGAAGGAGCCGAGAGTTTTCAGTTCTCGGCCGAGCAACGTACGGATGCTAGGGCGGCCCTTCACATATTGGATGGGACCGGCCTCTCGCTTTTGCAGGCGGCTAAGATCGCCAGAGATTTCCACGGGCTCCAGACGTCCGGCCGGCTTGTGGGTGACGCCGTGCAGGCTCTCCTGGAAAACAAAAGTAGAAAGTCCCCTCGCTACCAGAAGGATTTAAGGTTAAAGCTCGCATCCTTCGTCGCCGAGTTTGGTGAACACAAGATCGCCGAGGTGTCTTCTCGTGATTTGAAAGTTTATCTGTCCAAGCGAGGGGCGCCAATTACGCAGAATAACCACAGGAGTGCGCTTTCTGTATTGTTCTCCTTCGCAAAGAAGGAGGAATGGATTGCCGTTGATCCTGTGGAATATGTGACCCCAAAAGAATTCGACCAAAAAGCCCCCGGAATTTTTGATCTCGATCAGATCAAAGCACTGCTCAAGGCCTGCGTCGAGAGCCAGCCGGATTTTGTCACTGCTCTCACTCTCGCACTCTTTGCAGGTCTGCGCCCGGAGAGTGAACTATGGCACATTGAGCGCAAGCATGTCGATCTGGCTAAAGGCGAAATTGATGTGCATAGATCCAAATCGAAGGGATCCACCAGGTTTATTAGGCCTGAACCCGTTCTATTGTCTTGGCTGAAACAATATCTCCCAGAAACCGGTCCGGTGTCTCCGCGCGGTGACGCTTACTACAGCCGCCTCCTAAGGGTTCGGGAGAGTGCTGGCCTGAAGATGTGGCCGCAAGACGTCTTGAGACATTCATTTGCTTCCTATCATTATGCCAGATTCGGAGACGAAAATAAGACGCGGCAACTAATGGGTCACTACGGAAGCGTCCACACTTTTTTGCGGCACTACAAAAACCGGGTGAGAGATGAAGAGGCCGAAGCGTTCTGGAAATTGGGGCCGACCCTGTAGTATGACACTTGGCAAGTCGTGGTGAATCCGATGCAATTCTTTGCCGATGTTCATGCCTGAGGCATCTTCAGCCCCAGCGGACACACGAGTATGGTGGAGGTCGTGCTTGGGGTAAGGGGGGCAAAACGAAAACCTTGGCAGGCTCGGGCAAGGCTCGATCCGGCGAATTATGATAAAAATAAAAGCAGCTGAGCGCTTTCGTATCTCCTAGCCATGGCTAAGGAAAAAACGCGTCCGCGAAGTGGAAGCTCGGAAGCAAACAACCCTACTCAACTTGGTAGGATGAAGAATGAACGAGATAGCAATTTCGAAGGGCTTGTCCTCGCCGAGGAAGTCGCAGTAATGCTGCGAATTTCGCGCTCCGACGTCTATATGCTGGCCAGGCGACGCCTTTTGCCGTGCATTCGCCTGAGCAGAAAGAGAATCCGATTCGACCCTGAGGATGTACGGGAGGCGATCAAGAAGCTCAGAGTTTCAATCCGACCGCTTAATGATCGCGTAAGCTGATCGCGATATTGCGCAAGGCGCAAGAGGACCTCCGTCGCAAAGGTCGCTCTCTGTGTATTCCAGATTTCGAGATAGGGCGTTGATAGCGCATCGCTTTTCGGTCAGAAGTTGGCGATTATAAAGCTTTGTGTCGACCGTTCTCGAACTGGCAGGCAATGTGCTCACGGGCGAATTGTCCAGAACCGATTCAATAATCCTTCCGGACTCCAAGGATCTACGGCGAAATAATGAGGGGACTCGATTTTCCGACGATTCCGCGAAATCGCGGCAGCTAGTCTCTTAACGCCGACAGCCGGTTAGTTTGCACAAATTTCAGTGCATCCTCCATGCAGATCTTGCCGGTCTGGAAAAGCTCGCACGCTTGGCGTTCCAAATTGGAATACCCACGATCAAGGTTAGCTTGACGCAATGTATCCGCGCGCGCTCCAGAAGAAATGAGAGTGGCCATCCCTTCGTCGATCGGCATCATTTCCATTACGGGCATTAGTCCCGAAAAGCCTGTGTGATTGCATGCCTCGCATCCAATTGGATCGCAGATTACCGGCTCGGCGATTTCAATAAATGGAAATGGCCGCAGTTCGTCCCCCGTCGGCTCTCGCTCTCTTTTGCAGACGCAGAGTTGTCTGACCAGGCGTTGCGAAATCAGAAGGCGAATGGTCTGGGCTAACGTGATGTAATCGATTCGGAACGAGGATTGCAGGCGGGCCATTGTGCCGGCGCAATCTTCAGCATGCAGCGTCGTAAATACTTTGTGACCGCTGAGCGTGCAGTTGATTGCGGCGTCGGCGCTATCTGCGTCGCGGATCTCGGAGACCATGATGATATTAGGGTCACCCCGCATTATCGCTCGCAGAATAGCTCCGAAAGTCAGCGGTCCCTGTGGATCGACCTGGATTTGCACCGCTCCGTCGAAATGTTTCTCGATCGGTTGCTCGATCGTGTAAATCTTCTTGTTGCTGTCACGAAGATCGTGAAGCAACGCATAAAGCGTGGTTGTTTTTCCACTGGTCGTCTCTCCGCATGTGATGAGCATACCCCCGTTCATCTTACAAAACCAACGCAATACTCCGAGTTCCCGTGGTTGAAGACCAAGTTCGCCCAGGAGCGGCTGTCTAGACCCAAAGATTCTGCAAACGATGGAATCTTCGTACCGCGAAGGAATTGCAACGAAGCGAAAGTCGTACCGGATTCCGTCGTAGGTACGAGTCATCGATCCATCCTCGATCAAGCCTTTTTGATCGTGTTTCATCCCGCCCAACATCTTGATGCGTTTAATGATGAGTTGGTAATGCGCAGGGGAGACTGCAGGTTGTGAAATAAGATTTTTGTTGATTCGGAATCTCACTAAAACGGTTTCCGCTTTGGGCTCGAAATGGACGTCGGTAGCAGTAAGCGTAATTGCCGATTGCAAAATCTGGTCCACGAGCTGGCTGGGATCTGCGCTGAGTGGAAACTTCCAGTCGGCGATGTGAAGTGGTCGAGATTGCTGTATCTGGACTTTGTTTTCTACAGCCTGGTTGCGTGCGAGGACTCGGCGCAAATCAAATGGCGCGACGAGACAGGGGACGATTGCGAGCCCTAGCACCTGCTGCACTCGCTCGATCATCGCCGTGTCAAGCGGGTTGGGGGCAGCCACCCATGCTCGCGTCGCTGTGCGAGCAAGCAAAAGGGCTAACTCATTGCCAATGCGATGGGCGCGATCGATTTGGTACGGTGAAACAGGAAGAATAGACGGTTTTAAATGAAGAAGTTCGGCAACAATTTCTTCGGTGCTCAAGAATGTTTCTGGGCTGAACCCTAAGAGTTCACACCACTCTTTGAGATCCTGCCTGTTCCACGCTCCAAGCGGGAGCTTGGTTGTCCGGGTTTGGATTTTGGCACCAAAGTGGGCAAACGCTCGGGGGCTTATGGGAGCAACGACGTGATGGCGATCCGGATAGGCTAGTGCCACCTCTGTCTGGACCTGCTTTAACTTTAGGTGATTGAGACAGCCGGCAACGATTACAGGGCCGTCTTCAAGAACAACGCAGTGCTCTTGCTCAAACAAACGTACAGCTGTATTGGACAAAGCGGCTTCGCCGATTCCATATGCGGGCAGGAATGGGTAGGGGATGGCGGCTAGCCCCGAGTTGGTCCCATGTTGCGCGTTGGCGACTGCATCCATCCAGTGACTTTCATTGATCGCGCCATGGTGCTGAATCAGGATCAGTTCGAACGGCTTGTCGGGCTCCTCCTTGATCCATGACTGCAGGTTGTTGATCAACAAGAGGTCGTTTTTGACGTAAAAGTACTCAAGCGAATTGGGGTCATCGATCTGTCGATGCATCGTAAAACGACGATTCTAAAGTGAAAATCTTTCCGTCCGCGCTGCGGACATATCTTCCCTCTTATGGCGTAAAACTGCGCATTTCTTCCGCTAATTGCGCACTCGAAATCATCGTTTGTCCGACGCCG
>Ga0182041_10001249_pt1 | contig 12678 bp, 9 predicted proteins | sample flu12Cox44000178_FD_125967 | JGI IMG/M metagenome (GOLD analysis project Ga0182041, IMG submission 125967) | Lab enrichment of tropical soil microbial communities from Luquillo Experimental Forest, Puerto Rico - flux8day.12C.oxic.44.000.178 | ecosystem: Environmental > Terrestrial > Soil >...
GGCGAATTGAGCTCGACGAGCACGTTATCGACGCCAACCGAGGTCAGCGCGGCCAGCAAGTGCTCGACCGTCTCCACCGACACCTCGTTACGCGACAACCCGGTCGCCAGCTGGATCCCGGCCAGGTTATGCACCGTGGCTGGCACTTCGTGATCGCCGAGATCGGTCCGACGGAAACGCACGCCGAAATCTGCAGGGGCCGGTTTGAGTGACAGATTGACTTTGTTGCCGGAATGAAGACCGATTCCCACACACGAAATCTGACGGCGAAGCGTACGCTGTGCGTCCATGTGCCCTCAGGCAACGGGGAGCTGCAGAGAGCCGTCGAGCAAGGACAGTGCCCGGATTCCGCCCTTGCGGTCGTTTGTTGTAACGTATTGATTCAAATAGACCTTAGACGAAAGTCATTCGATTCGAGCGACCGTGCTGCATACAGTTTTGTGGTACGCGCGCCACAGCCGGGCGCGGCAAAACTGTGGCCATATTACCACAGCTCATCAGACAGGGTGCCCAGAACTGAACAGCCCCACGGGGGCTTTCCTGAGCCCGGCTTACCCTGCGTGCCTGCGGGTGGCCTCGCTGCCGCGACCGAACAACAGATCCCCCAGAAATCGCCCGGTCGACGATGCCTCGACGCGCGCCACTTCTTCGGGCGTTCCGGTGGCCACGATGCGTCCACCCGCCGCGCCGCCCTCCGGACCGAGATCGATAATGTAGTCGGCGGACTTGATGACGTCCAGGTTGTGCTCGATGACAACGACTGTGTTTCCCTGGTCGACGAGCTTGGTGAGAACGTCGAGCAGCTTGCGGGTGTCCTCGAAGTGCAGGCCGGTGGTCGGCTCATCCAGGATGTACAGAGTGCGACCCGTGCCACGCTTGGACAGCTCCTTCGAGAGCTTGACCCTCTGAGCTTCGCCGCCTGACAGCGTCGTCGCCGACTGTCCCAGCTCGATATAGCCCAGTCCGACGTCTTGCAGCGTTCGGAGCTTATTGGCGATCGCCGGAAAGTTCTCGAGCAGCGGCAGCGCTTGATCGACGGTCAGATCGAGAACGTCGGCAATGGACTTGCCACGGTATTTGATTTCCAGCGTCTCGCGGTTGTAGCGGCGGCCTTTGCACTGCTCGCACGTCACGTAGACGTCCGGCAGGAAATGCATCTCGATCGCAATCACGCCATCGCCCTGGCACGCTTCGCACCGGCCGCCCTTCACGTTGAAGGAGAAGCGCCCGGCTTTGAAGCCCCGCTGCTTGGCGTCGGGCATCATGGCGAACAGGTCGCGGATGAACGTGAAGAGGCCGGTGTAAGTCGCGGGGTTCGACCGCGGCGTCCGGCCGATGGGCGACTGATCGATCTCGATCACTTTGTCGATGAGCTCGATGCCCTCGATCCTGTCGTGAGCACCTGGATCGTCGCCGGCGTTGTACAGAGTGCGGGCGAGCGACTTGTAGAGAATATCGTTCACGAGCGTCGACTTGCCCGATCCACTCACGCCGGTCACGGCGGTGAAAACGCCCAGCGGGATGGACACGTCGATGTTCTGCAGGTTGTTCGCGCGCGCCCCGCGAATGGCGAGCTCGCCTTTGAGCGCGGGGCGCCGGGCGCCGGGCGTCGGAATCGTGCGGCGAGCGGTGAGATACGCGCCGGTCAGCGACAGGGGGTGCGTGGAGTCTGCCACATCTTGCGCGGCGCTCTCCATCAATTGCGCGGGCGTGCCTTGGAAGATGACATGGCCGCCGAGATCGCCGGCTCCCGGTCCGAGGTCCACGACGTAGTCTGCGACCCGAATCGTTTCCTCGTCGTGTTCCACGACGATGACCGTGTTGCCGAGGTCGCGGAGTCGCGACAGCGTGCCGAGCAGCTTGCGGTTGTCGCGCTGGTGGAGGCCGATCGACGGCTCGTCGAGAACGTAGAGGACGCCCGTCAGGTTGGCGCCGATTTGCGTCGCGAGGCGGATGCGCTGCCCCTCGCCTCCGGAGAGTGTCGCCGCGCTGCGGCCCAGCGTCAGGTAGCCGACGCCCACGTCGTTCAGGAATCGCAGACGCTCCTGAATTTCGCGCAGAATGCGCTCGGCGATGATCGCCTCGCGATCCGTGAGCTGCAGTTCGTCGAACACGTCAAGCGCTTCGGTAATCGGCAGGTTCACGTAGTCAGCGATCGTTCGGCCCTTGACCTGCACCGACAGGCTTTCGGTTTTCAACCGCTCCCCGCGGCAGGTGGGACAGGGACGAAGCGAGCGATACGGCGCGAGGTCTTCCTGCTCTGACCAGCTCCCCTCCTCGAAGCGGCGGCGAAGGTTCGGAACGAGACCCTCGAATTCCGCACGGGGACCCTTCCCCGACCGTCCGGCGCCGAAAAACAGAATGTCGCGCTGCTTTCGCGGCAAACGTCCAAACGGAACCGTCAAATCGATGCCGAACTCTCGCGCCAGCGATTGCAGTTCCTCGCGGACGAGCTTCTTGTCCCCTTTCGCCCAGGGCGCGATCGCCCCGTCGGCGAGCGATTTCGACTCGTCAGGGACAATGCGCGCGGGATCGAAGTCGATGGTGGCGCCAAGGCCCTGGCAGTCGGCGCACGCGCCATGGGGCGAGTTGAACGAGAACGCGCGTGGCGTCATCTCCGGCATGCTCAACCCGCAATCGACACACGCCAGGCGCCGGGAGAACAAGCGGTCGCCGCGCTCGTACGAGTTGATGATGACGATGTCGTCGGCAAGGGTGAGGGCCGTATCGACCGACTCCATGAGACGGCGCTCGATCCCGCCGCGGACGATGAGGCGGTCGACGACGATTTCAATCGTGTGATTGCGGCGCCGATCGAGCCGGATGTCCTCCTCCAGCGCCCTGAACTGGCCGTCGATGCGCGCCTTGGTGTAGCCGCGAGCGCGAACGGCAGCCAACTCCTTCTTGAACTCCCCTTTCCGGCCCCGGATGATGGGCGCGAGGACGTTGATGCGCTCGTCCTGCGGATAGAGCATGACCATGTCGCAGATGCGCTCGAGCGACTGACTGGAGATTTCCTTGCCGCAGTTGGGACAGTGCGGGACGCCGATGTTCGCGAAGAGGAGGCGCAGGTAATCGTAGATCTCCGTGACGGTCCCAACGGTCGAGCGCGGGTTGGACCCTGTCGTCTTCTGCTCGATCGAGATGGCAGGAGACAGTCCATCGATGAGATCGACGTCCGGCTTCTCCATCTGCTCGAGGAACTGCCGCGCGTACGCGGAGAGCGACTCGACGTAGCGCCGCTGGCCTTCGGCGTAGATCGTGTCGAAGGCGAGCGACGACTTGCCGGACCCGGACAGGCCCGTGATGACGACGAGCTTCTGTCGTGGGAGGTCGACGTCGATATTCTTGAGGTTGTGGACGCGCGCGCCTCTAACGGCGATCCAGTCGTGGGACATGACAACCGTGATTCGGCATTCGGGTGTTGGGAGTCGGGGAACCACGTCCCCACTCGGGATGTGGTTCGTGCTTGGTGATTCGTCCCTCGATTCGAGTTCTCTCGAACACCGCAACCAACGATGGTAGCACGGGCACGAAGGGCGGCAAAGGCCCTCGAGCGCCGTTCAGATGACACCCGCCGAGCGCAACGCCGCGCGCTCGTCTTCGCCGACGCCGACCTCCTCGAGCACCGAGTCCGTATCCGCACCAAGCGCAGGGGCGGACCGGATGAGGACGCCGGGTGGCGCGATGTGCGTGGCATCGGACTCGCGAGTCACGAGCCCGCGAGCCGCAACCTGCGGGTCGGCGAGCGCCTCGTCCGGCGCCTTGACGGGCGTCAGGCAGATGTCCGCCTCAGCGAAGTGGGCAAGCCAGGCCTCACGCGTTTTCGTGCGCAGGAGCCTCCGGACTTCGGCAAGGGCGCTCTCCTGCTGGTCGCCGGGCTGGGCGTCATTCAGCAACGCTAGATCGGGCCTGCCGAGGCGCTCGCAGAACGCGATCCAGAACTTGTCTTCGAGAGCACCGAGCGCGAGCCATCGGCCGTCGGCGGTCTCATAGACGTTGTACCGTGCGGCGTCACCGCGCACGGGGAGCTGTCGCGGGTCGCTGTCACCGCCACGCACCAGCCGCGGCGCCGACGGAAACACCGTCCACTGGAGCGCTGCCTCGTGAATCGAGACATCGATCGTCGCGGGCAGGCCGGAACGCTCCCGCAGGAAGAGCGCCGCGACAATGCGGGACGTTGTCTGATAGGCCGCGCCGATGTCCCCGACGAGGAGTCCGGGGACGCGTGGCGAGCCGCCCGACAGCGAGAGGAGCCCGGCGAGGGCCTCATAGTTGATATCGTGCGCCGCGCGATCGGCATACGGCCCTGTCTTGCCGAAACCGGTGATCGAGGCACAAATCATCTCGGGATGGTTCCGCCGGATCGTCTGAGCATCGACTCCAAGACGTGCCGCTGTCCTCGGCCGAAAGCTGTCCACGAGGACGTCCGAACGGGCCAGCAGTCGATCGAGGATCGCGGCGGCTGTGGGAGCGCGCAGGTTGAGTGTGACGCTGCGTTTGTTGCGATTGAGGACCGTGAAATAGACGCTCGTGCCGTTCACCAGCGGCGGCATGTGCCGTGACTGGTCACCGCTGCGGGGGTCTTCAATCTTGATGACATCAGCCCCCAAGTCCGCCAGCATCAGCGTTGCATATGCGCCCGGGAGCAGTCGGGTGAGGTCGAGCACGCGGACACCTTCGAGCGGGCGAGACTCGGCAGGCGAATGACCACTCGTGATCGCCCCACTACCGTGAGGGCCAGCCATCACAGCCCCGTTACGCGGGGGCGGGGCTGATCGGCGGCGCGCAAGCGGCTGTTCCGAAACCCGTACGAGAAATACAGCGCGAGGCCGATGACGAGCCAGGCGCCAAAGCGCTTCCACGCAGCCTGCGGGAGCCCGAGCATGATGTAGACGCAGCCGGCAGCAGACAGCAGGCAGACAATCCAGGGGAACGGCACTCTGAACGGGCGTGGACGGTCCGGCTCTTTGTAGCGCAGGACGAGAACGCCAATGCTGACCAGCATGAAGGCGAACAGGGTGCCGATGTTCGTCAGGTCGTACGTCTCTGCCGCGTCACCGACGAGCGCCCAAAGCCCGACGAACACCCCCGTCACAATCGTCGTCACTGCCGGAATCCTCGTGACCGGGTCGAGCCTCGCGGCCCACTTCGGCAACAAGCCGTCGCGTCCCATGGCGAAGAAGATCCGCGGCTGGCCGTACTGAAACACGAGCAGCACAGCGGACATCGAGACAATCGCGCCAAGCGCGACGAACGATCCGACGGTCGTGAAGCCGGCGAGCTCCAGCGCCCGGGCCAGCGGATCGGCAACGCCGAGCTGTGTGTACGGCACCATGCCGGTCAGCACCGCTCCCACGATGACGTAAATGACCGTACAGACCGCCAGACCGCCCAGTATGCCGATCGGCAAGTTACGCTGTGGGTTTCTGGTTTCCTCGGCTGCAGTCGAGATGGCGTCGAAGCCGATATAGGCAAAGAAGACGATCGCTGCACCTTGATGGATGCCGGTGAATCCGTTTGGCGCAAAGGGTCTGTAGTTCGCGGGGTGCAGGTGGCTGGCGCCGACGATGACAAAGACGGACAGGGCGACGAGCTTGATCACGACCATGATGTTGTTCGCGGTCGCGCTCTCTCGTGCTCCGCGCAGGAGCAGCCAGGTGATGAGCATCACGATGCCGAACGCGGGCACATGAATGAGCAGCGGAAACCCGGCGACGTGCGGCGCCGAGTCGAGCAGGCCGTGAATCTGTGGATCCGCGCTCAAGAGCGCCGTACGGTACCCTGTCGTCAGCCAGGCCGGCAACTGGAGCCCAACGCCGCGCAAGAGCGTGTTGAAGTAGTCGCCCCACGAAATCGCGACGGCGACGTTGCCGACGGCGTATTCGAGAATCAGATCCCAACCGATAATCCACGCGACGAGCTCACCGAGCGTCGCGTATGAATACGCGTAGGCGCTGCCTGCCTGTGGAATCATCGACGCCAGCTCGGCATAGCACAGTCCGGCCAGGGCGCACGCCGCTCCCAGCAACAAGAACGACAAGATGAGGGCGGGCCCGGCGGCGTGACGGATGACTTCACCGGTTGGCGAGACCTGGCCAGCAGCGGCGGTGCCGATGGCGCCGAAGATTCCGGCGCCGATGACGGCGCCGATCGCCAACATGATCAGATCGCCAGCGCCGAGAGTCCGCTTCATGCTTTGGGACCCTTCGCCTTCGTGGAGCAGATCCGCGATGGGCTTGCGCTGAAAGAGCTGCACCATGGCGACGGATTGTAACGTAGCTCGTCAGGTGGCGAGCTGCGGCGCGAGGCCGTACGCGGTGTCGTTGGAGGATGCGACGAGACTGCCGTCAGGGGCGAATGCGAGGCCGACGAGTCCTGGGCCTGCGAGCACGAGCTCCGGACTTCCGTTGGAGTTGAGGCGGTACAGGCCGCTCGACCCGGCGAGCGCATCGATGACGTGGAGCGTGCCGTGCTTATCGAAGGCCAGGCCCTGCGGGCGGCCGAATCCGTCGTACGCCTTGGTGACGATGCCGTCGGCGTCGATGCGATAGAGCGCGTCACACGAGGACAGCGTTGGTCCGGTCACATGAAGCGCGGCGTTCGGCCCCGGAGGCCCGTAAGCGAGATGGAACGCCGCCACGCTCGCCGGCACTGATGCAAACGTCGAAGCGCGTCCCTCCCGATCGACCTTGAAGATCGTCCCGGACCGATCGCCCACGAACAGCGTGCCGCCCTCGCTCGGCGGCGCGAACGCGAGACCGCAAGCCACACCGAGGTCGCTCGCAAAGGGCTCCGCAGAGCCGTCGGCCGCCACGCGGTATACGACACCCTCGAAGCGGCTCGAAACATACAGACGGCCGTCGGCATCGATCGCCATCGAGGTCGGGTTGACAATGCCTGACGAAAAAGTCTCGCGGGTGCCGTTCGGGCGCACGCGAAAGATCGACACGGGGACCTGCTGGCCTCGGGTCCCGCTGTAGGTCACATAGAGGTTGCCGTCGCGATCGAAGATCGGGTTGTCGACCTGGTGGAGGCCGGTGGCGAGTGGCGCAGCGATCCTGACAGAGGCGCTGGAGCCCGCCGCCCCCGCGGCGCCCCAGATACGGACCGGCATCTGGCCCCCCTCGAGCCCGGCCGGGACGACCACAATGAGACGGTCGGCGGAGGCGAACACGACGCGGGCGCGAGCGCGGCCGATCCGGACGTCGGGGAGGCGCGGGCCATCAATCGCAAACCCTGCCCCTTGGATGGTGATGCGGCCACCTTCGATGGCGGACGGCGGGTGGACGGCAGCTATCTGAGCGGATGAGGCTTTCAGGCTTTTCAATCCAGGGCCTGGCCCTCTGACTGCGATCTATGTGTCATCGAGCTCGACGTTCCAGTAGAGATAGTCTCGCCAGCTTTCGGGCGCCTGCCGGAGGCCAACCGTGATGCGGATGGCCGGCGCCGACTGGGGGCGCTTGGGCATCCGCAATAGGTGCATGCCGGCTTCACCGGGTGTTCGCCCACCTTTCCTGCGATTGCATATCACGCAGCACGTGACGATGTTTTCCCAGTCCTTGCGACCGCCTTGCGCGACCGGGACGACGTGATCGAAGGTCAGGTCAGCCGTGGAGAAAGAGTCGCCGCAATATTGACACGTGTGGTCGTCGCGCGCGTAGATGTTCGCTCGCGAGAACGGGACGTAGTCGAAGCGGCGCTTAATCTTGATGTAGCGTAGCAGCCGGATGACGGACGGCAGTTTGATGCTAAAGGAAACTGCGTGGATCTCGCGGTCGTACTCCCGTATCACCTCGACCTTACCCTGGCACAGAAGGGTGATGGCCTTCTGCCAGTGGACGATCTTGAGAGGCTCGTACGAGGCGTTCAGCAAGAGTGTCTGAGACGACACGTGAAAATTTTGCACGACGGTCGTCGAGCTGTCAAGGCAGGTATCAAGCAAACTCTTTGAAAACATTGCCAGTTAGGGCAAACTTGGCCGGACAGGTTGCAGCTGTCTGGACCGGCCCAGGTAGGTGTTCGCTACGTTTTGTCGCGTCGGTTCAATGAGTCGAGTGCGTCACCCGGGACATTCACGTGAGGCGGAACAGAACGTCATGGAGTGTGATCCTGGTCGCGACACTGGCGTCGGCATGTGCATCGACGGGCGCCGTGCCCCATCCGTTTCCGCGGACGCGGGGCTCCCAACCTCCACAAGGTTCGGACGGCTCGGGTTTGCGAGACTCGCCGAGCTCGGATGCCCAGCCGTCGCAGGCCTCACCGGACTCTGACGACGTTCCCTGGTCATCGCGGACGGACGGTTCGGCGCGCTCATTGAGCTTCGAGGGCGCGATTGGTTCGTTGATCGTGACCGCGCTGTCGCTTCGCGGGACGCCTTATCGCAATGGCGGCAGCGATCCGAATGGCTTCGACTGCAGTGGATTCACGCAATATGTCTTCGCGCAGCATGGAGTCGCGCTCGCGCGCGACGTGCGCGATCAATTTCAGCAGGGGCAGGCAGTCGATTCACGCCAGCTATCGCCGGGGGACCTCGTGTTCTTCCGGACCACCGACACAAGCGTGTCGCACGTCGCCATCGTCGTCGGCCGCGATGAATTCGTCCATGCGCCGAGCTCGTCAGGTGTTGTTCGCGTCGAGCGTCTCAGTGCGCGGTACTGGTCGCGGCGGTTCGCAGGGGCGAGACGGGTTTCAGGGACGTGATTCGGATTCCGGATTCGGGACACCGCGCCACGACACTGACTCGGCAGGCCTTCCTGGCTCTCTCACGCTGCGCGAAAGGCGCCTTTCCGGATCAGCCGTCTCGAGGTGGTTCTCGTGAACTGGCGGATATGTAGGTCGTCCTGCGTGTAGGTCACAGGTTGGTGTGGGGAGCGCAGGGGCTCGACTTTGACTGCGCGCCCATCGATCTCGCAGGGAAGCTGATGACTCAACCGCTCGATGTATCGCTGTGGGAACGACGGAAAATTGCGGAATGTCGTCGCCACGATGCCGCCATGCGACGCCTCGATGGTTGAGAAGTCATCGCGCAGAAAATCGCAGACACCCGTGGACGGCCGATTGCCAAGATACGTGTGAACCATGTCCGCGACCTGCTCGAAGAACTGGTGCCCGTGGCAGTTGGCTGAGTACGTCCCATCTTCGCGCTCGATGCGCCGAATCCCCTTCACGCTCGGATCGATGTGATAGAGCTCGTGCACGACGGTGTCCAGCTTTGCGATCCACGGATCGGCGCCCGGGTAGAAGCGCTCTTTTCGCGATCGATCGAGCGACTGGTCGCAAAAGCGCGGCAGCGCGAACGAGATCATGTACTTGATCCGGTGCGAGCCGACCGTGACCGACGGCGACCTGGTGATGAACCATTCGCTCCGACGCGTGATCGCGCCCGACGCCCGATCTCTCCAGAAATAATAGCCAGGCTCGCTGGCGGGCAGCGTCAAGCAGTGGCAGGTGGCGAATGCGCCCTCGGCGTTCGATCGCCCTGAGCGTGCGAAGACAAGTACGTCAGCGACGTCAATGAACGACAGCTTCGGCACACGCGTCACGATGTCCTGCATCAGGAGCGTGAGGCGTTCGGTGTAGTTCAACAAATCGTCGGACTTTTGGGGAGCCGGCGTGACTATAGCGTCCCGATATGGGGGTGTCAAGCTGGACGGGCCGCAATTTGTTGTTATCGTTCAAGTTGAGCTGAAGACACGTGCGGTCGTGAGACAGTTTGTGCCTCTGTCTCGAGCGGCGGGACGGCCTCAGGCGCCGACTCTGGCGCTGACTCTGGCGGCGAAACGGCGCCCATGCGGCGCAAGATCAGCTGCTGGCGTCGAATGAGCCGGGTGCCCGCTCGCCGGATTCAGGCGGCGCGGATTGATGATCGCTGCCGCCAGGAGCGCTGACTCGTTGGGTCCGAGATCCGAAGCGTCCTCGGAGAAATACGTCCGCGAGGCCGCTTGCACCCCGTAGATGCCGTCGCCCCACTCGATCACGTTCAAGTACAGCTCGAGGATGCGAGCCTTCTTGAGCTCGGCCTCCAAGCGCCGCGCGATGAGAAGCTCGCTCAGCTTGCGCAGCGGGTTTTTCGACGGCGAGAGATAGAGATTCTTCGCGAGCTGCTGCGTGATCGTGCTGCCGCCGCGGGCAAAGCGTCCGCGCGCCCAATCGACGAGCCGCCCCCGCGCCCAATCGGTCTCGAGCGATTCCTGCAGCTGTCCGTAGTCGACGCCGTCATGCTGCCAGAAGGCATCGTCTTCGGCCACGAGGACGGCGCGTTTGAGGTCGGCGGATATGTGGCCGTAGGGGACCCATCGCTGAACGTGCCGCGGGGCGACATTTCTTGCGCGCGCCTCGCTGGCGCGCAGCTCCATGAACGCAGTGGTCGATGGGTTGTGAGTCTTGAGGTCACGGACATCGGGGAGCGTCAGCCAGACGTACGCCAGCACGGCGAAGCCCATGGCGGGCAGCGCGGCCAGAACAGCGCCGGCAATCCGAAAGGCGCTTGCCTTGGCGATCGCCATCAGCCGCTGACCTGCGGCTCGGTCATACGGGGGCCAGGACCGAGCAGGATCCAATCGTGATCAGGGCGCCCGCTCATAAGACCGGTTCCTCGGCGGGCAGCTCGGCGAGGGCGTCGCGGATGGCTTTCACGGCGGCGTCCGGGACGGGAGCGAGTGGCGCACGCGGGACGCCGACATCGTATCCGAGCACGTTCAGGGCGGCTTTCAGACCGGGCACCCCATAGCTGGGACCGAGCAGCCTTGCCAGCGGCATGAGGTGGCGCTGCATTGCACGTGCCTCGTCGTGACGACCGGCCTTCGTCAACTCGAACAGGCGGACGCAGGCGCCCGGCGCCGCACACGCGACTGCGAGAATGCCGCCCGCAGCGCCCACACACAGGGCGGCGTAGAAAGTTGCGGTAGTGCCGGCGAAGACCGCAAAAGCGCTCGGCGTGCCGTTCACGAGGTCGGCGATCTGCCCGACATCCCCCCCAGACTCCTTCATCCCGACAACGTTCGGATGGGCGGCGAGACGTGAGACGGCGGCCGGCAACAGGTTGACACCGGTCAGCGCGGTGAAGTTGTACAGCAACACCGGAACCGGCGATGCGTCTGCGACAGCGGTGTAGTGTCGCACGAACGCGTCGGTCGTCATCTGATTCTTGAAGAATCCCGGCGTCCGCACGAGGACGGCGTCCGCTCCATACTCCGCCGCGCGCTTCGACGCGCGGATCGCCGCGGCGGTTGATTCGCGGCCGGTCCCGGCAATCAAGGCACGATCGCGTGGAACGACGTCGCGCGCGGCGACGATGACCTCGTCGGCTTCCGGGTCGTCCATCAGCACCGCTTCGCCGTTCGAGCCGAGCACGACGAAACCGGAGAGTGAGAGCGCCGGTTCGGGAGGCGCCAGCCACTTCGTGAGAGCTCGGGTCAGGCGTCGCGTATCGACGCGGCCGTGATCGTCGAACGGCGTTGGAACGGGCGCGAAGACGCCGGCTAGTTTCATCATCGCCATGATTCTACGCCTGCGCGCTGCGGCAGGCTCAAATTCAAGCCGAACACGACGACAAACATTGCGACGGCTGGACTAAGCAGCCATGGCGCGTCGACGAACACCCTCACGTTCGCAGCATCGTGCAACATGGCGCCCCAGCTGGCGATTGGATCGGGAAAGCCAAGCCCGACGTAGGAGAGGGTGGCCTCCGCGACGACGAAGGCTGGCACGAGCATCGTCATCTCGACGCCGACGAAGCCGCGCGTTGCCGGAAGCAGGTGCCTGACCAGCAGGCGCCCGCGGCTCGCCCCGATAGCCTCCGCGGCGAGCGCGTAATCGAGCCGCCGCTCGGTGCGGACGATGGCGCGGACACCTCGGGCAACGAAGGGAGCTCCCACGGTGGCGAAGATACCTGTGAGGAGAAGGAAGACGGTTGCCGGCGGCAGCACGAGCGGGAGGACTGACCGGAGCGCCAGCGCGACGTACATCGCCGGCAGGACCATCACGAAGTCAGTGGCTCGCGTCAACGCATCGTCGGTGACGCCGCCTGCAAAGCCAGCGACGCCGCCGACGAGAGCGCCGAGGACCGCTGCGCCGAGGGCGGCAATGACGGCAACGCCGAGCGAGGCGCGGCCACCGAACACGAGACGGCTGAAGACGTCGCGGCCGAAGCTGTCAGTGCCGAGGAGCATGAGCGGCGCGCGCGTTTCGTCGGACGACGATACGAGATGGCCATTTCCGAACCACCTGAGCGGCACCGGCGTCGAGCGATCCTCTTCATAGCGCTGCTCGAGGCGGTCGACGAGGCGCCAGGGATAAATGAATGGCCGGCGCCATGTGTCGGTGTCGTCATGCATCCGCAGCGGGGTAGGCGGCGCGTTGAGCAGTTGCGAAAACGACTCGGACGGCGCGTGTGGTCCGAGTATCGGCGCAATCGTTGCGGCGAGTGCGGCTGACACCACAATCGCCAGACCGGCAGCGCGAGCGGTCATGGCTCTTTCGTGCGCGGATCGACCGCAACCAACGCGAGGTCGGAGAGGAGCGTTCCGGCGGCGAGGAAGACAGCACCTGTCCCCGCGCATCCAACCACGAGATAGACGTCACGCGTACGCAAAGCATCGAGCATCAAGCTCCCGAGGCCGGGCCATGCCGTGATGACCTCGACCACGAATGACCCGCTGAGCAGCGTGGCGACGA
>Ga0182041_10001251_pt1 | contig 12666 bp, 12 predicted proteins | sample flu12Cox44000178_FD_125967 | JGI IMG/M metagenome (GOLD analysis project Ga0182041, IMG submission 125967) | Lab enrichment of tropical soil microbial communities from Luquillo Experimental Forest, Puerto Rico - flux8day.12C.oxic.44.000.178 | ecosystem: Environmental > Terrestrial > Soil >...
CAGGTGCCGGGTGTAAAGATGCTGGCAGACCGCGTCTTCGTCGACGTTCATCAGGTGATCGATCCCGCCATTGCGGGCGGCGGCTTGAGCGAGCGAGCGGAAGGCATCGACCAGTTCAGTGCGGGCGCTGTAGTTGAGTGCGAGCGTGAGCACCATGCCGGTATTGCGGGCCGTGGCTTCGCGGGCGCTGGCCATGCGCTCCTGCACCGACTCTGGGAGTTCCAGCTGTCGCCCGATGTATTCCAGGCGGATGTTGTTGTCGTTCAGCGTGGGAACTTCCATGCGCAGGTAACGGCTCAACAGGCGCATCAGGAAATCGACTTCGCTCTTGGGTCGCTTCTTCCAGTTCTCCTCCGAGAAGGCGTACAGCGTGAGGGCGGGAATGTGAATGCGCGCGGCGGTTTCGACGGTGGAACGCACGGCGGCGACACCCGCGCGGTGCCCGGCAATGCGCGGCATGTGGCGGCGGCGGGCCCAGCGCCCGTTGCCGTCCATGATGATGGCGATATGTTTTGGGAGCCGTGCTGGATCTAGCTGGCGGTAAATTTCTGCTTCCTTGCGATCCAGGCCGGCGGGAACTGTTGCTAGCAACGCTATCCCCTTCTAATTCAAGACGCTAACACACGGTGTGGGAGTTGGCAATGACGGGCGGGGTGGTTCCTTCATTCGTTTTGAAAATGTCAAAAAATCCGGCGACTCAAGTTGAGGAGCTGGGTGGTTGAAGCATTGAAAGGCAATGAGCTAAGCGTCGATTTGCCAATTCAAGTATCCCAATGCCCGTTTTCCCCCGAATTCCTCTGGGTCTCTGTGCTGAAAATGCCTTTCGACTCTGGTTCCACTGCGGGCTGACGCGGGGTCTTTCGACTTCGTTCGGCTGTCGCCTCACTCCGCTCAAGATGACAAGCGGGGAGCGTGACTGCCCCGCGACAAGCGGCGGGACTCCGGCGCCACGTCTACCGCGCTTCTTCTGGCGTGATTCCGATTCGCAAGCGATCCGTCCCGCGCAGAACAATCAGGTCCGACCTTGCTCCGGCGCGAACGTCGCTCAGCACGCGGTGCAGGTCGTCCACGCCCGCGACCGGTTGACCGTCGAGCGCAATGATCACGTCGCCCTCGCGCAAGCCGGCGCGCTGAGCCGGGCTATTGGCTTCTGCGGCGAGGATGATTACGCCTGTCTCTTTGGGCAGGTCGTAATAGCGGACCAGGCGGCGATGGATGGGCGCGGTTTGGGCCGACACTCCGATGTAGCTACGGTGGATGCGACCATCGCGGAGCAGGCGGCTAGCGACGAACTTCGCCGTGTTGATTCCGATCGCAAAGCAGATGCCTTGTGCGGGCAGGATCGTGGCCGTGTTCACTCCGACGACGCGACCGTCGGAGGCGACCAGCGGGCCTCCGGAGTTACCGGGGTTGAGCGAGGCGTCGGTCTGGATGACGTCTTCGATCAGGCGCCCTGAATACGACCGGAGCGAGCGCCCCAAGGCGCTCACCACCCCCGCGGTCACGGTTGACTGGAATCCGTAGGGGCTGCCGATGGCCATCACGAGTTGCCCAACTCGCAGCTTCTGGGAATCGCCGAGGCCGGCGGCGGTCAGACCTCCGCTTTCGATCTGGATCACGGCCAGGTCTGTGGCAGGATCATCGCCAATGGTGCGGGCGGGTAGCTTGCGGCCGTCGGCCACCGTCACCTCAATGCGGGTGGCGTCGTGTACGACGTGGCTGTTGGTGAGGATGAGGCCGTCCGGGGTGAAGATGAAGCCCGAGCCTCCGCCGGACCGTTCCGGGGGCTGGCGCCGCCGCGCAGGGCGCACAGATTGATGCACTTCGATGTTCACCACCGAGGGGCTGACCCGTTCAACGGCGCGCGTCACGGCCTGCGAGTAGGCGTCAAGCAGCGCGGAATCGTCTGATACAGAATGGGTTACAGGGGGCGCCTGTCCCCCCGAATCGGCGGTCAGAGACACGAAGTTGTTGCTGAAATCAGGATACATGGCACATAGATGAGTCGATCCTTGAGGCGGATTCAGGCCGGGCCGGCGCCTCACCGGCGACCCAGGGCGGTGAGGCGGATCGGAAACAAATTCCGCGAGCAGGGAAGTTTTGTCCCAGCTGTGAATAGGCAAGTGTCTGACTCTGAGCCGCTTAGCTTGGAGCCAAACTTGCTGCCAAAGCTCGCCAGGAGGACCTCCCATGTCTGCCGAAGTGCCTTCCACTCCTACATCACTGCCCCCCCGCAAAGCCCTTCCACCTCGCGTTTGGGGCCCGGTTGTGCTGCTGATTCTGGCCGGACTGACTGCCTCAGCCGTTTACGGCTACCGCCAGCACAAGGCAGTACGACAACTCACCGCAGAACGAAGTGAAATGATGACTTCTCTCGACTCGACCCGCAGTCTGGTCACGGCCCTAAGCAATCGCGTGAACGAACTCTCCAACCAACCGGCTTCCACTTCCGCTGCCGCACACGCGGACACGTCCGCTCGACACTCCGCCACTCACCGGCGTCCGGCCGAGGATCCGCGATGGAAAGAAATTCGCACTGAGCTCGCAAAACAGCAACAGCAAATCGAAGCGAACCGCACGGATTTAGGCAACGCGCGCACGGAATTGCAGGGTTCCATCGCCCGGACGCACGACGAACTCGTGCTCCTCGAGAAGAAGGGCGAACGCAAGTACTACGAGTTTGATCTGGAGAAAGACAACCAGTTCCGCCGCCACGGCCCCGTGGGATTGCGAGTACGCAAGGCCGATACCAAGCACCAATTTGCGGACCTGGAGCTGATGGTCGACGATGTGAAGCTTTCCAAAAAGCACGTGAATCTTTACGAGCCTGTATTCTTCTACTCGCCAGACAGCAAGCAGCCGGTGGAACTCGTGATTAACAGCATTACCAAGAACCACATCCACGGGTACGTCGACGAGTCGAAGTACAAGTCGGCGGACCTGGAGGCGATGGCCAATTCGAATGCCAGCGAGGGGACTGGGAGCGGGGCCACAAATGTTCCGCCTCCGCCACCCAGACAGAAACTGGAACCGCCTAATAACTAGATCTGAGGCTCGGGTTCGCACCATCCCCATGAGGCCAAAAGTGCATCGGATCGGGGAGGAGTTCGCTTGGCCCGCATTGCACCACGGTGACCTGTGCGGGAAGCAAGCCGGACGTTACAACAAGGGTATGCGGTTGGGAGATTTTGGGGCGTGGTGTGTTGTTTTTTGCGGAGTGGGCCTGTGTGCCCACGCGCAGTCCACGGCCCGGCCCCGGCAAACTGTCCGTCCGCCCACCATAGCATCGAAACCAAGCGCGGGCACGCGAACTCTGAGCCCGGACGAGGGGCTCGCCATTCTCAGTTCAGCCCTCGAATCGCGTGCTCCCGCGATGCGCGCGGAGGCGCATTCCGACTGCTCCCACCTGGTCCACACGATCTATGAACGGGCTGGATTTCCCTATCCGTACGTGAGTTCTTCCGATCTCTACATGGGAACGGATGACTTTCAGCGAGTCGCGCGGCCGCAGGCTGGCGATTTGATCGTCTGGCGCGGTCACGCCGGTATCGTGGTCAATCCCCGTCAGCGTACTTTCTTTAGCGCCTTGCGGTCCGGGTTCGGTGTGGAGAACTACGATTCGGCGTACTGGATGGGGCGCGGTCGCCCTCATTTCTTGCGTTACGCAAAACGCAGCCCCGCTTCGGTGGTGGCCGCCTCAAGCCGTGACGCAAGTCTGCAGCCGGCCGAGGTGCGCAGCACGCCTCCCATCGAAAGGCTACCCGCCGAAACGGCATCCGCCACCCCCGAAGAGCCATTGGACGACAGTTCCGGATCTCAGCCGGTTCCTCGCCCACTCGTCTCCCCGCCCGGCGTGGTTGTGATTCGATCGGTCGCACCGCGTCCAGAGCAGGTGCACGATGCCCTGTTGGTATCGTTTCGCGATTCTGCTGAAGCTCTTGAGGCCGCCGATCTGTTTCAGCTCACGTCGCCGATGATCAGTTTCGAGAATTTTCAGGTGACCAGGGTTCAGCGGATAGGCAGCCACGGTTGGGTGGAATTGCGCATGACGTCAACGGAAATGGTGGTTGGACGCGTAGCTCATCCGCGGAAGTCTGGCAAGCCTGAGCGGTGGGATCTTCGCCGGCTCAACGCAGACACCTGGGAGGTGGTCCTGCCCAAGGATGCTGTCTATCTACCGCACGATCTCGCGGTGCAGGTCCTGGCTCACCAGTTGGCTGTTTTGAGTGTTAACGGCTCAGCGGGAGCTGACCATCACGAGAAGCAGGCGGAGTTGGCGCGCTGGCTTGATGTTCTGCTGGCCGGCAGGCGCTCGCGCTGATCAAATCCTCATTACACTTATAAAAAAAGCCGAGGTCTCGGAGACCTCGGCGTCTAGTTGGCTGGTTGCCCGGAAAAAACTCGCTAGCGAGGGCCACGCATTCGGAGCAGGTCAGCCCCGCTCCCAAACTCGCGACCCGCAAAAAAACCAATCTCTAGGCTGTTCTGCGCGGCCGGACTGTCAGGTCGCGTATCTGTGCCAGGATGCTCGACATCTGCATCCCGTTCAGCTGCGCCACGAATGGCAGAATCTCCGCGACGAAGGGATCCTGCACCAAGTCCCGAATCTCTTCCTGCCGGCTGCGCTCGCCGCCGGTGAGCAGATCGGGCACGGTAACTTCCAGCGCGCGCGCCAACCGCTCGAGCGACGACAGCGTGGGTGTGGCCTTCTCGTTTTCGATCTTGGACACGTAGGTCCGCGGTACGGACATGCGGGTCGCGAGCTGGCGCTGGCTCAGTCCATTGCGCAGGCGCAGGGCGCGGATGGAGGCCGCGAGATTCAGATGCCCGCGTCCGTGACCGTGCGAGGGCTCGACCGCCGGCATGGATACCGGTGGTACGATTTCCGGCTCCTCTTCGTCTAACGAAGCGTGGCAGCGGCGGCAAAGATCATTGGTTGTACGGAATTGAACAAGCAGGCAGTGGTCGCAACGAACGACTTCCCTTGAGTCAACCGGGGCAAGAGTCGTGGCCATCTAGGTTGTGGGAGCTGCCAGAGCGGAGGCACTCCGCGGAGCCGGTGGTCAGGCTCCAATAACTCAGGGTAATCTGGAGCACGCGGGCTGTGGATGTCAAGGGATTTTTCGGACAAAACTGGAAAGAGACTTCATCAGAACTAAAGAGATGTTGCAGAAAGCCGGAGAAAACAGGAAAGGGAGCATGAAAGATCGAGCCGAGGCGTGAGGTTTACTAACTGTAGTCGTATCGTTGTTGTAAACATACAAGTTAACGATTCTTGAAGAGGCCGGAAATGCACCAAAGGCACGTTAGGCATATCGGTAGCACAAATTAGCACAAAAATCTGGGGGGCGGAGGAGGGGGAAAGGAATTCCGTGGCTCCACAACCGATAAATTGTATGGACAACTTTGGGGAATGCACAGAAGCACGCTTTCATCAAAGCCGGGACAATGAGTGCAATGGAGATTTTTCGCCTTGGGCAGTCAACTCGTTCGCTATCGTTGACTTGCTTTTTCATCGCCTCTAGCATGGCGCGGACGGTACCGTGGTATGGACTCCGCAACGGGAATGACGTTCGGCGCAACCATCATGTTCTTCTTTGGAGCGATTTGGCTGTTGTTAGGGCTCTATGGGGGACGACCGTCGCCGGTGTCTCTGCGCGTGGGAGTTTTAGTGGCTGGGATGGCATTGGCCGCGGGCATCGGAATCATGATGCGAACCACGCGCCAGTACAGCGATGCCCCGCCACCTACGGCAGAGCAATCCCGAATCAGCAGACAAACCGGAAAGCGCTTCGGCTGGGTCACTGCCATTGAGGGAGTGGCGATTTTTCTGGCCGTCGTGCTCCTCAATGCTGCGCACCGCCCACAGTCCATTGCGCCTGTAATTGCCCTTATCGTCGGGCTGCATTTCTTTCCTCTCGCCAGCCTGTTCCGACGTCCTGTCTATTACGCCACCGGATTGCTGGGATGCGTTATCGGTATCATCGGACTGCTCATCTCTGATCCCGCACTCTGCGTGAGTTTTGTGGGGCTGTCATTTGGATCTTTGCTCTGGCTCACGGTTGCAGCAATAGTTGCGGTGTTTGTTCGCGCTTCTTGGGGTCAATGAGTTCTATCAAAAGGAAACTCAGGAAAATAGTTTATCCGAGGGGCCCGAGCCACCCAGTCCTTGACCCCAGCCAGCTCTGGGGCGGCATTTTCTGTGGTATAGAGACTTTTTGGCCAATGTACACGGTCTCGACTCCGACCGAATGTGCTCAGGCAGCCGGACCACACAACCAGTCCAGGCTGCAAAATGCAGGTGCCCGCCCAGCCAGTGTACTTCTGGGGCAAGTCCTTCCGTAATTCCTCATGTTCCGAGCGCGAGACCATAATGGCGGTTGGCGACTGACGTGAGGAGCGGGGGGGAGACCGGGCCCGCAATTCTGAAAAAGGAGACGGCTCATGAGGAACGTTGCGATATTGCTGTTGCTCTGTGTTCTTGTGCCTTTAGCTTATGCCGACAGTCACAAGGAACAGGAGCGCGTGAAAGAATCGGGGGAGGTGCTCAAAGAAATTCTCAACATCCCCGACAACCTTCCACAGGATTTGCTGGACAAGGCGGAGTGCTTGGTCATTTTGCCGTCTGTTAAGAAAGGCGCGTTCGGAATTGGTGGCAGCTTTGGACGTGGCGTCATGATCTGCCGCAGCGGACAACACTACAGCGGTCCGTGGGGTCCACCCGCCATGTACGCTCTTGAGGGAGTTAACATTGGTTTCCAGTTAGGTGGCGAAGCTACAGACTTCGTACTGCTAGTCATGAACCCGAAAGGAGCGCGGTCCTTGCTGAGCAGTAAGGTCAAACTTGGTGGCAATGCCTCCGCCGCCGCCGGACCTAAGGGGCGCTCCAGTGAAGCAGCCACTGACGTCGTGATGAATGCTGAGATTCTCTCCTATTCTCGTGCCAAAGGTTTGTTCGCCGGGATCTCGCTCGAAGGCTCAACGCTACGCTCGGACGGCGGGGCCAATGAGAAGCTGTACGGTCAAAAAGTAAATGCGAAGGACATCATTGCTCTAGGCCGAGTGAGGACCCCCTCCTGCGCACAGGAATTGGTAGCTCTTCTCGACAAGAAAAGCCCCAAGAACCACTCGGACCCAAAATCACTCAAGTAACGCCTCAGGACAGCAGGTTGCTCCCCCGTTTCGGCTGCTAGGGATGTTGTGGGCTCGGATACCGAGCCCCCCTTTCCTGACTCCACTACGGGCCGTTCGCGGCAATGCCCGATGCCCAAACATTGGTGCGGGAACCCTCTCTCAGAGCGCTCTGAGGGGACATGAGTGTAAAGGGGATGTTTCAACATCTCTAACGAAGCCGACACCGTCAAGGACTTTGGTGTTGCTTTTCTGTAAGTGTGGGACATACTTCACCGTTCCAGTGGCATATGCACTGGGTGTATGGACAGAACTTGGGACGCTCGAGGGCATCCAGATCTCGGAAACCGACCCTCGACCAGCAGTTCTAACAGCAAACCCGCATCTCGCCGATCGTGCTTCTGCTTTCGCGTCTCTTTAGCTCGGACTTGGCCGGATGTCCTACCCGATACTCGATGCCTAACTCATCTCGACCTCCTTCGTCCCGAGCCTTTTCCGTGGGAGACCGAAAGGTCTACTCGGGTCATTGTGAGGCCGACGTCGTTATGACATCAGCTACGCTGCGGGTGCAGCGATCCGCTGTTCTGACTGTTTTCTGGGAGCCAGCACGATGAGGGCTGCACCAATCACAACTAGCACGGCAGCGCCCGCTAGAAATCCTGCGCGGTCGCTCTGCATTTCAAGGCCCAGAACTGACATGATCGCGGCGTGGGCAAAACTCGACCACGCTGCGAAGGCGATCAGGCTGCCATGCTCCGATGGATTTCGCACCGCGATGAGCAGAAAAATACCGAGCGCGAAATAGATGGCCATCATCATCGTGTCGCCCGTGTCCGAACTTGCTGGGTGCGATAAGCCGCCGATAGCCGGATAAATGGCAGCCGAAAAAAGCAAACCCACTAACACCAGGAGAATTTTCAGTAGCCGTTCTCGGACCATAAAGCCCCCCTCCTGAACAGCGTGAACGAGCACGCATCATGAGTGTAATCGGGAGTCACGCCAGTTGACGCAACGGGCTACGTGGTCAGAGCAATTTTCCCCTGCACAGTCAGCACGAGGCTGTCGCCATCTTTGCGTATCAAACCGCTCGCCAGTTTACGCATCTGATCTGCCCGAACGCGAGCGCGCTGCTGTCAGGAGAGGACTATCAAGAATAAAAAAGGGCCGCTCCCCAGAGCAGCCCATCATCCACGAGGCAGCTATTTCGGATTCGTTTCGCCAGTAGCGTTCACGGGCGTCGAAGGGGCTGCGGGGCTGCTCTTAGCATTCTTGAGGTGTGCTTTCTTTGTCTTGCTCGTTTGCTTCTTTTGCACGTCTCCGGCCTGCTCCTTGCTAGGAGCAGGAGTGGTGCTAGGAGCAGGAGTGGTGCTAGGAGTAGGAGTGGTGGAAGTGGAAGCGTCCGATTGGGTGGCCGATCCACTGCTGGTTGACCCGGTGCCGCTGGAGTTCTGTGCTACGGCACCAGTCGTCGCTAGTGCGAACGCGCACAGCAAAACGAGAGACTTATTCATCGATGAATCTCCTAGTGGTCCCACTTCGCGGGGGAAGTTGGGGAGGAATGTACGTGAGTATATTCCCGCGCAGTGCTGATGCTCGTGCGAAATGGTACATAAGCATGGCGAAATCTGGCCAGTTGGACAACCGGCTAAAGTACAACAACCTAAGGCCCGGATGCAGACGATCGTGAGGCAACATGAGCGAAGGCAGGACGAAGCAGAGGCCGCATGGCAGCGCGAAATAGATCGGCAAGTTGCGAAGCGGGCGACAACCTAGGTCTTACTTGCAGAAACTTTCGACGGGCGCTCCAGTGCAGCCCGCGCACGGTCGGCGTACGTCCCGTTTGGCTGACTCTCCAAATACGCTTGAGACTCTTGCCTGGCTTCTTCATTCTTGCCGAGTTTGTTTAGAGACTCTGCCAGCTTGAATGTGGCATCGGCATAGCGGGGTTTGTGCTCCAGAGCATGACAATTCTTATATTTAATTCCAGGAACCACTGCATGGCTCCTGTGGCTTCCATGCCCACGACCACCTTACTTGTAAAGCTGCGTAAAACTCACGAACTGTATTCCCCTCGTGCAAAAGCGTCTTCTCCGTAAACTCGCCCGTTTCCGTATCCATCATGATTGCAAGCTGTAATCTGCACGCAAGACAACAAACCATAGCGAAAATGCTTGCGGCAATTGCACCGCCTGCAAAACTCATCTCCGCTATACTTACAGCCTTTAGAATGGCGAACGAAAATCGTTATGACCGGCGTTTCCATGACTGGAACCTCGCTTCGGAAGTACGCGCTCAGTTAAGCACAGAATTAGCACAAGATCAGTGAGGTACATCAGAACGTGAATGAAATCAATATGAGAGCGGCAGCATGGGAGTTGCTCACTGAGTTCACCCAGTCAGAAAGTTTGCGGAAACATGCGCTGGCGGTAGAAGCGTGCATGCGCGCGTACGCGAAAAAGTTTGACGGCGATGAGCAGACGTGGGGCATCGTCGGTTTGCTGCACGACTTCGATTACGACCAGTATCCGAGTCTCGACGACCATCCTTACAAAGGGAATGCAATTCTGAAAGAGCGCGGCTGGCCGGAGGAGATTTGCAAGGCCATCATGTCGCACGCCGAGTACACGGGCGTGACCCGCGACACGCCGATGGAGAAGGCGCTGTTTGCGTGTGACGAGCTGGCGGGATTCATCACGGCCTGTGCGCTAGTGAAGCCGGGTAAGTCACTGGCCGAAGTGGAGGCGCCGTCGGTAAAGAAGAAGATGAAAGACAAGGCCTTCGCGAGAAGCGTGAACCGGTTGGACATTGTGAACGGGGCAGCCGATCTCGGCGTCGAGCTGGAGCCGCACATTGCGTTCTGCATTGAGGCCATGCGGGGGATCGCGGGGGAGCTGGGGCTGGATGGGAGTGGGGCGAAGGCGAGCTGAAATCAAAATCCACCACGGAGACACGAAGGCACGGAGAAAAAACGGAGCGGCAGTCAGAGCAATCGGGATACTTCAATGCTTCGAGGTCGCGGGCCGAAGCCTGTATTGCAATTGTGCAAGATGACCTAGCAGTTAACGCCCGAGTAAACTGCGGCGGCGACGCAGCGAACGTCGCATTTCGAAAATCATCTTACTCGTGAGGCCGTCAGCGACCTGGTATGTCCTCTCTCTAGCGCCGTCAGAGCATAAATCAGGTAATAGTAGCCCGTTTGTTCAATATCCGTGTATCCGGGCTTCGCTATGGCATTGAATCGCGCACGACAGGTGGCAAATGTCCGTCCTTGCGAAATGCTCATGTCCAGCAGAATCTCGGCAATACGCCTTTAGAGTTCCGACTTTAGACGAGGTTGATGGCGAGCTTGCTGGAGTACTCATCCTCAATCCGGTGTAGCTGCGCGAACCTTTGCCGCGCCGTTCCAGAGCCCATAAACACCGCAGTCCGTGCCTTTCCAAATTGAAATTCAATTCTTTTAAGGTTCACAAGCTCACCAAAATGATTGGATGACAGCCCCCAATCTTCATCGTTCTCTATGCCCTGTGTTCTCCGTGATGAAAAAGCTCTTAACGCACTACCCCCGCGATCTTCCCGCTTGCAATCACATCAGCGATTCGTGCGAAGTCCTGGTACATCACCCGATCCTTCTCGAGCTTCGGGGAAATCGCCCGGATCGCCGCATGTGCCTGCTGGAGGCGTTTCGAGCTCTTCAGAGGCGCAAGCATATCCAGTGCTTGGGCGGCGGCCATGGCCTCGATAGCCAGTGTGTTTCGCGTGTTCTCGACGATCTTCTTCAGTTTGATGGCGGCGGCCATGCCCATGGAGACGTAGTCTTCTTTGTTCCCCGAGGTCGTGATTGAGTCAACCGACGCGGGGTGAGCCAAAACTTTATTTTCGCTGACCAGGGCGGCGGCGGTGACCTGCGGCATCATGAAGCCCGAGTTCAGGCCAGCGCCGGGGGCGAGAAACGGCGGGAGGCCTTCGCTCAGCGCGGGATTTACCATGCGCTCGAGCCTGCGCTCGCTGATTCCTGCCAGCGCACTGAGCGCGATGCCCAGGAAGTCCAGCGCGAACGCGACCGGCTCGCCGTGAAAGTTTCCACCCGAGATCACCTCGGCGTCGTTGTCTTTTGATTTGGGATCACGCAACACGAGCGGGTTGTCGACCGCGGAGTTGGTTTCGGTTTCGAAGACCATACGGCAATGGGCGAGCGTGTCACGCACAGCACCGTGCACTTGCGGCATGCAGCGAAGCGAGTAAGCATCCTGCACACGGCCGCAATCGCGATGCGACTCGCGGATGGCACTGCCCTCGAGGAGTTTGCGCAGGTTGGCAGCGGTGGCGATCTGTCCACTATGGGGGCGGGCTTTGTGGATGCGTTCGTCGAAGGCGGCGTCGGTGCCCTTGAGTGCGTCACAGGCCATGGCGCCGATCACGTCGGCGGAATCGACCAGCGTCTCGGCGGCCAGCAGCGCAAGAGTTCCGACCGCCAGCATCGCCTGCGTGCCGTTGATGAGCGACACGGCTTCTTTGGCTTCGAGAATCACGGGCTTGATGCCGGCGGCTCTTAGGGCGTCCGCGCTGGCGATTCGTCCGCCTTTGTTGTCGTGGCACTCTCCCTCACCAATCAACAGCAGAGCGAGATGCGCCAGCGGGGCGAGATCGCCGGAGGCCCCCACGCTTCCTTGGGACGGCACCCAGGGCGTGACTCCGCGCGTGAGCAGTTCGCAGAGCGTGTCGATCACGGTGGCGCGCACGCCGGAGTATCCCTTGGACAGGGAATTGGCGCGCAGCAGCATCATGGCGCGGGTCTCGGGGATAGAGAGCGGTTCGCCGACTCCGACCGCGTGCGAGCGCACCAGGTTGACCTGCAATTCGCGGATCTGTTCACCAGCGATGCGGACATCGCTCAGTTTGCCGACTCCCGTGGTAATGGCGTAGGACACCTGGTGGTTGGCGACAAGTTCGTCGACGACAGCCCGCGCTACGTTCACTTGCTCACGGGCCTCGGGGAGAAGCAGGACGGGGCGGCGCTCGCAGGCCACCTCGCGTACGGCTTCAAGAGTCAGATCGTTTCCGTTGATGTGGAGAGCATTCACAAGATCAGTTCTCAGTTGTCAGTTCCCAGTCTTGACTTTCGTGTGTCCAGCTTCAAGCTCTAACCTTTCTTTCTCCGTGTCTCTGTGACTCCGTGGTAGATCTTACTTTCCCGCGGCCTCCCGAAATACGTTCATATACTTCTCCGGCAACGTCGTCTTGCGCATCTGGGCGTCGGCGACGATGTGAGTGGTTTCTCCTTCGGCCAGCAGCGAGCCGTCTTCGATCCTCACCAGTTCGTAGCCAAAGTGAATCGCGGACTCGCGGATGTTCTTTAGCCACGTCCTCACCAGTATCTCGTCGTCGTAGCGGGCTGGCGACTTGTAGCGGCAGCGAGCGTCGACGACTGCGATAAAGCAATTGTCCTGCTGCTCCATGTCTTTGTAGGAAAAGCCCAGTTGCCGCAGAAGTTCGACGCGGCCAACCTCGAACCAGATGAAGTGGTTCGCGTGATAA
>Ga0182041_10001253_pt1 | contig 12658 bp, 12 predicted proteins | sample flu12Cox44000178_FD_125967 | JGI IMG/M metagenome (GOLD analysis project Ga0182041, IMG submission 125967) | Lab enrichment of tropical soil microbial communities from Luquillo Experimental Forest, Puerto Rico - flux8day.12C.oxic.44.000.178 | ecosystem: Environmental > Terrestrial > Soil >...
GAGGTGAGGCGCAGTCACACTCCAATGTGGACTTTCTGCTCAGGTACAAGAGGGCGGGGGGATTCCTAATTGAGCCCAGCGGGTACCCGACGCCACTGATTGGAGAGACCTTAGCGGCAGGGCAAGCTGCACCAACTTCGGTTGCTGATTCTCTGCGCTCAACCCCAGCTCCAGGAGTCACCCTGGTGGCGCTCGCAGCCGGCGATCCACCCAAGGCGGGCGGCGATTTTCCGGCTAACGACGCAGCACGCGGAGGTCTCGACGATTTGCTTAGCCGGCAGGAGCGTGCGCCGCTCCCTGAACTGTATGGCGAGCACATTAGTGTCAAGAATCCTTCGGGAGACCCGGTACGGGCAGGAGTCAGCGAGGTCATCGACGTCGGGCAGCGGGTTATCGTGCTGTTCTCGGCTGTAAATCCCACGGGCCATAACATCCTGCTCCTGCCGCCGCAGGTTCAGCTCGGTGGGAAGACGAAGTCGGGCAAGATCATCAGGCGCTCCCGTTGGTCGACGGCCGAACAACTGCCGGTGACGGACTACCGGTTGAGCAAGCGCCGCCTTGGCCCAGGGGAGCGATCGGACGGTGTCGTGGCCTTTGAGCGGCCGCCCTACAAACAGTCAAACGAAACGCTGTTGCTGCAGATGGCAGAAGCGGGGGCAGTGGATCGGCCGGCGCTCGCTCCCATCGGGTTTGGCATCAGTACATTTCGGGAGGAGAGAGATGGAAAATCAGGAAAATAGCGTAACCCTCGGCATGGAAAGTGAAGCACCGAGCTCCCCTGAGCAAGATCCCCAGGCGGAAGCGAGCCGGGAGGATAGCAGCCAGCCGCGCTGGCGCGCGGTCTTCCACCAAGCCTTCGAAAGGGCCCGCAAGGTCCAGCGGCCGGGAAGCAGCCGGCGCGAACTCGGCAAAGACAAAAGTAAATCGCTACTGGTGCTGGCCGGGGCCGCTGCGTTGATGGTCCTGTTGTTTCTGGGAGTCTTCTCGTCCCCCAACAAACCGAAGAGGGCTCAAGACAATAAGCGTCCAGGCGCGCCCGACCTCGGGCGGAGAGTCACGCCGGGCCAAGAGACTCTTGAAGCCGGAAAGTCGGTTACGCCGCTCCTGGATGCCGATGTGAGAGGCAACCAGACGCCGAACAACGGGGCAGTGACGGCCGAAGATGTGGACCGAACCGCAAGATTGCACGGGCCCGCGGCTGTGCCGTCTCCCCCGACGACGCAGAAGAAGGACCGATATGCGCTCAGTCATGTCGATTTTTCGGACCCTGTTCTAACGCAACAGCCGGGCTACGGGACCGGCCCTGCTTATCAACAGCCACCGGGGGTTTCCCAACCGCCTGGGGCCTCTGAAGCCGAGGAACTGCGCAAGCCTTCGCTGGTCTTCGTCCGCTCCGTGAATGAAACTCAGAGCGGTCCCACAGTGAGCACCCAACCAGCTGTGGTTGAGCAGAGCCCGGCAGGACCTGATCTGCCCCCAGGCACGAGGCTGGTGGCACGGCTCGAAGCACCCGCGAGCACGGCATTGAACCAGCCCGTTATCGCGGTGGTGGAATACAACTACGAAAAGGACGGAGAGACCGTCGTGCCGGCCGGTGCCAAAGCGGTGGGGCAGCTGCGGCAAGCCGACCGCAACGGCTTCGCAGACATCAAGTTCCAGAGCCTGGAGATGCCCGACGGCTCGGCCGAGAAGCTGGACGGTGTGGCCATGGGGCTCGACTTCAAGCCGCTCAAAGGGATCGTGACAGGCAAAAACACGGGGACAAAGTTCCTGGTACAGGCCTTCACCGGTCTGGGTACGACGGCCGCATATCTGGTTGGCAATGCCGGCAGTGCGGGATTCTACGGTCCGATCTCGGAGAGCGCCTTGCTGCGCGAGAGGCTAGCCAATAACATCGGCGTCGCAGGTGACCAGCAACTGAACTCGCTGGCACTCAACCAGCACATCGTGGTCACTGTCCCTGGGAACACCCGGTTCTACATCGTGCTCGAGAATTCGGGTTCCGTGAACAATACCACCGGCGGGCGGTCACCAGCGATGACAACGCAGCGAAACAGCCTGCCCACGCTCGATGAACTGCGGCAGCTCGTAGAGTTGAAGGAGGAGTTGAGCTCGATGTACCAGCAGGCGAGCGCGCAAGCTGCTTCGGCACAAGCGCCGCAGAAGTGAAGGAGGGCGCAAGTAGAATGGAAACCAACTGGAGACCGTTGGAAAAGAGACTCGGCCGCGCACGCTGCGTCGGCTTCATGTTCATGGGGCGGATTAATGGCATAAACCTGTACAAGCACGGGATCGCCAGGCTTTACCTCGCTCTCGACGACCAGGGACAGTGCTACAGGTATTGCGGGAAATCGCGCTACCAGCCCACCGCTTTCGAGGCGGAGATCAGAAGAATCGAAGCGGCTTTGAGAGATCTTGATGAAACGCTGGAGAGTGTTTATGACGAGAACTACATCGCCCGAAAGCAGGAGGCTTTCCGCCGAGCCGGAATCCCGCTGATGCGGATCGAAATCGAGCCGGAAGAAGTAACGGTCAACTAACCCTGTGAGAGTCTCTTCCTAAACCTTAGGCACTTCCCCGCCCAAGACTGTTGGCCCACAGCCGAGACTACGGTAAAGTAAAGCCCTGGAGGGATGAGCGATGTCCCGACCGGGCGAGTCATACAGGCGCTTCAGCGCGACCGACTGGGTGTTCTGGCACATGGGGCACGCCCTTGGCAACTTCCGGCGAGGCGTGCGCGACTCGGCAATTTGGGGCGGGCGGACAGCAAGCGAGGATGTCTCAAGGCAGACAGTTCGTCGAACCGGCGGGAAAACGCATCGCCCCATCCTCATACTACTTCTCATCGCTGTGCCGATTGCGGTAATCGCCGTTTTGGTGCCGCCCGAGTGGTTGATCAACTGGCCGGTGATGCTCGCAGCCTCACTCCTGCTAGTACAGGTATTGCGGGGGCCTTTAGGCGAAGCGCCATCCTTTCTGAGAAAGATTATCAAAATTGCGGTTTCCTTTTGTCTGCTGATCGCGCTTACGAAGCTGTTGTACTGGACTCCCGTGTGGGGGGTGCTTGCCCGTCCGGGCGCGGACTCAAGCCGGACCAGGGCCTGGATTATGGTCACTTCGGTCCTCGGCTGGTTCGTCGTAGTGCTGTGGATTGTCTTCTCGCGGTCAAAAGGGCGGAGAACGGGAATAACGACGTCCGCAAGCGTGCCCGAAGCCTCAAGCAATGGTTTATCGCGAGTTTCGAAGGTTCCTCAGGTCCGATTCTCAGACGTTGGGGGCCTGGAAGGGCTTAAAGACCAGATACGCCAACTTGTTCACGTTCAGTTGGAGCCAAGCAAGTACAAACGGTATGGAGTCGTTAGAAACGGCATCTTGCTCTACGGTCCGAGGGGTAGTGGCAAGACGTTCCTCGCAAAAGCTACGGCTGGCGAGTTCCGGCTCAACTTTTGGTACGTGTCCTCGCCGGAACTCCTTGAGAAATGGATAGGAACCACAGGGGGGAATATTCGAAGTGAATTCGCGGCCGCAGCGGCACATAAACCGGTGGTGTTTTTCCTTGATGAGATCGACTGCTTAGGTGCAGGGCGGCAGGTCCGAAGTAGCCGCGGCGACCCTGGCGGTGCGGGCCGTGAGTTCAACAATATGGTTGTCCAACTAATGCAGTCCATCGACTACTACCGCGACTTGCCAGGCTTCATACTGATGGCAGCCACGAATTTACTCGACAGCCTGGACGAGGCACTAATTCGGCCGGGAAGGTTTGATCTCAGGCTTCGGGTTGATCTTCCGGATGAAGCGACACGGGTAAACATTTTCGAAGCCCAGTTGTCAAAGAAGCCGCGGAGCCACTTTGATTTGCAGGAATTCGCCCGCAAGACGCCAGGGGTGAGCGCGGCCAAGATTGCGGCCCTGGTGGACCACGCCGCTGCGTTCGCGGCCGAAGAGGGCCGCAACATTGAGGCGCGCGACCTGCGCCGGGCTCTCGAGGAGGGCGGCGGGAGGGACAGGCCGCTCGTTCAACCGGTCCAATGGGAAGACATTGTTCTCGACGAACACGTCGAGAGGGACCTTCGCACACTCATCCAGTTGCTCAACGATCCAGGACGAGCGGAGAAGATGGGGCTCGACATCCCCACCGGAGTAATGCTCGTTGGGCCTCCGGGTACCGGTAAGAGCATGATAGCGCGGCTGATTGCCACACAGACCCGGCGCAGTTTCTATCCCATCACCGCCGCTGACATGCTGGGGGGTCTGACAGGTGAATCCGTGAAACGAGTGAGTGAGGTGTTCGCGCGAGCCAAAGAACATAGTCCGTCCATTATTTTTCTCGACGAGATGGACGGGTTGCTGCCCGGGAACAACCGCTACGTGGGACAACAACATGATATCCAGGTGGTTGACCAGTTCATGATCGAAATCTCGAATCTTCAGCCGGAGCACAGCATTTTCCTGGTCGGAACGACGAACCACGTTGAAAATATCGATTCCCGGGTGCTGCGGGGCGGCAGGTTCTCAGAAAAGATTGAAATAGGCATTCCCGGCCCCGAGGCCCTCCAGCGTCTGCTGCGAAAGTATCTTGCCGGTACACAACTGGAGCCAGGCTTAAGCGTGAAGGACGTTGTCGAGCATCTCAGCGGCCTGGCTCCTGCCGACCTGGAAGCTATCTCGAAGGCAGCCAAACGCTTTGCTTTCAACCGTGCCGGCCAGGAGGACCAGCTGCCGGCGCTTAACTTGAGTGACTTCAAACTGGCAGCAGATCGCGTCCGCGGTGCTGCCTAAGCTTTCTCTCCATAAGTCCTATCGTCTTTTGAATCGATCGTTTCTCCCCGGTAAGACTTCACCCTAGCGCCATGCCGGCATCCAGAAGGTTCCCTGTTTTTTGACAAACGGCAACAGGCTCTCTTAGTTTTCTCCTGGTCCCGATGTTTTCTGCCGGTATGCCGCACCAGCCGGTGGGTAAAGCATCGGGCTAGAAAGGAGAGACCCTTATGCGAATCAAGTGGGACAGCGAGTTAAAGAAAATGCTCGCGGTGCTCGGGATCTGCTTCGTCTTGGCTGGCGAGTATGCGTGGGCACAGAATCTGGGAACCGCTCCAAAAACCGATGTCGCGGTCCAAGGTGAAACAGGGGCGCAGCCGGAAGGGGCGTTCCTGAACTTCATCAACTGGGTGGGGAACGTCATTGCCCCGGTGGGTGCTGGGGGCGCGGTGCTGGGGGCTATCGTGTCATGGCTCACAGGCCGCGGCTTTGGGCGCTGGCTGTTTGCGGCCGGGGCCTTGCTGGCGGTTTCAGGCATCACCCGGCTCCTCGAGTTCTGGATCGCGAATGGCACGAAGGGCGTTTAGGTCTGGTGCCGCCGGAACTAAACGCGAACAACCAACTCCTCGGCAGGCGGCCTGGCTGTGAGCCGGCGTACAGTGCAGGCTGCCTGCCTAACCTTGAACCGTGTCGCGAGGTGAGAAGCGAGCGCAAGTGCATGGCTGTCCCACAACTACTAAACGACATCATTAAGACTCTACTGGCGCTGGCTACGCCGGCAGCGCTCGTCTCGCTGGTGCTGGCGGGTATCAGCCTGCGGCGCGAAGGGGGGACCAACTTCCTGATCGGTGGCGGTTTCACCAAATGGATGTTCTGGTCGGTAGTCTTCCTGACTCTGGCACCACTCCTCAGTTGGTTCAGCTCGTTTGGGGTGAGCGTGCCGCTGCCGGGAGGAGGGATCGGCACCTCATGGCTGAACTCGTTCCAGACCGACATGTCGAATTTCGTTCACAACTTCGTTATGACACGCCTGGCGACGACGCTCGCAGCGTATTTTGTTCTCCGCGCGATACTGGACACTGCCTCCGGGGGTCACCCGCTGCCGTCGGTGCTCGCTGCGATGTTTCTGCTGGGAGGCCAAGCCACCTACGCTCTGATGCAGGGGTACAACAGCGGCACACAATACGCAACCGCGGATGTGCTGGACAGCCTGTGGAACTATCTGGCTGGAACCATCATGCCGATCACTGCGGGTCTCGCGATCGTCGGGGCCATCATCAACTTCGCGACCCAAAAGCCCGCTATGCGGTTGGTAGGCGTCGCCCTGGCCATGCTTTCGGTCTCAGCTATCTGGTACCTGGTAGTGGACATGATGTCGTAAAGGGAATTGACCCGGTGTCCTTTCAAAACGGCATTCTCAATCTGACGAATTGGTCGGCGAACGTGATTCTGCCAACGCTCGCCGGGCTGTTCATCATCATCGCCATCGTGCAGTTCTCGAAAGGGGCGGATTACTCACGTGCGATGTACGGCGGCTTCCTTTGCCTCATGGCTTCGGGACTGTTGCGTGCCCTCGAGACCTTCACCCGGCAGCGGGCGTGGAACAATCCTGACCAGTACTGGATCGCGCTGGTCACGTTGGTGGATTGGCTTGGCAATGTGATTCTGCCTCTGTACGCGGCCTTACAGGTCGCAGCCGGGGCAGGCGACCTCATGACGGACGTGAGATTCCACCATGCGAGCGGGTGGATGCGGCACTTCGCGGCGGCAGGATTGTGCCTGCTGGTATCAGGGTTCCTGAGGTTGGGAGAGTTCTTCGTTAAGCAGGGAACCGGTGGAGTGCCGTAAAGGAGGCAGACGATGGCTCTTGAAGTCACACCCTTTCATCGCAACTTGCGCACACGGGTCACCTTCCTCGGACTCGAGGCGGAAGACCTTTTCGCCATTCTGGCCATCGCGGTCGTCGCAAACATCCTCGGAAGGTTTCTGAACCGGGAGATGCTCGGGCTGCCCATGAACATGGTCCTGCAATACATCGTTCCCCTTTTAAGCATTCCCGCGCTGATGGTCTTTAAGTACGGCAAACAGCGCGGCTATCTCTTGGACTGGGTGATGTTTCACGCCAAGCCTCACATTTATTCCGGGCTGGAACGCGACCACGAGTTCAGGAGTGAATACATCAGGGTGGAGGACGAAGCGTGCCCGTAACCACGAAGGAATACGAGCAGTCACTAAGCGCCGCGCCGCTCTGCGAACAGTTGCGCATCCGGGACCTGTTGGACAATGTGGCCATCCAGGTTGACGGGTCATTCGTGGCGGGCTACGAGTTGAGCGGCCTGAATTCCTATTACGCGAGCGACGAGGGACGCAACCGTACCAAGAGCGCGCTGGAGGCCCTGGTTCGTTCCCTCTCGGAGCGGTCGATGCGTATCCAGGTGCGCCACGAGATTTCGGAGGGCGCGGGTGACCTGATAGCACGCTACAACCATGAGCAGCACAACAACAGTGCTGTTCTCCAGACGCTCGACCGGAAGCGCACCGAGGAGTGGCGCCGGAAGGAGGCGGCAGGCTTCTACCTTCGGCACCATCTACACGCTTACTTCATTTGGAATCCCCGCATCCACCACCAGTCTCCCGACTTTGAATGGAAACGCAAGATGCGCCAGGGCTCCAGCCGAAGCCTCTCGGCGAGCAAGTGCATCGAGCGGACCCGCAGAGAGCACGATGACCTCCTGGCGGAGTTTGACAGTCTGCTCAGCGGTGTAGAGGCGACGCTAGAAGCTACGGGAATGAGGGCGCGGCGGTTGAGACATGACGAGCTCTTTCTCGAAATCAAGCGCGCACTCAACCCTTTAGCCGAGGAAGACCGGGTGCCCTACCGGGCTCCAGAGGAGTCGATCTGGTATGAGAGCGCACGCAGCCAGATGGCCAACGTCAACATCGAGGATGAAACGGACGACTACCTGAAAGTCGGCGGGTTGCTCTATTCATGGATCACCCTGAAGGATCCGCCAGATGCGACGTTTCCGGGGATTCTCCGCGAGTTGGTGGTGGCGGACTTCCCGCTGGTCATCAATGCGGAGGTCATACTCCCGGACCAGGCGAAGGCCGTCAAGCAATACAAGAGCCGGCTGCGGAAGATGATGGCCGCACAGCGTGACATGCACGGCGGGTTCCGGATCAACGTTGATGCTCAGGTCGCGGAAACCCAACTCATCAAGATGCTGCAAGACTTGATTTCGAGCTCACTGAAGAGTTGTCAGATGAGTCTCACCATCGCGGTGCGAACGTCGAAGCGGGCACGGAACCACTTTGAGCGGGAGGAAGCGGAGCGAGTTTTGGCCGACCGCCGGCAACGAACCTTGCACGCGATCGCGCGCATGAATGGCGCCCGTGGAATCGCCGAGACCCTCGCACAAAAGCGGCTCTTTTTTGGAGGCCTGCCGACGATGGCGGGGGAGAACAAGCGGGAGATGGATGCTCTCACTCTGCATGCCGCCGACCTGCTGCCCGTGGAGATGCCGTGGCAGGGTACACCGAATTCACCTGATATCCTCTTCGAGACGCCTTATCGGCAGCTGCTCCCATTCTCACTCTTTGACTCCAGCCTCAGCAACGCCAACCTCCTCACCATAGGCGCGAGCGGGAGCGGCAAAACCTTCCTGATACAACTGCTCCTGCTCATGCTGGGGCGGCTCAACCCACTGATCTCGATCCTCGAGAGCGGAGACTCCTACCGCCCCCTGGTTGAGCTGATGGGTGGGCGAGTGATCGAAGTCGATCTCGAGGGACGCGAGACCTTGAACCCCTGGGATCTGCCCGCGGGCGAGACGACACCGAGCAACGACAAGATCGCATTCCTCAAAAACCTGACGCTGCACATGCTGGGTGACAGCCCGGGTTCAGACCGGTCGCTACTGGAGAACCTGTTGAGCGACGCCATCGCGCGGACTTACAAGCGCTGCGCAATTCGTTATTCGAATCCCATCCCGACCTTCAATGATCTGCGGGAGGAGTTAGCCCAGTGGCGGGACGAGGAGCGTATGCAACGGACAATTGACGAAGCGCACCTGGCTGCCATCAAGCTTCGTCAGTGGACGGGAGAGAAAGGCATCTATGCGAAGTTGTTTGACGCGCCCACCACCATGCGCCTCGAGAGCAACTGGCTGTTCTTCAACGTCGAAGGCCTGCGTTCCGACGCCAAACTCGAAACCGCCATGAGCATGCTCCTTGCCTATGCGATGGCCACGCGTGCGACCGGCAAGACCGGCCAGCCCGGCATCACGGTGTTGGACGAGTGCTGGTCGCTGCTCGACTCACCGGCCCTCGCCCCCGAAGTTGTGCAACTGTTCCGCACGGCACGGAAGCGGAACTCGAGCGTCTGGGGCATAAGCCAGACGGTCGAGGATTTTGTGGGCACGGAGTTTCAGCCTCGGGAACAAGGGCCGGGGATCCTGAAGAACGCCGCAGCCAAGATTATCGGCCAACAGCCCGGCGATATGACCCCGCTGGTGAACCACCTGTACCTCAATGCGGTGGCACTCGGTGAAATCAAGCATTTCAGCGCCCCGCGGAAGGGGCAGTATGCGGAGGCCTTGCTAGTGCTTGGTGAGAAGGCCGACACAACCCAGACGATACGGATCGTGCCAACGTCGCTTGACTACTGGGTGTGCACCACTTTCCCGCGAGAACGCCGTTATCGAGCATGGCTTCTCGCAAAGAACAACGGACGGCCTCAACTCGAGACCTATCTGGAGCTGGCAAGGAGCTTCCCCGTGGGACTAGCAGAGATTGCACCTCTCGCCGAGGAGCTTTCCGGAGAAGTGAACGCGGCGTTCGCAGAGCAAAACCGATAAGGAGGAGACGGGTTATGACTGCTGCTTTCTTTCTCTTGTTCTCGTGGTTCATGGTGACTGCCAGGACGAGGCGCCAGGTGGTGGGCGTGGCGCTTGCCGGAACGGTCGCCGCTACGCTGGTCGCTCCACCGCGCGTGTTGGCGCAAGGAGACCTCCTAGCGGCGATCAACGCGGTGCTGAACGTGATCAACGGGCTCATCCAGACGGCACTCAATAGCATTAATGCTGTCAGGTCGACAATCAGCAGCCTCTACCAGGGCGTCATCTGGCCGGTGCAGCTGATCAACCAGGCCAAGGCGCAAGTGTCACAAATGATTAGCCAGTACCGGAACCTTATGCAAAGCGTCTTCACCATAAACCTGAAGAGCGCCACGTTACCCGCGCCACAGGCTCTGGAAAGCCTCATGCGTAACCATCTGACGAGCGACTTTGGGGCACTGGCCACCAACTACACGAATACCTACCAGGCCGTCCCAGCCTCAACGGCCGCGAGTCCCGACGACCGCAACCTGACAGACATGGATGACGCCTTGGCAGTGGACAACCTGAAGATGTTGAAGGCTACGGATCAGGCGGATGACCTGACATTGCAGGTGGCTGACCAGATTGAAAACGGAGCCGGCGCGGCGGCCCCAGGGTCAGCGCCTTTCCTGACAGCTACGGCGGTTGCGGCCAGTATTCAGAGCCAGGCACTGACGCAAAAGATGCTGGCCGCCGAGCTTCGCCAGGAGGCTGCCTGGCTGGCACACACGAATGCGCTGCGGAAAAGGCAGGCAACATTTACAGGCCAGCTCGGAGCTCAAATTCAGAACTTGCTGAAGCGCAATTAAGGCGGGAGGAAGGAATGAAGGCACTCTTGAAAAAGCTGAAATACAGGGTCGAGCGGGGTCTCTGTTGGACAGGGGAGCACAAGATGCGCGCGGTTGTGCTGGCCGTGATTCTTGCGATGGTTGCGCCGCGCCCGGCGAAGAGCATTATCCTGGACCCCTGCTGCGCGATTCTGGCGGCCGGGCTCTCTACGATATCAAGCACCTTGAGCAACGTCGTGGGTGGCGGGCTCAACGGCATCCTCTCCGTCGAGCAGACGATCGCGAACTTCGAGCAGACGGTGGTTTGGCCGCAGAACTTGATCGCGCAGGCACAAGCGCTCGTCGGCAGCCTTCAGGGTACCTACACGCAAATTCAAAGGGTCGTCCAGATTCCGGTCAACAGTGCCACGTTGCCGGCGCCGCAACAACTGGAGCAGAACCTGCTCTCCGGAAATTCAGCACAGATCGGCCAGACGAGCCAGAACTTCGTCGGAGTGTACGGCGCCGTGCCGCCGGCCAATGTCGCGCCTGCCGATGTCCGCAATGAAGTCGACATGACGGACGCGGCAGCGCAGGCGGCAATGAAGAGAGCGATCGAAATCGACCAGCTCGCCGACCTGGAGATTCAGGCTGCTAACCAGATCAACCAGAGCATCCAGACGGCCGCACCGGGGAGCGCACCTATTATCGAAGCGCAGGCTGACGCTTGGCTGGTGCGGGCGAACGCTTACACGCAAGCCGCCACCGCCGACCTCATGCGGGTACGGGCCATCGCATTGGCCAACAGCGGGGCGGATGTCAAATCGGGAGCTGCAAATACGACGGGGCTCGGACAACAACTGATGAACTTGTTGAAGAGGCAGTAAGCGATGGGCAACTTCTATTTCGAGCAACTACTCAACACGGCGCTAGGGGGAATCGACGGCAGCAACATCATGTCTACCGTACTTGAAGTGGCTGCGTCGATCCTCCTGCTCAGCTTTTTATACAGTGCGTACGAGGCCTTTGCCAGTGGCGGGGACGTGCGGGCGCTTGCCGGGGCCAGCGCGAAGTATCTTCTGTTGGGTCTGATCTTCGCGAGCTACGGCGCGATCTTCCGGGGTGTCATTGGAATGTTCAGCTCCGTGGCCGACTTTATTTACTCCTCGACCGGCGTTGGAGATCTCTTCAGCAACTGGTTGAACCAGTTGAGCGGTTACGCGCAGACAAATGGATGGTCATCGATCTGGGGGCTCATCACAGGTGGTATATCCGGTTTCTTGAGCATGGCGATCATCATGGCAGGGTTCATCATCTACCCTCTGTCTTATCTCCTTTTCACCGTGTTCTACGCCTTGTATGGATCGATCCTGTATGTCGTGGGGCCATTTGTGCTGGCCCTTCTGCCCAGCCGTAGCCTGGGCCAACTGGCGCGCACGTATGCGGTGAACGTGATGGTCTTCGGGGCCTGGAGCATCATCTACGCCATCATCCAGGTATTGATGTCCGCCATTAATCTGAACAGCGTCAACAGCGTGCTGAATGCAAACGGCGTGCTGAACAGCTTTATGGGTTCAGGAAGCATGATTCTTTTGGCCCTGGTGAGCATGCTGTTTTCGATCTGCATTGCCTTCATTCCCTATTTTGCGAGCCGGATTGTGCGGGGTGAAGTCGGCAACACGTTGCTCGCACTCGGCGGCGCCGCGCTGACGGTCGCCAGCACAGCGGCGACCTTGGCGGGAAAGGCCGTGATGAGTGGCGGCGCGGGATTTGGTTTTGGGAGTCAACCGCCCGACGGACCGCCGCCACCGCCGCCACCGCCAGGTGACGGTGGAGGAGACGGACGAGGTGGGGGTGCAGGCGGAGCAGGAGGCGCGGTTGTCGCTGCCGGCTACTCGTCGGGGCCGCCCAGACTCCTGTCCCCGGAAGGAGGAGGGACTAGTTCCGCGGACCAGAGCGTCGCCGGTGGCGCCGGAGGGGGTGGTCACCAACCACCGTCTCCGCCCAGGCCGTGGCGAGATAGCGTGAGGCCTGGCCAGCCTCAGAGCTTTAGCTTGACGGACTACGCGTTCTGGTATGCCGGCTATGGCTTGGGCAAGGTCATGGGTTCGGGGAGGAAGCAATGAACAAGAAAGACGGCGTGCAGTCGCCCGAGATCCTGCGCTACACGCACTCTGCAAGCTCATTGCAGATGAGTGCTGGTCCGGTTCCGGAGTGAACCTGGCCGGAGACCTTAACCGTTTTCGGCACAGGACA
>Ga0182041_10001259_pt1 | contig 12621 bp, 10 predicted proteins | sample flu12Cox44000178_FD_125967 | JGI IMG/M metagenome (GOLD analysis project Ga0182041, IMG submission 125967) | Lab enrichment of tropical soil microbial communities from Luquillo Experimental Forest, Puerto Rico - flux8day.12C.oxic.44.000.178 | ecosystem: Environmental > Terrestrial > Soil >...
AATCTCTTGAGCGACGGCTACCTCGTCGGCCTGGAGCTCGGCCCGCAGTTCGCGAACGCGTTCGGTCAAACGCTGTTCCATCGCGCAGCGGCCTTCCTCAGCGGCCACGGCGATGCGCTCGACCAGGTCGGCGACCAGAGTGCGGCGGGCGTCGAGGTCGGCTCGAAGGTGCTCCCCCTCGCGCGCGCGCATGACGTCGAGCTCCGCCAACGCCTGCTCGACCGCGCCGCGCGTTTGGCCCGCCAGGGCTGCTTGCGCCTCTTTATCGCTGTCGGTCTGTTTTTCGCGGATCGTGATCGCCTGCGGGAGTCGAAGAAGATCGCCTGGTGTAAGTGAGCCCGCCACAAGGCCGTGCGCTTTGGCTCGACTCAAAGCCAGCTCGAGCGCGCGTCCGAAGTCTTCGTTGAACTCGACCTCGACGCCAGGCGTCTGGCGTTGTTGCAGCGCGACGCTCAGCTCGATGCGTCCGCGCGCGACGCGTTTGGCGACCAGCGCCCGGACGTCGGGCTCGGTCGCGCCCAGCGACTGCGGCATCCGAAGCTGAAGATCGAGAAACCGCCCGTTCAGGGCGCGGACGGTTACCGCAACCGTCGCGCGCTCATCTTCGCGCGTCACCGACGCGAAACCGGTCATCGACTTGATCATGTTCCCAATGGCGGAGGGGCCCCAGCCGAACCAGGCCATCCACCCGGCCCACCCGACCTACGCGACCACCCGACCTACGCGACCTATGACGGCACCATGCGCCGCTCGGCTTTGCGGCCTTCGAGCAGCTGGAGCTGGTACAGCGTGGCGTAAGTCCCGTTGGGGTATGCCAGAAGGTCCTCGTGCCTGCCCACCTCGACCACCCGGCCCCGCTCGAGCACGATGATCGCGTCGGCGCGACGAATCGTCGAGAGCCTGTGCGCGATCACGAATGACGTTCTGTTCAACATGAGGTTCGTGAGCGCCTCTTGCACTAGCAGCTCCGACTCGGCGTCGAGCGCGGATGTCGCCTCGTCAAGCACGAGAATCGGCGCGTTCTTGAGGAGCGCACGGGCAATCGCAATGCGCTGACGCTGGCCGCCCGACAGCCGCTGACCGCGCTCGCCGATCACGGTCTCGTAGCCATGCTTCAATGCCACGATGAAGTCGTGCGCGTGCGCGGCGTGTGCCGCCGCTTCGACCTGCTCGCGCGTGGCGGTCTTGCTTCCATAGGCGATGTTGCTCGCGATGCTGTCGTCGAATAAGACGGTGTCCTGCGTGACGATGCCAATCTGGTCGCGTAATGAAGCGAGCGTGACGCAGCGGATATCGACATCGTCGATAAAGATCGAGCCGGAGCTGATGTCGTAGAAACGAGGCAGGAGATTGACCAGCGTGGTCTTGCCCGCGCCGCTGCGACCGACGATGGCGACCATCTGGCCCGGCGTCACGCGGAACGACACGCCCCGGAGAATCGCGCCCGGCGCCTCGTCGTATTCGAAGCCGACGTCTCGAAACTCGATCTCCTTCTGAAAGCGCGCAAGAGTCGGAGCGGCTGGCTCTTCACGAACCTCCGTGTGGGTGTCGAGCATGTCGAAGATCCGTTCCGACGCGGCCATCGCTTGCTGGAGATTCGCGTTGACGCGGCTCAGCTTTTTGGCGGGGCTATACATCATGAAGACCGCGGTGAAGAAGGCGGCGAACTGCCCTGGTGTGAGGTCGCCTGTCGCAATTTCGTGGCTGCCGTACCAAAGGGCGCCGGCCATCCCGAACCCGCCGATGAGCTCCATGAGCGGCGGCAGCGTGGAGAGCGCCGCCGTGACCTTCATGTTCGTGCGAAACAAGCGGTAGCCCGCGCGGGCGAATTTGTCCGCCTCGTGCGCTTCAGTGCGGAACGCCTTGACGATCCGATGCCCGGTGAACGCTTCGGCGCTCAAGTGCGACAGCTCTTCGAGCGCCTCCTGGCTCCGGCGCGTCGTGCGGCGCACGCGCTGGCCCAGGCGAATCAAGGGATAGACGATGAGCGGCGCGACGATCATGCAGAAGAGCGCCAGTCGCGCGTCGTAATAGAACATCAGGCCGGCAAAGCCGACGAGCGACAACGACTCGCGCGCAAGGTCACCTGCCGTCTCCGACACGGCCTGCTGCACCTGCCCGACGTCGTTGTTCAACAGAGAGAGCAGCCGTCCCGTCGCGCCGTGCGAGAAAAAGCCCGCTGACTGACCGAGAATGTGGCGGAACACGTCGTTCCGCAGATCCATGACCACGCGCTGGCCGACGTCGACCATCAGGTAGGACGAGACGTACGAGCCGACGCCCTTGAGCAGGTAGACGGCCACGATGCCCCAGGCGATGGCGGCCACGCCCTCCTGATTTGGCAGCGCGCTGTCGAAGATCGGCTTCACGAGGTAGGCGATGCCGGCCGAGCCGATGGCATAAACGATCATTCCGGCGAAGGCCCATACGAGTCGCCGGCGATGCGGTCTGGCGTATCGGAAGAGACGCTGAAGCGTCGCCTGCTGATCAGCCATGCGGACCCCGATCGCGTCCTCCGTAGCCTCCGGGATGCGCGCGGTGCCATGTCCAGGCGGTGCCCACGATGGCATCGATATCGGCAAAACGAGGCGTCCAATGCAGCTCCGCCTGGGCCTTCTGGGCGGCCGCGTACAGCACTGCGGGATCCCCCGATCGGCGCGGGGCGAGCGTCCACGGGACCTCGACGCGGGTGGCGCGCTCGACGGCGCCGATGACCTCGCGTACCGAGTGCGGCCGGCCCGTGCCGAGGTTATATGCAGCTGATTTGCCGGTCTCCACGATCGCCTCCAGCGCTTTCACGTGCGCGTCCGCGAGGTCGGTTACGTGGACATAGTCGCGCAAACAGGTGCCGTCCGGCGTCGGATAGTCGTCGCCGAACACCCGCAGCTCCGGACCGCCCGTTGCGGCGTCGACTGCGCGTGGAATCAGGTGAATCTCGGGCGAATGATCCTCGCCGATCTCGCCATCAGGATCGGCACCGGCGGCGTTGAAATACCGGAGCGCGACCGCATTCATCCCATAGGCCCGCTCGAAGTGCGGCAACGCCCGCTCGACCGCCAGCTTGGATTCGCCGTAGCTGTTGATCGGCCGCTGCGGGTGGGTTTCCATGATCGGCGTCTCGATCGGCTCCCCGTAGGTGGCACACGTCGATGAGAAGACGAAGTGTCTGACGCCAGCCGCCGCCATCGCCTCGAGCACGTTGAGCGCGCCGATGACGTTGTTCCGGTAATATTTCGCCGGCCGCTGCACCGACTCACCGACGTCCAGAAACGCTGCGAAGTGCATGACGGCGAAGATCTCGTGGCGGCGCAGGACGTCGCCAACCAAGGTGACCGCGCGGGCATCAGTGATATCGCCCTCGACGAGCGCTCCCCATTTGACCGCGGCGCGGTGTCCCGCGGCGAGGTTGTCGAAGACCACCACCTGATAGCCGGCTCGCGCGAGCGCCTTGCACGCATGGCTGCCGATATAGCCGGCGCCGCCCGTGACAAGGACAGCGCGGGCTTTACCGGCCAACGGAAAAATACGTGAAGCCGAGCGCGCGCATGTGCTCCGGCGAATAGATGTTGCGGCCGTCGAAGACAACCGGGGTCTTCAACAACGCGCGCATCCGGTCGAAGTCCGGTTCACGGAATTCGTTCCATTCGGTTACGATGGCAAGGGCATCCGCCCCTGCGAGCGCGTCGTAGCTCTTCTCGCACAGCACGATCCGACCGCCGAAGACCTGCCTCGCGACGGGGGTCGCGGCGGGGTCGTACGCGCGCACGCACGCGCCGCGCGCGAGCAGGTGCTGGATGATCGGAATCGACGGGGCCTCCCGCATGTCGTCGGTCTTCGGCTTGAACGCGAGCCCCCACACCGCGATCGTTTTGCCCGACAGTTTTCTGTTCGAGGTTGCGAAGTACTGCTCCATCTTTGCGACCAGTCGTTCTTTCTGCGCCTGGTTGACATGCTCAACCGCGCGCAGGATTCGAAAATCGTAGCCTTCATCGCTGGCGGATTTCAGCAGCGCTTTGACGTCCTTGGGGAAGCAGCTGCCGCCGTAGCCCACGCCGGGAAACAAGAACGACGATCCAATGCGCCGGTCAGACCCTATCGCTCGGCGCACGTCGTCCACGTCGGCGCCCACCAGCTCGCACACGTTGGCGATCTCGTTCATGAACGAGATGCGCGTCGCGAGGATGGCGTTCGCGGCATACTTGGAGAGCTCGGCGCTCGTCGTGTCCATCATCAGAATCGGGGCGCCGGTGCGGGTGAAGGGCGCGTACAGCTCGCGCATGATCTCGCCGGCACGCTCATCGCCAGGATCGATGCCGATGACCACGCGATCGGGCTTCATCGAGTCTTCGACGGCCGCGCCCTGCTTCAGAAACTCCGGATTGCTGACGACCGAAAATGGCTGCTCGGTTTCCCGCCTGATGACTTCCCGCACCCTGCGCGCGGTGCCGACGGGGACCGTGCTCTTGTCGACCACGACGGTGTACTTGTTCATCGCGCGGCCGACGTCGCGCGCGACAGACATCACATGCTGGAGATCGGCGGACCCGTCTTCGCCCTGCGGCGTTCCGACGGCGATGAACACGATCGACGACGATCGGACGGCCTCCATGAGGTCGGTCGTGAAGCTCAGGCGCTCCTCATGGCCATTGCGCCGCACCAGCTCCTCGAGGCCGGGTTCATAAATCGGCATCAACCCCGCCTCGAGCGTGTCCAGCTTCGACCGGTCCTTGTCGACGCAGACGACCGTGTTGCCGTTTTCGGCAAGGCACGCGCCCAGGACAAGGCCGACGTACCCTGTTCCGACGACGGCGATTTTCATTTCACAATAAGATACTGACTCGGAACGACTTAAACAAGTGCGGGTCCTGATTGACTACCGGCCGGCCTTGCGCGAACGGAGCGGCGCGGGCGAGTACACCCACCAGCTCGTCCGCGCGTTGACGATGGAGTACGCAGCAAACGGGAGCCACGGGCTTGAGATCTCGCTGTTTTCGAGCTCCTGGAAAGACCGGTTGGTCAATGTCAGCGAGCTCGGTCCTGTTTCCGTGATCGATCGGCGTGTCCCTGTCCGCGTCCTGAATCTCGCGTGGCATCGTCTCGAGTGGCCGCCGGCCGAGCTGCTGACCGGCCGGCGCTACGACGTGACCCACTCGTCGCATCCACTGATGCTTCCTGCGCGCCATGCAGCGCGGGTCATCACGATCCACGACCTGAACTTCCTCGAGCATCCTGAGCGGACGCGCGCCGAAGTGCGGCGCGACTATCCGGCGCTCGCCCGTCGGCACGCGCACCGGGCGGATCGGATCCTCGTGTCGTCGAACTTCACTGCCCGTGAGGTCGAGTGCCGGTTCGGAGTCCCGAAGGAGCGGATTGCCTTGTGTCCTCCCGGCGCTCCCGATTGGCCCGTTCGCGCGACATCGCCGGCGGACGGTTACGTGTTGTTCGTGGGGACGCTCGAACCGCGAAAGAACGTCGGCGGCCTCCTCGACGCCTACGAACTGTTGTTGGACAGATCTCAATCCGCAATCCGCAATCCGCATTCCGCAATGGCAAGGGTGCCCGAGCTCGTTCTCGCCGGGAGAGCTACTGATGAGGCGCGCGGGTGGCTCGACCGGATCGGGCGCACCCCGCTTGCCGGCATGGTCCGGCGTGTCGGCTACTTCGATCCCTCCAGACGGAGCGAGCTGTACGGCGGAGCGCGCCTGCTAGTCCTGCCGTCGTTCGAGGAGGGCTTCGGGCTTCCGGTGCTGGAGGCCATGACGATTGGCGTGCCCGTCGTGGCCGCACGTCGCGGGGCACTCCCCGAAGTGCTCGGCGATGCAGGGCTGCTCGTCGATCCCGATCGACCGGAGGAGATCGCGGACGCCATCGCGCGGCTGCTCGGTGATCGGACGTTCGCCTCGGAGTGCGCCGCCCGTGGCGTCGCGCGCGCCCGGACGTTCCGGTGGGACGTGACGGCACGAACGGTTTACGACGCGTATCAAGAGGCGATCGAGCACCATGCGCATCGGCGTTGACGCGCGCGAGTTGACGGGACACGTCACCGGCGTCGGACGATACCTCGGCGGCTTGCTGCGCGAATGGAGCGCCGACCCGACCGCGCGCCGCCACGAATTCGTGCTGTATGCGCCGAGTGACATCCCGATGCGGCTCGATACGAGGCGCTTCGCGACGCGCACCGTTCCTGGGAGGGGAGGGACATTTTGGGAACAGGTGCAGCTGCCGGCTGTGGCATCGCGCGACCACCTGGACGTCTGGTTTGCGCCCGCGTACTCGACCCCGCTCGCGCTGGAGGCGCCCACGGTGGTCGCGATTCACGATCTGTCGTTCGTTGCGCACCCCGAGTGGTTTCGTTTGCGGGAGGGCGCCAAGCGACGACTGTTGAGCCGTCGAGCGGCGGCCAAAGCGCGCGCGGTTATCACCATTTCGGAGTTCTCCCGCCGCGAGCTCATCGAACGGTTGAATGTGCCGCCGGACAGGATTCGTGTGATCCCACCGGGCGTGACCGGCGCCATTCCGCGGCCGGGGGGCTGCGAGCGAGCGTCACCGGCCGGCAACAGCGTGCTCTACGTGGGATCGATCTTCAACCGCCGGCATGTTCCCGACCTCGTGCGTGCTTTCGGGGCCATTGTGCGACGCCGACCTGACGCGGCGCTTGATCTCGTGGGCGACAACCGTAGTTACCCCTACGAAGACATCACGCACCTCATCGCCGCGGAAGGCTTGGATCGCCAGGTACGCTGGCATCGATACGTGACCGATCAACGCCTGCACCAGCTTTATATGCAAGCGCGGGCGTTTGCATTCCTTTCGGAATATGAAGGGCTCGGCCTGCCGCCACTCGAAACGCTCGCCGCAGGCGTTCCACCGGTCGTGCTGGATACAGCAGTGGCGCGGGAGAGCTGCGGGGAAGCCGCGCTCTACGTGCGTCCCGGTGATACGCCCGGCATCGTGCGCGGGCTCGAAACGGCGCTCTTTGACGACGCGGCGCGGGCGAGCGTGCTGGCGGCCGCCCCGCGCGCGCTCGCCAGGTATGTCTGGTCCGTCTCCGCCTCCCAGACGCTGGCGTTGCTGGAGAGCACGCCATGAGCGGGCCGAATCTGTCGATCATCATCGTCAGCTACAACGCACAGGCAGATCTCGAGCGCTGCCTCTCGTCTCTCGCCGCCGCCCCTCTTCGATCAGACAGCGAGGTGATCGTCGTGGACAACGCGTCGGCCGACGGCAGCGCGGAGGCGGCCCGGCTGATGGGCGTTCGAGTGATCGAGGCCGGATCCAATGTCGGCTTCGCGCGCGCCAACAACATTGGCTTCAGGGCAAGCCGCAGCGCCTACGTCCTCCTGTTGAACAGCGATACGGTCGTCACTCCGGGTCCGGACGCCCACGGAATGGGAACGATCGACCAGCTGCTGTCGCGCCTGTCGCAGGATGGCGACGTTGCCGTGATTGGACCGCGCCTGGTCGATGGCGACGGGCGCGCGGAGTTGTCTTTCGGCCGCATGATCGGGCCGTGGAACGAATGGCGCCAGAAGCGGCTCGTCACCGGACAGGCGCGGCGTGATGCCCGGATCTCGGCCCGGGTCGAGGCGATGACGCGGCGTGAGCAGTTCGTGGACTGGGTGAGCGGCGCATGCCTGCTCGTCCGGCGGGCCGACGCGGAGGCCGTGGGCCTCTTCGATGAGCGCTATTTCATGTACACCGAGGACGTCGACTTCTGTGCAGCGATTCGAGCACGGGGGCGTCGAATCCTCTTCATGCCGTCGGTTGAGGTCGCGCATCTGCGTGGACAGTCGGCGGCCAGCGCGCCGGGGCCCACCAGGCAGGCGTACGCGCGTAGCCGGCTCGCGTTCTACGAGAAGCACCACCCGCTCTGGGCGCCGTTCCTCCGCCTGCTCCTGCTCGTTCGAGGAACGGACCTCACGGCGAGCCTGCGCTCATAGCCGCGTCGATGCGTCGCTCGTCGCTGTTCTGCCTTCCTACCCCTACTGCTATGATCCCGCGGTGCGGATTGGCATCGACGCCCGCAAGCTCCACGACTTCGGCATCGGCACCTACATCCGCAATCTCCTGCGGCAGCTGGCGCGGCTCGACCGCGACACCGAATTCGTTCTGATCTGCCGCGCGGAAGATCGCGAGTCGCTGACTCTGCTTGGCGAGAATTTTCGCGCGATCGCCGAGAGCGCCAGCAACTATTCGGTCTCCGAGCAGGTTCGGGTGCCGTTGACGCTCATGCGCGAAGGCGTGTCGCTGTTTCACGCGCCGCACTACGTCCTGCCGCTGTTCGTGCGCTGCCGCTCGGTCGTGACCATCCATGACTGCATTCATCTTATGTTTCCGCAATACCTCCCCAACCGCGCGGCACTGGCCTACGCCCGCACGTCGATCGGCATCGCGGCTCAGCGCGCCACGCGTGTCATGACCGTGTCGGAGAGCTCCAAGCGCGACATCCTGCGCTTCGTGGACACGGCCCCCGAAAAGATCGACGTCATCTACAATGCATACGACGAGCGGTTCGCCATCGAGCCGCGCGAGGAGGATGTGGTTCGCGTCAGGGAGCGGTTTCAACTGCACGACGAGTTCGTGCTCTACGCGGGCAACGTCAAGCCGCACAAGAACCTCGAGCGGCTGATTCAGGCGTTTCACCTCGTCCGCCGGCGCGGCCTCGATCACCTCAAGCTCATCGTGATCGGCGACGAGGTGTCGAAGTACGCCGCCCTCCGCAGGGCGGTTCATCGCTACCAGTTGCACAAATACGTGCGGTTTCTCGGGTACCTTCCCGAGGAGACGCTGGCTGTCATGTACCGACTGGCCGGCGTGTTTGTGTTTCCGTCGCTCTACGAAGGCTTCGGTCTACCGCCGCTCGAAGCGATGGCAAGCGGCACGCCGGTCGTCACGTCCAATGTGTCTTCCCTTCCGGAAGTGGCGGGCGACGCGGCGCTCCTCGTCGACCCGTACGATCCCGGCGCGATTGCCGACGGGATCTACACAGTCTTGACCGACGAGACCACACGGCGCGATATGCGGCGCCGAGGCCTCGAGCGCGCGCGCCTTTTTTCGTGGGAGACCTCGGTGCGCCGCATCCGGAATATCTACTGCGAGGCGATCCGTTAGTGCGCCTGGCGTTCGTGCACGATTGGCTCACCGGCATGCGGGGCGGAGAGAAGGCCCTCGAGGTCCTGTGCGAACGCTTCCCCTCGGCGTCGCTCTTCGCCCTTGTGCACACGCCGGGTTCGGTCTCGCCAGCCATCGAGCGGCTGCATCCGCGGGTGACGTTCATCCAATACCTGCCGTTGGTCTCGCGCTACTACCGGCAGTATCTTCCGCTGTTCCCCACGGCTGTCGAGCAGCTCGACCTCGATGACTTCGACACGGTCGTCAGCCTCAGCCACTGTTGCGCGAAGTCGATCGTCTGTCCCGGTCGTACGCGCCATCTTTGTTATTGCCTGACGCCCGTCCGCTACGCGTGGGATCAGTTCGATGCGTACTTCGGGCCGAACCGAATCGGGCGGTTGGGGAGCCGGCTGATGCGGCCGGCGATGGCGGCGCTCGCGCGATGGGACCGGGACACGGCATCGCGCGTAGACCGCTATGTCGCTATCTCTCATTATGTTGCGGGCAGGATCGCCCGATACTATAATCGCGAGGCCACAGTGGTGTACCCGCCCGTCGACACGAGTTTCTTCCGGCCCGGCACGCAGGCTCCCGAGCGATCGGCGTTGGTTGTGTCCGCTCTCGTTCCCTACAAGCGCATCGACCTGGCGATTGAAGCCTGCCGGTTGGCTCGCGTGCCGCTGACAATTGCCGGCGAAGGTCCCGATCGGCCGCACCTCGAACGCCTCGCGGATGAGACGGTCACGTTCCTCGGGCGCGTCTCCGACGAGACCGTCCGCGATCTCTATCGCCGCTCGGCGGTGACCCTGCTCCCAGGCGAAGAGGACTTCGGCATCGTGCCGCTCGAAGCTCAAGCCTGTGGCCGTCCAGTGGTCGCCCTCGGCCGCGGCGGCGCACGGGAAACCATTGCCGACGGACAGACCGGGACGCTCGTCAACGGCGCGTCAGCCGAGGCCTTCGCCGAGGCCATCACGCGAACGCTCAGCCTGGCATTCGACGACGCCGCGATCCGCGCGCACGCGGAGCGTTTCAGCCGGACGCGGTTTGGTGATGAGATGGAAGCGTTGATCCATGCTGAGTCGGCATAACCGCCTCCTCGTCACGCTGTATCTCCTCTCGGACGCACTCATCGCCATGTCGGCGTTCATCCTGGCGTACGCTCTCCGTTTTCACACCGGCGTCATCCCGATCACGAAAGGCATTCCACCGCTGCGGCAGTATATCGACGTCCTGCCCTTCATCGCGGTCGTCGTGCCGCTCGGCTTTCAGCTGCAGGGTCTCTATCGCCTCCGGCGGGGGCGTTCTCGCGTCGACGACTTCTTCGGCGTGTTCGTCGGATCGATCCTCGCCGTGGTGTTCGGCATCGTCGCGACGTTGTACACCCAGACGTATTTCGCTGCCCCACGATCCAAGGACACCGGCGCGTTCGAGGTCTCGCAAGCCGTCTGGGCCATCTTCCTCGTCATCAACGTCGCGCTCACCTACTCGTCGCGCGAGCTCGTCCGCGAAATCCTGGAGCGGCGCTGGCGCGCGGGGATCGGGCTCAAGCGCGTCCTCATCGCGGGATCCGGCGAGCTCGGCCGCCTCGTCGCCGACAAGATTCTCGAGCATCGGGAGCTCGGGTACCAGATCATTGGATTCGTCGACGACAAGGCCACCGGCGATCATTTGGGCTACCGCGGCTTGCCGCTCCTCGGGCCGGTCGAAGAGGTCTCGGAGATCGCGGCCCGCGAAGCCGTCGATCACCTTTACGTCGCGCTGCCGCCCGAGCAGCACTTGCGGATGCTCCAGCTCATCGAGAGCACCAGCCGGGAATGCGTGGACGTCAAGGTGGTGCCGGACCTGTTGCAGGTGATTGCCCTTCGCGCGCGCCTTGAAGACCTCGACGGCGTACCGGTCATCAACATCAACGACGTCCCGCTCCAGGGCTTCAACACCATCGTCAAGCGGGCGATTGACATCGCGATCTCATCGGCGGCGCTGGCGATCCTCGCCGTCCCCCTTGGCATTCTGGCCGCGCTCGTCCGCCTCACGTCCCGCGGTCCGGTCTTTTATTACCAGGAGCGCATGGGCCTCGATGGCAAGTCCATCATCATCGTGAAGTTTCGATCGATGTTCGACGATGCGGAGGCCGGCACCGGGCCGGTATGGGCGCGGCAGAACGATCCGCGCGTCACGCCGTTCGGCCGATTCCTGCGCCGGTCCAATCTCGATGAGCTGCCGCAGCTCTGGAACGTTCTCCGCGGCGACATGTCCATCGTCGGTCCTCGGCCTGAGCGGCCTCATTTCGTTAAACAGTTCAAGCATCGGATCCCCCAATACATGCTTCGGCACAAGGTCAAGGCTGGCCTGACCGGCTGGGCGCAAGTCCACGGGTGGCGCGGGAACACGTCGATTGAGAAGCGGATCGAGTACGACCTGTACTACATCGAAAACTGGTCGGTGCGGCTTGACCTGAAGATCATGTGGCTCACGCTGCTGCGGGGGTTCTTCCACAAGCACGCGTACTGACGCGCCAGTACCGAGCTACGAGTACCGAGCCACGACATGAGCCAGCGAATCGTGATTACCGGCGCCGCCGGCTTCATCGGATCCCATCTCGCCGAAACGCTCCTGGATCGCGGCTACTCCGTGATCGGCATCGACAACCTCCTGACCGGCGACACCAGCAACATCTCGCAGCTGGCGAATCGCGACTTTCAGTTCATCAAGCACGACGTCACCAACTACATCTACATCGAAGGCCCGGTCGATTTCGTCCTGCACTGGGCAAGCCCGGCGAGCCCCATCGATTATCTGGAGCTCCCGATTCCGACGCTGAAGGTGGGCGCGCTCGGCACGCACAAGGCGCTCGGCCTGGCGAAGGCGAAAGGGGCTCGATTCGTCCTGGCGTCAACGTCCGAGGTGTACGGAGACCCGCTCGAGCACCCGCAAAAGGAGAGCTACTGGGGCAACGTCAACCCGGTCGGCCCGCGCGGCGTGTACGACGAAGCCAAGCGCTTCGCCGAGGCCATGACGATGGCGTATCACCGCTATCACGGCGTCGATACGAAGATCGTGCGCATCTTCAACACCTACGGCCCGCGCATGCGGATGAACGACGGGCGCGCGGTTCCTGCGTTCATGTCGCAGGCGCTCCGCAACGAAGATGTCACGGTTTTCGGTGACGGCCGGCAGACGCGGAGTTTCACCTATATCACCGATCTGGTCGACGGCATCATCCGCCTGATGCTTTCCGGCGAGAACGACCCGATGAACATCGGAAACCCGCATGAAATGACCATCAAGGAGATCGCACAGACGATTATCCGCATGACCGGATCGAAGAGTCGGTTGATCTATAAAGAGCTGCCGACGGACGACCCGAAGCAACGGCGTCCCGATATCACGCGCGCGCGAACAATCCTCGGGTGGGAGCCCGAGGTTCAGCTCGAAGAGGGGCTCAGCAAGACCATCGAATATTTCAGGGCAAAGGTCTCGTAGAGAGAGACGCCAGCCTTCAACGAGCGC
>Ga0182041_10001267_pt1 | contig 12590 bp, 10 predicted proteins | sample flu12Cox44000178_FD_125967 | JGI IMG/M metagenome (GOLD analysis project Ga0182041, IMG submission 125967) | Lab enrichment of tropical soil microbial communities from Luquillo Experimental Forest, Puerto Rico - flux8day.12C.oxic.44.000.178 | ecosystem: Environmental > Terrestrial > Soil >...
CAGCGTCAGATTGGCTTCGGCCGGTACGCACAACTTGCTGCAGATCGCGTAGCTGAGCTTCGCATGCAGCGCGGCATGTTTGGTCGGGTCCTGCGGCACGACGCGCAGCGGCAAAATCAGATGGTCGACATAGCCGATCGAATTGCCGCCGGCGCCATCGGGGAAACGCTCCGGCGCCGGCCACGCGACGGTGACCGCTTTGACGTTCTCGGAGCCGGAAAAATCGAACGTCGGCGGCACGCCGGAATCGCCCGGCTCGCGCCAATAGGTCTTCCAGCCCGGATCGAGCCGCAGCTCCAATCCGGCGCGCAAATAGGTCGCGTCCGGCGACCTGACTGCGACCCCGGCAATGAGCCGCGCCGCGGCGTGGGCCTCCTTGTCCCAGGCCGAGGCGTCTTGGGCCCGCGCCGGCGCAGCGCCGGCGATGAAGGCCAGCGCCAGTATCACATTCGTTAATCGGACGCGTGTCACCGCGAGCATGGAGCCTGTCTATGGCGAAGCGGGCGCAGGCGCCACTGACATGATCGTGACCGGCAAATCGCGAAAATGCGCCGTTCGCCACGAAGCCGCCGCAGCGCCGCCATTCAGACTGCAACAATCACAATCGAGCGCCTGCCGTGAAACCAATGGCGCAGTCCGTCGTTTGCAATTGCGCATCGATCGGTTAACCTTTCGGGTATGAAATTGCCGCGCAAAAGCTCCGGGAAGCGAGGTTATCTCGACGGCCAGATGCTGATCGCCATGCCGTCGATGCTGGACGAGCGCTTTTCGCGCTCGGTCATCTATATCTGCGCCCATTCCTCCGAAGGTGCCATGGGTATCGTGGTCAATCATCCGGCGCCCAATATCAAATTCTCCGACCTGTTGGTGAAGCTCGACGTCATCCCGCCAGCCGAGCGCATCCAGCTGCCGGGCAAGGCGGACGTCGTCAAGGTGATGCGCGGCGGGCCGGTGGAGACCGAGCGCGGCTTCGTGCTGCACTCGGCCGACTTCTTCATCGAGAACTCGACGCTGCCGATCAACGACGGCATCTGTCTCACCGCGACCATCGACATTCTCAAGGCGATCGCGCGCGGCGACGGCCCGGAAAGCGCGATTCTGGCCCTTGGCTATGCCGGCTGGGCTCCGGGGCAATTGGAGAACGAGATTCAGGCCAATGGCTGGCTGCATTGCACCGCCGATCCGGACCTGATCTTCGGCACCGATGTCGGCAGCAAATACGACCGCGCCTTGAAGAAGATCGGAATCGATCTCGGCATGCTGTCGAGTGAGTCCGGGCACGCTTAACAGGGATCGGATATCAGTAGTCGTAATCAGCCGTCGAAATCCGATTGCTGACCACTGGTTAGTGTCACCTAGTTTTCGGCCGGGGCTTTTTTGATCCCCGCGTCTTGACGCCTGATTGCGGCTTCCTGATTTCTGATGGCCGGCTCCGGCTGTAGCAGCTCGCGCGCCTTTTCGGCCGTCATCGGCGCGCCGAAGATGAAGCCTTGGGCATATTCGCAGCCGAGTTGCGACAGCTCGACCGCGTCGGATTCGGTCTCGGCGCCTTCGGCCACTACGTCCATGCCGAGATCGTGGGCGAGCGAGACGATCGAACGCAGGATCACCGGGCGGGTGCCCTTTGCGGTGGTGCGCACGAACGACTGATCGATCTTGATGGTGTCGAACGGGAAGCGCTGCAGATAGGACAGCGACGAAAAGCCGGTGCCGAAGTCGTCGAGCGCGAGGCCGGCACCGAGTTCACGGATGCGTTGCAGCATCTGCGCGGCGTGCTCAGGGTTCTCCATCACGACCGATTCGGTGAGTTCCAGTTTCAGCGTGCCGCGCGCCACCACCGAACGCGTGAGCACGCTGCGCAGATCCTGGATCAGGTCGTGGCGCAGCAGCTGCCGCGACGACACGTTGACGCTGGCGAACAGCGGCTGGCGCGCCCGCAGCGTGCGCTGCCAGGTCGAGAGCTGCCGTGCCGTGCGCTCCAGCACGAACAGGCCGAGCTCGACAATGAGCCCGGTCTCCTCGGCGATATCGATGAATTCGGCGGGCGACATGCGGCCGAGTTTTGGATGGTTCCAGCGCGCCAGCGCCTCGAAGCCGGCCACGGCGCGATCTTCCAGCCGCACGATCGGCTGATAAAGGATCGCGATCTCTTCCCGCTCGATGGCGCGGCGCAGGTCGGATTCTAACGTCAGCCGGTCGGTCTTGCGCGCCCGCATGGCGGGCTTGAACACCTCGATGCGGTCGCCGCCGCCCCGCTTGGCGTGATACATGGCGAGCTCGGCGTCTTTGAGCACTTCCTCGCCGCGTTGCGGCTCGTTGTCGCCGAGCGTCATGCCGATCGATCCGGTAACGAAGATTTCGCGGTCGTTGAAGGTGATCGGCGCGCGCAGCGTGCGGCGGATGGTCTGCGCCACGGCGGTGACCTTCTCGGCGCCGGTCTCCGACAGAAGGATCAGCGCGAACTGGTCGCCGGCGAGCCTCGCCAGCGTGTCCTGCGGCTTGATGACCCGGCCGAGCCGGCGCGCGAGCGTCAGCAGTATCGAGTCGCCGACCGCCATGCCGACGGAATCGTTGACCTGCTTGAAGCGGTCGAGATCGACCACCATCACGGTCGGCTTGATGGCGACGTCGGTCTTCGCGAAGCTGAGCACGGCGTCGAGGCGGTCGAGGAACAGTTCGCGGTTGGGCAGCCCGGTGAGATTGTCGTGCACCGCGTCGTGCAGCAGCCGCTCCTCGGCGGTCTTGAAGTCTGTGACGTCGGTTAAGGTGCCGACCAGGCGGATCACCTCGCCGTCGGAACCGACCACTGGCCGGGCGCGCAGCGCGAACCACAGGTAATGGCCGTCGGCAGTGCGCAGCCGAAAATCATCGGTGACACGGCCGCGGCGCTGTTCCAAGACGTTGTCGAGCGTGGCGCGGAAGCGGTCGCGGTCGAGCGGATGCAGGACGTCGAGCCACTTCGCTGCCGGGCCGTCCAGCGTACCGGCTTTGAGCCCGAGCGCGGTCTCGGTCTCGACCGAGGTGTAGACCCTGTCGGCGGAGACGTCCCAGTCCCAGATCATGTCGCCGGCGCCGGTCAGCGCCAAGGCGCGACGCTCGACGTCGGAGACGATGCCCTGCGTGATGCCGCCCGCGAAGGCGTGCTGCATCACCGTGAACCCGATCAGCATGACGATCAGCACCAGGCCGCCAAGCAGCGCCGGGCCGACGATGTCGTTGGTGACCAGACCGAGCACGGTCATCGCCGCGGCGACCACCCAGACCACCATGAGCAACCAGGTCGGGATCAGCATCACGGCGCGGTCGTAGCCGTGGGTCGAGAGATAGAGCACCAGCGCGAGGCCGAGCACGGCGACCAGCGCCAGCGAGATGCGCGCGATGCCGGAAGCGATCTCCGGCGACACCAGCGCGATCGCGACGAGGGCGCCGAGGAAGATCAGCCATCCGGCGGTGATGTGCACGTAGCGCACATGCCAGCGGTTGAGATTGAGATACGCGAACAAAAACACCAGCAGCGTTGCGGCGAGGATCGCCTCGCCCGAGGCGCGCCACACGCGCTCGGCGCCCGCTGACATGTCGAACACCTTGTTCCAGAAACCGAAGTCGACGCCGATATAGAGCAGCACCGCCCAGCCGAGCGCGGCCGCGGCCGGGAACATCATGCTGCCCTTGACCACAAACAGGATGGTAAGGAACAGCGCCAGCAGCCCGGCGATGCCGATTACGATGCCCTGATACAGAGTCAGCGAATTGACCTTGTCCTTGTAGGCGTCGGGCTCCCACAAATAGAGCTGCGGCAGGTTCGGCGTGCGCAACTCGGCGACAAAGGTGATCACCGTGCCGGGATCGAGCGTGATGCGGAACACGTCGGCGCCGGGATTGTCCTGCCGCTCCGGCGGATCGCCCGACGACGGCGTGATGTAGACGATGCGCGATTGGCCGAGATCGGGCCAAATCAAGCCGGAGCCGACCATGCGGTAATGCGGTACAACGATCAGGCGGTCGATCTGCTCGTCGCCGCTATTGGCGAGTGCGAACACCGCCCAGTTCTTGCCGGCTTCGCGGGCGCGCACCTCGACGCGGCGCACGATGGCGTCAGCGCCGGGCGCGGTCGACACCTGGATGCGGTCGCCGTCGGTCTGCTGAAACTCGGTGGCGTCGATCAAATCGATGGCGGCGGCATCGGAGCGCACGGCGACGGCCTCGACCGCGCGCGCGGTGGAAAGCGCGGCAAGCGTGGCGCAGACGGCGATGGCCGCGGCACACAGAGTGCCGGCGCGGAACATCACGTCGCGCAGAGAAGCCAAAAGTCGATCTCCAAAGTCGGCATTTGGCGCCAATCGCGCCGTCACGATCAAAGGTTCCCCAAAGGATTGCTAGTCGGCTTTGTGCCGAAATCGCGGCTGCTCGCTTGCCGTGCGCCCAATCGAGCCAAGACGCCTCACCCTGGGGGCTTTAGTAGCCGTTGCCGGGGAGGAGGGCAAGAATTTAGCCGTTTATTTTCAAAGGGTCAGCGCGATCAGCGCCTTGCCGCGCGGCGGCAGGCCGCGGCGGGTGGGGCGTTTGCTCTGTGACAAGGCGGCCGGTCGCCGGTACCATTTAGGCGCCCAGAGGAGGGCAAAATGGCCGCAATCGATCCGGACGAGCTGCCGAAAAAGAAGATCACCCACGAGATGGGCCAAGAATTGGCGCTGTTGTCGGTCGGCGAGCTCAACGAGCGCATTGCGCTCCTTAAAGAGGAGATCGCCCGCCTCGAGGCTGAGATGAAGCGCAAACAGGCCACCAAATCGGCCGCCGACATGTTCTTCAAAAAGTAACCGGGACGCGCGTTAAGACAAATCGCAAGTTTGGTTAACGCGGGCCGCCGCGCCTTATTCCTTGCGCCAATCTGCACTGACATGCCGCAAGTTTCTGCGCCCCCTTAACGTTTAATTAAGCTTTCTCGTTCATTACAGATATTGTCCATCTTCTGGACATTGAGTGGCTCCTGTCCACTCTGTTTGACGCCTCCCTGTTATCACCTTGAGCCGCCGGCAACGGCGGCTCTTTTTTTGCTGCATTTTTCCCGTTTTGTGCGTTTACCGCGGCGCGCGGCGGCAACTATGTCAGAACCTTTGGGGTAAACCCCGCTGGACTTAAACGCCGCCGCGAGCGATGCTGTCGACCGGTGTGAGGCGTACCTATGTCCGATAAGCGTACGATCGAAGCCGCCCCGGTATCCTTCAGTGAGCGGCTGGCCAATTCGCAAGTGTTCGCCGCCGTGTTCCGCGACGGGATGGCGCTGGTCGAAGAGACCGCGACCTATCTCGACGGCGCCGGCCGAACCGAATCCAAAAAGCTCGATCGCAGCGCGGCAATGGTCTACGCGACCGAAAGCATGCGGCTGACCACACGGCTGATGCAGTTGGCCTCCTGGTTGCTGCTGCACCGCGCCGTCAAGGAAGGCGAGATGACGCTCGCTCAGGCCAGCAAGGAAAAGAGCAAGGTGCGGCTCGCCGCCTGCGATCCGGGCGACGCCAAGTCGATCTCGCTTTTGCCGAAGACCTTGCAGGATCTGATCGCGCGCTCGGTCAAGCTGCAAACTGAGGTGCGCCGGCTCGACGCCACCATGCACGCGACCCCGCCCATGAAGATGGCGGTCGGTAATCCGGTCGAGCGGCAGTGGGGCTTGCTGAAGGCTGCGTTCGAGCAAGACAGTGTGTAAGCGCCGCTACTTCACCGGCGCGGCATCCGGAATAAAGCGCTGGCCGAATACCGGCTCCTTGTAGGGCGTCGGCGGCAATTCCCAGGCGCCGGTCGAGGGCGGCCGCACCTCGGCGTCGACGTGCGCGTCGATGACGAACGGCTTGTTGGCCTTGACCGCGTGCTCGAGCGCGCCGCGGAAATCTTCCGACTTGGTTACGGTCAGCGCCTCGACGCCGGCGGCCTTGGCCCAAGCGGCGAAATCCGGATTGAACGGCTTCTTGTTGGCGCCCTGGTGGAACATGGTGCCGTATTCGCGGCCGCCGAACATGCCGAGCTGAATGTCGCGGATCGAGACCCAGCCGAAATTATTCCAGATGACCCAGACTACGGGGATGTCATATTCGACCGCGGTGCACAGCACATGCGGCACCATCGTGAAGCAGCCGTCGCCGGTGACCGCGACCACGGGCCGGTTCGGCGCCGCGAGCTTGGCGCCAAGCGCGCCGGCCGCGCCAAAACCCATGCCGGAAAAGCCCCAGGAGTTGAGCATGCATTGCGGCTTCCGCGCGTTCCAGAACTGCATGTACCAGTTGTGACTGACACCAACATCGCAGCAGATGATGCCATCGGCCGGCAACACCGCCTGGCAATCGGCGACCACGCGCTCGGGCCGCATCGGCATCGCGTGCGTCTCGAAATTCGGCGCGACGAATTGATCCCACTCGGCACGCCACTTGGCGATATCGGCGAGCCACTCCTTGGTGTCGGGCCTGTCGCCGCGGCGCGAGAGCTCGGCGAGGAGTTGCCGCAGGAAGGTGCGGGCGTCGGCCAAAATGCCGAGGTCGGGCGGATAATTGCGGCCAAGCTCCGACGGATCGACATCGACGTGAATGAGCTTGGTGTTCGGGAAATTCCACGAATAGCCCGGCATCCATGACGAGGCCGAGCGGTCGTCGAAGCGGGCACCGACGGCGATGACCACGTCAGAGCGGCGACCGGCCTCGTTGGCGGGAAACGCGCCGTTGCGTCCGATGAAGCCGAGCGACAGCGGGTCGGTCATGTCGATGCAGCCCATCCCATTGGGCGACGAGATCACCGGAATGCCGAGCTTTTTGGCAAACTCGGTCAGTTCGCGGCTTGCCTCCGACAAGGTCACGCCGTGGCCGATGAAGATCACCGGCCGTTGCGCCGCCAGGATCATGTCGCGTGCCCGGGCGATCTCCTCGGGCGACGCGCCGCTTCTTTGCGCGTTGAGCGGCGGGGAGGGCGGCGGCATCTCGACCTCGTCCTCTTCCTGAAAGACATTGAAGGGCACGTCAATGTTCACCGGCCCCGGTCGGCCCGACAGCATGGTGGTCATGGCCTGGCGCAGCGCGAGCGGCAGCATGTCGACGCGGGTCGGCTGGAAGCTCCGCTTCACCACCGGACGCAGCACGTTGACGAAGTCGGCCTGGTAGTGCCGGTTGATCTCCTGGAATGGGCTCCTATTGAACTGCGAGGTCGGCACGTTCGCGGTTATGGCGAACACCGCGGACGAGTCGGTCAGCGCGCAGGCGAGCGGCATGACGATATTGGCCGAGCCCGGCCCGCACGAGGTCAGCGTCGCCACCGGCTCGTGGCGCACGCGGAAATAAGCGTCAGCCATGTGGGCGGCCACCTGCTCGTGGCGGGGCGAAACGAGCTTGATGCGGTCGCGCGCCGCGTACAGCGGATCGAGCATGCCGACATTGCCGTGGCCGCAAATACCGAACACATAGGGGATGCCGTTTTCGATCAAATATTCGGTAATGAGCTCGGCGCCCTTCATCCGTGGCATCGCTAGTCCTCAAGGTCTGCAAAAGGGGATTATGCGACTTACCCTAGACTGCGCTAGAGTCGGTCCGCAATAGTGGCGGCGAGAAAGTTATTCTGTCGTAAGAGGGTGGAACGATGATTCTGATTTCCAACGGCGGCACCAATATGCAGCGCGCCCGCGCGGCCTCGGACCTGATCGCGATCGGCACCGTCGACGGCGTCGTCATCCTTGAGCGCGCGGGCGAGGTCATGGATCGCGGCGGTTGGCGCATCAAACACAGGGCGCTCGGTGGCTGCTCGGTCGGCGCCGTGACCGCGGCCGACGACGGCGCGCTCTACGCGGCCACCCACGGCTTCGGCCCGGCGCGCAGCGACGACGGCGGCAAGACCTGGACCTGGATGCTCAACGGCATCGACCATCTCGACCTGTGGTCGGCGCGCGCCGGCAAGCTCAAGGGCCGCGACGTGGTCTGCGTCGGCGCGCTGCCGGCACACCTTTATATCAGCGAGGACCGCGGCAACTCCTGGCGCGAGCTGAAGGCGCTGCGCAACGCGCCGACGGTCGCCAAATGGTGCTTCCCGCCGCCGCCGCGCATCGGCCACATCAAGGACATCGTGTTCGACGGCGACCGCCTGCTGGTCGGCATCGAGATTGGCGCGCTTTTGTTTTCGACCGATTTTGGCCAAAGCTTCACCGAGCTGAAGGTCGATCCCGATCCGGTCGAGTGCGACATTCATCGCGTGCTGGTGCATCCGGCGCGGCCCGATCGCATCATCGTCGCCAACGGCATCGTTGGCGTGATGTCGAGCGACGACGGCGGCAAGACATGGCGCAAGAATCCGATGCCGCCGCAGGCCGACTATCCGGACGCCATCGTTATTCATCCCGACAATCCCGACACGGTGTTTCTGACCGCCGGTGTCGGCTGGCCGTCGCAGTGGTACAAGCTCGGCAAGGCGCGCGGCAAGATCGCGCGCAGCCGCGACGGCGGCAACACGTGGGAACGTTTGCTGGGCGGCCTGCCCAACGGTCAGCGGGCCTTGTTCAGCGCACTCACCATCGAGGCGTGGCCGGGCGGCTCTGGCCTCTATGCGGTCGACACCGATGGCGAAGTGTTCGAGAGCTTGGACGAAGGCGAAAGCTGGACCATCATCGCCGAAGTGCCGCCGGTGTCGAAGGGCGAGTTCTACCGTGCGCTCGCCCGCGACCGCGGCAAGCTTGCGGTCGACGATATTGTCGTGAGCAATTTGGCGACCGAGCGGTTGGCCAAAGTGGCCGCGCGCCGCTGAGGGATCAGAATCGCGGCTTGTAGCCGGCACCGGTCTTTTCGATGTGGCCGGCGAACGGAAAGCCGACGTGGCCGGGGAAAACGAGTGCGCCGGACGCGGCGCAATCGTCGAGCACACGACGGCGGCTCACCCGCGCCTGCGCGACGTCGGAGTTTTTCGGGAAATTCCAGTCGGGATAGTAGACCTGCAGCAGGTGATGAAACACGTCGCCGATCAGGCACGCGCGCGCACCCCCGACATTGAGATTGAAGACGAAGTGTCCGGGCGAATGGCCGCCGGCAGGCGCAATATCGATGAACTCGTCGAGCCGATGCGGCCCGGTAACGAGATCGGCGCGGCCGGCGTCCACCACCGGCACGACGCATTCGCGGAACGAGTCGAATTCCGTCGGCGCCGTTGCCGGATCTTTGTCGAGCTTGGAGAAATATTCGAAGTCGAGCTTGGAGAATACGTAGCGCGCGTTGGGAAACGTCGGCACCCATTGGCCGTCTTTGAGCTGCGTGTTCCAGCCGACGTGGTCGTGGTGCAGGTGCGTGCACATGACGAGATCGATCTCGTCGGGCCGCGCGCCGGCGGCGGCGAGGCGGTCGAGCCACGGCTCGTTGAGCATGTTCCAGTGCGGCCGCAGCGGTCGGGATTTCTGATTGCCGCAGCAGCCGTCGATCAGGATCTTGCGGCCGTCGAGCTGCAGGAGCCAGCTATGGACGCTGAGCTTGATCTTGCCGTTTGCGGGATCGTAGTGGTGCGGCGCTAGCCAATGCGAGTGCTCGGCAAGGCGCGCAGGCGAAAGCTCCGGAAAAATCTCCGTCGCCGGATAGCAGGCGAGGTAGGTTTCCTCGATGCGGGTGACGGTGGCGTTGCCGACCTTGAACACCGACATCGGCGCCGCCCGCTGTCCCCCGGCCTTACTTCTTTAGGAAGCCCGAGAACTTCTTCTGGAAGCGTGACAGCCGGCCGCCGCGGTCGACCAGGTGCTGCTGGCCGCCGGTCCAGGCCGGGTGCGACTTCGGGTCGATGTCGAGGTGCATGGTGTCGCCGGGCTTGCCCCAGGTCGAGCGGGTGGTGAACTCCGTGCCGTCGGTCATCACCACCTTGATGGTGTGGTAGTCCGGATGGGTCTCGTTTTTCATGGCTCTATCGTGCCGATTGCTGAAATTTGGCGGCTCTATAACGCGATAAGACGCTCGCGGCAAGCCGCGCATTGACCGCTGGCGGCGGGGCAGGGCATTAGCAAGCCGCCCGCGGGGTTGCGTCCAAGCCTCGCGGCAGGCCGGAGAACGAAAAACGATGGAAAGGCAGGAGCTGCGCGCCGCAGGCTCGCTCGCGGCCGTGTTCTCGGTCAGGCTCCTTGGCCTGTTCATGATCTATCCGGTCTTCGCCGCCTATGCGCGCGGGCTCAACGGCGCCACGCCCTATCTGATCGGCGAGGCGCTCGGCATTTACGGGCTGACCCAGGGGCTGTTGCAAATTCCTTTCGGCCTCCTCTCGGACCGCGTCGGCCGCAAGGTCATGATCGTGGCCGGCCTCCTGCTGTTCGCGGCCGGCAGCGCGATCGCGGCGGTCTCGACCTCGATCGGCGGCGTCATCGTCGGCCGAGCGCTGCAAGGCACCGGCGCCGTCGGCGCGGTGATCCTGGCGCTGGTCGCCGATCTCACTAGCGAGGACAACCGCACCAAGGCCATGGCCATGGTCGGCCTCTCGATCGGCGCCTCGTTCATGATCGCGATCGTCGCCGGCCCGATCGCGGCGAATTTCATGGGCGTTGCCGGCATCTTCTGGCTGATGGTGGCGCTGGGGCTCGTCGGCATTGCGATCACGCAATTCGTCGTGCCCGATCCGCCGCGCCTCCTTCTGCACCGCGACGCCGAGGCGGTGCCGGCCATGATCGGCGCGGTTCTGCGCGACCCGCAGCTCCTGCGGCTCGACTACGGCATCTTTGCGCTCCACGCCATGCTGACTGCGAGCTTTCTGGTCGTGCCCGGATTGCTGCGGGCGACGGTTGATCTGCCGGTGCAGCGGCAGTGGATCGTCTATCTGCCGGTGCTACTCTTCTCCGTCGCGGTGATGCTGCCCGCCATTATCGTCGCAGAAAGATATCGCCGCATGAAGGCCGTGTTCGTCGGCGCCGTAGCCGCACTGGTGCTGAGCCAGGTGCTGCTCTACTTCGGCGCCGGCAATTTTGCCGCGGTGCTCGCCGCGCTCGTGATCTTCTTCTCCGCCTTCAACGTCATGGAGGCGAGCCTGCCTTCGCTGATCACCAAGATGGCGCCGCCTGACGCCAAGGGCACCGCGATGGGACTCTACTCCAGCCTGCAGTTCCTCGGCATTTTCGCCGGCGGCGTGATCGGCGGCTTCGCCCATCAGCGCGGCGGCGACGGCGGTGTTTTTATCACGACCACGGCGCTGGCGCTGATCTGGCTTCCGGTCGCCGTCACCATGGCGCAGCCGAGCTATTTGACGACGCGGCTTCTGCCGCTCGCCGACGGCCGTGAGCGCGACGCCGAAAGCCTCGCGGCGAAGTTGCGCCAAGTGCCCGGCGTCGCCGAGGCCGTGGTGATCGCGGAGGAGAAGCTTGCTTATCTGAAAGTCGACGCGAAGGCTTTCGATGCTGCCAAGGCACAGGCGCTCGCCGGGGCGCCATAAATTTTGTTGGAGCATGATCTTATCCGAAAGCCGGTTTCCACTTTTCGGGATCATGCTTGTCACGGTCGCCAGCTCATGCGATGCACCGGCTTGCCCGAGATCGGATTCTTGCCAGGGCCGGCGATGGCGAAGCCGAGCTTGCGATAGAAGGCGATGGCGCGGGCATTGTCGATGTTGACGTCGAGATCGAGGCCGGTCGGCGAAAGTCGCTTGGCTTCAGCAATCAAGGTGGCGCCGACGCCCGAGCGCCAATGCTCCGGCGCGACCACGATCTGATCGAGATAAAACGTACGCGGATCTACGGTAACAAAGCCGATCATGGCTCCATCGGTCTCCGCGATCGTCACTTTGGCGACAGGTAACAGCTCGTCGCGCCAGCGCCGCCGCCACCAGTCGAGCCGCTCGGCGAAATCGAGCTCAGGGTAGGCGGCCTGCCAGGTGCGCAGCCACAGCGCGACGGAGGCGTCTTCGTCGGCCAGCGCGTAACGGCGCAACGTGATCGGCGCCGTCATCACCTCTCACCGCTCCGTCAATTTCAGCTCGATGCGGCGGTTGCGGCTGTAGGCTTCGTCGGTGGTGCCGGGATCGATCGGTTGGAACTCGCCGAAGCCGGCGGCGACGAGCCGCTGCGGCGGCACGCCTTTGCCGATCAGATACTGCACCACCGAGATGGCGCGCGCGGCGGAAAGCTCCCAGTTCGACTTGAACGGCGAGGTCGGCCCGAGCGGCCGGGTATCGGTGTGGCCGTCGACGCGCAGCACCCAGTTGATCTCGGCCGGGATCTGCTTCTCCAGGTCGAGCAGCGCCGCGGCGAGCTGGTCGAGCTCGGCCTTGCCTTCGGGCCGCAGCGCCGCCTGGCCGGAGTCGAAGAACACTTCCGATTGGAACACGAAGCGGTCGCCGACCACGCGGATGTCGGGCCGGTTGCCGAGGATGTCGCGCAGCTTGCCGAAGAAGTCGGAGCGGTAGCGCGACAGCTCCTGCACGCGCTGCGCCAGCGCCACGTTGAGCCGCTGGCCGAGATCGGCGATGCGCAGCTGCGAATCCTTCTGCTTCTGCTCGGAGGCGCCGAGCGCCTGTTCGAGCGCGCCGATTTGCGTCCGCAGCGCCTTGATCTGCTCGTTGAGGTTCTCGATCTGGGCGATGGCGCGCGCGGTCGCGGCCTTCTCCAGGTCGAG
>Ga0182041_10001270_pt1 | contig 12565 bp, 11 predicted proteins | sample flu12Cox44000178_FD_125967 | JGI IMG/M metagenome (GOLD analysis project Ga0182041, IMG submission 125967) | Lab enrichment of tropical soil microbial communities from Luquillo Experimental Forest, Puerto Rico - flux8day.12C.oxic.44.000.178 | ecosystem: Environmental > Terrestrial > Soil >...
AGCCGCCGATCATCCACGGCATCTGGAAGACCCACGAGGAAGCGCGCGCCGAGAACGAGGGCGTGCACGGCAACAGCGTGATGTTCTTCTCGATGCCCGATCACGGCGGCACCCACATCGACGCGCCGCGGCATTTCGGTATGAGCGGCACGCCGATCAGCGCATACCCGCTGGAGAACTGCATCGTGCCGGGTATCTGCATCGACCTGCGCCATATCAAGCCGCGCGCCGAGATAACGCCGGCCGATCTCGAGACGGCGGTGAAAAAGGCCGGCGTGCCGATCCCAAAAAAGGGCACGGTGCTGCTGTGCACCGGCCATCACGAGCGCACCTTTCCGGGCAAGGCTTATTCCACCGACAATCCGGGCGTGAACGTGGCCGCGACCGAGTGGCTCGCCCGGCAGGGTATCGTGCACTTCGGCATCGACTCGATGCGGCCGGGGCTGGAGGGCATGGTCAATACGCTGGTGCACAAGGCCTGCCTCGAGCTCGACATCACTCACATCGAGAGCCTGTGCAATCTCGAGGCGCTCATCGGCAAAGGCGAATTCCAGTTCATCGGCCTGCCGCTGAAATGGCGCGAGGGCACCGGCTCGCCGATCCGCGCCGTCGCGGTGTTCAAGGATTAGTCCGTCATCATCCACGAAAGCGGATGATCCAGTAATCGGTGACGATGCGGCTTCACGATGACGCGCGGTGATTACTGGGTGCTCCGCCTTCGCGGAGCATGACACGAAAGAGAGTGAGGAAACCCAAAAAATGCACATCGGCCACAACCGCAAAATGACCGGCGCGCAGTGCCTCGCCGACATGCTCAATGGCTACGGAGTCACCCACGTGTTCCACGTGCCCGCGGTGTTGCGCACCACCTATGCCGAGATGGAGCGGCGCACCGATATCAAGCGCCTGCACGTTCACGGCGAGAAGGCCGCTGCCTACATGGCCGACGGCTATGCGCGCGCGTCGGGCAAGCCCGGCATCTGCATGGCGCAGGTGATCGGCGCGCTCAATCTCGCCGCCGGCCTGCGCGACGCCTGGCTCGCCCACTCGCCGGTTATCGCCATGACCGGCGGGCGCGAGCCGAAGACGAAATTCCGCAAGGTGTATCAGGAGATCGACGACATGCCGGCGTTCGAGCCGGTGACCAAGTTCAACGCCACCATCGACGACGTGGCGCGCTTTCCCGACATGGTGCGGCAGGCGTTCCGCACCGCCGTCACCGGCTGTCCCGGCCCGGTGCACCTGCAGTTCCGTGGCAACGAAGGCCAGATCGACGCCGAAGAGGCGGACATGGAGCCTTTGTGTGAGCCGCAATTCGCCCGCGTGCCGGCCTTCCGGCCGGAGCCGGACGAGGCCAGCGTGCGCGCGGCATTGAAAATATTGCAAGACGCGGCGCGGCCGGTGATCGTCACCGGCGGCGGCGGGCGCGCCTCCGGCGCGGCCGCGGATCTGGTCGCGCTCGCCGAAGCGCTGCAGATCCCGGTCGCCACCTCGCTCAACGGCAAGGATACGATCCCCGGCAATCATCCGCTCGCGGTCGGCGTCGCCGGCACCTATTCGCGCGAGAGCGCCAACAAGGTCGTCAACGCCGCCGACCTCGTCTGTTACATCGGCACCGAGACCGGCGGCATGACCACGCATTTCTGGGCGGTGCCGAAGATCGGCACGCCGGCGATCCAGATCGACATCGAGCCGGAGGCGCTTGGCCGCAATTATCCTCTGCTTGCCTGTGTCAACGGCGACGCCAAGGTGACGCTGATGCGCATGCTGAAGCTTGCCGACCGCGGCAGCGCCGAAAGGCGTAAAGGCTGGGTCGCCGAAGCGCAAAAAATCTGCGGCGAGTGGCGGAGCAAATACCAGGCCGCACTGTCGTCCGACGCTGTACCGATCCGGCCGGAGCGCTTGTGCCACGAGCTCACGAAGCACGTGCCCGACAACGCCATCGTCGTGGTCGATACCGGCCATGCCGGCATGTGGATGGGCGGCATGTTCGATCTGACCTCGCCGCGGCAGAGCTATATGCGCAGCGCCGGCCATCTTGGCTGGGCGTTTCCGGCGGGCCTCGGCGCCAAATGCGCTTGTCCGGAGCGGCCGGTGGTGACGTTTACCGGCGACGCCGGGTTTTGGTACCACATCGCCGAGGTCGAGACCGCGGCGCGCTGGGGCATCAATGCGGTCACCGTGGTCAACAACAATGGCGGCGGCAATCAGTCGAAGCGCGGCTTCGACCGCGTCTATGGCGGCCAGCAGACGCCGCAGGCGCGCGAGCTCTGGACCTTCAGCAAGGTCAATTTCGCCCGCATCGCCGAGGACATGGGCGCGCTCGGCATCCGCGTCGAACAGGCGTCGGCGTTTCCGGCGGTGCTGGCTCGGGCGCTTGCCGCGGGCCGCCCGGCGGTGATCGACGTCGTTACCGATATCGAAGCGTTGGCGCCGACGGCGGTCACCTGAGTTCCCGTCGGATCGCGCGCCGGGTTCCCAAGGCAAATCATTGCAAAAGCGGCCGATTTGGCGCCGTCAAGGACGCCTTATGTCCCGCGCCTTCACGAAATTGCCATCGGGCGCCAATCGTTATTGCCTCTTTCGCGCCCGACAATTGTGGAATACTGGCGGAATTGGTGAGCCGCCTTTTCGGCAAATTTGATGCGCACAGAACGCGAATCCGCGATCACGCTGTTGCGGCTGATGATGGTGGCATCCTTGGTGCTGCCGGCGCTGCTCTTTGCCTATGCCTCGTGGGTCGGTTACAGCGAGACCCACGCGGTTGCCGACGAGCGCATCACGCGCTCGCTCGACGTCATGCAGGAGCAGACGCTCAAGGTGTTCGAGACCGTCGACCGCACCTTCGCCGAGGTTGGCGAAGTGGTGCGCGGCATGTCCGACGACGAGATCCGCGCCGCCCAGCCGATCCTGCATCCGCGCCTGCAACTCATCGCCCAGACCATGCCGCAGCTGCAGGCCATCGTGCTGATCGGCCGCGACGGTCGGCCGCTCGCCTCGAGCGCGCTCGCCACCGTCAAGCCTGAGGCCAACTTCGCGGACCGCGACTATTTCAAGGCTCAAGTCGACAAGGACACCGGCACCTTTGTCAGCGACGTGCGCACGCCGAACCTATCCTATGTCGGCACCGATTTCTTCGACCTGTCGCGCCGCCTCGTCGGCCGCGACGGCGCGTTCAAGGGCGTAATCGCGATCGCGGTGCGGCCGGCCTATTTCGAGGATTTCTACAATCTGATCGGGCAGGCGCCCGGCAACATCTTTGCGCTGGTGCGCGACGATGGCTCGATCCTGGCGCGCTATCCGGTGCGCGACTCAGACCGCTCGCAACGCCTGAGCGCAACGAGCGCGTTGCGCATCGCTATCGGCCAGGGCCACGACCGCGGCGTGTTCACCGTCAAGTCCGAGGTCGACGGTGTGGTCCGGCGTATCGGCTATCGCAAGCTTGCCGGCTATCCGGTGTATGCGCTGGCCGGCACCGACATCGCCGCCATCGATCGCGAATGGCGCTCGGCTATGGCTACGCACCTGATCTTCGGCCTGCCCGCGACGCTGCTGCTGTTCGGCGTGCTGTGGATCGCGTTGCGCCGCACCAAGCGCCTCTATGACGAGGCGCAGCGCCGCGAAATGGCGGAAGGCGCGCTGCTCCAGGCGCAGCAGCTACAGGCGATCGGGCAACTGACCGGCGGCGTCGCCCACGACTTCAACAATCTGCTGATGATCGTCAGCGGCAGCGTGCGGCGGCTGCGCCGGCACATCAAGGACGAGAAGCAGACGCAACTGCTTGACGCGATCGACACCGCCACCGATCGCGGCGAGAGCCTGACGCGGCAGCTGTTGACGTTCTCGCGCCGTCAGACGCTACAGCCGAGCGTCATCGACCTTGCCGAACGGCTGCCCGAGATCAAGGACATGCTCAGCCGCTCGCTGCGCGGCGACATCGAGATCCGCGTCAGCGTGCCGCGCCGGCCGTGCTCGGTGAAGGTCGATTTGAGCGAGCTCGAACTGGCGCTGCTTAACCTCGCGTTCAATGCCCGCGACGCCATGCCGTCCGGCGGCACGCTGACGATCTCGGCGAAGCCAGTGGTGATGCGCGGCAAGGCAAGCGAGGAGGGCTTGAGCGGCGACTTCATTGCCATTCGCGTCGCCGATACCGGCACCGGCATTCCGGCCGACGTGCTGCCGCGGGTGTTCGAGCCGTTCTTCACCACCAAGGACGTCGGCAAGGGCACCGGGCTTGGCTTGAGCCAGGTCTACGGCTTTGCCCGGCAGTCGGGCGGCGCCGCCACCATCGTCAGTACGCCGCGCCGCGGCACCGCGGTGACTTTGTTTCTGCCGCGAACCTGGGAGCAGCCGGCGCAGCCCGACGAGCAGGGCGCCGCAGTAGACGCCAAGCATCATGCCGGCACCGTGCTGCTCGTCGAAGACAACGTCGAAGTCGCCGAGGTCACTAAAGCCTATTTCGAGGAGCTCGGCTACACGGTGAAACAGGCGCTCAGCGCCCAGGACGGCCTCGATCGCATCGGCCACGACGGCGATATCGATCTGGTGTTCTCCGACATCTTGATGCCGGGCGGCATGAACGGACTCGAGCTTGCCGATGCGGTGCGGCGGCGCTTTCCGGCGATCGGCGTGCTGCTGACCACCGGTTACAGCTCCAGCGCCCAGGACGCGGTGGCGCGAGGCTTTGCGGTGCTGCATAAGCCGTACAATCTCGCTGAATTGGAACGCGCGGTGCGCGACGCCCGTCGCGGCGGCGCGGCGCAGCCGTCACGCAAGACGCAGCCGGCGGTCGGCTGATTATGTCTTGTGATGCGGCTCGGGATCGATGCCGAGCGCGGTGAAAACCCGCGTGTGCATATTGTAGAGCCCGACCAGCACGGAAAGCTCGACGATCTGCCGCTCGTCGAAGTGCGCCCTTAAATCTTCGAACACGGCGTCCGGCACCGCGATGTCCCGCGTCATAGCGTCCGCATAGGCCAGCGCCGCGCGCTCGCGTGGGCTGAACGATGAGGCGCTGCGCCAATCCTCGAGCGCGGCACACTCGGCCTCGCTCAAGCCGTCGGGCGCGGTGAGCTGCGGAACGTGCTGATTGAACACGTAGTGCGACCGGTTCAGATGCGCGACGCGAACGATGACGATCTCACGCAAGCGCCCATCGAGCGTCACCTTGAACCGCGCTGCGCCGACGAACTCGAGCCAGATGGCGGCGAGCGACGGCGAGTGCAGCAAGAGCTTGTAGACGTTGAACAGCGCGCCGCGCCGGCCGGCGCGAACCTTGCCGATCACGTCGGCGAGCTCGGGATGGTCTTGCTCTTCGATATAGGAGACGCGGGCCATAAAGATTCTCGGACCCTTATATTCAACCCTCGCCGATCTCGCGCAAAATTTCCTTCGTATGCTCGCCAAGCCGCGGCGCCGGGCGGTCGGAGGCCGCGGGCTGCCCGTCGAGCGTGATCGGGGTGCGGATGCCGGGGCTCGAGCCGCCTTTGGCCGACGGATTCTGCAGCGCCAGCCTCATACCGCGGTGGACCACCTGAGGATCGGCGAAGACCTGGCTCAGATCGTTGATGGGACCCGCCGGAATGCCGGCGGCTTCGAGCTTGTCGAGAATCTCCGCGCGCTTCATCCGCGAGGTCAGCGCGCACAGCTTACCGACCAACTCGCCTCGGTGCGCCAGCCGGCCCTTGTTGTCCTTGTAGGCGGGGACCTCGGCGAGCGCCGGGTCGCCGAGAATGCCGCACAGCTTGACGAATTGCGCGTCGTTGCCGGTGGCGATGATGACGCCGCCGTCGGCGACCGGGAATTCCTGGTACGGCACCAGATTGGGATGGGTATTGCCGATGCGCTTGGGGATTTCGCCGGCGACCAGATAATTCAGCGCCTGGAAGGCCAGCACGCCGACGGTGGAATCGACCAGCGCGCAATCGACATAGCCGCCCTGGCGGGTCTTCTCGCGGCGCGCGAGCGCAGCGAGGATGCCCACCACCGAATAGACGCCGGAGAACACATCGGAGATCGGAATGCCGGCGCGCATCGGCGGCCCGTCGGCGGTGCCGGTCAAACCCATGACGCCGCCAATGCCTTGCGCCATCAGGTCGTAGCCGGCGCGCAGCGCTGCCGGCCCAGTCTGGCCGAAGCCGGTCACCGAGCAATAGATCAGGCGCGGGTTGTCGGATTTCAGGCTCGCGTAATCGAGGCCGAATTTCTTCAAGCCGCCGACCTTGAAATTCTCGATCAGCACGTCGGAACGCGCGACCAGCTTCTTGACGATGCGCTGGCCCTCGGCCGAGGTGAAGTCGGCCTCGATTGAGCGCTTGCCGCGATTGGTGCAATGAAAATAGGCGGCGCTGAGATGGCTGCCGTCGGCGCCCTCGACGAAGGGCGGGCCCCAGGCGCGGGTATCGTCGCCGGCCCCGCTGCGCTCGACCTTAATCACGTCGGCGCCGAGATCGGCCAGAATCTGGCCGGCCCACGGCCCGGCCAGAATCCGGGCAAGCTCGAGGACACGCAATCCGGCCAATGGACCCGGCATGAAATGAACTCCCGACAGCGGCGCGGTAGGACGGCCGCGCGGCGTTTAACTGACCCAGCGGCGCGGCTTTGTCCAGGCAGGAGGCGCCCGCCGCCGATTAAGACCGCTTGTTCGGCTCCCTTGCAGCGTAAAGAATGACGGCGGTTTTCCCGGCCGCCAACTTGTCATGACGGGCGCCGAGCATTAGCTAACTCCTTGCCGGCGGATGGACCGAATCGGTGAATACGACCTTCTTCAGCGAAATGTTGCAGAGCATCGCCGACCGCGGCCGTGCCCTGATTCAGCGCCGCGAGCCGGCGCGGGAGCGCTCGGCCGGCCTGGTCGAACTGTGCGAGGCGCTGTTGTCCGGCCGCGGCGAGGCTTCTGGCGTGGCGCTGGCAAGCGACATCCTTGCGCGCTACGAGGACCTCACCATCGGGCCGCGCATCGCCTTCTTCGAGACGCTCGCCACCACCTTCGGCCCCGACCGCGACGGCATCGAGGCCGCCATCGCGGCGTGGCGGCAGTCGCCGTCCGATACGACCGCCGTCGAGCTGCACCACGCCAGCGAGCCGCGGCGGCTCGAACTGTTCCGCCGCCTCAACCTCGCGCCCGGCGGCACCGCAGCGCTCGTGCGCATGCGCGAGGAGCTGATGGACGCGATGGCTCACCGCGACGACCTCGCGCTCATCGACAATGACTTCGTCCATTTGTTCTCGTCGTGGTTCAATCGCGGCTTCCTGGTGCTGCGCCGCATCGACTGGTCGTCGCCGGCGATCATCCTGGAGAAGATCATCCGCTACGAGGCGGTGCACCAGATCCGCGACTGGGACGATCTGCGCCGCCGCATCGATCCACCGGACCGGCGCTGCTACGCCTTTTTCCATCCGGCGCTGGTCGACGAGCCGCTGATCTTCGTCGAAGTGGCGCTAACCCGCGACATTCCGCCGGCGATCGCCCCGATCCTCGCCGACAAGCGCGAAGAGGTCGACCCGGAGCGCGCCACCACGGCGGTGTTCTATTCCATCACCAACTGCCAGCGCGGCCTCGCCGGCGTGACCTTCGGCCATTTTTTGATCAAGCAGGTGGTCGAGGAGCTCTCCCGCGAGCTCGGCCGCGTCTCGACCTTCGTCACCTTATCGCCGGCGCCGAATTTCGCCGAATGGCTCAAGCGCGAGCGCGCCAACGCTGCGTCCATCGCGCTCGACGAGCACGATCGTGCGGCGCTGACCTTGCTCGACGCGCCCGACTGGCAGAGCGATCCGCAAGAAGCGGAGAAAATCCGCGAGCCGCTGATGCGCGCCGCCGCCTGGTATTATGTGCGCGGCCGCAACCGGCGCGGCCTGCCGCTCGATGCGGTGGCTCGCTTCCACCTCGGCAATGGCGCCCGGCTCGAGCGTATGAACTGGCCGGGCGACGCCTCGCCCCGCGCGCTGGCGCAATCCTACGGCCTGATGGTGAACTATCTCTACGATCCCGCTTACATCGAGCGCAACCACGAGGCCTACGCACAGCAGCACGCGGTGGTCGCCGCGAGCGCGGTGACGCGGCTCGTGACGGCGCCGGTGCGCGAGGTCGTGCCGGCATCGGGCTGACACTGTGCCTAGCCTGCGTGGCGTTCTCGAAACCGTGCTGTACGTCGAAACGTTCGAGCGCGCCTGTTCTTTTTACGAACAAGTGCTCGGGCTCAACAGCGTTTATCGCGATCCGCGGCTGTGCGCCTATGACGTCGGCGCGCGCGGTTTGTTGCTGCTGTTCTTGCGCGGCCATTCGCTTGAGACGGTGCGCATGCCCGGCGGCATGATCCCGCCGCACGACGGCAGCGGCCCGGTGCACATCGCGTTCTCGATTGCGGCCGAAGAGCTTGCCGCCTGGGAGGCGCAACTTGCCGCGGCCGATGTCGCGATCGAGGGTCGCAACAAATGGCCGCGCGGCGGCGAGAGCATTTATTTCCGCGATCCCGACGGCCATCTGGTCGAGCTGGCGACGCCGGGATTATGGCCGGGCTACTAGAGCACGATCCCGAAAAGTCGATACCGGTTTCGGACAACATCATGGTCCAACAAAAATTTACGACTTACCGTACACTGGCACGATGCCGCCGCGCGTGACGTGGTTGTCGGGCGAAGCGAGAAATACGATGGTCGCCGCTACTTCCTCGACCTTCGGCCACAGCGCGTAATCGGCCTTCGGCATCGCCGCGCGGTTGGCTTGCGTGTCCATGATCGAGGGCGCCACGGCATTGACCAAAATGCCGTCCTTGGCGACCTCTTCGGCAAGGGCCGCTGTCAGCGCCGCGACCGCCGCCTTGCTCGCTGCGTAGGCGACCATGCCGGCGCCGCTGCGCCATTCCAAGCCCGGGCGTGCCGCGACATTGACGATGCGGCCGCCGCCGCGCATCGCCCTCACCGCGGCGCGGCAGCATAGCGCGCAGCTGACGAAATTCATGTCGAGCTGCTGGCGCAAAGTCGCAAGGCCTGTTTCGGCGAACGGCGACGCGGCGAACCCGCCAGCGATGTGGAGCGAGGCCCACAGCGGCGCAATGCCCTGGTAGACGCGCGCGACCGCGGCCTCGTCGGCGAGACTGCCGGCAACCATCAACTTGACACCCTTGTGGTCGCTCAGCCGGAACCGCTGCGCCTCGGCGTCGTCAAAGCACGGCACGTGACAGACGGCGCCGGCCTCGAGCAGCGCCGCGACCACGGCGGTGCCGAGGGCGCCGGCGCCGCCGCTGACGACGATATGGCGATCGTGGAAGTCCATCCCATATCATCGCCGATCCCCAATTCGAAGCAAGCGGGACACCCGAGAATTGTCTATCCTCGGGCGAGAGGGGAAGGATCGGTGGCGGACTTCGATCTCGCGGTCATCGGCGGCGGCATCAACGGAACTGGCATCGCCCGCGATGCCGCGGGCCGCGGCTTGCGCGTCGTGCTGGTCGAGCAGAACGACCTCGCCTCCGCGACCTCGTCGGCATCGTCGAAATTGATCCACGGCGGCTTGCGCTATCTCGAGCACCGCGAATTCGGGCTGGTCCGCGCGGCCTTGCTGGAGCGCGAAGTGCTGTTGCGCGCGGCGCCGCATCTGATCAAGCCACTGCGCTTCGTGCTGCCGGTCAACGAGGCACGGCGCTCGGCGCTCCTCCTGCGCATCGGGCTTTACATCTACGACTGGATCGGCTGGCGCCGCATCCTGCCGGGCACCCGCGAGCTCGATCTCGTCACCGATCCGGCCGGCGCGCCGCTGCGCCGCAATTTCCATCACGCCTTCGAATATTCCGACTGCTTCGCCGACGATGCCCGCCTGGTCGTACTCAATGCGGTCAACGCCGCCGAGCGCGGCGCGACGATCCGTACCCGCACGCGCTGTGTGCGCGGCGAGCGGGGCGAGGAGTGGCGGCTCATGCTCAACGCCCACGGCCGGCGCGAGGTGGTCACGGCGCGCCTCCTGGTCAATGCCACCGGCGCCTGGGTCGAAAGCTTCGCCGAGGCCGCGCTGCGGCTCTCGCAGAGGCCGCGGCTGCGGCTCGACAAGGGCAGCCACATCGTGGTGCGGCGCCTCTACGATCACGACCGCGCCTACATCCTCCAGGCCGCCGACGGCCGCGTCGTGTTCACGGTTCCCTTCCAGGAGGACTTCACGCTGATCGGCACCACCGACCAGACATTCGCCGGCAACCCTGCCGTAGTGATGCCGACCGGCGCGGAGATCGACTACCTCTGCGGCGTGGTCAACGAATATTTCCGCGCTGCGCTCAGCACCGCCGACGTGGTGTGGACATTTGCCGGCGTGCGCGCGCTCTATGACGATGGCGCCAGGAAGTCGCAAGATATCGGCCGCGAATATGTGCTCATCCTTGACGAGCTCTCCGGCGAGGCGCCGCTGCTCACCGTCTACGGCGGCAAGATCACGACCTACCGGCGGCTGGCCGAAGATGCGCTCGGCAAGCTTGCGCATTTCTTTCCGCGCAGCCGCGCCTGGACCGCGCGCAGCGCGCTGCCGGGCGGCGACTTCATCTATGACGGCGTGCATGCGCTTATCGCCCGCACCCAGCGCCATTGGCCGTTCCTTGCCGCCGATCACGCGCGCCGGCTGGTGCATGCCTATGGCACGCGGGTCGCAGAGGTGCTCAAGGTGGTGCAAAGCCCCGCCGACCTCGGCATGCGCTTCGGCGCCGACCTCACCGAGGTGGAAGTGCGCTACCTGATGGCCAAGGAATGGGCGCAGACCGCCGATGACGTCTTGTGGCGTCGCACCAAGCTCGGCCTGCGCTTCACCGATGCGCAACGCGCGGCCCTGGAGCGCTTCATGGCGGATCGTGCGGCGGCGCCGTCTCGAGTATGATGCGGCCGACGAAAGGGGCGCCCCGCATGTTCTACGAACCCGAGAAAGACGATCACGGTCTGCCGTACAACCCCTACAAATCCATCGTGGTGCCGCGGCCGATCGGCTGGATTTCGACCGTCAGCCGGGACGGCATCGTCAACCTGGCACCATTCAGCCAGTTCAACAATCTCGCTTACGATCCGCCCTACGTGATGTTCTCGGCCAACTCGTTCCCCGAGACCGGCCGGCGCAAGGACTCCGTGAAGAACGCCACCGATATCGGCGAGTTCGTCGTCAACATGGCGACCTACGAGCTGCGCGAAGCGGTCAACATCACCTCGCAATTCGTGCCGCCGGAGGTCGACGAAGCGGCGCTGGCGGGCCTCGACATGATCCCATGCCGCCTGGTCAAGCCGCCGCGGGTCGCGGCCTCGCCGGTGAACCTGGAATGCAAGTTTCATTCGTCGACTGCGCTGCCGGCGCGCGCGCTCGACGGCGTCCACCACGTCGTCATCGGGCTCGTGGTCGGCGTGCACATCCGCGACGACGTGCTGACGGCAGAGGGCAAGATTGACGTGGTGAAGGTCCGCCCGCTGGCGCGGCTCGGCTATCACGATTACACCTACGTTGCGTCTTCGTTCACCATGCGGCCGGCCGGGCCGTATTCGGAGATCCGCGACGCCGGGCTCGAAGGCCGGCCGATTCGCGCCCGCAAAACCGGCTGAAAACCGGCGGCGGCTGAATCAGAGAAAAAACTTTATCGACCGGTTTCACGGCCGCGCCTGATCGACTTCGATGCAACCCTCGAGGAAGCGGCGATGGATCTTGGCGCCTCGCCGCTCACGACGTTCCGCGCCGTGACCCTGCCGCTGATTGCGCCCGCCATCGCCGCCGGCTGGATGCTCGCCTTTGCGCTCTTGCTCGATGATCTCATCCTCGCGAGCTTCACCACAGGCCCGAGCGCAACGACGCTGCCGATGCGCATCTATGCCGAGGTGCGGCTCGGCGTGAATCCCGAAATGAATGCGGTGTGCAGCGTCATGATCGTCGTCGTCGCTCTTGCCGTCATCGCCGCCTCGCTGCTAACCAAGTTCCGCGTGACCGGCCGCATGCTGCAGCCTTGACTCGTCAATCGCGGCTCTCGCCCGGCGGCCGGAACAGGTAGAGCACGAACCACACCGGCACGATAACGAGCGCGCCAAGCAGCAGGTGGGCTGGGCCCAGGCGATGCCGTCGCGGGCCATATCTTCGATGCGGTCGCGCGACAGGCCGGCGGCCTTGATCAGCGTGTCGATGGAAATGCCGAAATAACCGATGATCGTGCCAACGATCAGCGAAGCGACCAGAACCTTGACCAGCGTGTGGGTGAGGCGGCAGAGCATCCTGCCCCCGGTCGCGGGCGAAATCGCATGCGGTTGAAAAACGCCTGCCCCGGGCTCGATCCGGCGGCTGCAGCCGTGCTTTATTTCGGCGGCGCCGGAGCCGCGGCGGGCAACGGCGGCTGCGCCATCAACTGGTCGATCACCGAGCGCACCGCGTCACCGGCGGTGCGGCCCTTGATCGAGTCCAGCAGCGGCGCCGCCGCGCCGGAACGGCGGATCAGGCTCTGCGCATCTGGCAACATGATCGGATCGTCCCAGGGGCCCTGCACCACGAACGGCAGGTCAAACTCGTTGGCGGTCTCGTTCGACGCCAGCGTCGCCACCCCTTTGAGGTCGAGGTCGCGGG
>Ga0182041_10001276_pt1 | contig 12542 bp, 5 predicted proteins | sample flu12Cox44000178_FD_125967 | JGI IMG/M metagenome (GOLD analysis project Ga0182041, IMG submission 125967) | Lab enrichment of tropical soil microbial communities from Luquillo Experimental Forest, Puerto Rico - flux8day.12C.oxic.44.000.178 | ecosystem: Environmental > Terrestrial > Soil >...
CAGCAAAGCAAAAGCTCTTCTTCTCCCGGATGCAGACTGCCGCCTAGGAGAACGGGTCGATGAGGTGCGACGCCTCGTTCCTGGAGCCATTGGACAAATCGCGGGTTGGTTTCGGAAACGAAATCTTCGGTATCATATTTCATGCTGCCCGTGATCATGATGCGATCCGCCGACACACCGGCTTGGGCCCAGCGTTGAGCGTCGACTTCGTCCTGTGCAAACAGCGCCGCCAGATGGCGCCAGAGAAGAGGTTGGGTCAGCTTGCGAAACTGCTGATAGCGCTTTTCGGATCGCTGTGAGAGTCGCGCGTTTGCGAGAAAAACCGGTGTTCCGGAGGCTGTAGCGATCGCTAGAAAAGAGGGCCATAAATCGGAGTCTATGAGAATCGCTTCGCGCGGACGGATCCTGCCCCAGCAGCTCTCTACAATCGGGAAAAAATCGATCGGACTATAAACGACTTCAATCCAGTTATGTTTTTCCGTCTGCTGTAACGCCAGTGTGTAACCGGTGGACGTCGTGGTTGATATGATCGCCTCCAGCGCGGGATCCTGCGTTTTCAGTTCTTGCAGCAAGCGCACAGCCATGCCGACTTCTCCTACGCTTACAGCGCGGATCCATGTCCATTTCCCTTTCGCAAGGCGAGCTTTCAAACGCCTGGAATACAGGCCGAATCGTTGCCCGAAATTACGCGCATAGTTGCCACGTTTAAGCATTCGGCGCAGATAAAACGGGAAAGTCGCCAGGAGCGCGAATGGGAACAGGAGATTGTAGAGAACCAGAAGCATCAAGACCTTAGAACGCAGAATATGACTTCGGTTTTTCCATACTTCTTTGAACGGGTAATCTCCCAGATGCCTGAGGTGGCTTCATCCTTTACTGGGGAACGCTCCAGCACAAGAATGCCTCCGGCATCGATCGCCGTACTCAACGCTTTGAACTGGAGAATCTCGAGGGCATAATTCCGATCGTCTGAATGCCGAGAATAGGGCGGATCTGCAAAGATCAGCCGAAATGGTTGATCGACCTTCTGGAGGTATTTGAAAGCATCTTCCCTGATCACTTTTCCGTCGAGCCGCGTCCTTTTGAGATTGAACCGGATCGCTTCGATCGATTTCGGATGATTGTCGACGAACACGGCTTGGGCGGCGCCCCTGCTCAAAGCTTCTATCCCATAGGCGCCGCTCCCGGCAAAAAGATCAAGCACACGAGCGCCGATGACCCTATCGCCCAGTGAGGAGAAAATCGCCTCCCGAACTATGTCCATCGTTGGACGGAGTTGGTGTGATGGCGTCCTTAGAGGTATGCCTCCGGCGGATCCGGAAATAACTCTCATGGTTATCGCAGTCGAAAAATTCAGCCGTCGGAACGCGAACCGATTTCCGGCTCGGAGGGGACACGTTCGCCGCGTTTATCTTTGTGATCGCTTCGCAAAAGCTTTTTCAAGAATTTCTCTTTGTCGCCGATAATCCTGTCGAAGAGATCGGTTTGGGGTCTCGTGAGGGAGCCGGTAACGCGAAAATCCAGGCAGCGGCTCCGGCCATCTTTTGCGGTAACGAAGTTTTCCTCCAATTCGTTCGGTATTTTCTGACTCAGAAACTGGCTTACCGTCAGCCGGCCGCTCAGAGCGAGTTTCTCTGCCGATTGAACCGTTCCCGAAAGATGAACCTGGCAGTTCTTCGAGATCAGGTTGAGCGAATCGACTTTAATGTCTTGTCCGATGACACTGAACTTTGAAAGCGCCTCCTGAAGGTCGAGTCGCTGTAATTCGTCGATTTGGGTCCATCGACCAATTTCTTGCAAGACAGGATGCTGATCGAGGTACGCGGTCTTCACTTCCAGAGACCCGACTCCGGAGGCCCTTGAAGGCGTTTTCATATACCCGGCCATTTCAAGATTGCCTTCCAGGATCCCGTGTGCCTGATCAAGGATTCCCCCGGTGCGGCCCGCAATTTCATTGAGATTAACTCCCGTGATCTGGAGGCGCATCGCGTAGGGCAGTTCCGGAGTCTTGAGGTTGGCAAGAAAATTTCCATGCATTTCTCCGCCGGATAGCTGAGCAGAAATATTTTCAAAATACATATCCCCGCCGGAAATTCTGACCGGAGACTCGATGTCATCGATGTTAATTGAATCTGAGATTGTTGCGCTCGAAATCCGCAACTTTCCCAGGTACTCTCCTTTGTGGTATTGGACCGATCCTTCCACATTTCGCATGGAAACCATTGGTACGCCGTTAGAACCCACCAGATAGATAAACCCTTGCTGGATCTTGAACCGCTTGATTTCCAGCCAGAAATTTTGTGCAACGGTGCGGACTCCCGATGTTGTCTTCGCGATTTGAGGCTCACCGGGAATCGTTTCAGCAGATGGCGGAGGCGTCCCGGCATCTATTGCCCCTCGACTTTGCTGGGCAAGAGAAACGCCGTTCTCAGGCGTCGGGTTCGCTTGCGGCCGTCCTCCGATCGGAATTCTGAGCTCGGCGCCCTCAAGAAGAATCCGACGGACAACCAGCTTGCGGCGGAAAAGCCGCAAGTAATTGCACTGAATCCACAAATCGTGGGCCCGGACTATCGGATAGCTTAGCGATGGATCACGGACAGCTACATCTTCAAAATCGAATCCAAACCAAGGCGTAAATGTGATCCTGAATACCGTTACGGGATAGCCAAGATTTTCGCTGATCAAGTCGCGCAGAAGCGCCTGGGTTCCGGGCGATTGGATATACAGGTTTATCCCCAGCAACCCGAGGCCGACAATACCAGCCACTGCGGCTACAACGATGAGCGCTGCCTGAACAAAACGTTTCACAAGGCTTAGGAAAACGTGGACTTGATTGTTAAAGCCTAATCAGTGCGTCGACAAGAACAAGCTCGCGCCCGATGAAGAAAAACGGGTCGCAGGAACGGCCCTGCAGAGTCGCGATTTCCAGGCAAAGTAAGCGAAGCGCGCCCGCTTTGTACACTTCAGAGACGCGCAAACCGAGACGGTTCGCCGACGCCGTAGTAGCGCGTTTGATGTTTCCTTGGTGCCGGTAGGCCGAGCCTCCGGCGAGCCACAATTGCGTTCTCCGGCGCCTCAGCAGAGCTACTGGCCTACCGCTCCCGGGCCACGCTTCTTCTGGCAAGTGATCCGCATCAGCGTATCGTATCAATCAATGAGCGATCGAGGAGCTCCCGACTTTCTCGCGACGCTTTGGGATCCGGCTGCGGGAGCCAAAGTATGGAGGCGACTCGAGGCATTCGTAGCGCCATCCGTTCTTCGTTCGTTTGCGGAATCCCAAGAGCGCGCTCGCGCCGTGCTGAATTTCTTAATCTTTTCTCCGATTTCGCTGGAGAAAATCTGCATGCGCCCTGAGCTTCTGGAATGGCTCGACCACTCTGATGTCCAGAACCCCAAAGTGACTTATCGGCCGAGTTGGCGTGGCGACCGCTTAGCACAGGATCTCTCTTTCCGCGAATTGCGAGCCTGGAAATCCGAAGAAATGCTGCGAATCGGTTTTCGCGAGATCACGGGACTCGCCGGGTTTGCAGAGACCACTCGCGATATCACAGCGGTCGCTGAGCACTGTGTCCACGAAGTCTACGCTACCTGTTACGAGCATCTCGCGAAAAGATGGGGTCGTCCCCAAACCGGATTTGGTATTCTTGCCATGGGGAAGTTCGGAGGGGTGGAGCTGAACTACAGCTCCGATATCGATCTTATTTTCTTTTACGGCGAGGACGGCCAGATCAATCCCCGATTCTCCTACCACGAATTTTTCACCCGCCTGGCAGAGAAGATTATCCAGACGTTCTCAGCCCCAGGAGCACCACTTTTCCGAATCGATGTCCGGCTTCGGCCAGAAGGGAGCCATGGTCCTCTTGTTCGCTCATTTGAGAGTGTGGAAAACTATTATGCCGGCTATGGAGAGACCTGGGAACGCATGGCGCTGATCAAGGCTCGAGGCATCGCAGGGGACAGCGAGTTGCTCTATGAGTTTGGCCATTACCTGCAGCCGTTTGTTTTTCCAAGAACGGTTTCTCCCGATCTCCTGGACGAAATCGCGGAGCTAAAAGCGCGAATTGAACGTGATATTGTCGGGCCTGAGGACCTGCATCTGAACGTCAAACTTGGCTACGGGGGTATACGCGAGATCGAGTTTACCATTCAGACCTTGCAGTTGCTTCACGGAGCGAAACACGCGTTCCTACAGGAGCGGAACACCCTCAAGACACTTGATGCTGTTCAACAGGTGCACGGCCTGCCGGTCAAGGATATTCGATCGCTCCGGGACGCCTATATCTTTTTGCGGGCCGTCGAACATCGTTTACAGATCCAAAACGAGCAGCAAATTCACACGCTTCCTTCCCGGCCCGAATTATGGCTGCCGATTGCATGGACCCTCGGTTATTCGAGTGTCAGGCCGTTCGCCGATGCTCTAGGGATGCACACTTCTGCCGTGCGTTCGATTTTCGATAGGCTATTGAAAAGCAAGGTAGAGCATCGTCCGAAGCCAAAGCCGAAACTGGATTGCTTTAAAGATCCCGAGGGCGCTGCCAAGGCTCTTGCTGCTCTCCGAGATGGTCCCTCCAAGGTGCATGTCGCGCCGCGAACGCGGAAGCTGTATAGGAAGTTGGAGCCCGAGTTATTATATTGGTGCGGACGTGTCGCCGATCCGGATTCCGCTTTGAACCGGTTCGTCCGATTTGTGGATGGATACGGAATCCGTGGCCTTCTATTCGAGACTTTGGTGGCCAGTCCGAAACTGCTTGAACTCCTTATCCGTCTGTTTGACGCCAGCGCGATCTTCAGTGAAATTGTGATTCGGCGTCCCCAGTTGATCGAAGAAGTTGCGCGCGGCAAAACGCTCGGAACGGCGCTTGGTAAACAGCAGTTTCTCGAGGGTCTGAAAGGTCATGATGAAAACCTGCCGCTGTTGGATTGGGTAAGGTTCTACCGTCGAGGGGAAGTGCTCCGCATTCTTTTGCGAGATGTTCTCTCGTTCGCTTCGTATGAAGAGTTGCAACTGGAAATGACCTACCTTGCCGAGGCGTGCCTGGAATTTTTTGCCGCCCATCTGGAAAAAGCAAACGAGCTGAGCGTCCTGGCTCTGGGCAAATTTGGCGGCAGAGAACTATTTTATGGCGCCGATCTGGATGTTGTTTTTATCGGAAATGAAATCAGCGCGGCCGAACGCTTGATCCATGCGATGATGGCGAGAACGGGTGAAGGGAGCGTATTCCCAATAGATGCACGATTAAGGCCGGAGGGTGAGAACGGCGTGTTGGTGGTGCCTTTAACCGCGTATAGCAATTACTTCGAGCACCGGGCACAATTTTGGGAGATGCAAGCGCTTACCAAGGGCCGTGCTCTGTTTGGGCCCGAGTCGGACTCCCTTCGCGACACGGTGACCACTATCTGGATGCGAGCGAGCGAAACACCCGAACTCAAACAACAAATTTATAAAATGTGCCAGCGGATCACGAAAGAAAGGGCAAAAGGAGATGACTTCGCACATTTTAAAACCGGAAAAGGCGGGTTGATCGGCATCGAGTTCCTTGTGCAATATCTTCAAATGAAGAATCGTGTGATGGAAACAAACACGCTTCGTGCGATTGATCGACTTAGCTCCTCGGTTGGCGTGACGGAACTCGATACAGTGAGGTCGACCTACACTTTTTTGCGTCGCATCGAATCGGCCCTGCGCCGTTACTCCAACAGTTCTGTGTCGCAACTTCCTTCGCGAAAGGAAGAACTCCGCACGCTTGCGCGCCGTCTTGATTTCTCAACCGGGGAAGAGTTCCTGCAAGCGTATGATGCGCGGCGTCAGCAGGCTCAGCAGATCATCGAAGAACATCTTTCGTAGGTTGTGATTGCCTGGCCGCGGGTTCGGAGTTTGGAATTCTGTATTCTGCAATCCAAAGTCCTCCGGAAGGTGTCGAGAACCGCCTAAAACGGAATCGGGTGCTCGAGGTGCGTATACCAAAAGAGAATTTGGAATACATCAAGCCTTGACTTTTGTGATGTGAATGCTATTCGCGTGACTGACCGTCTGCGTGAGACCCAAATCATTAGACATCCTCAATTAAACGATTCCCGATGCCCGCATTATTGGTTCGGAACATGAAGACTGAGACCACCCAGGTCGAAAAGGCCGCGACGGTGGTCGTCAGAAAGATCCGTGATGCGATTCTGGATGACGTTTTCAAACCTGGAGACTGGCTCCCGGAGGTGGACCTGGCGAAAAGATTCGAGGTCAGCCGCTCGCCTATCCGCGAAGCGCTGCAAGCCCTTGAGAAGGAGGGCACCGTCATCACCGAGCCTTATAAAGGGGCGGTCGTAAAGCCTCTCTCGCCAGAGGAAGTCTTGGATATCGCGGAGCTGAGATTGGCGGTCATTACGTTGGCGGCCAGAGCGGCCTACCGTTATCTCTCCCCGGCTGATTTTGACCTTGCTTACGGGCTCGCAAGAAAAATAACCCGAAGCAGCAGTGCCAAAGAACACTTTGAATGCAATCGCCGTTTTTGGGATATCCTATTTGAGGGACCCCGACGCCCCATTCGTTGGGAGGTGTTCAGGCAATTGGACGCCCGAATGGCCCGCTATTACCCGTTATTCCACAAGGTCTTCCCAGATCCGGCGACCAGGCCGCGGCAACAAGAGGTGCTAATCGAATTCTGCCGAAAAGGTAAAGTCGATGAGGCAGTCCGCGCCTTCAAGAAGGATTATTTGCAAGTTGTTCACCAGATGGTTGACTATCTTGAGACGGGGGAGTCTGCTCACCCCCCTCGTTGAGCAATTTTTCTCGGTCACCATTGCGTTGAAAAGACAGACCTCTTGGCTTACTGCAGCGCCGGCCGGAATTTCACAACGTTTCACGGCGCCGACGGAGCGGACGCCCTCCAGGAACTCGGCCAGCAATGGCTATGCGGTGGCGGCAACGATGATAGTCGCGGGTGCGATTGGGGTTCAGAGTTTGGCATTCAGGGTTCGGGAGTTCTGAATTCTGTATTCTGTATTCTAACTTCTGTCTTCTGTATTCTGACCTCGTAATGAACCATCTCCACCTGTTCAATCATGCCGTGGACGCCTGGGAATACAATCTCGCCGATTGGCTGGAGCAATGTTCGATCGAATGTCTCTCGGGTAAGGAAGCATGGTTTGTGACCGGGTCCTACATGCAGGCAAATTGGCTGCGACGCATGACCCTCACTGAAGGCAAGGCACTTTTCGGAATCCAGTTCTTCGATGTTCGGCTACTGCGACAACATCTTTGCAAATTGTTTGGCCTTCCTGGTCCTTCCTTTGGTCATGAAACCTTGCGCATTCTGCTCGAGGCCGCCGCGCTCGAGAACGAATACACAGCAGCCTCGAGCCTTCTGGACGCGCTTGATGACCTGGCCGGCAGCGGCTGGCTAGCGAGGAACGGTGTGGATTGCGCCTTCCGCGCGCTTCGGATTCCTAAATACTTGGAACACGCCGTCAAGCAGCTCACAGGCTCCGAATACTGGAAGCCCAGAGTCGACTTGGTTCTGCTGGAACGCGCGATTTGCAACGAAAATCTTTCTCTGGGTGTGTACGGTCTTGACGCCGAAAATTTCAAGGATCTCAACTTGCTAGTTGCGGCTTCAAGAGCGGCAGCTCGAAGCGATTTCTGGTTTGCGCAACCGCTCGGAAAGGAAGGAGCCGCGTTCGAATGGATCTCGGCACTTGAACGAGGACTCAATGCGGAGGCGATCGTGTGTCCAACCGGCAACGCGCCAAGACCGTATGAGAATTTCCTGGCCCATTGGCAAGGCAGGGGAGAACGAAACGTGAAATCCCCCGAGATACTGGTTGCAAACCGTTGGTATGAAGAGGTCGAAGGCGTCGTTGCGCAGGTTTGTCGCGCTCTAAGCGACGACGCGAAAGATGTACTCGTGGTCGCTCCGGAAAACTCGGCGACGGGTCGAGCGCTGGTTCACCAGCTTGTTTCCCGCGGGATCGCTGTCGTTGACGAATTTCGAGAAATGACATTGCCGTCCTCGTTGATTCAGATCCAGATGGAGATCGCCAGGTATCTTGCCGAAGAAGCTGAGCCTGAGCTCTTCCTGCGCATTGTTCAACGGTTGTTGCGATCTCCGCAATGCTTCAAAGAATTTCGTGCGGCGGTATTCCGTGCATTTGAGGATCTGCAGACCCGGTCGGTAAACAGGCTGATCACGGAGCGGCTGCGCGAGCGGTTTGGGTGGTTGGCTGACCTGGAATCGGCTTTGGGGGTATGGCCCCAGGAGGACAATGGGAAGGCGCTCCAGCAGCGCTGGGAATTGTTGCTGGAGCGGCTGGCTAATACATGCGCGAGATTTCCGGGCGAGCTCATTCAACTGACGTGGTCAATGGTGGAGTTGGAACCGCTCTGGCATGAGGTGGGGGTTTTCCTGGACGGGCGCACTCTATCGGGACGCCTCTTTCTCAAATATTTATGCGAACTTCTTTCAGCCCAAGCACGTCGTCCGCATCCAGGTTCACATCATCGGTATGCGAAAGTTGTTGTCGCGCCTCCGTCAAAGGCTCACGCCACTTCATGGGACTACGTCATCCTGACAGATGCGATATCGGACGGGTGGACTCCGGCCCCCGCTGCGAATTCCGTTTTGACCGATGAAGAAAGGATGCGGCTCAGGAGGGATGGTTACTTTCTAGCTGTGGCTTCTGAGAAACGCCAGGTTTGCCAGGAGCGCATCCTGCAACTTGCCTACCACTCGCGAAAGCATCTTGTCCTTGCGCGCTACGAACGCGATGAAAAAGGAATCGAGATCGATGCGAACGATCTTGGAACGTTTGCAGAGGAGTTCCTGAAGGCCAAAGTGACTCGGATTCACGCCCTTCCGAAGACGGCTAACCGGATGCCATTCTTTGCGACGGTCTGGTCAAACCGCTTGAATCCCGAACTGCCGTTTGACGAATATTTTCTCAATTTTCGAGAAGCAGGTCTAGCGAGGGTGTCGTGGCATCCGTCGGCCTTGGAAACCGTTTTCAAAACTCCGGCGACATTTGCATTCAAAGCTATCTACGGCTGTGAGCGCGAGTTTGATCGGGCGTTTTTTCGGTCTGCACAAATGACCGTCGGACGCCTAGCTCATCGATGGCTCCAGAGCGCGTTTGGTAATAAGGCGGGGTTTGCTTCCTTCGGTCAATCATCCCTTCGGATTCCCGAACAAGCGAGCGCACTCTTTCGAGGCCAGCTGGAAATCGCTTACCTCAGAACGAGGTCTGAAAAGCCGAGGCCTGATCTTTGGTGGGAAACGATTCTGAATAAGGCGTTTTCGTTGGCGCTACGGATGCTCGAGCGCGCCGGCGGGTATTTCGATCCGCACGCCTATTATCAATCAGAAGGCGAACTGTCAGGGATCTGGCATTCAACTGAGGGTGATCTGGCGTTGGACGGAAGAACCGACTTGATTTTATCCGATCTGGCGCAGTTGGAGAATGCTTCGGTTCAAATCATTGATTTCAAGACCTCGAAACCTGTTCGCACTTTCGACCAGGAGAATGGCGACGGCCTCCAATTTCTTGGTTATCAGCTTTTGGCAAAGGTCAACGGTGCTCGGAAGGTTGAACTGATCATTGTTACGCCTGATCAGTCGAAAGAAATCGAGTTGCCATCGGACGCAGACCTTGCATCCCAGATTAATCTCCTGGCCCGTCTCCAGAGCTCGCAGTCGTTTGGCTGCCGGGCTGGTGTGAAATGGGATATTACCGAACGACTTCCGATCGCAACTCTTTCGATTGCTCCCGATGTCCTTGAGCGAAAGCTGGCTTTGACGTGGAAGTGATAAGAGAGAAGAGGGAAGACAGAAGACAGAAGACAGAAGTCAGAATTCTGAAACCCGGAACTCCAAACTCCAACCCCACCGCATGGCCATTGCTGGCCCATCTCCTGGAGGCAGTCCCTCCCAAAATGGGCGAACTGGCAACGGCGAGTACGAGGACGACGACGAGCACGAGTACGATGGTTGCCACTTGGCAGAACTCTGAACGGTGAACGGCGAACGGTGAACAGATGCAAAGGGGCAAGGCTTCGCTTAGTTTCGGCTCCAATGCAAAGGGCCGTTAGCAATCCAGATCAGGCCGCAATAGATCGCTTTTGCCGGGAGATTGACAAAAACTTCTCCCTGATCGCCGGGGCAGGTGCTGGAAAAACCCGCGCGATTGTCGAACGGATCGTAACAATCGCGCTAAAAGGCGGCGCTGATTTGTTGCCCCGTCTTGTGGTCGTGACTTACACGAACAACGCGGCACGCGAATTTAGACGCCGAGTCCGGTCAGCGCTCCTGGAACGAATGAGCCGTGAATCCGCACGCACTGTTCTCGAGAAACTTGAGCTGACGTTCTTCGGCACAATTCACAGTTTCTGCATGAAACTGATCCGGGAGCATCAGGCCGATCTGCGTTTGCCGGATCGTTTGACTCCTCCGGGAGCCTGCGCCCGAAACCAACTCTGGGAAGCATTTGTTTGCAAAGCCGCGTTCAATGTTAGATTCGCCGACGATCCACTTGTAAAAGAGCTCCTGCGGTTCTGTACCTGGCAAGATGTCCTCAATATCGCGCAAAGAATCATCGAACCGATTCTTTGCAAACCGGAATCTCCTACTCCTCCCGCCTTGGATTTGGAGCCGCTGCGCTGTTGTTCCGTGAAATCCCAAAGTGCTCTTGCGCGCGACGAACTTTTGAAGAATTTCGACCGGTTGATAGCGGATATCGCGGCGGGCAAAACATCGCTGCAGATTCCTGTCCCTGACAGCAAGGCCGAGGGGTTGATTAGGGCTTATCAAGCAGTTGCGGGACCTCTGATCAGCTGGCTTGAAGACGTTTCATTGTCCGTTGCAAGCGGGATTGCATTCGAGTTTCAAAGGCATTGTTGGCGTCTCGGCATCGTCACCTACGACGACCAAATTACACTTTGTAAATGCCTTCTAACAGATCAGCAGATTCTCGATCAGCTCCGAAGACGCGAATACATAGTAATTCTCGATGAGGCGCAGGACACAGCGTTGCCTATGTTCGAAATCTTGCTTGAACTTACGCGTCCGGCAGGCGCACCCGTCGGATCATGGCCGGATTCCGGGTCGGGTCCGCGCCAAGGCCGCTTTTGTATGGTTGGCGATCCGCGCCAGACAATTTATGAGCGCGCTGGGATCCAGTTTTATCAAAAACTGAATGAAGCGTTCCGCCGGAGGATTGGCGGTGAACTGGTTTTATTTCGAGTAACCAGGCGCTGCGCTGCGGCGGTGGTTGCTGCTGTTAATCGCGTTTTTCGAAACTCGACACTCACCGAGCAGGAAATGCGTTATGACGACCTTGTTGCCTGCGAAGCGACCGGTGAAGGCTATGTGGGTCGAATCCAGATTCCGGCGCTCGGCGCGACCCTGACACAGGTCGAGAAGATCTTTGAAGAAGAGTGTCGTGTTCTTGCCGGCTGGCTTGTCGAACAAAAAAAAGCGGGGCTTGGAATTCAATCCTGGAACCAGCTCGCGATACTGGCGCCGAGGCACGATTGGTTGATTGCCTGCGCCGTTCATCTCGAAAAGGCCGGCCTGCAATACCGGTATCGGAACCAGAAGATTCCTTGGAGCAATCAGCCCGCCTTTACCTGGCCGGTGGCGTTGCTTTACACCGTGGTTCATCCGTGGGACCGATTTGAACGCATCGGTGTCCTCAGGGAAATTTTTGCGATATCCGACGCCGATCTTGCGGAATGGGTTACGGATGCCGACAACGCAAGCCCAGCGTTGATAGAGGCGCAAAGAGTGTTAGCGAATATCGAGGACGAACTGGCCCGCGCGCCTCGTCCAACGCTCGGACGCATTGTCGACCGGCTTTTCGTTGAGTGCCAGTTGGCAGCCCGCTTTAGCATACTTGATGTTGATCCCGCCGAACTCGAAACGTTCCGCCTTCTGGCATTCGAAGCTGAAGGAAAACTGTTGCACGATTGGGTGGACGAATTGCTGGCTCTGCTGATTGAGAGTGCCGGCGAATCATTCGCATCGGCCGATGCGATCGAATTGATAACAACCTTTTCCGCCAAGGGGTTGGAATGGGACCTGGTAATTCCGCTCGGGTTTGGTCGCAGGATCTATCCGGGCCGAAATACCGGCTATCCGCTTTTTGTTACGAATGGCTCTGACCAGCGTATTATCTGGAATGCTGCGAGCCAGAGTGCCGCCAGAGATGAGCCCGACGGGCTCCATGCCGCCTGGCGCCGTTTGCTTTACGTTACGCTGACCCGGGCAAAACACTCGCTGCTTATTCCGGCGATGAACTACGTCGACCCGAAAGACTCGTTCGCAGCGGCCTCTGGCTTCAATCTGGCCGAAATTGCGGAATGCGTCGGCCCGCTCAGGTCAATCCCGAAAACGTCGCGCGACACTTGGACCCAGCTCGATTTTTCGATTGATGTCCTAGATTTCAAGCAGGCGGCCGCCCGATCCCTGACTGTGCCTGATTTGATTCGCCCTCACGCATTGGCGAAGGACGACGAGGTTGTGGAGAGTCAGTTCACGGAGGAGGCGGGGACCTACTCC
>Ga0182041_10001278_pt1 | contig 12536 bp, 10 predicted proteins | sample flu12Cox44000178_FD_125967 | JGI IMG/M metagenome (GOLD analysis project Ga0182041, IMG submission 125967) | Lab enrichment of tropical soil microbial communities from Luquillo Experimental Forest, Puerto Rico - flux8day.12C.oxic.44.000.178 | ecosystem: Environmental > Terrestrial > Soil >...
GGGCGGTCTGGGCGCCCGTCGTAAAGGCAGGCAGCAAGACCAAGGTGGTCTGGGCGATCGACATTGCCGGCTGGAAGCAGGCCTTGTTTCTCGGCCTCGGCTGAGCGCCTTCTCTGACGTCTGGAGCCAGGTGGGTCACGACGATGCGGTTGTCTTTCAGTAACCGACCTATTTTCAATAAGATGCGCAAAGGCGCAGGTGCGTTCCGGGTTCCCTGTCGAGCAGGCGCGGGCATGGCGGGTACCCTCTTCGCCGGCATATGCGTCTCACTGATTAGCCCAGGTCCGAAGTCGCGATCGCGCGCGGCAACTTCTTTTCCAGCCTGGGGTTTAAGCTAATGGAAGCCAAAAGTGTTAGGCTTCCATCGGAAGGACCGTTTCGAGCTGGCTCCCGTGCAAGTCGGATGTCCCTTCCGAGAACAGGGGATTCGTCATGAAGACGATCATATCGAGCAGCGGAAGCAAATTGGGGCTTCTGCTTTGTGTTGCCGCTCTTTGGCTTTTGGTCCCTCGACAGGCGCGCGCGGATGACGACAAGGACCCACCCAGTCGCGTCGGGCGCATCAGCATCGTAGAAGGATCGGTTTCGTTACAGCCCGGCGGGCAAGGCGATTGGGGAACCGCGGCCCGAAACCGCCCGGTGACCATCGGTGACAAGCTTTGGGTTGACAAAGACTCTCGCGCCGAATTACAAGCCGGCGAAGCGACTTTCCATCTTGGCAGCATGACGGCGTTATCGTTCCTGAACCTCGACGAAGCTATGACCCAGGTTCGCATTCCAGAGGGCGCCGTCAATTTCCGCGTTCGCGAATTGCGGCAGGGTGATGTCTACGAAGTCGATACTCCGAATGTGGTGTTCAACGTAAAGGAAGCCGGAGCTTTTCGCATCGATGTAAACGAAGCGGGCGACTCGTCTCGCATCACCGTGATTCGCGGCGCAGGAGAAATCAACAGCGATGGAACGACCTACGAGGTGCGTGCCGGCGAGCAGGCAGAATTTAACGGGGCAGAAAACCCCACTTACAGCATCGTCCACTGGCCCGGTCCTGATGGGCTCGACAAGTGGGCTGAGGAGCGCGACCTGAAAGAGGACCGCTCGGCTTCCGGACAGTATGTTTCCCGCGAAATGCCCGGCTACGACGATCTCGATGACAACGGCACTTGGCGGGACGAGCCGGAGTATGGGCACGTGTGGTTTCCCTCCGATATGCCGGCCTCCTGGGCGCCCTACAGCGACGGCTACTGGAACTGGGTTGCTCCTTGGGGTTGGACCTGGATCGACTACTCTCCTTGGGGTTTTGCTCCCTATCACTATGGACGTTGGGCGTTCATTGGCGGGGCCTGGGGCTGGTGCCCGGGTCCGTACTTCGGTGCCCCGGTCTATGGACCGGCGTTCGTCGGTTTCCTCGGTGGCGGCTGGGGTTTTGGATTCGGCTTTGGCGTGGGCTGGTTCCCGCTCGGCTGGGGAGAGCCATTCTACCCATGGTTCCACTGCAGCCATGGGTTCGTTAACGCCATCAACGTCCACAATACGTTCATTCGAAACGTCAATGTTCTGAACACGAATGTTCGTAACGTGAATTTCGTGAACGCGCACAACCTCCGCGCGGTCACCACCGCCTCGCGCAGCACATTCGTGAATGGAGGGCGCATCGATCGTGCCGGGCAGCGCCTCACGCAAGCTTCCTTGAACGGCACTCGCGCAACGAATTCCGTCGGCATCCATCCCACGCAGCACAGCACGCTCGGTGCGGCGAATTTCAATTCGCGTGTGGCGCGTCCTCCGGCTGGCGTCGAGAGACGTGCTGTGATGACTCGTACCACTCCATCCACGCGCGCGGCAAGTTCTCCCGCGCGCACGATGAATGGCAGCGAATTGAGCGCGGGACGATTTGGGAACCCGCATGCGAACAGCTCGGCCAGAGCAAATGCGAGCCTGGAGAGCAGAGCGTTAAATGCCCAGGCGAATGCCAGAACGACGGCGCGGCAGCGCGAGATGATGCAGAACCGGCCGCCTTCCGCGCGTCCGGGCAATACGCGTACCTGGGAAGCACAGGGCAATTCGACCGACCGCGGGCGGGCGCCGCAGGGCTCGGGTTCGAACCGGTCGAACGACACGAACTCGCCGCGCGGGTTCAACGATCGTCCGCAGCAGGGATCCGGCGCCACCCGCCCAAGCAGCGGGCCGGCGCGGAACTCGGCTCGCGTGTATGGCAATCGGCCGCCCTGGGCCGGCCACGGGGATCCGAGTGGCAACAACCCTGCGTCGGCGCCGAACCGCCAGAATTACTCTAGCGGCGGGCGATCCTACGGGCCGCCACAACGCAGTTACAGCAGGCCGTCGTACGACGGTAACCGCAGTTACGCCCAGCAGCCCTCTTATGCGCCGCGAACGTATTCTTCGCCGGGCCGCAGCTATCCGGCGCCGTCTCGTTCCTACTCTCCGCCTAGCCGCAGCTACAGCTCCGGCGGCGGAGGCAGCTACGGCGGATACCATGGCAGTTATGGTGGCGGGGGAGGCAGTTATGGTGGCGGGGGAGGCTACCATGGTAGTTCTGGCGGTGGGGGCGGTCATAGCTATGGCGGTGGTGGTGGGGGCGGTTCCCACGGTGGCGGAGGGGGTGGCAGCAGCTCACACGGTGGTGGTGGTGGCGGTGGCGGCAGGCCACATCGATAATTCTGGTTTCTGACCGAGCGAGCCCGTCCCGGAAGTTCGGGGCGGGTTTTTGCCTTTCGGAAGCCACTCCTTCCTCATTCTTTCCTCGCGCGCCAGGGCGGCACACTTGTGAGCGCTCGATGGCTGCTTTGTCTCACAACTCTTTTTCTCGCGGGGTGTTTAGCTAACCGGAGGAGGTCGCATTCGCTGTTTCCTGATTCGACAAAATGGGAGTGGCGAAACGAAAGCTTGAAAAACGAAGTGCTAGGCTCGAAGTAAACTCAGAAACAACTGGCCCAGCTGGAATGGATCGCGCTGTGATCGAAGCTAGGGAAGGACCCGGCCAAGCGAAGAGGCGCTGCGGATTTCAGGAGAGAAGGCCATGAGAAAACAGCTGCTGAAATGGATGAGTCTGATGAGCGTTGCGCTGGCGGTGCTGCTTTTTGCCGCCGAGCGCGCTGTCGCCGATAATGATGATGATCCACCCAGCCGGGTGGCGCGTCTTGCGTACACGGGCGGCAGTGTTTCTTTCAATCCGGCCGGCACGGACGATTGGGTTACGGCGGTCGTGAACCGCCCGATGACCACAGGAGATAAACTTTGGTCCGATGACCGGTCGCGCGCGGAGTTGCATCTGGACACGGCAGTCATCCGGCTGTCCGACCACACTGGTTTTTCGTTCTTGAACCTGACCGACGAGATCACCCAGCTTCGCTTGACCGAGGGCACGCTGTACATTCGCGTGCGCCGGCTCGGCGATGACGAAACCTTCGAGGTGGATACTCCCAATCTGGCGTTTTCCATTCTTCGCCCCGGGCGTTACCGCATCAACGTGAACGAAGCGGGCGACGCCACGATTGTGGCGGTCCGCGATGGCCAGGGAGAAGTGACTGGCGGCGGCTCCGCCTACGCCATCCACGCCCGTGAAGAAGGGGTCTTTAACGGCACCGATCAGCTGGACGCGTACGTCGAGCGAATTCGAGAAGATGAGGATGACTTCGATCAATGGTGCTACGAGCGCGATCGTCGCGACGATCACTCCGTTTCTTCGCGCTATGTTTCCGATGATGTCGTCGGCTACGAAGACCTGGATGAATACGGCGGCTGGCGCGCCGTTCCGGAGTACGGCAACGTGTGGTTTCCTCATACTGTCGTTGTCGGCTGGGCGCCCTATCGTTACGGCCATTGGGTCTGGATCGCACCTTGGGGCTGGACTTGGGTTGACGACGAACCGTGGGGCTTTGCTCCGTTCCACTATGGCCGTTGGGTGGCTGTAGGAGGTGTGTGGGGTTGGGTGCCGTGCCCGCCGCGACCGGCCGCGGTTACCGTAGCCTATGTGCGCCCAGTGTATGCGCCAGCTCTCGTGGCGTGGGTCGGCGGCGCACATTGGGGAGTCGGCGTGGCCGTTGGCAGTGCGCCCGCAGCCGGCGTGGCGTGGTTCCCCCTGGGACCGCGTGACGTCTATTGCCCGTCGTACCACGTCAGCCAGACGTACGTCACCAACGTCAACGTTTCGAACACTACCATCGTCAACAGGACGCAAATCACCAACGTCTACAACAACGTTTACGTGAACAAGACGGTGAACGTCACAAATGTGACGTATCAAAACCAGGCTGCGCCCAACGCGGTAACCGCTGTTTCGCACCAGGCCTTCGTCTCTGCTCAGCCCGTTCACAACAATCTGATGCGCGTGGGCCAGAGAGAATTCACTGCTGCGCCCGTCGCCCCGATCGCCCCGGCAGTTGCTCCCGAGCAGCGCAGCGTCCTGGGCGCCGGAGCGGCAGCCCGCGTACGGCCGCCAAGCCCGGTTCTGAGCCGTCCGGTGGTGGCCAAGGTGGCGCCTCCGCCTCCTCCTGTTGCTTTCGTCAAGCAGCAGGAGATCGTTCGCGAAAATGGCGGCAGGCCCCCGGCGATTGCGGAAATGAGGCGCGCGGAGCCTGAGAACGTTCAGGCGGCTCGTCCAATGCCCATGATCAAGATGGCGCCTCCGGTCCGGCAGGGTCCGGCACAGAACGCGCCGATGAACCGGGCGGATCTGCGGCAAGAAAACACGAATCGCCCGGGGCCGGCACAGAATGCACCAGTGGTCAGGCCGGACAATGCGAATCGGCCGGCGCCGCCGAACGTTACAAGCCAGCCGAACCAGAGCGCTCGCCCCGGGAATGGTGCCGAGAGCGCCGGCAATTCCAGCAGGTATAACGACCGTCCGCCCTCTTCGCGGCGCGGCAATTCCGGCGCGAACGACTACAGCCCGCAGCTCGAGCAGAAGCACCAGCAGGAACTTCAGGATCTGCAGAACAAGCAAGACCAGGAGCGCCAGAAGGTCGAACAGCAGCAAGTCCAGCAACGGCAGAAGCTCGACCAGGACAATACGCGGAGGCAACAGCAGCAGGCCGATCCAAGACAACAACAGCAAAGCGAACAGAGACAACAGCAAACCGTACAGAGACAACAGCAAACCGTACAGAGACAGCAGCAACTCGAGCAGAGGCAAAACCAGCAATTGCAACAACTCGAGCAAAAACACGATCAACAGCAGCAAAGGCTCGAACAGAAACAGCAGCAGGAACACCAGAAGCCTTCGAAGCAAGAGGCAAAACAGGACAAACCGTCAAAGTCAGATAAGCCACACCGGTGAGAAGAAGGCCGGTTTGCATTTCGGGCGGGCGTTCGTTAACCTCGGGCGCTCGCCCCTTTTTCTTTTTCTGAGCGCCGGATTTCCCTTTTGCTCAGGCCCTCCGTCTTTTGATTTTGCTGAAGCTTGATCAGGGTAGGAGCTGGTTTTCGCGTGAGAGGTTTGTGCTGCTCCCGCAAACGGACCTGTTGCTTCTTCGCGTGAAAGATCGCCGCAAATCGCGTAGCATTTTCAGCCGCACCATGAAGAAACCTTACCGACAAAGTGCAAAGCCGCGGGCTGCCCGGAGCCGTGCTCGCGGGCGCGCCGATCGGAAGCTGTGTCTGATTCGGATTCCCGGGCTTCCGGAGATTCGAAAGGGTGAGGACTTGGCCAAGAGCATTGTGGCTGCCGCGAGAAAAGCGGGATTGCGCTTCGAAGCAGGCGACGTTCTGGTCGTTGCGCAGAAAATTGTTTCCAAGGCAGAAGGTTTGGTGGTCTCGCTCGGAAAGGTGATACCGTCGGCGAAAGCGCAGGCACTCGCCGCGCAATTGAAAAAAGATCCGCGTGCCATTGAGCTTGTTTTGCGCGAGTCGCGACGCATTCTTCGCAGCGACCGCGTGCTGATTACCGAGACGCATCATGGGTTTGTTTGTGCGAATGCCGGTGTCGATCATTCGAACGTGCCCGGCGATGACCTGGTTACTTTGCTCCCGCGCGACCCCGATGGCTCGGCAGAAAAATTGGCGGCACGGTTGTGCAAAATAACAGGAAAGCGCATCGCCGTGATCATCACCGACACGTTTGGCCGGCCGTGGCGTCTGGGACTGACGAACGTGGCCATCGGTGCGTCCGGACTGCCGGTGCTTTTGGATTTGCGCGGCACCCGCGACCGGGACGGCAAGCCGCTCACCGCCACGGTTCTTGCCGTTGCTGATGAATTAGGAGCCGCTGCCGGTCTGCTGATGGGGAAAGCCGAAGGAACGCCCGCGGTGCTTATTCGCGGATATCGGTTTAAGCCTGCGTCCGAAAAGGCCGCCAGAATTGTCCGGCCCGCCTCGGAAGACCTTTTTCGCTAGGGGTTTGACCGGCGCGGGCATCGCACCTCCTGTGTTAAATTCATGCGAGCCCTTTCTGCGGCCGTTTCATGCCTCCCGTCGAAGGCCAAAAAATCGCGGGCCATCGAATTACGGCGCTTGGCGGAGGTGTCGGCGCCTCGCGACTGCTTCTGGGTCTTTACAAGGTTTTCGACCCCGCCGCGCTGACCATCATCGTCAACACCGGCGATGATATCGAACTCCACGGGCTGAGAATCTCTCCGGATCTTGACATCGTGACGTACACGCTCGCGGGAATCGTCGACCCAGCAAAAGGGTGGGGAATTCGCGGCGAAACATTCCATGCGTTGAAGCGGCTAGCGGGATACGGCCGCGCGAACTGGTTTAATCTGGGCGACCGCGACCTGGCGACGCATATTCATCGAACCGCGCTGCTCGCGGAAGGGAAGACGCTCGCCGATGCGGCGGAGTTAATTCGAAGGGCGCTCGGCGTAAAGGCGCGTATTCTTCCGATGTCGAATGACCCGGTGCCAACAATCATCGAATCGAACGAAGGCCCGCTGCATTTCCAGGAATATCTGGTAAAGCGGCGCAGCGAGCCCGTCGTGAAAGGCATTCGTTTCAAAGGAGTGGAGGCGGCGCACCCGGCCCCGGGGGTGCTCGAAGCCATCCGCGACGCCAGCCGTGTCCTTATCTGTCCGAGCAACCCTTTGATCAGCATCGGGCCGATCCTCGCCGTTCCGGGCGTCCGCGAGCAATTGCGGGTTCGCAAGACACACGTTTTTGCCGTATGTCCCATTGTTGGCGGCAAGTCGCTCAAAGGCCCATCCGACAAAATGCTCACTCAGTTGGGCCATGAAGCCACGGCCGTGGGTGTGGCCAAGCTTTACGCCGATTTCACCGGGACTTTTGTCATCGATCCGGCGGACCAGGCGCACTCCGCCGCCGTTTCCACGCTGGGGATGAAAGTCGCCGTTTTGCCTACGGTGATGAAGACTCGTGCGCAGAAAGACACATTGGCGCGCGCTCTTCTCAAGCTGTGAATTGTGGTATCTTCAAAAACTCCCAGGCACGATGGCCGCCGCACTCACCGCCCGCGAATTTCGCAACGCTCTCGGACAGTTCGCCACTGGTGTCACCGTGATCTCCGTGGAGCGCGAACCGGGGTCGGTTTTCGGGATGACCGCCAATGCCTTTACCTCCGTCTCCCTCAACCCCATGCTGATCCTGGTTTGCGTGGATGAGCGCGCAAAAATCCTTCCCCTGCTCCACAAGAAAAAAAGCTTCGGAATCAGCGTGTTAAAGCACGGCCAGCAAGCGGTCTCGGAGTATTTCGCGCAAGCCGAGCAGCACGCCGAAGCGGAGCACCGCCTGGGACTGCGTTATCGCTGGACGTCCGAGGGAGTTCCTGTTCTGGAAGATACCGTTGTGCAGTTGAGTTGCACGGTCGTTGCGACTCATGTGGCAGGTGATCACACGATCATCGTAGGAAGGGTGGAGGATGCGGAAATCCGGGGCGGGGAGCCGCTTCTTTTCTTTCGTGGTGAATACCGTCAGGTCGCCGGGGAGTAAGGAAGTCGTCAGTTGCAAGTCATGAGAGGATTGTGGCTTTTCTCAGTGATGACCGCCGAGGGATTCGCGCTTCACGCCGTACTCCGCGCCCCATTTGTCCGTCATGCGCGTGCGAATCTCCCACAGTTCCGGAAAAAACTTCTGCCGCATGCCTTCTTCCAGGATTTCCACCGGCCGGCCTTTGAGCGATTTTGCCGCAAAGCCGATGGTCCGGTGAATCAGCTGCATGTGTTCCTGCCGGAATTTTTGGAAAAGTTCGTCGAATTCGGCAAGCGCCTCGGCCACGACGTAAGCGTCGCCATGCGAATACTCGGTATCGTAGATTTTTTCGACCGTCAGCCCGTGCCCGTCTAGATAATGCGTCTGGAACGAATTCCAGATGGGTTGGTACATCTTCAGCAGCACGCGAAAACCCGGCGATTCCTGCCCGCTGCCGTTGCCGAGCCTCTTGCGAATTTCCTGATACTCCTTGGGCGACATCGTTTCGAGCAACTCGAGTTGCTCGCTCATCAGTTTTTGGGCGATGTGCACGCGGCGAAAAAGCGTTAAGACGCGGTTGGTGTTTTGCTGCTGCAAGTATTCGTCAATATCCAGGAGCGTGTAGGCAATCAGCTTCATCCACAACTCCTCGATCTGGTGCACGATCTGGAATTGCAGCTCATCCTTGTTGCAAAAGTCCGCAAACTTGCTCTGGCAGGAAAGCAGCGTCTTGGTGTTCAGGTACAACTCGTAATCCAGCGTGCCTTCGCCGCCCATCAAGGCGTAGAAATGTTCACGGTTCACGGTTCCTCCCCGCGATGCGGCGGGCTCGTGCGGATCACGGTTCGTCACGCCAACGCCGCTTCATTGTTGTGGATCGGCCGAAGCCGTCTGAACGGAGAACTCGTTATCGTTCGGAGCTGCCCGAAGCGCGTGAGGATTCCGCGGAATCGCCGGTTTCTTTGCGGTGGCTCTTTACTTCGCGCAGCGCGTAGATCGACTTGTTCTGAGATTCGTAATAGGTTCGCGAGGTGATTTCTCCTAGCAATCCGAGCGACAGGAGCTGGACGCCGCTCAGGAACAGCACGACGGCCAGCAGCATCAGCGGTCCGTGCTCCGCGATGGTGTCCGTGTGGTGCAGCAGTTTGTCGATTCCCAAATAGGCGGCGATCGCCATCCCCGCCGAGGCGCCGCATATTCCAAGCAACCCGAAGAATTGCAGCGGCCGCGTGGAATAGTCCAGCAAAAACTTCACGATCATCAAATCCAGAAACACGCGAATCGTGCGGCCGATTCCGTAATTGGATCTGCCGTTTTTGCGATGAAGATTCGCGATCGGCACTTCCGCAATTTTCGCCCCGCTCGACCCGGCCAGCGCTGGAATGAAGCGGTGCAGTTCGCCGTACAACTGAATCTCCTGGATAATCTCGCGTCGATAAGCCTTGAAAGTCGTTCCGAAATCGTGCAACTCGATGCCCGAGAGCTTCGCCATCATCCAGTTGGCCACGCGGCTCGGGAGCTGCCGCGTCAGCCAGGCGTCTTTGCGCTGGTGTCGCCAGCCGCTGACCAGGTCGTACCCCTCCTCGATTTTTTCCACGAAGCGGGGTATCTCGTCGGGATTGTGCTGCAGGTCGCCGTCCATCGAGATAATCACTTCGCCGCGCGCAAAATCGAACCCGGCCTTTAGCGCCGCCGTCTGGCCAAAATTCCGCCGCAGCCGCACGATGTTCACGCGGCGGTCGTGCTCGTAGATGTCGGAAAGCACCTTGAAGGTGTTGTCCTTGCTGCCATCATCCACAAACACCAGCTCATAGGGCTCGCCGATTCCGTCCATCACCTCGGTCAGCTTCATGTACAAAGGCGGGATGTTTTCCTGCTCGTTAAAGAAGGGAACAACAACCGAGAACTGGATGGGCGAATCGTTTCTCATTGGAGGCTTCGGCACTCCCCTTCACGCTTCCTGGGTGACGTAGCCATAGTCTATCAGGCGAATCCCCTGAGAAGCGACAAGATTTCGAATCCGGGCGTCGGTGAGTATCTCGAGCTCTTTTGGGCGGGAAGCCTGCAGCCGCGTCGCGGACTTTTGCAAAGCCTCATCCGCATAGCCCGGGTGGCACATCAGTTCGGTAGTCCCTTCCGGCAGACTCTTCAGAAAAAGTTCAACGCCCTCGCGCGTCAGTTCACCGGTCTGCGCGATGCCGCTGAAATAATCGGCGGTGGCAATCCCCGCGCGCCGAGCCTGCTCCCGCGCGTCGCGTGCCAGCAGTTTTAATCCGCGCGCCTGCACGCCTTGCTTTATCACCACGCCGGGATTGTGCTTTCCACGCGAAGAGAGCGCCGCGCGAAGGCTCGATTCCTCCAGCGAAACGCGGATCGCTTCGATGCCATGTCTCTTCGCCAGCCGCAGCGCGATGTCAAACAGTCCCGGCAGCATGTGCACGTGTTTATGGCCGTCCAGGTGCGTTGGCCGAATACCTGCTTCGCGCACCTTCCGAATCTGCGCATCCCATTCCCGTTCGACTTCAGCGAGAACCAGGCAGCGCCGCGCCCGTTTCAACAGCAAGCTTTCCGGCCCGCCCGAGAACTTGCCTTTGCCGTCAAGCAAGCTCGTCACGCTTCCCGGCTCCGCTACGGGCACCCCATCGCTCAAATTCAAGTGCACGCCCACGCCAAGCCCCGGCGCCGACTTGGCCGCGTTTACGCCGCCAACAAACGCCATCCCGTTTGCCAGCAGGGAAGTGCTGGTCACGATCCCGCCGCGAAAAGCGTCCAGGATGCCCCGGTTCACTCCGTCCGTCCAACCTAGGTCATCCGCATTGACAATCAGGTTTCTCACGACCTGTCCTGCTCCGGTGGTTTTGCCTGTTCATTCGGACAGCTATTCTTTTGGCGCGTTCATGCATTCTCGTACCATTGACCGCCTTGCGGCTCAACTCTAGCATGGCCCTTTAGAGGGAAGAATGCTCACAAAAGTACGTGAAACCATGAATGTCCCTGGGCAGTCCACCGAGCGGCGCCGCGGCCGGCGTATGAATTCCCGCGTTCCGGTGCGCCTGGAGTGGGACGAAGCCTCCGGAAAGCGTTCCAGCGCGGAAGTCCATACCCGGATCGTCAATCCCTACGGCTGCATGGTGGTTCTCCCGCACGCTCTGGCGCTCGAGCAGCGTGTAGCCCTGACCAACCTTTCGACCAAGTCCAGCAACGCTGCCATCATCGTCTGGAAAGGCCAAGCGCGGCCTGACGGTTGGGAGTACGGCGTGGAACTGCTGGCGCCGGAGATGGACTTCTGGGGATTGGAACTGTGAGGCCACCCCTGCCCGGTATGAGGCCGGGGGCCAAGCCTGGCCAATCGCAGGGTGTGCGCCCCGCTCTCGAGCGCCAGCCCACGGCGGAGGAGCGCCGGCGCTCGCAGCGCGTCCTTCTGCGCATTCCCGTCCTCGTTCACCTGAAAGGCCGAGACAAACCCATGGAAGGGACCACCCACATCGTCAGCGCCACCGGCGGCATGATCATTCTAAGCCAAGGCCTGGAAGCGGGAACAAAATTCATTCTGGAGAATCCGCGGACCCAGCAGAAAGTCGAGGTGAACGTCGTGCGGCCCGCGCAGCTGAATCCAGAAGGGTCGCTTGTTCCCGTGGAGTTCCTCGCTCCCGCCCCGCAGTTTTGGAACATCTACTTCCCGCCCGGCGTGAATTAAACCATGTGGTAGCTCTCGGACCCGGTGCCGGCAGCCCACGCTGCCCCACAAAAGAGAGCGGCCCTGAACGTCCGGGCCGCTCTCTTCCTACGGTTTGTGGTTACTATTGAACGGTGATGGAGATCGCGGGCGAAGTCGATCCGGCATAGGTGGTGTCCCCGCTGTACACGGCCGTGATGCTGTCGTAGTGCGGTCCGCCTCCACCGCCTCCGCCATAGCCGCCGCCACAACCGGCCGCGAGCCCAGCCACAAGCCCGGCCAGCAACAACAAGCCCGCGCAGGCATAAGCGCGGCGATATGGTCTCGGCACTCGCTTCAAGCCAAGCAGGAGCAGAACCAGTAGCACGAAACTTGCCGGCGGCAGCCAGGGTAAGACGCGAGGGGGCGGAATACGATTCGGTCCCGCTGGCGGCGTCAGCAAGGCCAATGTCGTCATCAGCGTAGCGGTGCACGTTGGCGACGTTGCGCCGGACACGGCCGAGCACATTTGCACGGTCCCAAGCGCGGTCGTTCCGTTCATGAACTGTACGGTTCCCGTCGGACTTGCGCCCGTGCCGGTGCCTACAACCGTCGCGGTCAGCGTCACGCTCCCGCCCGACGGAATGTTCATCGACGAGGACGTCACCGTTGTTGTGGTTGCTACGGTACCCCCTCCACTTGTCCCGCTGAAGCTGAAATTCAGGACACTCTTCCCGCCAAAGGCGAAGGGGTTGGGATCCGGTGGTCCAAAAGAACTCACCATGATGTAGTAGGTCGTTCCTGCGGTGACCGCGAGGTTCTGGATCTGAGACTGGAGAACGATCCCCGGGGTGATGTCGTCGTTGCAGGCTACCGCGCTGAAACTGCCGGCCGTGCCTGTCCAAATCGTTAGCACGCTGTCATAACTGCTCCCGATCGTGTCCACGTCGGTTATGGTTCCGTTGCTTGTTGGCGTGAACTTGTACCAGATGGTGTTGGA
>Ga0182041_10001284_pt1 | contig 12506 bp, 10 predicted proteins | sample flu12Cox44000178_FD_125967 | JGI IMG/M metagenome (GOLD analysis project Ga0182041, IMG submission 125967) | Lab enrichment of tropical soil microbial communities from Luquillo Experimental Forest, Puerto Rico - flux8day.12C.oxic.44.000.178 | ecosystem: Environmental > Terrestrial > Soil >...
ACGACCACGAAGGCAGGCGCGGTAAGCGGCCGATACTGCATGTCGATCTCCTCCTTGTCAGCCGCCGCCAGGGAGCGGTGGCCGGTAGTTGGCTGCCGAATTTCGCAACTGCTCGATCAGCGCGGGGCATAGTTCGTTGACCGCCTGACTGATCAGATACGAGGCCTGGAATTCGTCGGAGGTGTTGAAGTCGGCCTTCACGTCGCCCATCACCTGTGCATAGCCCCGACCGTGAGATACCTTGTCGCAGATGCCATGTCCGTAGCTCAAGGCGGCATCGGCGTTGGCGAAGTTATAGCCGGGACGCACCGTCACGTTGACCAGATAGGCCGTCGCATCGGCGCGTGCACATGGTGCGATGACGACAGGCGCGAGACCGAGTAGGCCCGCGCACGCGAAAACCACACCCGCAAGCGGCTTATCCAGCGTGCGATGGGATACGGATCGGTGTTGCACGGTCGTCGTCCCGATCAGACTGGATCGAATCCCGAGATCAGCCAGCGGCCGCCGATCTTGTCGAGGGTGACCCGAACGCTGGATGCGCTGTTGGTCGGCGCGTCCTGGCCCTTAATGACGCTCTGGTTCACGAACAGGAGGACGACGGCGTGGTTGTCGGTCGCCGACTTCGAGGCGGCGCCGGGGACTGTCGCCACCGCGGAGATCTGCTTTTGCTTGGCTCCCGGGATCACCACATCGTGGGTCAGCTTTGTATAGGCGTCCAGAAACGTACCGGTCAGTTTGCCCCGCGCGGCCTCAAGGTCCTTCTGCACGGTGTCGGGCCGGTACGAGAGCAGCGCGATGGTGCCGTCCGTGGCGGCCCGCACGGATTCCGCGCGGGCAGCCGCAGCGTCGCGGACCGAGGCGTCCTGCCACTTCAGAAAGCCCGCGGCTGATGCCACTAGCAAGGCCAGCCCGGGCAGCAGCGCGTAGGCGATCAACCGCGACCAGCCGATGCGACGCAGCCCTCTCGCCGGCGGCTCATCGTCGGAAGCGTCTGGTCCCGTGTCAATTTCGCTGACTTCGGTTGCGTCCTCAGCGGTCTCGTCCTCAGTGATCGCCGTTTTCACTGGCTCAGCAGGCCCCTGGTCGCCGGCGTGGCGTGACTTGAGTCGGATCATGGTACGAATCCCACGTTAGAGACCTTGACCTGATCGCCGACTCTTTGCATGTAGATGCGCATTCGCCAGGCCCGCGGCTCCTGGTCGGTTGCGCCGGCATTCGATGTCTGCACGGACACCGCCACCAGCGCCTGGGCGGTGTCGGCCGTCTCCGACTCCAGCCCAGCCTCGGTAATCGTGCCGACCGTCGTCGCCTTGGCTTGCTTAACCACCTCGATGAATGGCTTTGAGCGCTTGGCGAAGTCGTCGTAGAACTCCCCCGTCGCTCCGTCGAGAATCCGGCGCACATCGGAGTCGGCATGCTGCCAGTCGATCGTCGTCAAGTTCAGCGCGCCCTGCCTGGCGACCTGTAGTAATTGACTTCGCTGGGCCTGCGCTTGGTGCGACTGGTGGAGGCGAAATCCAAACCATCCGGCCACGGCTGCCAACGCAACGATGACCGTCAGACTGAACAGCGTCGCCCACCGCTGCGGCGACATCCGCTTTCTCGACCGGGCCTTCGGTTCGCAGTCTGCGTCATCCGCAGCGGGCTCGGAAGTAGCCTCCTCTTCGTCGATTTCATCGATTTCACCGACTTCTGAATCAGTCGCTATCGACATGCTGTCCTCCGTCATCGTGATTGGTACGCCTGTGCGTCGTTGCTATCAGCTGCCTGGGGGCACCAGCATCGATTGCCATGTCTTGTCGTTCGGCGCGGTTTGGGCCAGATCGGATTGGGTGTACTGACGCCCGTCCGGTCCGGTATAGGTGCCGGTGGCCGGGTCATACTGCGCGGCGGCCAGGGGTGGCGGCGCGGCAGCGGGCGGACCAGTTGCCGGCGGAGATCCGGGTCGCAGCTGGGGGATGCCCTGCCCGGACAAGGTTGCGTTGGGGTCGCCCTTCCAGTTGTTGCCGTCGTTGAGCGGCACGTACTGTTCGTTGCTTTCGCACATCTTCACCGTGGGTGCGCGCTTGCCGGGCACGGTTTCACATGGGTAGTTGCGGGCGCCTCGCACGTTGAGCCACGAATCCTGCGGCACCCTGCAGTACAGGTCGCCGGCCGGATGGTTCGGGTAGTCCTCGAACGTGGGGATCCGCTGCTGCTGAGCAGGCAGAAACCCGGTCAGGCACGGCGGCGGCAGGTTGAGGTTGAGGTTGAAGCTCAGGTACTGACCCCGGTATCCCTGCTTGGTGTTTGCGTTCGCGACGATGCCGGCCTGATCGGCGTTGATGGACATCGGGAACACCACCAGCAGCTGTTCGATGTCGTTTTGGTAGACGAGGGCGACCTTCGCGACGCTGACGAGATTGGCCAGCAGGATCGGCAGGGTGGGTTGCAGCCGCTCGAACAGTGCACGCGCCTCGTCGAACGCTGGGCCGCCCTTGTCGAGGACGCCGGCCACGGCCTCGTCGTGGGTCTGCAATTCAGTGGTCACGGTGGCCAGGTGTGATGCCCACGCCGCAATCGCATCGGACGAGTTGGTCTGCGAGTCGAGCACCGGCTTCGATTGATCGATCAGCGCGACCAGCGGGTCAAGATTCTTGCGCGCGTCGATCGCCAGGTTGGACGAACCCATGATCAGGCGAGAAAGTTCGGGGCCTAGCCCGCCCACCGCGGTGTACGACTCGTCGATGACGGTCTTCAGGTTGTCGTGCGGTATTGCCCCCAGAGCGGTGTTGGCGGCGGTAAGCAGGCTGTTGATGTCTGGCGGCACGGAGGTGTCGGCCAGCGGAATCACGTCGCCGTCCTTCAGCGGCGGCGAGGTCCCGTTGCGGGGCAACAGCTCGACGTACGATTCGCCGATCGCCGACTGGCTGTGCACCTCGGCTTTGAGATCCGACGGTATGCGGATGCCGGATTTCAGCGACAGCACAGCTTCGACCCCGGTGTCGGTCAGGCGCACGGATTCCACCCGGCCCACTTCGGTGCCGCGATAGGTGACGTTGCCGGTGCCATACAGCCCGCCGGCTTGGGGCAGCTCCATCTTCACGGTGTAGCGGCCGACGCCGAACAGCATGGCCGGCAGCTTCACGAAGTGCAGGGACATCACTGTCAGCGCGGCCAGCGCGATCACGCTCAAGACGGCCAGCTGGATCTTGACTCTTCGGTGTAGATGCATCTACGGCCCCTGGTCCCAGCGGTACGGAACGGTCAACGGATTGCCTCGGACGTACGGGGTGCCTGCGGTGCACGGGCTGGGGTATTGGCCGATTGTGCGGCCCCACTGCAGTTCCAACTGGGTCAGATGGCACTCGAACCGGGTGCCGGTGAATATTCCTTGGTCGATTCGGCTGAGCGTGAGGTCGATAATCGCCGTCAGGTTGGCGTAGTCGCCGCGTTGAAAGTTCTCGAAGGTTTCGTTCGGAAACGGGAAGGTGGCGATCAGGCTGAGCGATCGGGTCAGGCTGGGCCCGGCGTTGGCGAGCGACTCCAACACCGGTCCGACTTGCTGTAATTCCTTGACCAGATTCTCTTTGGTCTTATTGACCGAGTCGACGGTCAGTGCGCTGAATTTGCCCAGCTGGTCGGCCGCCTCAACGAGCTTGTCCCGGTCCTTGTTGAGCACCGAGAGCGCATCGGGGATGGTCGCCAGGGCCCGATCTAGCACAGGTTGCTGCGCGGCCAACTTTCCCACCAGGTGGTTCAGGCTGTCGGTGGCCGCGATGATGTCACCGGACTGGTCGTTGAGGTATGCGGTGAATTTGTCCAGCTGCCCGATCAGGCTTCGCAGATCCTGCTCGCGGCCCCGAAACGCGGTGCTGAATGCCTCGGTGATGTCCTGTACTTGGCCGAGTCCGCCGCCGTTGAGCACCAACGACAGCGCCGCCAGCGTCTGCTCGGTGGTCGGGTAGGCACCGCCATGAGACAGCGGAATGAGTGAACCGTCGCGCAGCTTGCCTTGCGGCGGTTGGTCTTTCGGCGGCGCCAGCTCGATGTGGTACGAACCCAGCAGGCTGGTCGTGCCGATCTTGGCGGTTGCGTTGGCGGGCAGGTTGACGTCGCCGTTGAGCTGCATCGTGAGCAACGCGTGCCAGCCCTGACGCTCGATCTTCGTGACATGGCCGACCGTCACGTCTGCGACCCGCACCCGCGAGTTCGGTTGGATGTTGTTGACATCGGGCATCTGCGCCTGGATCACGAAGGAGCCCGGGCCGTTGCCCTCCGTGCCGGGCAGCGGCAGCGAATTCAGCCCACGCCAGCCGCAGCCGGATGTCCAGGCCGTCACCAGGATCATCATCAGACTCGCCGCCGCGCGGCGCCAGCGGCCGGTTCTCATGAGCCACCTCCCGGCGGCACCATCATGCCGGTCAGGCCGGCCGCGGGGTTGGTGGCCACCGTCCCACTGGCTGTCTCGGTAGCCGGCGCCCCCGGGGGAGCCGATGGTGGCGGACCGGGTGCCGGCGGTTGGGCCGGCGGCGGCGGATTCACGGCCGGCGGCACAAAGTCGGGCCGCATCTGATCCTCGCTGTAGGTGACCTCGTTCGGCCTGGCCTGCGCCCCGACGAAGGGGTTGATCCCTAACGGAGGGAAGTTGTACTGGCGGTTCTTGACGATCGGCGCCATGTACTGCACGCAGAGTTTCGCCGCCTGCTCGCCCCCTAACCGGGAGGCGGCCTGAATCGCCCCGCAGAGGAAGGCGATCGGGTTGGACATGTTGCTGCCCGCCAGCGCGCCGGTCAGCGCACCGTTGGACGGCTCGTAGATGTTGTTGAAGTTCTGCAATACCGTCGGGCCGATGTGCAGCGTCTGCTTGATGTCGTCGAGGCTCTCGACCACCGTTTTGCTGATCGACGCGAGTTGATCCGACGCGGTGCCCAGCGCCTCACGGTTGTCCGCGACAAAGCTCTGCACGTCGGCCACGACCACGTTGAGGTCCTCGGCCGCCTGACCAACCTTGTTCGGATCGTCGGCCAACACCGACGACACCGTGGCCAGGTTGCGGTTGAGCTGCTCGAGCAGATCTGCGCTGTCGTGCAGCGCCGTCACCAGCGTCGACAGATTTTTGAAAGTGGAGAAGATGTCCTTGCTGTGGTCGCCCAGCGCGGACACCGTCTGCGACAGTTTGATGATGGTGTCGCGGATGTTGGCGCCCTGCCCGCGCAGGTTGTCGGCGGCGGTGTTGATGAGTGAACCCAGCGTGCTGACGCCGCCCGGCTTTGTGGGCTTCAGCAAGTCGGTCAGCTTCTCGAGTTGCGCGCGCAGGTCGTCCCACTCGATCGGCACCGCGGTGCGGTCCTGCGGAATGACCGCGCCGTCCTGCATGGTGGGCCCGCCACTGTAGGGCGGCGTCAGCTGGATGGCCCGACCCGTCACCAGTGCCGGCGACAAGACCGCGGCCTTGGCATTGGCGGGGACCTTGTACTTGCGATCGAACCAGAACGAAATCTTGGACCGCAGCGGCTGCGGTTCAATCTTGAGGACCTTGCCCACCGCTACGCCGCGGATGCGCACGTCGTCACCGACAAATACGCCGTTGCTGTTTTCGAAGTAGCCGACCACCACCGTTCGGGCGGCCTCGTCGACGGCTCGCATCGCGGCGAACAACCCGGCGACCAGCACCAGGGCCAGGGTGGTCGCCAAGACCACGCGGAACTGTCGCAGCTTCGTCATCATGGTTGACCTCCCGGCCGCGACGGCCCCGGCCCCACTTCGATCGGCGTGGGTGGCGGCGTAGGCACTGATTCCAGCCCGGGCGGCGCCGGCGCGGGCGGCCCAGGCGGTGGACCGCCCGGCGGCGGGGCCGGCGGCGGCTCGCGATACGGGTAGCAGCCCGGACCGGGCAACTGCAAGCCGGGCAATCCGCACGGATGGTCGCCCGGGTTGCCGGTGATCGCGTCTGGCAGATTCAACCGTGGCTCGCCGCCCTGGCCCGTCCGCGGGTACGGCATCGGCAACGCCGGGGTACCGGGCTGGCCGGTCGGCGGGTTCGTCAACTGCGACGGCAGCAACGTGGCCGGGTCCAGTCCCAGGTCGGAGAATGCGGCATTGATAAATGGCTGAATGAACTGGCCCGGCAGCAGATTCACCACATATGCCTTGAAGAACGGGCCGGACGAAACCGACTCACCAAGCGACATGACGTAGTTGTTGATCAGTGGGATGGCCTGCTGCACACGCTCCTTGCGTTTTTCCACGATCGCCAGCGCCCCGTTGAGCTTGTCCAGCGCCGGTCGTAGCTCCTGCCGGTTCTCGGCGATGAATCCCTTCAGTTGCTGCGACACCGCGGAGATATTGGTCCAAATATGGTCCAAAGCGGCGCTTTGCGTCCGCAGCTGCGCCAGCAGTGCGTTGGTGTCCCGCACCAGGCTGACGATCTGGTCGGTGCGCTTGGCCAGCACACCCGTCGATTTGGCGGCGTTGTCGAGCAGCCGGCGGAGTTGGGTGTCGCGCTCGTCCAGCGTTTGCGCAAGCCGCGCCACCCCCTGTACCGCGTCCTTCAGATCTGGCGGGGTATTGGCGAAGGTTTGGGCCAGGGTGGCCAGCGATCCCGATAGCTGGTTGGTGTCCAACCCGCTGATCGTGGTCGCCAAGTCGCCAAGCGCGTCGGGCAGCTGGTAAGGCGACATCGTCCGCTCGATCGGGATGGGACCCTTGAGCTGGCCGTCGCCGCGGGGTATGACGTCGAGGATCTTGCTGCCCAAAAGGCCTTTGGTTTTGATCCCCACCTCGGTGCGGTCCCCGAGACGAATGTTCTTGCCGACGTTGAACTTGATCAGCACACCAGGTCCGTCGAGTTCAATGCTGGACACCTTTCCCACCGGAAAACCGGAGACCTCGACGGCGTTGCCGGTCCTCAGCCCGCCCGCGTCGGCGAAATAGGCGGAGACGCTTTTGCCCTGGTTGACGAAGGGCAGGTCCTGGAAATTCAGCGCTGCCAGTACCAGGCCGCCGATCCCCACGAGGCCAACGGTGCCGATGATCAGCGGGTTGCGTTCAGAGAAGGATTTCATTTCGGCGCACACCGTCCCGTGGCCTGACCGGCCACCTTGACGTACACCGGCTGGCCCCCTTTTCCGTTGACCTTCAGCACGACATCGCAGAAATAGAAGGCGAAGTAGTCGCCGTACATACCCTGACGCTCCAGCGCTTTGTACTTGTCCGGCAGCGTGTTGAGCAGCGTGTCAAGGTAGTCGTGGTCGGCCACGGCAATGGTCGCGGCCCGGTCGGTTTCGTGAACCACCTTCGAAAAGGGTGCCCGGGCCTGCGAGAGCAAGTCGGCGACCGAGCCGGCAGCCGCGTTGGTGTAGGCCACCGCGTTGGAAATGTCGGTCTTGCGTTCCGACAGCCCGTGAATCAACTGCGACACCGACACCACCGCTTTGTCCAACCGGTCGCTCTGCCCGCCCAGCGAACCCAGCACCACGTTCAGGTTGTTGACGACCTGCCCGATCAGCTGATCGCGGTCGGCCAACGTATTGCTCACGGCCGCCGCTTGGTCCAGAAATGACCCGATGGTGGGGCCCTGTCCCTGAAACGCCTGCAGCAGCTCTTCGCTCAGCGAGTTGACCTGGTCCGGATTCAGCGCGCGAAACAGCGGCTTAAAGCCGCCGATCAGCGCATCAAGGTCCAGCGCCGGTTTGGTACGGTCCAGCGGAATCGTCTGACCGGGACTGAGTACCTTAAGACCCCCGGCTCCCTCCTCGAGCGCCAGGTAGCGGTCGCCGAACAGGTTGTCGTACCGGATCACCGCCTGGGTTCCCTCGGTGAGGGTTACCGAATTATCGGCGGTGAATTTGACCGTCACCGTCGCGTCAGGGTTGATGGAGATGTCCTGGACCTTGCCGACCTCAACCCCGGCGATGCGGACCAGCTTTCCCTTCCTCAGATTGGACACGTTGCTGAACTGGGCGTAGTACGTCTTGCCTTCGCCGAACCGAAGCTGCGCAAAGATCGAGACCAGCAGGAACGCGGCCAGCAGGCAGACACCCAGGAAGAGACTGAGGCCCACTACGGTGCCCCTCAGGTTTTCCTTCATAGGTTCTCCTGCTCGTGTGGATCGTCGGCGGTCACGGTGGCGGTGGCGGGCCGGGCGCGGCCGGCGGTGGGCCGGGTGCGGCCGCCGCCGGCGCTGCCGGCGGCACCCCGGGGAACAACGGCACCCCGCCCGGTCCGTACAGCGTCGCGTTGAACGGCGGCGCCCCATTGCCGTATGGCTCCGGCCCGACCGCCGGCCCGGGGATGCACTGGCGAATGCTGGGCGGCTGCGGCACGGCGCGGGTCACTTGGAACCACTGCGCGTAGCAGGGATGACCGATGCCCCAGTTGGGCCGGATATCCAGCCCGGTTCCCCAACCGGTGTTTGTGACGAGCTCGCGCACCGGGAAGTCCTTCGTGGCATCCGGCAGTGACCCGCACCCCGGCTTTCCGCCGGGTCCTCCCTTGGCCGCGACAATCGGCAGGTTGTCGGGAAAGACGTAGGGGTCGTTGCCCAGCAACAGCGCGACATCGAGTTGGAGCGTGCGCCCGTCGGCGCCGCCCCAAGCCGAATAGCCCCCGTGGTCGAGGTACCACTTGGTGCCCTGCAGGAAGCAGGTGTACTCGGGGCTGTATTTGAAAAGCAGGTTCGTCGTTGGCTCGAGCGTGTTGACCGATGCGACGAGATTGTCCCTGCTCGTGCCGAGCAGATTGGTCCCGGCTATGGAGAAGCCAATGGTGCTGAGCAGCAAGTCGTCCAGCGCCTTCTGATGATTCACCACGGTGGTGCTGGTGGTGCTCGCGGCGTTCAGGATGGTCAAGATGTCCTGGGCGGCGGCGTCGTAGGTGTCGTTGAACTTCTTAAAGGAGCGCCAGTCCTGGCGGATGGTGTCGCTGCGCGCGTTGAGTGCCACCAAGACCTGGTTGAGGTCGGTCGTGGCTTCACCGATTCGTTCGCCTTGTCCGCGCACCCCCTCGGCCACTGCGGTCAGCACCGCGTTCAGCTTGAGCGGATCGATCATCTTGAGTAGGTCGACGACGTTTTCGAAGACCGTGTTGATCTCGGTGCTGACATTCTTCGAATGCAGCACCGCGCCGGCGGCCAGCCGCTTGGGGCTCGGGTCCTGCGGATACACCAGCTCGACGAACTTTGCGCCGAACGTGGTGGTGGCACTGATCTCTGCCTGCACGTTGGCCGGGATATACCGGATCTGATCGGGGTCGATCTCCAGCCTCAAGCTGGCCTTGTCGCTACTTTGGCCGATCTGGCTGACCCGGCCGACCTGGACACCCCGCAGCATGACCTTGGCGTTGGTCTCCAACACCAGCCCCGCTCGATCCGACGCCAGGGTCACCGGCACATACGATCTGAAGGTGCCGGCGAAGGCCGTCGAGGTAACGAACAGGAACGCCGCGACCGACACCAACAGGAACACCGTCCACCACGCGGTGGGGATGCGGTGTTCTGCGGAGCTGCGCTTTTTCATGCCACTAGCCCGCCAGATGGAAGTTGCCGGACTGGCCATAGACGGCGAGCGTGATCATCACGATCTCCACCGCCGCGACCACCATCGAGGTCCGCACGGCCCGGCCCACGGCCTCGCCGACCCCGGCAGGCCCGCCGCTCGCCGTGTACCCGTAGTAGGTGTGCACCAGCATGACGACGACCGTGATCGCCACCACCTGGAGGAATGACCAGATGAGGTCGCGGGGACTGAGAAACGTGTTGAAGTAATGGTCGTAGACGCCGGAACCCTGGCCGTAGATGGCGGTGGTGCCGGCCCGGGAGGCCAGGAAGGCCATCATGATGGCCACGCAGTACAGCGGGATCACCACCACGATGCCGGCGACGACCCGGGTGGACGCCAGGTAGCTGACGCTGCGAATACCGATGACCTCGAGCGCATCGATCTCCTCGTTGATTCGCATCGCACCCATCTGAGCGGTGGCGCCGGCACCGATGGTCGCCGACAACGCGACGGAGGCGGTACCGGGCACGATGAGCCGGACATTGAAGTACGACGACGCGAACCCGGTGAGGGCTTCGATACCGACGGACGCCAACTGGTTGTAGCCCTGCACTGCCACCAAGGCGCCGGTGGTCATCGTCAGGAAGCCGACGATAACGACGGTGCCGCCGATCATGGCGAGAGCTGCGACACCCAGCCCCATTTGCGCGATCAGCCGCAGCATCTCGGTTCGGTAATTGATGACAGCATCGGGAATCGAACCAAGCGTCGTGGAGTAGAACCGCATCTGCGATCCGACCCGATTCCACTCGTGCGCAACACTTTCGAACGCGCGCCCTAGCCGCGGGTGTAACGCGCTCGCAACGGAATGCGTCATCGGTTCACCTCACGAAACCGTGAATTGGATGCCGACGGCGGTCACGACGACGTTGATCGCGAACAACACCATGAAGGTGAACACGACGGTCTCGTTGACCGCGTTGCCGACACCGGCCGGACCACCGCCGACCGAGATGCCCTTGTAGCAGGCGATCAACCCTGCCGCCATTCCGAATAGCGTCGCCTTGACCAGCGAGACGATGACATCGGCAAGACCGGTGAGCGTGGTCAGCCCCGTGACGAACGCACCCGCCGAGACGTGCTGGATGTACACCGTGAAAAAGAACGCGCCGACGAGACCCACCACAGTCACAGCCGATTCCAGCGCCAACGCGATCGTGGTGGCCGCCAGCACGCGCGGGACCACCAGCCTCTGGATGGGATTTATGCCGAGTACCCGCATCGCGTCGAGTTCCTCCCGAATCGTCCGTGCACCCAGATCGGCGCACATGGCGGTGGAGCCCGCGCCGGCGACCACCAGCACCGTGACGATGGGGGCAATCTGGTTCACGGTGCCGATCGCGGCGCCGGTTCCGGAGAAATCCCCGGCACCGATCTCGGTCAGGAGAATGTTGAAGATGAACGTCAGGATCACCGAGTACGGGAGCGTCATCATCAGCGCCGGCAGCATTGATACCCGCGCCACGAACCAGCTCTGGAGAAGGTATTCACGCCAGGCGAGCGGCGGCTTGAAGATCAACACGAAAGTGTCCAGTGACATCGCGAAGAAGCCGCCGACCGCGCGGACGGGCTTGGTAACCGCCAACGTCATTGCCACGGCGGCTCCCACGAGGTGGACGTGACGCCGGGCTCAGGGCGCGGCGCATCACACGGGGGGACCTGATTGCACCCCGGTGTGCCTAGGCATACCCGCACGACCAAGGCGCCCCCAGTCACCCGCAACTGCAAGTAGTCGCGACCGGCCGACGGCATGATGGAACGCTAGCGAGGCGCGGAGTCCGGCGACTGCTCCACCAAGAGGGATTATGCGTACCCCATCAGGGTCACTTCGCAGGTCATCCGGCTGTCCGGATGTTGGTTCGATCGAGCGCGATCGAGGTGATCAGCCAATTGACGCTTTGTCAATAGGATCCCACGGGTTCCTCGTGGCGAAGCGGCCAGCTCACCTGTCGCGATATTCATTCGTCAAATCATCTGTCTTGCAAGCATTTTCGCGCGATCGCAATTCGACACGTCGGATCTTGCCGGAGATGGTCTTCGGTAGCTCCATGAATTCGATGCGCCGGATGCGTTGATAGGGCGCAAGGTTTCGGCGGGCGTGCGCGAAAATCGCGTCGGCCGTGGCCCGATCCGGAGCCCACCCCGCCGCCAGGCTGATATAGGCCTTGGGCACAGCCAACCGGGTCGGGTCGGGGGCCGGTACCACGGCCGCCTCGACCACCGCCGGATGCTCGATGAGCACGCTTTCCAATTCGAACGGGGAAATCTTGTAATCGGACGCCTTGAACACGTCGTCGGTGCGGCCGATGTAGGTGATGTAGCCGTCGGCGTCGAGGCTGGCCGTGTCCCCGGTGTGGTAGTAGCCGCCGACGGAAACTAGGTCGTTGCGGTCGTCGTCGCCGAGATAGCCGGCCATCAGATTCACCGGCCGCGGGTCGAGCCGCAGACAGATCTCACCCTCGCTGGCGGGCCGCCCGCTCACCGGGTCGACGATCTCCACCGCAACACCGGGCAATGGCCGGCCCATCGAACCGGGCTTTACCGGTGAGCCCGGAGTATTGCCGATCAACGCGCTGGTCTCGGTCTGCCCGAATCCGTCGCGGATGGTCACCCCCCAATGTCTTTGGACATGCTCGATGACTTCTGGGTTCAGCGGCTCGCCCGCGCCGACCGCCTCGCGCAGCGAGGACGGCTTGGTACCCAGATCGGCCTGAATGAGCATGCGCCACACCGTCGGCGGCGCGCACATGGAGGTGACGTCGGCCTGTCGCAGCATCGTCAGGAAGCGGGATGCGTCGAAACGCGTGTAGTTGTAGACCAAGATCGTCGACTCGGCGATCCAGGGCGCGAAGAACGAACTCCACGCGTGCTTGGCCCAGCCCGGCGAGCTGATGTTGAGGTGGACATCACCGGGACGCAGCCCAAGGAAGTACATCGTCGACAAATGCCCCACAGGGTAGGACG
>Ga0182041_10001288_pt1 | contig 12485 bp, 13 predicted proteins | sample flu12Cox44000178_FD_125967 | JGI IMG/M metagenome (GOLD analysis project Ga0182041, IMG submission 125967) | Lab enrichment of tropical soil microbial communities from Luquillo Experimental Forest, Puerto Rico - flux8day.12C.oxic.44.000.178 | ecosystem: Environmental > Terrestrial > Soil >...
AGCGCCCAGAGCGACAGGTCCCAGGCGGTCACACTCTTCCTGGATGTGCGGTCCGCCCTTGCGGCGGATGGCGCCGGCGACGCCCGCACCCAACATCAGGTCAGTGTTGGCCGCATTTACGATGGCATCCGCCGCCATATCGGTGATGTCATCCTTCAAGAAGGAGATCTTGGGTTGCATCGCGCCTCACGCTACTACAATGATGCCCTTTTGATTTTCTTTCTCAGTTGTCGCCTGGCCTGGTCCAGGTCGAATTCAGCCAGACCTCTTGGAGCGCCCGCCGTACAAACACGCGGACCATGTGGCGGCGATACTCCATGGTCGAGGCGGAGGTGCGCAACGGCTTGCCGGTTCGGGTGGCGTCAGCGGCGACCTCTTCGACCAGCGCCTGGTCGTATCGCTTTCCGGCCAGCGCCTTGGCACCCTTCACCAACTTCGGTGCCGGATTGACGGCCGTGAGGGCCACTCGAGCTTGAACGCAAGTTCCGTCCCGGTTCCTTTGCATGGCGACGGCTACTCCGGCCAGTGGATAGTCGATGGAGTGCCGGATGCGGAGTTTCCTGTAGGCGCCACTCCAGCCGGCGCTCGCTGCCGGAACATGGACGCTGGTAACAATCTCATCGTGTGTTTTGTTGATGTGGACGAGGCCGTCGTTCGCATAGAAATCGGCGAGAGCGACTTCACGCCATCCTCTTGGGCTCGCGAGACGCACGCTGGCGCCGAGAACGAGCAGGGCGGGGGCCACGTCGCCGGAGAAAGCTGCCCAGCACTTATCGCTCGCGGGGGCAACGTGGCAAATGGTGCCTTCATTCTTGATGCAACCGCCCAGCGATTGGCGCCAGAACGCAGACTGGTTATAGTAGAGGCAGCGCGTGTCAAGGCACAGGTTCCCGCCCACTGTCCCCATATTGCGCAGCAGGGGGCTGGCGACGTTTCTGGCAGCGGCATGCAAAACAGGGAAATGCCGAGCGATCACCGGCGAATCGGTGAGGGCTGAGATGGTGGTCACAGCGCCCACTGTGAGCCCTCGTTCGGGATCAAAGCGGATAAAGCGCAGGTCGCGTAGTCCTTTGAGGTCGAGTAGAATCTTGGGTGCAAAAAGTCCCTGGTTCATACTAGGGATCAAGTCCGTGCCTCCGGCTACCGGTTTAACGTCAAGGCCGAAGCGCCCCAGGGTTGCTACTGCTGCGTCAAGGTTCCACGGCCGCAAAACTTCAAAGGGAGGTAAGCTCACACGATCTCCTCTTTTCCTCCAACGCCTTCAGGACCTTCTCCGGCGTAACGGGCAGCGTATCGATCCACACGCCAACCGCGTCGTATATGGCGTGAGTTACCGCAGGGATAGTTGCGGCGAGGGAACCCTCGCCCGCTTCCTTGGCGCCGAACGGTCCTTCCGGGTCGTTCGACTCCACGAGGATGGTTTCAATCGGCGGTGACTCCAAGGTGGAGGGGCTGCGATACTCGAGCAGCCCCGGATTCATTAGCCGGCCGTTTTGCCAGATCATCTCTTCCTGCACTGCCTGCCCCAGGCCCATCCAGACTGAGCCTTGGACCTGTCCCTCCACCGCAAGCGGATTCAGCGCCTTCCCGCAATCGTGTGCGGCGATGATGCGGTCTACGCTCACCTGGCCGCTCTCGCTGTCAACCGTGACTTCGGCAACCTGGGCGCTGTAACTGTAAGCAGGTGACGGGCCGACGCCGGCGCCCTTGAATTTGCCTCCCTGCGAGTCGGGCGGAGTTGTGTAAGTCCCGGCAGCCTGAAGCGTGCCGTCTCGCCCCACGGCGAGTCGCACCGCATCTTGAAAACTCAGCGCCAAGCGGCAATCTGCGCGGTAATAAACGCCTCCCTTCTCCAACGCCAGGTTGTCGGGGCTACAAGCAAGTTTCTCGGCGGCGGCAGCAAGAATCCGTCTCTTTCCTTCGCGTGCGGCGGCCAACGCGGCGTTGCCGGCCATAAAGGTGACGCGGCTCGAGTAGCTTCCAAGATCAACCGGAGTTCGCCCCGTGTCGGCGGCGATGATTTTGACCTGTTCCATGGCGAGACCCAGTTCTGCGGCTACGATTTGCACCTGCATGGTGTCTGAACCCTGACCAATTTCCGCCGCCCCGCTGAAGATGGTCACGGCGCCGTCGCTGTCAATGGTTAGGTTCACGGTGGTATGCGGCATCATCGAGCGGATGATGGGATTCGCAGCGCCACTCACATAGTGGCTGCCGGCGATGCCGATACCTTTGCCGTAAGGGAGTCTCCCGTACTTGTGCTTCCAGCCGGATCGATCGCAGACCCGCTCAATGCACTCCGGGTAGCCATAGCTCAGCACGCGCAGATCATTCACAGTCCGGCAAGGCGGCTTCAGGAAGTTACGGCGGCGGATTTCAACCGGGTCAATGCCCAACACAGCGGCGATTCTGTTGAGTTGCTGCTCGAAGGCAAAGCGTGTGTTCACTGTACCGTGACCGCGCATGGCACCACAGGCCGGCTTGTTGGTCAGGACGCGGTAGCCGTCGAACTTGACGTTGGGGATATCGTACATGGCGTTGAGCAGTTGCCCGGAATAAAGGATGGTGACCACACCGTACCCGCAGTAGGCGCCGCCATCCTGGATGACGCGCACCTCCACCGCCGTCAGTTCGCCTTGGCGAGTGACTCCCGTCTTTAGTTCGACGATTTGCCTCGGTCGGCCACGGTGGGCGTAAAAGACCTCTTCGCGGGTGTAAGTGACTTTCACGGGCCCTCCCGCCTTGCGTGCGAGCACCGCCGCCGCCAGTTCCAGCGGTATCACTTCACTCTTGCCCCCGAACCCGCCGCCGATAAGAGGCTTGATGACACGCACGTTTTCTTCCGCCATCTGCAAAGTGGAGGAGAGCGTCTTCATCAGGTAATAAGGGACCTGGGTGGACGACCACACCGTCAGCTTGCCGTCCGGATCGAACTTGGCCAGCGTCGAGTGCGGTTCGAGCGCGGCATGGGTGACTTCGGCGCAGTCAAAGCGGTCCTCGCGGATGTAGTCCGCCGCCTCGAATCCTTCCTCAACGTTGCCGAAATGATGGTGGTACTCGCGCTCGATGTTATGCGGTCGCCCCTCATGGATGAGATAGTCTTCGGCTCGCATTGACTGCTCGGGATCGAAGTGTGCGGGCAGGGTCTCGTAGTCCACCCGGATCAGCCGCAGGGCCTCTTCGGCGATCGCTTCACTCGTGGCTGCCACTCCGGCCACGTTGTCTCCGATGTAGCGCACCTTGTCAACGGCGAAGATGGTTTCATCATGACCGACAGGCAGAATACCGTACTTGACTGGCGTCTCGCGCCCGGTGACCACGGCTTTGACCCCGGTTAGCGCTTCAGCGGCCGATGTGTCAATCGAGCGTATGCGCGCATGGGCATGCGGGCTGTGCAGGATCTTGCCCACCAGCATACCTGGGAGTGTCAAGTCATCGGCATACTTGCCGGCGCCAGTGACTTTGTCCACGCTGTCCACCATGGGAGTCCGCGCCCCGATCACAGAAGGCTGAGGAAAAGAACTCATCGTTCCACCTCCTACGGCTGCTCCTGGCGCAGCAGTTCGATGGCCTTGCGCACCGAGGCGAGAATCTGTATGTAGCCGGTACAGCGGCACAGGTTGCCGGAAAGTGCCTCGTTGATTTCCTGGTCGCTAGGGTCAGGATTGCGAGCCAATAGGTATTTGGCGGTCAGGATCATGCCCGGCGTGCAATAGCCGCACTGCGCGCCGCCTTCCACGCAAAAGCCGCGCTGCAGGGCATCAAGTTCGCACCCGTCCGCAACACCCTCGATGGTGGTGATCTCGGGCTCCTGGTACGATACGGCGAGCATCAGGCAGGACATCTGGGGCTCGCCGTCTACGAGCACGGTGCAGGCGCCACAGCTCGAATCGTCGCAGCCGCGCTTGGTGCCAGTCAGGCCCAGGTCCTGACGGAGGACCTCGAGCAGCAATCGGTTCGGGTCGATCTCCAGCTCGTACACTCTTCCATTGACGTGTAGCCGGACTTTTTCTTTCTGCAAACAGTCCTCACTGGTGTTTGGCGCGAAACTCAATGACCGACTAAGGCTTCAAGATTGCGCCGGCCGGGCACCACGTGCATGATGCACACACCGGGCTCCGCGACGCGATAGAGTATCAGGTACTCGCCCACGGGAAAGCTCCTGTAGGCCGGCCGCAACTCGTCGCGCCGGGGGCCAGCGTACGGAGCATCTCCTAGCAGTCGGAAATGGTGTGTCAGCAGATCGATGAACCTGTCAGCAGACGACTCGTTGTGCCAAAACGAGGTCGGCCAATCGGACGTGCTGGTCGAGCTTCGGAAGCCAGGTCCCTTTAGGACTCGTTCTTTCATTCTTTCATCCGCAGCTTTATAGCACGTTCACAACGTGGCGAAGGCTGTCGTGCCATCCAGGCGCTCCCTTCAGTAGCGGGGGACCGTCGGATCAATGTCCAACGACCAGCAATCGATACCGCCCCTTAGACTCTGTGCCTCGATCGCCTGCTGCCGGAGCCAGCCCACCACGTTCAGGCTGCGCATTCCGTGATGGCAGTAGACCACGACGGTGGCGTTCCTGGGTATGAGTTCCAGGCTTTGAGGAACCTGCCGCATGGGTATCAGCGTGGCCCCTTCGATCCGGGCGATCTCATATTCCCAGGGCTCGCGGCAGTCGATGAGAAACGGCTTCTTTTCATGGCTGTTTATCATCTCGGCCAGCGCCTGAGGTTCAATCTCCATCACATTATTCATCGCCGATCTGCTCCTTTGCTCCGGGACCGCTTTGAAAATCGCGGCCTGGCCACTGACCCGGCTCTCCCGCGACTGCGGGGTCGCCGCCCTCTGTCGCCGCGGCGAGCGAGGCTGCTCTTCGGCAGGCTCAGGGCGCTGAGCGCAGTCGAAGCGTGGTCAGTTGGTTTTCACGCCCGGCGGTGGGCCTCCGTTGATGCCCGAGACTCTATTTGTTCCATACGGGAGGCCGCTTCTCGAGGAAGGCTCGCAAGCCTTCCGAGGCGTCTGCGGTCGACAGTAGATGTTCAAGATACATTCTCTCAGATTCGCGCAGTTGGTTTTCAAGCGCCGCCAGCGGCGCAAGCCGGGCAGCCTTGCGCGCCAGCATCGTAACCTGCGCGCTCTGGGCCAGCAACAAGCCTGAGAAACTGGCAACTTCGTCTTCGAGTTCCGCAGAGCTCACCACGCGGTTCACCAAGCCCAACTGCTGCGCTTGTTCCGCAGCAATCGGTTCACCAGTCAGAATCAACTCGAGCGCCTTCTTCTCGGGAATAAGCTTCGACAGCAGCACTGCCGCAACGGGTGGAAAAGCGCCGACCTTGACTTCCGGCTGGGCAAACCGACCGTCGTCTGAAGCGATGATGAAATCGCAGGACATGGCCAGCTCCATGCCCCCGCCCAAACAGTGGCCCCGCACAACCGCAAGCACAGGGCAAGGAGCGTAGAGCACGGCTCGAATGAGGGAGTGGAACTCACGCAACATTTCCGGCGCCCGATCCGGCAAGTGATCGCGCACGTCCACTCCGGCAGAGAATGCCTTCTCACCTGCGCCTCGAATCTCCACCAGGCGAACGCCTTGGCACTTAAGGACATCACCGAGCCTGGAATTCAGCTCGCGGATGGTGTCGATATCGAGAATGTTAAGCGGAGGCCGGTTAATCACCAAACGCGCGACCGGGCCGCTCCGCTCTGTCAGGACACGCGCGGGGGATGCGGCTGTTTCCTCCGAAGAGCTGGAGCGCCCCTCGGTGATCTGGCAGGCAAGCTCGCGCAAGGCTTCAAGCTCCCGAAGAGCAGCCGCGTCTCGGCTTCGGCCCGTAGCGCGTTTTGCCTGTATTAGACCCTCAAGCGAAAGTACCCTGCAGGATCTGCCGAACAGATCGAGGGTAATCGACGCAGCTCGCACTGGTGAGTACTGCCCCAACCCGACGACCTCGCCGATCAAGTCGAGGTCTCCCAGATCGGTCGTTAGGGTGAAGTTCATCCCCTTCGTGATGGTCGACGCGTCAAGGTGGAAAGGCACGTCCTCGGGCACTCCGCGCAGCCGGGGATGGTAAGGCGATAAGGCTGTGGCAAGCCGCTCGATGTTTTCATGGCTCCGTTCGTAGCAGATGTCGAGGTCTCTCGTCAAGTGCGCAGACCCGTGTGCGTACATCGCCACACCGCCGATGACGACGAATTCGACTTCGCTATCCAGCAGCGCCCCGAGGCTGCGCTCGAAGTCATTCACGTCGTAAGGCCTTTCGCGCGCACCGCAGCTCCTCCATCAAAGGCTGGGCATTAGCAAGCTGGCGCAGCCGCTCAGTGGGCGTCAACTTAAGGCTTTCGACAAGCAGCGTGAGATCAATGCCATATTCTTTTGCCGCAGCAAGCTTGCTGCCTGGAGGAGGCTCGGCAATAAGGCCGGTCAGCCGAATCCAATCTTCTTTCGTCATTTCCCTCGCTAACCTTCGTCACCGAGATACAGAAACCCTAACCGGCGGCTTCGTGTCACCTCTCCCGCAGGAAGAGGGCTGGAGTTTTGGAGAATAGCTCTCTCCCGTTTGGGAGAGGGAGGCCCGCCGCCGCGGACGCGTGAGGACTTCCTAGACGTTACCCAAACCGAAAATCCAAAGTCGCAAGCCCAAGATCACCTGCGTCGCGCCCCTTCGGACGGCTCGAACTCCGTTTCCTTCTTCGGCATGATCCAGCCCTCCTCCTTCATCACGGAACGCAGGAACTCCTTGTCCGCCTCGGTCGGAACCACAGCAGGCAAATATTTTTCGTATTCCTCGGCGGTCAGCTCCGCGCCTTCTATCGTACAAAACTTGCCGGCGTGCTGACCGATCTTGCGATTAAACTTGAGGTCCGGCACCTGGAGCTTCGGCTGGTCCTCGGGCACGAGCTTGTTGAGCAGATCGGTCAGCTTCTGGACTTCCTGACGGTAGAGTTCGCGCGAGGCCTCGTTGAGGTGCTCTTTGTCCGCCTGTTCACCGGCGTCCCGCTCATTGTATCGTCCCTTTAAGCCCCACACGTAAGCCCACTGGGCGGAAGAAGAGTGGTCGGTACCGAAAAGGTCAAACGAAGTGGGCAGCCACTTGTTGAAGTACCGCTGGATCACGGGCGTGGGAATCCTTCCGGCCTGGAGGATGCGACGCAAGCCGTTGTTGCCCGTGCCGAGGTGGAAAGACTCTTCCTTCAACATAGGAAGCATGCTCTCAGCCAGGGGCTGAAAGCCGGAATACGAGAGCATGGTCAGTTGGAATTTTCCGTCGCGGTCGACGAAGTGCGTGTAGGTGTAGAAATCCAGCCAGTCGCCAACGATCTCGTTAAACGCCCCTAGCAGCCGGTCGTCGGTGAAGGCGCGCCGCTCGAGCAGTTTCTGCGCCTCGATCTTCCCTGAACGACCGAACTGGGTGACGAGCAGGTGGCTCATTTGCCAGCCGTGGCGCATTTCCTCGGTCATAACCCGCACCAAGCTGAGGTAGTCGTAACGGCTGGGCGCCGTCTCAAACAGGTGTCGCTGCTGTTCCACTGAGGCAAACTCGGTGTCGCCCTGGTATACAATCAAGTTCAAGGCCGCATCGCGGACGCGCTGATCGGGTATGTGCATCACCGTCTTCCAGCGGAGTTGCCCCTTATAATCGCCGAACTCAATCTCGTTGTGGGGCAGTTGGCCATACTTGGCTTCGAACTTGTACTCCCGGAATTCGGGTGCGTCGAGCCCGATGTCCTTTTGCCAGCCGTAAAAGTAATCAATCCAGTCGTCGAAGTTGGTCAGTTTCAGCATACCGTTCTCCTCTTATGCCGAGCCATGGAAATCGCCCAGTTGCATCTGCTTTATCGCACTGAAAACAGAAGAAAAGCAGATCCCTCGCTTTGCTCGGGATGACCCTGATCGGAGGCTTTTTCAACAACCTTTAGGTTTGCGCCAGCCCGACCAATGATTCATTGGCTCAATGACTTACTCACCCAATGCCTATATCCCTTTGAAATTCGGCTTCCGCTTCTCCAGAAAGGCCTGTAAGCCTTCGGCGAAATCTGCCGACTCGAAACACTTGGTTTGCGCGTCGACCTCGAACTCCATCATGAGATCCAGTTGGGTCTCCAGGCGCTCGTACAGAGCGTGCTTCAGCAAAGCCAGAGGCAAGGGTGCGGCTTCCGCCAGACGCGTAGCCAGCTTGCGGGTCTCGGCTGCGAGCTGGTCGTGCGGAACGACGGAGTTAACCAGCCCGAGTCGATATGCTTCGGCAGCGTTGATAGGCTCGCCCAATACAAACATCTCCACAGCCCGCCCGATGCCGATCAGGCGGGGCAGAAAAAACGTGCCTCCCCAATCGGGATGAAGGCCGATGCGCACGAAGGCCTGGGTGAAAGTAGCCTGCTCCGAGGCGATGCGCAGGTCGCAAGCCAGCGCGAGGTTCATGCCCGCTCCGGCCGCCGGTCCGTTGACGGAAGCTAGAACAGGTTTCGGCAGTTGGCGGATTTTCCGCACCAAATCGTGTCCGCTCTCGAGATAGCCTCGGAAGGTGACCGACTGATGATCGTTCTTCAGCTCCACCATCTTCTGGATGTCGCCACCGGCGCAGAATCCACGTCCGGCGCCGGTGATAACCACGGCGCGAATAGATGGGTCTCGCTGCACGGTCTCCAGAGCTATGCTCAGTCCCTCTCGCATGCCGTCGTCAGCGGCGTTCAACTTCTCGGGACGATTGAGCACCAGCATCGCCACCGGCCCGTCCTGAGTAAATAGGACGCGTTCGTCAGCCATTCTTCCTCACCCATTGAGCGAGACGGCGGAAATACCTGAGCTTTGCCGCGCGGGTCAACCTGCCATTCCGCCCGCTCGTCGACGGCAGGACGAAGACCAGCGCTCCTTCCAACCTCTCGCGCTGCAGTCCTAACTGAACGGGGGCTGCGGCCACCTTCTCGTAGGCCAGCTTGCCATTGAAGGCCACCGCCCGCGGCTGCACCTGACGCAACTTGGCCAATAGCCGTGGAATGCCCTTCTTGTAATCGATGGCGCGCAAGGAGCTGCTTGAGCGAGACCAGCGTTTGACGACGTCCGTGAGTCCCAATCCGAACTCGAGGATGCGATGGTCATCCTCCGGCCGCAGCCGTTGCCGCACCAAGCCCGACTCATACAGCAGATTCCAGAATTGGTTGCCTCTTCCTGCGTAGTAGTGACCGATGCGGGCGGAGCGTTCGCCAGGATTGAAGCCCACGAAGACTACCTTGAGTCCGGGTTGGAGATAATCGGGCAACCGCCGATGCATAGCCTTCCCTAGGTCTCCCCTGTGCGTGCCGAGATTCCCTTCCGACGCGCGGCGGCCTGGCGGCAGGCGGATACAAACTGCTCAAAGATCCTTCGCTGTTCGGATTGTGCGGTTATCTCCTCCGGGTGCCATTGCACTGCGAGGAGAAAGGGATAATCGTCCGCGGCCTCCACCGCTTCCACCAGGCCGTCCTCGGAGTGTGCTGTCACCTTGAGCCCTCTTCCCAAGCGTTTAATGGCCTGATGATGGAGGCTGTTCACGCGACAACTTCCCCGGAAATCTTGCGCCAGCCTCGACTCAGGGTCGGTAAGCGTCACCGTGTGGACAGTGTCGCTGCCGCTCTTGGTCTGGCGGTGCTCGAACTCAGGACTCACGTCTTGGGTGAGGTCCTGGTAGAGCGTGCCGCCAAACTTCACATTGATCAGTTGCGTTCCCCGGCAGATGCCGAGAATAGGCAGCCGCTGGCGCAGCGCCAGGTCGAGCAAGCCTTGCTCGAAGTCGTCGCGCGCTCTGTTGACGTTGACACTCTCGTACTTCTTCTGTTCGCCGTACAACCCCGGGTCGACGTCCTCCCCCCCGGCGAAGACAAAGCCGTCAAACCGGTCGGCGGGCGCCCGCGAAGAGCCAGGGGCGGTGAGCAGTTCGACCTCCTCGGGCTGCGCCCCTACCGCCACCAGAGCCTTGAAGTAAAGAGACTCCGAACCCTTGGATCTTTCCTTCTCCGATACTGAGAGCGCAATCTTCACAATCAACTCTCAAGATAAGACGTCCGCGGTTCGTCATCCGTTATCAGTTGTGTTACCAGGGACTGAGTTCGTGCCAGGAGGCCGAAATTCCGGCATAAATCAGCTCCGAAGGAGCTGAATAACGTAGCCCAGGGCGCGAGCCCCAGATTTGCGGTGCCTTCCCTCTCCCCCTTCCCGGAACGCGGGGTGAGGGCCATTTCCTCCCCAGGGCTGCGAAGGTGTGAAAAATCGCGGCTCTGCCGATTAAACTCTTTGGGCTCAGCCACTTGCCGGAAAGCCGTAGGCTTTCTCCCGAGACCCCGTCGGGACGGGGCGCACCGCGAGCGGCGCAGCCGCATCGGCCGGTGGCCAACGATTTTTTCACACCTTCTGCGCCCTGGGCTAAGATATTTCGCCCCTCTGCGGCTTTGCGTCGTCGGGTCTCGTCAACGAACACTCCAACATCAGAACACTAGCCACTAACCACTGCCTACCTGGCCTTGAAGTTAGGCGTCCTCTTCTCGACATAGGCAGCCAACCCCTCGTGCGCGTCCTCGCTCTGGAAGAGGTGCTGCTGCAGTTCGCGCTCCAGCGACAGACCTTCCGCGAACGACATTTCCAAGCCCGACTGGACGGAGCGTTTGATGCGGCCCACGGCGCGCGCCGCCTTGCGCGGAGGCAGAAACTGCCTTGCGTATTCCGTGACCTCCTCGAAGAATGTGTCGCGTGCAAAGACCTGATTAACCAGCCCCATCTCCTCCGCCTCTTCAAAGGAGAAGGTCCGCCCTGTGGCCATAAGCTCGATCGAGCGCGACTTACCAACGAGGCGCGACAGCCTTTGTGTTCCCCCCGTACCCGGCAATACGCCGAGAGCCACCTCGGGCAAGCCGATTTTCCCGGCGTCCTGCCGCGCCAGCCGGATGTCGGCCGCCAGCGCGATTTCCAGGCCGCCACCCACCGTGTGACCGTTGAGCGCGGCGATGACCAGCTTGGGCGTGTTTTCCAGCCGGTTTAGCGTCTCGTTGGCGTGCAGGCAGAAATAGTACTTGAATTCCGGGGTGACGCTGGAAAGCATCTTGATGTTGGCGCCAGCGGAAAAAAACTTGTCGCCGGCCCCGCGCACGATAATGATGTGTACGTCTCCGTCCATCCGTGCGCGCAGAATGGCGCCATCCAGTTGCTGCATCATTTCATAGGTGTAGGTATTGGCGGGAGGATCGTTCATCTCGATCCAGGCGATGCCGCCCTCCGTCGTGGTGTTGATCAGTGTTCCGGTAGCGGGAACCGCTGCGATGGTTGCCATGGTGGACTCCTTCCTTACAGTTTCCCTTGTAAAGGCCGTGCAGAAAGATCTCGCTCATCTGCCGGGCGCAGTCTCGAGCGTCAGGATCCCGCCCGGGTTTGTACCAGGTGTAAATCCAGTTCATCATGCCGAACAGGGAAAGTGCCGCCAGACGCGTGTTTAAACCCTTCAACTTGCGCGCTTTCTTTAGGGCCTCCACTTGCGTGAAGCAGAGTCTGTAATAAGCTCGCTTAAGGGCGTGGACTTCGCGGCGCCGCTCCGCCTCCAGCCATTCCTCTTCATGAGTCAGCACCTTCATTTCGTTGGGATGTTCGAGGAAGAACTGGAGATGAAGGTGAATGAAGGTTCGCAGTCGTTCTTCCGCGTCGTTCAACGGTTCGAGTGTCGCACGCGCCGACTCCAGCATGGTCTGGAAGGCATGGCGCTGGATGAGATAAAGCAGGTGCTCCTTGCTGGAGAAGTAGTAGTAGAGTCCCGCCAGACTCACCCCGGTGGCGCGCGCGATGTCACGGATTGACGCTTGGTGATACCCCCGGGTGCAGAACACGGCGGCCGCCTGCCGCAGGATTTCCCCCATCTTGCGGCGATACTGGCTGCCATCGCCGGTGGTGACGTGACGCCGGACTTGGACGATGCGGGTGCTCAAGAAAGCTGTGTGCTCCCTTTACGGAATCAAGCCTCGCCGACCCTGAACGGGACCGCGCTGAATCGAACGTTCGTTCGAAATACCATTCTACCTTCGTCCTGGCACCTGTCAAGCGGGTTTGGCGAACTCAGGATGACAGGACTGAGGTGCGGTCGGGTGGAAGGCCAACTCGAGTTCACCACGAGTCCCTTGTTTTGAAGCGGAGCGCTTCGAGTTCCGAAGAGCTACGCCGAATTACGCCGAATTGGCGCCGCTTGACATCCGCGAGTTGTAGCTGTAAGTTTTCCGTAACGTTGCGGCAACGGTTGTGCGACGGAAGTGTAGCCCTTTGGGAGACGTAGGGGCGAAACTCAGATTGCGCAACAGGGGAAACAGATCCAAAGAATCTGCGTGTTTGCAGCGTCAGGGCGTCGGATCGGTGTCAGAGAAAAGGAGGAGTCATGAAACCACGACTTCTGGTACTTGCCGGATTCCTCGCCGTGTGCCTAGGGGCCCCCTGCAGGGTGAAGGCGCAAGCGATCGGTGAGATCTTGGGGACGGTACGAGACCCG
>Ga0182041_10001290_pt1 | contig 12479 bp, 15 predicted proteins | sample flu12Cox44000178_FD_125967 | JGI IMG/M metagenome (GOLD analysis project Ga0182041, IMG submission 125967) | Lab enrichment of tropical soil microbial communities from Luquillo Experimental Forest, Puerto Rico - flux8day.12C.oxic.44.000.178 | ecosystem: Environmental > Terrestrial > Soil >...
CCGCATATTCATATCAGTACCCAGGGTTCCGCTTCGCTCCACCCTGGGCTAAGGTCTCTTACGCCTTCGGCGTACCTCCCGAAAATGCCCAATTGCAGAGCTTTTTTACGCTAAAGCTCAGAGCTCCTGATGCCCTGTAGGTCAGGATGTCTGAAGCTACACAGATACTACGAGGGACCGTAGCCCTCCATGCGCTGTGAAATGGTCTTGGGGCCGGCTCAGGAAATTCTCTCCCGAACGACCTCCCGCGCATCCTTGTCCTCGCGAAGACCCAGAAAAACGGGTTGGCGCAAACGGTCGTCTCGCGTCCACTCCGAAAATTTTACCTGGCAAACGATTTGTGGCTCTAACCAGTGGCACCGTTTCATTTCTGAAGCTGTCAAGCTTTGTCCCCACTTGCTTCCGCGAGACACCGGAAGATTCGCGAATGGACAAGAATCGCGTGCGATCTTTTTGAACATAGAGTGCAGTTTGCGCAAAAGTGCGGCATTAAAACCGCTTCCAACATTACCGGCGAACATGAGTTGATCGCCCTCGTAGTAGCCGACGATTATAGATCCAAAGTGCGCCCGCGCGCCTTCCGGGTCGGTGTACCCGCCAATGATAAACTCCTGTTCGCAAAACAATTTCAGTTTTACCCAGGAGCCGCTTCGACGCCCGGGTTCGTAAACGGAATCCGTCCGCTTGCCAATCAGCCCTTCCAGGCCAAGGTGACGCACCTTCTCCAGAAGCGAGGCGGCATCGCTGCTGAGACTGGCGGAATATCGGATGACGTCGCTCGAATCTTTCAATAGCCTTTGCAGCTTCGATTTTCGCTGACTCAAAGGGAGCTTCTTCAGGTCATGCCCATTGAGTTGTAAAAGGTCGAAAGCGTAGAAAAATATGGGTGGCCGTTCCTGACCGATGTCGTGGGCTTGGAGAAGCTGGAAGGAAGAGCGCCCTGCCTCATCCAGCGCGACGATCTCGCCGTCCAGGATGCAATCTTGCGCATCCAGCTGTGCAAGGGAGTCCATGATCTCGGGAAACTTCGCCCCGAAATCTTTTTGGTTTCGAGACAAGAGCCGTATCTGGCTGCCTCCTTTGAGCGCCAACGCACGCCACCCATCGAATTTAAGTTCATAAATCCAATCGCCCCTGGGTGGTTTTGCGACGAATTTTGCCATCATCGGTTCTACGAACGGAGGCAGGGCGGCGGCCTTGATGGTGCGCCCGGGTTTGCTGCGGGCGCCAGCTGCTTTCGAGCTCTGCCGGGAATGCCAGACTCGGTCGCCCCGTGAAAGTTCCTTCATGGTCTTGCCAGAGAGTGCAGACATATCGTCCTGCTTTTTTGAAACGGGCTTCATGTCCTCGCCGCCCTTGATTAACAGCCATTGATTCTCGTCCTGTCGAAGCCGGACGAGATACCATTCTCCTTCCAGCTTTTTTCCGTGGAGAATTAAGTGCAGCTTTCCCTCGCCGAGCTCTTTGGCAGGCGAGTTGCTCAAGGGTTCGAAGGTTCCATAGTCCCAGACCATAACTGTGCCGCCGCCGTATTGCCCTTTGGGGATCGTACCCTCGAACCCGGCATAGGCGATCGGGTGATCTTCGACACGAACAGCCAGATGCTTTTCGCCGCGCCTGAACGGCATCCCTTTCGGAATAGCCCAGGATTTGAGTGCGCCCTCCATTTCGAGGCGGAAATCGTAGTGCATCCGGGTGGCATCGTGTTTCTGGATGACAAACCGATTTCCGGAAGCAGCTTGCTCGTCCGCATCAGGCTCAGTCGTCTTGCTGAAATCCCGTTTTCGTTTGTATTCCTGGAGCGACACTAGAATCCTTGAAAAGCAAAACTGGTTGCAGATGAGTCAAGTTTTTTTCCGTGTTCGTACATGAATTATGAGGTGGTTTGCTTTTCAAGGATTCTATAAGCGAGGCCGCTTCGCCCAATCGGCGCTGCCCCGACGCGACCTCGAGATCCTCAGATCTCGCCGGTCTGAGGCGCGGCCTCGCTAAAGGGTTATAACCTGGTTATTTAGGTTTTCGATTTGTCGTACCGAATATACATATAAGTTTTAATACAGCCCCGGAATTAGCCGTGAGGTCCTGGCGCAGTACGCATCGTACTCGGGGCCGAAGTGCGTGCGCAACAACTTCTCTTCAGCGTAAATGCGTGCGAGGAGCGGTGGAATAGCGAGCGCCGGCAGATAGGCAGACCACGCGCTTCGAGTCTCACGGCTGGCATTGCCAGCAGTCCGATCAGGGCGAGGGCCCCAATGACCCAGCGGTTACCACGATCCTCGCGCTCACCTGGGCTCAGATTTCCGCCGACGAGGCGGCCGGGCAAATCCTCAAATTTTCCTCGGCGAGGAACCAGCTGTTGATCTGCGAAGCGAAACGCGGAATTAATTTCCTACGTTTATGAAGACCCTTGGCGAAATTGCTAGCTTTGTTGGAGGCGAATTGCGTGGCGATGCTTCCGTCCCAATCACGCGCGTCGTCCATCCCGCAGTTGTCGAGGGAACCTCGGATCTGGCTTTTATCCTCTCTGAAAAAGCAGCTGCCCTTCTCGATGGCAGCAAGATCGCAAATGCGATCGTTCCCGCGGGTATCGAGTATTCTTCAAGAGCTAATCTCATCCTGGTAAGCCGGCCACGCCTGGTTCTTGCAAAGTTAACCGAACTGTTCGAACGCCCGGTCCACGTCTCTCCCGGAATCAATCACCTGGCAGAAATCGATCCCACGGCGCGCCTCGGTCGAAATTTAGCGATTGGGCCATTCTGTTCAGTGGGTCCGAATACGGTCATCGGTGACAACTGCCGGCTGGTTTCCAACGTGAGCGTTGGAGCAAACGTTTCAATCGGAGCAAATACGCTGCTGCACGCAGGTGTTCGGGTAGGTGATCGCTGCGAAATCGGCAGTCACGTGATCATTCAACCGAACGTGATTATTGGCGGCGATGGCTTTGCTTTCGTGACGCGCGAACCGGGTAGCGTCGAATCAGTGCGTCAAACCGGAGAAGTGAAAAGCTTTAACAATGAAGTCATCCGGATTCATTCGCTCGGAAACGTGATTATCGAAGACGATGTTGAGATCGGCGCCGGGACGTGTGTGGACCGCGGCACACTTGGCGAAACAAGGATTGGCAAAGGGACGAAGTTGGACAATCTGATCCAGGTCGGTCATAACGTTACGATCGGAGAAAACTGCCTCATCGTTTCTCAAGTCGGCCTGGGCGGAAGTTCCAGGATCGGCAACCGTTCAGTAATCGGGGGCCAATCCGGTGTACCAGATCATGTAACTATCGGACATGACGTCGTCATCCATGCAGGCTCAGGCATTACGAGCCATGTGCCGGACAAAAGCGCAATGATAGGAATTCCCGCAGTTCCTCTCAGAGAATTCATGGATAGGGAGGTCAGGATGCGCCGAGTCCCGAATATCATTAAAGAGCTGAAACGGCAGGTCGAGGAGATCATGGAGAAAGTGAATTCGCTTTTTCCTCCGCAGCGATAAAGAGGGCACAGAGACAGCTTCACCACAGAGGCACAGAGGACCCAAAGTTCGGAATGGAATAGAATTGCCGGCAGGTCGGTGGTGCGCCTGCCGAACCGCGAAGGCTGAAAGGAGTTCGGGATGCGCCCAAAGGAAACGAATCGGTTGATAGCGCGCTGCCCTTCAGTGGTGAAATTCCCCAGCCAGTGGTTTAGCGTTCACCAATTTTCATTAAATGCCACGGCGAAGATTTACGATGAAGTCTTCCAGCGCGCCAAAGCCGTCGAAATGGTTGTCTAGGGCGGAAAGACCGTTAAGCGGGTTCCCCACATTAGAAGCCCCAATTTCCTGTCTTTTTCTTAACTTCGTGTGCTCTGTGCCTCTGTGGTGAAATTCCCCTCCGTGCTCTCGCTCGCTATTCAATGCCCGGCGGATGATAAGGAACATGCTTTTTCATCGCCTGATCGATCTCTTCGGGGGTTAGAAGTTCGACTGTCTTCATCCGTGTCGCGCCCGCTCCGGCCACCGCCAGCGAAATAGCCGCTGCGGTCAAATTATCGGGTACGTCAAGGATGAGGTAGGCGTCATTTTCACCGAAAGCGAAATAGAACGCTTCCAGGTGTCCACCTAAACTCTTCAATAGCTTTTCAACGACCGCACGCCGAGCCGTCCCACCAACCTTGTTGAGTCCTTTGATTCCCTCCGATGTATAAGAAGCCATCGCCAGATACTTGGGCATAAGTCAGGTCCGGAAGAGGTCAAGTTTACAATTGCCGGCTCGAAGGGCGAACCCAGACGGCTAAAAGTGATCCGCCTCAGGCCGGATAATCTCCGGTGATATATTTTTCCAGGTTATCAATTGTCGCGGTCTGCGCCGAAATGATCCTCCTCACCAAGTCACCGATCGACACTAGACCAATCATCTTTCCCTCAACCATAACCGGGAGGTGACGTATGCGCTTTTCGGTCATCACGCGCATGCATTCAGTTACGCTTTCCTCCGGATCAGTCGTCACCAATTCGCGCGTCATAATTTCGCTAACCGGCGTATCTTTTGAAGATCTTCCCATCAGGATGACCTTCCTTGAGTAATCTCGCTCGGAAATGATCCCGACCAATTTCCCATCGTCTACTACAGGCAGTGCCCCGACATTTTTTTCCGCCATTATCTGAATGGCTTCGAATACCGTGGCACTTGAAGCAATCGACCAGACTGCCAAGCCCTTGTGCGCCAAGATCGCGCTCACTGAACCAGCGATTTCCATAAGCCTTGCCCGAACTATGCTCCGACTCAGAGAAAGATTCAAAACAGAATATTCCGCGCCGAAAGAATTCAAGGTCAGCCAACACACGCGCTCGCTATCCTCTGTTCTCTTTCAGAGCACTTCACTTGGCTTGCGCCATCTGTTGAGGGAAAGGAACTTTCAGTTGATTAGAAGGGCCCTACCTACCCCGTTAATACTCAGTGCTTCCACCAGTAGTTCCTGGGAAACGGGCTGCATGCTAATATTCAAGACCCAGGGTTCCGTCGGGCAGTGGCCGGACTCCACCCTATGGGAGGGACGGCCTCTGTCCCGTTCCATTTTTCTCCTTGTTTCCTCTTTGTGGGCCAGAAATAATCAGCCGGACGGCATGGAGGCCGTCCCTATCATATTACGCCTTCGGCGTGCTCCGCAGTGCCGGCTCAGGAAACTCCACCGGCCGTTTCAGGAGAAATCTGCAGTCCGCTGGAATATGCTTTTTCCAATTCAGCCTTCAGAAATTGCAGAGCCGCTTTGCGCGTCACGACCGTGGGTTCCAAGGGAAGATTGGTCAGACGACCATTCTTTAGGCGTATAGAAGCCACCCAGGTCGTCCCCTGGCGGTAGAGGTCGAGTAGTCCGTGCGATTTAAGATCCTGCAGTGTCACCTTTCCGGAGAACTTCTGAGCCATATTTCATCAATCGGCAACATCAGGTCCAACTTTAGCCCTTTCGCCTGGCCCTGGAAAATTTCATCCGGCAGTCGCCGGACGAAATTTCCGGGCTCTGGAGCAGCTCAGGAAGCGGCTCGGAAGAAAATGGAACTTAAATCCAGCGAGAACAAAGTGAATTCTTCATTCCACGATCGGTCAGCCATGCGCGCTGGGCAGAACTCGCGGCGCCTTAAAGCCGTTCTTCGGTAATTTTTCCAATGAAATCGAGCACCGACTGGTGGATTTCTCCACGTACGTAAAGATGCTCCAGATCGGGTAGCTCCTTTTTGAGGCTGGCATAAACCATCTTAAGCAATTTTAACTGGCGCCTGAAATCAGCTTTCCACCATTCCGTGCCTTGGAACGCCGCTGGGGCAATAGCCGTATTACGAAAAATTGCACCGGAAAGATCCGCACCGGAAAGATCGGTATCCTGGATGACGGCTCCGCTCAGATCCACGTGCCGTAAAATGGCTCCGGTCAATTTCGTGCCTTTGCAACGGACAAAAGAAAGTTTCGCATAGCTCAAGTCGGCATTGGAAAGGTCGACCTCCAGCAGGGATGCCCGCCCCAGATTTGCTGAGGCCAAATTGGCGCCTCGGAGCACCGCGCGGCAGATCCGCCAGGAGCGGAGATTGCGAAATTCTCCGCCAGCAAGAAAGGTCGAAAAAAAGGCACCGGGCGCATTCCCCCGGCTCGAAAATGTCCATCTAAAAGAATTGGCCGATCCCTGATTCAGATAAATGAGCGATTCGCTGATCGATTTGACGTTCAAACGCAACTGCTCCGCCGCGTTCGCAAGCGCTAATCCGGCGCCATCCTCTTGCACAGGTTCGCCTTTGCCACCGCAGCCCATCTTTCGCGCGTCGTTAAGAATGCGCTCAACGCGGTCTTTCGGAAGACTTTCGAACAGGCTCTTCAACGCCGGCTTGTCAAAGTTCGTCAATTTTTCGGCTTCAATCCAGTCATTTTCGGAGATCAGGTCCGGAGGAGCTCCGCCGCGAGCCAGAAAAAATCGGTACAGCGATTCGGATAAAGAAAGCTTTAAGGCGCGGTTGATCGCATCGAGTTTTGGCAGCGAATTTTTCGGGTTTTTTCTGACTAGCCTCCCGATTGCGAGCCCAATAGCATCCTGGACCTTGCTTTGGGATTCGGACAAGAGTCCAAGAGACAGCTCGTCGAAGGCGCATTCGTAAAATCGCTTCTTTCGGACGGCCATCTGTGCCAAGGCACCGGCCGCCATCAAACGCGAAGGCGGATTATCCTTTTGGCTGAATAGCTTGATTGTTTCATAAAACTCCGTATCCGATCGGGATCGCAAGTTGGCACGCTGATTCAACCCGACGGCGACAATCGCTGCAACACCAACGGCAATCAACCCCACCGGCCAGCCGAATTCACGCAGGCTTCTCCAGAAACCTCGTCTGTCCGATTGCCTTGAATAATAACGCGCCTGAGCTTTCTGATTCTCAATCTGAGCCTGCACAAGCGGGTCTGCGGATCCTGGGGACTCGCCGGAAGACTTATCTGCGACGAAACCCTGAAACAAAAAGACCGCCGCCAGACAAAAACTTTGCAGTGCTCTCAGGAAACTGAGGTTGAAACGGCGGCGAGCTTCCGCCGCGGGGACATCACCACCATATGCGAGACAGGACACAAAGCCCATCTTACCAAGCTTTTGCGCCGACGGAAAGATGCCGCTGCGCCTAAAGACGCAAAGTGAAATGATGCGACATGATGCTCATCCGGTTGACCAGATAAAACCGATGTGCGCCAAACCTCTGGACTCCCGAATCCAGAGCTAAAACCCCACAGCCTTGCTCTCTGGCAGCTGCAACAAGCCAGTCAAACAAAAGCTTCCCGAATCCTTGAGAGCGGTCGTCGCTATTGGTAACAAAGTCATCGACATACATGAATTTGCCGTATGCCAAATTTTCGCTATAACGAAAACCCGCCACCGAGCGAATCGCCAGGTGTGATTCGACATAGGCCAATAAATAACCTCCGGCTTGCTGGCGAACGATTTGATCCACCATCGCAGATTCCTCCAGCTGAGGTCGCAATTGTCTTAAAACCGGACAGCACCGCCGTATGTCCATCTCATTGGATGCAAGAGCTATAGTCGTTGCCATGCGAACATTGTATGTGCGGATACAGAAAAAACTTGACTCATCTGCAATCGGTTTTGCTTTTCAAGAATTCCAATGGCGAATTCGATTGCTTTATTATTCTCTGGCCAGGGAGCCCAACAGGTGGGGATGGGCAAAGATTTATCTCAACGGTTTGCCGTAGCGGCGAATCGCTTTGCGGAAGCTGACTCGATACTTGGCTATTCGCTTAGCCAGACCGCATTTGAAGGACCGCTTGAAGAGCTAACAAAGACGTCGCGTTGCCAGGCGGCTCTTTTTACGCATGGGATCGCGATACTTGATGTTCTTCGCGAGTACCTTGGAGACTTCCGTTTTGTCGCTGCCGCCGGTTTGTCTCTCGGAGAATTTACTGCGCATGCTGCCGCTCAAACCTTCGACTTCCCGACAGGTCTGCGCCTCGTTGCAAATCGAGGGCAGTACATGGAAGAGGCATGTAATACCACCTCCGGCGCGATGGCCGCATTCATTGGTGGCCAGGAAACCGATGTGCTCGAGGTCGCACGCCTGGCTGACGTGGATGTGGCTAACCTGAATTCTCCGGGGCAGATCGTGCTGTCCGGCGAGGTGGCTAAAGTGCGAAGAGCAATCGACCTCGCCAAGGAGCACGGAATCAAAAGAGCCGTTCCTCTTACCGTCGCGGGCGCATTTCACTCGAGACTAATGACTTCCGCGCAGACGAAGCTGGAACATGATCTCGCCGCGATCACGATTTCAAAGCCCGCTGCAACCGTCATTGCGAATGTTACCGCGGCTCCTGTAACTACCGCCAATGAAGTCCGCGAGACGTTGGCGCAACAAGTCACTGGGACGGTTCGATGGACGCCGAGCATCGAATATATCGTTGATCAACTCGGTAGCGATCTTTGCCTCGAACTTGGTCCGAGCCAGGTCTTGATGGGGCTCGTCGGCCGTATCCGGAAAGGAACGCGAACGATTTCCATTGGAGACGTTCCTTCACTGGAAGCAGCACTGCCACAATTGCGCCAAGCCGTTGGCGCCTGAAAACCGCCGCGTGATTCGGCACGATCGGATCTCTTTTTTTTGCGGGTCTGGATTTCAATTTCTTATTGAAACATTTTCGCAAAGCGTGGCAATATCCGGCCCGATGTCTTCACGCCGGGCGTTTCTTCTGTTGCTCTCTCTCGCATTTCTTTTAAATGGTTGTGTTAGTACGCCGCCATATGTCTACCATTATATTCCAGGCCGAACAGCCACTCTGAAAGATGGTTATGCCCTTGCGCCGGACCGCGCGCCCACTCTGGTACGAGGCGCAATCGCTGCCGGCAACGATTTGGTAGGGAAACCGTATCGATATGGTGGAGGTCATAAGAACTTTTTTGATACAGGCTATGACTGCTCGGGCGCCGTCTCTTATGTGCTCCATTCAATCGGCCGGATGAACATGCCGACTCCATCGGATGAACTACGGAGGTACGGGGAAAACGGTCCCGGCAGCTGGATTACTCTATATGCGAGCCAGGGACACTCATTTCTCGTAGTAGCGGGACTGAGGTTCGATACGGGTTGGGGATACGGCGATCGTGGACCGCGTTGGCTGACGCGAGGCCGGCCGGCCGGCGAGTTCGTCATGCGTCATCCCACGGGTCTCTAAAAAATTCCGAAGCCAGAGATCGGCTCTACAAGCTCATCCCGACGCCTTGGAAAAGACTTTTTTTTTCTACGTTATTTATGCTCGCGTTCACACTGATGTGACAATCTTTTGAACCCTCCTGCAGGCAGTCGACGACCTGCCAGGGAAATCTCAAGCGGTAGGGCGAAGCTCCTGCTGAGCCGCCGTGGTGGGATAGGTCATGCGGTAGGTTAATTGACCCGCGGTAGGGGCAGATCTCTGAGCAGCGGCTCGTCCGGCCAAGGCCGGGTATCTGTAGAGCGTAATCGAACGCACTTCGATTAAGTGGTACCACGAGATTTTCCGCAAATACGCCGAAGGCGTAACAGGACTAAAGCCCAGGGTGAAGCGAAGCGGAACCCTGGGTGCTGAAAACGAGTGCCGTCCGCTCTGAAAGAGCGGCAGATGTTAGCCGTTTTTTTGCACGAGCGCTTGGCTGGGAGTTAGATCGTCTGGATACGCGCTCGCCGGTATACAAACGTCTGCCGCTCTTTCAGAGCGGACGGCCTATTCATATCTCGCAAGAACGATGGCCTTGGAGATGCTACCGACATTTTATTTGCCGGAGAGGCGTTCGCTGAATCGATGGTACAAGAAAGAAACCACTACCAGCATCGCGCCAAGCACCATACACGACAAAATGCGATAAGGCGTCGAAACCTCGGCAGTGTCATATGCCAACACCTTCAAAACCGTAGCCAACAGAAGTACGATCGCCGAGAAGCGGTAAGCCTTTCGCCGGAACCAGACGCCAATGGCCATCAATGCGACAGCAAACAATGACCACAAAACCGATAGCCCAGCTGCTTCGATTCTGGGCATGAACTGCGCAGAAAACCGAAGCAGCTCCATGTTCGCAAATGCAAAAAGCCTCAAAATACCGAGCGTTTCGAATACTCGATTGAGCGTCGGATGGATGCCGCGAATCCGTTCAGCGCGATCCAACCAGGAAATGAACAAAAGAGAGGCAGCCCCGGCAATAGATCCGACCCAGCGGGGCAATAAATCCGAAGTGAAGACAAGGCCGCTCCTTGGCGAAAGAACAAAATCGATGGAATTCGCGAACGGTTCGAAGAACACGAGAAGACCGATGAGCGTTGTTCCAAATAATAACAATCGATCATCGCTCTTGGCGGCCACCCAATACAACGCAACGATTTCCGCAGACCAGAATACAGGTACCCAATAGTTCGACAGGATCTGAGCCCAGAATACGAGAAGGAATATCATTCCCTGCGCAATAAGCCAGCTTGAAATTAACCGCTTTCGTTCCCAGACCAGAAGTCCGAATCCCAGCGACACGATCGCGTAGCTCAAGCTAACAAGGGAGCCGGGAACCTTCTGATAGTCCAAGAGATTGGCGGAATACCAACAACAAAGCAGGCCATTGACAGCCGCGAGAACAAATCCGAGGGCCCAGCCAGGTTCTCGTCTTAAAACCGAGCGCACAAACGGCATCAACGAAAACGCGACAAACAAAACCTGCGTAAAGGCGAACGTCTCGAAGAACCACAATCCCTTATAAGTTGTCTGCGTCCAATTAACCAGGGCAAGCCAGGTCAGAATAGCCCCGATCAGGTAGAGAACTTTCCAACCATTTGCGAACGCCAGGAACTGGCCGCCCAGAGCGAGAATCGCGAGATACCCAAGAAAAACCCAGGGATAGAATTGCTCGGAGCCAAACAGCAGCGGCGCAAGATAGGCGCCAAGAATTGTTAGAACAGAAAGCGATTGCGCCATCCAAAGGCTCGAAAGACAGGCGCCAATCATCGTCACAACTAGAATCAGAGTTAGTGCGAGCCCGGCCGGCAATAAATGGTGCACTTGAGAAGCCGCGTAGCTGGAAAGGTAGAGCGTTCCAAGACCGAACGCGCCGATACCGACATCCAAACCGCGCAATTCTCGCCGGTGGCAGATGCCGCCTAAACATAGCAAGACGACTCCGCAAAAAAATCCAACGGCAATCTGGACCGCTGGACCGAGCCATTCGTTATCAAATGCATATTTCAGGAAAAATCCGATTCCGATGATAAGAACCAGTACCCCGATCCCCAGGAACCATTTTTGGCCCAGCGCCAACTCCGTGAAGCTTCTGGTCGGTGCGGGATGCTCAACTTGAGCAGGACCTGGCGGGAGAGGAGGCGGCTTTGGGCCTCCCTCGACGACATGTCTTTCCTTCGAAGCATCCTTAGCCGGCGCGGCTAAATGTTCTGATGGTGCACCCGCGAATTTTGATAGTTGAAGCCGAAGAGATTCAAGTTCAGTTCTCAGAGCTGACAACTCTTGGTAAACTCCCAGGTCCAAACCACATCGCCCACAAAATCGCCTCTCAGATTCCACCTTGCACTTTGGACACAGCATATTCCGACGCGACGTTACGGGAAATTCTGGACATTCACAATTGCGGGCCGACTTCTGCTTGCCCTCCCAGCTTCTGCGGCACAATCCCCTGCGGATTAGCGACCTGTGCAAAGAATTCGATGCAGGTCCGGTGGATCTTTCGTTCTATTTACGATTATCTGCGGATGCTCTACCGGTAGCATCATGCACGAGAATTCATCGAATGCTCCTATCCCTGATCTCCAACGATCAGCAGCGAAATATCTGTCCGCTACGACCGATGATTGGCCGAACGTGAAATCGCCCGATGATGGAGCTCCGGTGCTGTCGCAATTGGATAGAGCCATTATCGAGGCCGCCGAAGAAATGAGTTTTAATTGGCCGGAGATCCTGCCGGTGGAAGGAATCAAAACGGGGATTACACAAATCGCGCTGGGATCCCTCCTGTTTGCCGGGCTTGTGGCAGTGGGCCGTTTTTTAATCTTATCTTTCGGCTCCTGAACCCATGATCGGCGAGATGTGAAGAAGATTAAGATAACTACCACCTGAGGGCTATTCGGCCCCAATGATGCTAAGAACCTATTTGATCACCATTGAATGTTATGTTTAGACGTTTATTTTTATCCCGGCTTTTTCTGCTCCCCTGCGATCGAAGATCAAGGTCGATTTTGCTTCCTGGGATTCTCCAACGCTTCAAAACAGATTATCGATTGGCCGTTCAGCGGTACCGACAGCGGAGGCAGCTTATGGAGATGGACGATCGCCAGCTCAAGGACATTGGCATTACGCCGGAGCAGGCGGAGCAGGAGGCGCGCAAGCCGATTTGGAAAGGGTAGCGCCCGTGCTGCATGGCGACAGACATAACAAAATTGAAACGTGCGGAAGAAGAACTGACCCGGCTAAACCGGACGCTGCAAACGCTCTACCAGTGCAA
>Ga0182041_10001292_pt1 | contig 12473 bp, 14 predicted proteins | sample flu12Cox44000178_FD_125967 | JGI IMG/M metagenome (GOLD analysis project Ga0182041, IMG submission 125967) | Lab enrichment of tropical soil microbial communities from Luquillo Experimental Forest, Puerto Rico - flux8day.12C.oxic.44.000.178 | ecosystem: Environmental > Terrestrial > Soil >...
ATTCCCCGTGTAACGCCTGTCAAATGGCGTGGTGTCAAAGCCCGCCAAACGTAACCGGTCGTCCTCAACCAAGCCGTTGAGCTCACAAATCCGTTTCGCGAGCGTCATCATGAAGGCAAAGGCTTGCTCGGCAACGGCGATATTTACGCGTCGTCTTTGCGTCCGCACCGCCACACAGTGCTGTGCACACTCGAGCAGATCGATATTCGCAACTAATCCACCCCACTTTTGCACAATGGCAATTTTTCTCGCCGCAGCGATTTCCTCTCGCCCAATCTTCAGACTTTCCACAATAACCCCATCCGCTTCGGCAATTTTTTTCCTGAGATCGTCCTGATCCGCGGCGAAGATCACCGTCGACGGGTAAAGACCAGGCAGGCGGGCGCGCAGCCGGTCCCGCCAGCCGATGAAATCGGGCTCATCGAAGTCATAGAACTGAGCGATCGCGCGCTGATGTTCGGTTGGCGTATTCGGATCGAGAATAGCGGGCACGACCCGCAATATCGGGTCCTCTTCAACCAGAATACATGGCATCCCAGCTAATCCTTGGAGTTGTATTTTCCCGGTCGGCTTTCCTTCACAGGGCCGCGTCGGTTAGGCTAGTTGTTGCCGTTCAACGTTCGCGACCGCTTCCTTCCATTTTTGAAAATCAGAACTTATTCGTGCGACGAGTTCATCGGGCGATTCGGATACCGGCGTAATACCCAACAGTTGGAAGGAATGCTGTGTCTCCGCACTGTTGATAATAGTCGGGACCATCAAGACGCAAAACCAGCTGAGGAGATATCTCGCAACGCGCCACTGCGAGACTTTCGTCATTTTGCCCACCGAAGCGCAAGAGGCTCGAGCTCGCGTGCGAGTTCTAGCAGGCCCAACCGCGTCTCCGGATGGAGCGGCTCGAGCGGATGACGCACAGCGTCGCTCTTGATCACGCCTCCCTCCATCATGACAGTCTTCGTCGCGCGTAGGCCGCATTGGCGGTTCTCGTAATTGATCAGTGGCAGGATCCGTGCGTAGGCCGCAGCCGCTTCCTTGCGGCGTCCGGCACAGTGATGCATTAAAACCGGCCGGATCAAATCCGGCAGAAGAGCGCTCGGCATCGTCCCGCTGGCACCGGCATCGAGGTCGGCCATAAGCGTGATCGATTCCTCGCCATCGAAGGGGCCTTCGATGGTCTCGCCGCCCATAGCCCGCAGGTTACGTAGCTTGGCGGCCGCGCCCGGCACCTCGATCTTGAAATAGCGAACCAGGGGGACGTCGCGCGCAAGCCTTACCAAGAACGATACTGACAGTTGGACCCCGCTGAGCGGCGCGTCCTGGACCATGATCGGTATGCTGGCGGCTTCGGCTACTCGGGCAAAGTGTTCCAATATTCCATTTTCGTCAGCACGAAGCCCCGAACCATGATAGGGCGGCATCAGCATTACCATGCTGGCACCCGCCACGGCCGCCTCGCGCGCACGAGTGACGGCAATCTGCGTGCTGAAATGGCTGCACGTGACGATCACTGGTCGTCGGCCTGCGGTGTGCGACAGGCAAAGATCGAGCAGTGTATCGCGCTCGTTGTCGGATAGCAGGAATTGCTCAGAGTAATTGGCGAGGATACAGATGCCGTCAACCCCTTGATCGATCATACAGTCGATAACGCGACGTTGCCCTTCCAGATCTAGGTCGCCGTTCGTCGTGAAAGGAGTCGGCGCGATCGGAAAAACGCCGGTATAATGTCGCCCAGAGACAGTCATAACGATACTCCCACCAAGTCTGTTCAATGATTGGCGTATGGCACGGCTATATCCGAAGAGGAACATCCTCTATACATCGAAGGCTAGGATTAATCGTATGTCGGTCCAAGGCGTGGCTGCCTCAAAGCCAAAAAAAGCCCAAAGCAATGGTCAGAAGTGTGAGTGGCGCACCGACCTTGAAATAGCTCCAAGAATCAAAATCAACGCCACGCGCCTTCGCCCGCTGAGCGACAATCAGATTGGCAAGAACCCCGCGCGAGCAAACCTCGCCCTTTGTGCGTTAATAGCAAATTGTCAACTTCAATATCGATCACCATTTCTTGTTCGACAATTTACGGACTAATCCCTTGTCTGACGCCTGACCCGTCAGATGAATTTCTTTCAGAGCCAATGGCTCATGCCGCGATAACTCTTTTAGATTTTCCGTCTGCTCCTCTGACATCCCAACGAATCAAAATAAACCTGCTTCATGGCAGGGACACATCGCTGAACGGTCAGCATATTCGAAGATCGATTCGACTCTCAGATGCGAATCTGGAATCTATGAAGACGCCGAGCTCGCATGCAACGAGGGTGAAACTTCTCACGACGTGAGAGTGAGATGCCCAGGAATATTTTGATTTTTTCCGACGGAACCGGTCAGGCCGGCGGCCTCACGCCGGACGAAAACGTAAGCAATATTTACAAGCTCTACCGTGCCACACGCTGTGGTCCAGAAACTGGCATCGATCCGAGCCAGCAACTGACCTTTTATGATCCGGGACTAGGATCGCAGCCGGTCAGCGGATTGTTCTCCGTCACCCGTATCTATCGCTGGCTGCACGATCTCGTCAGCCAGGCAACAGGCCTCGGGATCACGACCAACATCATTGATTGCTACGCTGCGCTCTTGAGGATGTGGCAGCCCGGCGATCGCATCTTCCTTTTTGGCTTCAGTCGCGGGGCCTATACGGTTCGCTGCGTCGCATCGGTTTTGTCATTTTGCGGCATTCCGACAACGATGGCAGACGGAAAGACACCGCTTTTCCGCGACGTAAATTCCACGCGAAAGATTGCAAAGGAAGCCGTCAAGCAGGTCTACGAGCACGTCGGATCGCCAAAGGACACCGCCTATCTGGAGCAACGAAAGGCTCTCGCGCTTCGCTTTCGCAGGAAGTACGGGTCCGACGTAAATGGTGCGCCTAACATCAATCCGTTTTTCATCGGCGTATTCGACACCGTCGCGTCATTGGGCAGCTACGGTGCGGCGGCCTTTGCTGTTGTTGGATGGCTTGCGTTTCTTGCGCTGGTGAGCGCGATGGTGAGCTTCGGTCAATCGTTTTTCCCGATCGCCTTCCGGCCGACCTTTGCGGCGCTCATCGCGTTATCGATTATCGTTGCAGGGATCTGGTACGCGATCGCCCACGTGCAATATGCCATCGGCCTGGAAGGGTATTCATTTTGGCAGACGGTTCATTTCACGGCGCCGAAGATGCAGTTCTACGACAAGCATCTGGATAACGCCGTATGGTACGCACGCCATGCTTTGTCGATCGATGAGGACAGGGCGGACTTCGCCCGCGTTGAATGGGGCAGCTCGAGTAATAGCGGTCCTCCTCGCCCCGACAGCTATCCCGACTGGCTCGAGCAAATCTGGTTTGCCGGCGTGCACTCCGACATCGGTGGAGGCTATGCCGAGAACGAATCGCGGCTGTCGGATATCGCACTGGAGTGGATGGTTCACGTGGCCGAGAATCTTCCGGACGCGACCAGCCCGACTGGCAACGGCATCAAGGTCGACAGAAGGTACTTGCAGCTAAGTCCAGACGCCCGCGGTCCGCAGCACGACGAGCGCGAGCCAGGATATTTCGGAGGTAGGTTGAAATGGACCAAGGCGCTGCGAAAGATTGCTCCCGACGCGATATTGCACCCATCCGTTTACGACCGGTTCGCCGCCGACAAGGTCCAGCACTTCTACGAGATGAAGCTTTATCGTCCCGAAAACCTGGTGAACCATGAGAATCTCAGCCGGTACTATCCGGGCGGTAGCGGCGAAGCAACCGCATAGTATGTCAGAATCGTAGAGCTAGGTGACCAGCCGCGCCGGGCGTTTTCTGAAAAAAACTTTTTCGCTGTATCTCTAGTAAATGGAAAAGCGCGGCAATCTCTGACAGTTTTGGCGAGGGGTCCCACCGCGCCGCTACGCTCGAATTTATCTTTCCTTGTTTTGACGCGGAGCGAGCGTTGGCAGCGTATCGATGTGGAGCGCCTGGGGTTCGTGCGCGAGCTCCTGGGATTTGAACGCATCCGCGCTGGGTGGCGCATACTCGGACGGCGCCTTGATCGATTCCCACGGCGTGGTTCTGATCGGCGAAACGAAATTCTTTTCGCGGCCGTCGCGGAATTTGATCCTCCACGAGATCGTCGCCTTCTCGGGCTCCCGCAACACGCGAACGCTGTGCCCCAAGGGCGCGAAGTCGGCGTATCCGCGACAATCGATCGCGTTTTGCGGACACGCTTTTACGCAGGAGTAGCACTCCCAGCACATATTCGGCTCGATGTTGTAGGCGCGCCGGTAGGTCGGGTCGATGTGCATGATGTCGGACGGGCAGATATCCACGCAGTGGCCGCACCCGTCGCAACTCGTCATGTAGACAAAGGTCGGCATCGTTTTTGCGCCTCCTGATAGGAAGCTCAGCTCCCCATCAGGCCGTTTTCTTTTGCTGAGAGCTCAGCTCGTCGATCTTTCGATCCCATTTCATCTCAGTAGCAAAAGCGAGGCATTCTTCCGGAGACATGAAGACGGTCTCTTTCTCTGCCGGATAAGCACGCGCAACAACATCCTTCATGTAGCGTGAAATGACATCCTCCATGATTGGGATGAGATCTGTGTAGATCCGAGAATGACGCGGGACATGTTCCTCCCAGAGATGGAACAGATCCGACGAGATTATATGTACGCCGTGCGCACAGTTGCCGGCGCCGAGGCTGATTACGGGAACGGGCAAGGTCTGAGCCAAATATTCGGCGACCGCAGAGGTAGTCACTTCACAAAGAATAGAGAAGCAACCAGCATCAACCATTGCCTTGGCGTCTTCAACAAGCTCTCTTGCCCGCTTTGCGGTCTTGCCTTGAGCGACGAAGCCACCGAGTTGAGGCATGCGCATTGGGGTGATGCCGATGTGACCCTGAACGGGAATTCCAGCGCGAACGATCGCTTCGATGTGCTTGGCGTGATGAATATTTCCTTCGCATTTCATCACTTCCGCGTTTGCCTCATGCACAAATCGGCCTGCATTTGCGACCGCCTGTTCACGCGAGACATGGAAGCTCCAATAGGGCATGTCGACCATGCGCAGACCATATTTCGAGCCACGGTCAATAGCCTTGGCCATCATCATAACTTCATCGAAACTGACTGAAACTGTACTCTGGTGTCCAAATAGGATCATGCCGCCCGTATCCGACACGCATAAGATGTCCATGCCCAGCCGATCTGCGATTACTGCAGTGCGATAATCATACGCGGCAAGCTGCGTAATCGGCTCACCTTTGCGCATCTTCGTCATTAATGTGTTGATAGTCACTTTCTTCCTGACCGGTGTATCAGCCATGTCATTCCCCTTTTTTACCTCTGGCGGCTTCGAGAACTACGACTTGACCCACGCACGCCGCGCATGGGCGCACCGGGCTGGCTATTCCTTGGGTACCTATCAAAGCGCCCAGTCATTTGGCCAGTCAAATATGCCCGGACTATCTTATGTTCGCTATTGGCTATGAGGGGTCACCGCCAGGAATCGCGCGGAACCGTTTTCGCGGTCGCGAGAAATGGCGTCGCCGCCAGCTGAATATTTTTGAAAACGCCAGTCCGATCACAAAACTGCTGGGCGGTAGACACACCCGCGCACACATAACCAAGCGCGAGCACGCCTCCCGCAGCAGCACTCCGACAGGCGGACGTAACGACAACTTCGTCGGGCATTTGAGGTCGTGACAGATTGCTCTCTGGGCGCCACGGCCATGACGCGGTCTCGCTCTCCGCGTGCATCGAAACTAACTCAATTCGAGGCTGCCGCCAATTTTTTGTCCGGCAAAATGCACCGAGGCGCGCCTCCGAAGGCGCCACCGGAATAGCAAACTCGTTTGCAAACAGAACTAGTCCGGCCTCGATGCGCAAGGTATCGGCGGCGATAAATCCTGCGGGACGAGCGACTCGGCACAGCATGTCCCAGAGCTCAACACCATTAGCGCGTGCGGAGATGATTTCGAACCCACGCTCGCCGGTGTAGCCAAGCCTGCCCAACACACAAGGAATGCCAGCTACACGTGTTTCACAGAAAGTAAAGTAGTCAAGCGTGGAAATCACGGTTGTATCGCACAATCCACTCAAAGCCTTTAATGCTCCGGGCCCTTGGATGGAGAATGTCGAGCGGCCAGGAGTTAAGGGCACTACCGTCAAATCGGGCTCGTCGCATGCAACGAGATCCAGGATGTCTTCGCGGCGTCCGCTCATGACCTCGAACGTGTTCGAAGTTCTCCGCCACACTGTCAGATCAGCAACCGCATCCGACTCGGAATTAATCCGCACTGAATACCGGATATCGCCTTCTCGCATGTTCGCTAAGGGGCGGTTAGAGAGCGCCTCGGCGACCCTCAAGGCTCCAGAACCTTGAAGCCGAGCGCTCTCGATAAACGAAAAGTCAAACAACGCACAGTCGGAACGGCATTGTTTCACCTCCTCTGCTGGATCACCAAAATCGAGTTTCAGAGGAAAATCATAGAACGACATAAGTTCTTCAATACTCAAGGCGATAGATAATGCTCGTCAGCATGAGGCCACCAACTACCAGCAATACAACCGAGACAAGGCGATGCATCAGCTTACGGGGGATGCGGTGAGCAATCTTGGCTCCTAACCACGAACCGAGGGTCAGCACAACGGCCAACGTGCCAGCGAGGCTCCAGTCGAGTCGTCCGTGCACAAGGTTACCGAAAGTACCAGCGGTCGCAATCGGCAACTGAATAGCTTGGCTCAGACCTACCGCCAGAAGTACGGGCAGGTTCATCAAGATCAGAATCGGCACCAAGATCATTGGGCCGCCTGTTCCACTAATTGCTGAGAAAAACCCAACCACCGCGCCGATCGGGACGAGCAGAGTTTTATTGATGCCGAGGGATTCCCTTTTTTTCTCTGTCTGCTGTGGCCACAGAGCATTGATTCCCGATCCCAGTGCCAGAAGGCCTATACCTCCCTGGAGAATACGCGGGTCGGCGGCTTGTACCGTCAATCCACCCAAAAAAGCGGTCGGCGCAGCTCCGAGGCACAGCCACCACACCATCGGCCAGTCAATCGACTTTTCCCGAGCAAAGACAGTTGTGCCAACAATTCCGGAAAGGAGGTAGGCAAACGTCGCAGCCGAAATGGCAACCTGTATAGGGGTCCCGGCAAAGAACCAGAGCGACGGCGCGAGGATGACGCCGCCGATGCCGATACAGCCGATCATTAGGCCGGAAGCAAGTCCGAGCAGCGCGACGCCGAACAGCCAGCTCATCAGACTTCTCCAATTTCTCAGTTGCTGCACTGCACCAATAGATTGGGCCTCGCTTTAGTGAAATCTATTTAGATACCGTCTATTATTCGCCCATTGGCGGGAGCCAAATGTTTATCCGACAGTTTCGATATCTCGTTGCGGTCGCGGAGGAGCGGCATTTTGGCCGCGCCGCTCAGCGCTGCAACGTTACTCAGCCGAGTCTATCGAGCGGAATCAAGCAACTTGAGCTTGAGCTGGGCGTTCCGATTTTTCTGCGCGGGCGCGGGCAGCGCTTCCACGGACTAACCGCCGAGGGCGAGCGCGTCGCCGAGTGGTCGCGTGGCGTGCTCGCGTATTGCGACGCGATGCGTAAAGAGATTGCGATGATGCAGAACGATCTGACGGGCAACCTCCGTATTGGAGCAATGCCGTCCATGTCGCCGGTTCTGCCCAGCCTTTTGAAGGACTTCCGCAGCAAGCACCCGAGCGTGCGAGTTGATGTGCACTTCATTGGCAATGAGGAGATGAAGCTAGGGCTCAACAACTTCGCTCTCGATGTGGCTCTGACCTATTTGGACAAAGCCGATCTCGGCCGCAAAAACACGCTTCCAATCTATACCGAACAACTAAGCCTCCTCGTTCCGGACAAGCCCGAGTTCAAGAATCAAAACACAATTTCGTGGTGGGACGCGGCGCGGCTGCCGCTCGCTATGCTGAGGCCGTCGATGCACGAGCGCCGCTTTGTCGATCAGGTCTTTAGTAAGGTCGGATGCTCGCCGGTTCCTCGGGTGGAATCCGAATCAATCTTGCACCTGATGTTTCAAGTTCAGTTCACCGAGCTTTGCACGATCATTCCCTCGCATTTCGTCCATGCGCCAGGCCTACATCAAGGAACCCGTGCATTGCGTCTGGTAGATCCTGTGGTTTCGCAAGAAGTCGGTCTCTTCTGGGCTGAAGGAGAGATCGTGCTTCCCATGGCAAATGCTTTTGTTTCGATAATCCAGCAACTTAATAAGTCCGGTGAGCTACGGAAGCGATTGGCTGGTGACGAAATGGCCAGTCGAACTGGTGCCCAGCACGCGTGCCGCGTCGCAAAGCAGCGTGGTCGGTTGCCACCGGTCGCGATCACCGCGCGGCAGCATTCATAAACGCAAGCGTCGTCGCGACCGGATTTTCAACTCTTGCAAGTTCAGACGCCGTGAGCTCAGTCTTCGGACCATCGGCTCGGCCTATCGAGAAGCTGGGGCCACGCGTCTCACCTTGCCCTGGAGAGAAGATGATTTCGATGGGATGTTCATCGTATCCGACGAATCTCAGTTCCATCGTTTCCGGCCAGCATGCAATCATCCCATCGCCCACGTTAGTCACGAGAAAGCGCATAACTGCGGTGGCATTGTTGAACCAACGTGCCAATTCCTCGAGACCCAGCTGGCAGGTTGCTGGCGCATAGTCGTCGGCATCGCCGGTCATCAGACCTGGAATGCTGTAAGGAAGAGCTTTCGAAAATCGCGTACGATCGAGTCCGCGATGCAGTAGCTCCACGAGGATCCAAGCTTCGACTTCCGCGGGAGAGCGCTCGTGCGGGTCAAAGACATGGGGCGTCGGCTTGTCTCCTTCCAGGAACTGCAGCTTGAGGCTGGGCAATCGCATTTCGACTGCCAGGTTGTCAAAGAACGGCTTGGTGACGAATGCCTGATCCGCTGGACGATAGCTCAGTAAGATACGTTCCAAACCGGATGTGTGGTCCACGTAGCTGTTGGCGATTCGCACAAGCCATTGCACAACGTTCAGCGCCTCGGTGCGGGCGCGTGCAAATTCCTCCGAACTAGCAAGGCCGACGGGCGACCATGTGACCGCCTCATCAACTAAACTTGTCATAGCGAATACTTCCAGCATTAACGCCGGCGACGATCAACGCGCGAATAGCGCAATCTACCATAATGGGCGGCCCTGCGACGAAGGTGAGACAGCTGTCTTGTACCAGACCCGAACAGCGCACCGCTACGTCGTGAACGAGTCCGCTTGCAAGCTTGAGCATTGGAAATTGTACATGAACGCGCGTCTGGGCAAGCTCGTCTGACAAGACGATAGTGATATCTAGGTTGCCATGCCCAAGTGCCGAATATCTCGCCAGCTGCGATAGATAGACACAGTCGTCGAGCGTCCGGAATCCGAAAAACATCTCGCCGCGGTGGCGAAGGAAATAGTCAACCTGCGCAGCGCGTTCGAGGATTGACATCATACCAGCGATTCCGGATCCCCCGCCGATGCAAACGATGTCCCTGTCTTCCTCTGGACGGAACGCTGCACGTCCAAGCGGGCCAAAAATACGAAGGTTCGCTCCTACGCGCTCTTGAGCAAACAACCATTCGCTAAATCCTCCGTGGGGCTTGTGTTTAAGGAGCAGATCGATTCGGTCAGTTTCCGAGGCGAAATTGACCATCGAATAAGCACGTCCGCCGGACAAACCGTCAGTTTCGACAAGAACAAACTGGCCCGCCTCGAAGCTGATCGGAGATGACAGGCGGACCATGAAATGCGCGAGATCCTTTGTCAGCCTGCGCAGGTTCTCAATCGTGCCGTGGCGTACTTGTGGTCTGAACTTTTCGAAAATTTTAACCTCGGACGGGACCTGCAAGAAACAGTCGCTTCGCGGGCGCGACTGGCACATCAGGATGTCGCCCTTATTTGGCTTGAGGTGGAGATACCCTGGCGCCTCTCTCCATTGTACTTCCACAGTGCCGAGCTTTACACGCGCGCGGCAGGTGCCACACGTGCCGCTGGCGCATTCGTAAGGCAGTGTCAGACCGGATCTTAGCCCGCTGTGAAGTATGATTTCGTTTTCACCACAGTCGAACGCAGTTTCTCCTGCCTTGCTCTGGATCGTGATCTTCATCGGCGACTGAACGTTCTCATTTAAAAAAGTTATCATCTGACTGGTCGCCGATTTCCGTCTCAAACTCATAAACCAGTTCTTGCTCGATATTCGCTAGGAGAACTCCGTCCTCCTGCTTCAGCTGATACATCTTCAGCGGACGTTCCGTCTCGCCTTGCAATTCCAAGGTTTCGAGATTCCAGGACCAAAGGTGCTTGCTGCAGGTCAGCACGCATCGTGCGACAATGCCTGATTCCTCCAGAGGCTCTTCCATATGTGGGCAGACCGGTGGAACAGCGCGGAAACCCTGACCATAATTGACCACCAATATCTGGATCCCGCTCACGTCGAATTTCCGTACTGAGTTTTCAGGAACTTCGTCGGCGCGGCAAATGCGTGTCCAAGCCATTAACTGATCTTCTTCCTGAACAAGCCTTCTTTGACCAAATCAGATCGGCCAGTGCGACCCCTTGTCCAGGCGGCGGTTCTCTATCCGCAGCTCGCGGCTAAGAAACCGCGCCCTGTCATCCTCGATCTTGAAGGTGTCATTGTATTTCCCGACAAGAAAAAGGCGGCTCTCGCCGGCATCGATGTGTGAATTGATCCCGTCCAGCATATTTTGATAAACAATGACCGAGCTAACAGCCTTCGCATTTTGTCCATTTTCATCAACATCGATCGTATAAACCGATGTGTGACGGGTCAGAGGTGAGTGATCCGTATTATGCTTCGGTAGCAGCTTGACCAGGTTGACCAGTCCGTTCCGATCGAGCCACAAATACGTCACATCTTTATTGATCTCGGGACTCCAAGCGCGAATCGCATATTGAAATGCGTCGTCGCACTCGGCGAGCCATCTCGTCCAATCCTGCCGGTCAAGGAATAGGGTCGAACGATAGATGGTGTCACGAACGAGAGCGTATGGGTCCACAGCAAATCCTCAACTGGGCCAGCTCGGCCGCACAGCACGAGGCTAATTAACCCTCACGTATTGCGCGTCTATAATTTGCGAAGGTTGCCCTGCGCTACTACTCCGCGGCCACAGACATGGCTTCGGAAAACGGCTCCTCAGGCCTGCTTGGCTTGCGGTTCATCCAACGGCCCCATTCAGCGTAATAATGACGCATCCCGTTCTCGTCGTGAATAGTCTGGTTCTCGTGCCGGCCGTGCAAAATACGGCGCGGTTCGGAGCCCGGCAGCATCGTTGTGCCCTGCCCCTGAACGCCAAGCAGATCCTCGTGCAGATTCCTGCCAAACGGTCCCCAAATCGAGTTGTGATGATTGATACGAGTTTGGCGATCCTGAACCGTGTCGGATTTGAGACCGAGACCGCGGAACTCGATCATCACCTTGTCGGGAGCGAGCGGAGTTACGATGTCGCATCGCAGCGCGGAGCCACGCAAATTAAAATTCATCCCGGGAAATAGGTCGATCATATACCATTGGTTCGGGGGTAAGTGAGGAAACGACAGCGCCGCGCGACTCTCGAATCCCTCATATTTCTCGTAGTTCACCTCAAACGTACCGACCACAACGTGACCGTGCTCGAAAGCTTGGTTCTTGCGCGCGAAATAAGCATCGTTAAAACCGGTGACGCGGTTATGATAGTGCATGAAATCGTGATAAAATTCGCAATTGGTATCATGCCACAATTTGTAATTCGAGTTCACGATCGCTTTGTGATAGTGAAACACTTCTAGTGGCTCGGCCTCGAGCGATTTTCGTAGGCAAGCAAATGCTGGACCCGCCCAGTCTTCCAGTGATACCTGCGGGTTGTCATCAAGGTTGACCCAGATAAAACCGCCGAACTTCACCTCGCAACGAAGCCGTCGGAGTCCGACCTCTTCCTTGCACAAGCGATCTTGGAATCCTTCCTTTTCGCGGCTGATGTAAACGCAATTACCGCGCATGTCGTATTGCCACGCGTGAAACATGCACGTCATGCGCTTCGGATTACCGGACGGCTGCCCTTCTAGGAAGCTTCCCGCGGGGCGCCGTTCGATGATCATGCCCCGGTGCGGGCACACGTTGAGGAAGGCGCGAACTTCGTTGTCGGGCCCGCGGCACACGATAATTGGCTCGCGGGCGATCGAGGTAGTGCGAAAGTCATAAGCGTTGGACAATTCGGATTCGTGGCATACCGGAATCCAAGTCCGCTTGAAGATCTTCTCCTGCTCTTCTTCAAAGATCCTGGCGTCGGAATAGATGCGGCTGTCCACCCATTCGGAGGGCTGCAATTTTGGTTCTGCCGTCCATTGCCGATGGTTCTTTGCTGCCACTTTGGATGCTCCTTAAAAGCCTTGGGGGCCACGGCTGCTATATATGCAGTGGACTACCAAACACATA
>Ga0182041_10001293_pt1 | contig 12470 bp, 6 predicted proteins | sample flu12Cox44000178_FD_125967 | JGI IMG/M metagenome (GOLD analysis project Ga0182041, IMG submission 125967) | Lab enrichment of tropical soil microbial communities from Luquillo Experimental Forest, Puerto Rico - flux8day.12C.oxic.44.000.178 | ecosystem: Environmental > Terrestrial > Soil >...
CGAGTGGCATCGACCTCGGTCGCTTCAAACGCTGGTACGAGCAGGCCGGCACACCCGAGATCACGGTCGAGGACCGCTGGGACAAGGCAACGAACAGCTACGAGCTGAGAATTGCGCAAAGGGTTCCCCCGACGCCGGGTCAGGCGGAGAAGTTGCCGATGCTGGTCCCGCTCGCCATGGGCCTGCTGGGGCCGGATGGCGCCGAACTGCCGACCCGGCTGGAGGAGGAGGCAGAGAGCCGGGAGGGGACGCGGGTCATCACGTTCGCCGAGGCGCGCGAGAGCTTTCGCTTTGTCGACGTGCCGGATCCGCCGGTGCCGTCCCTGATGCGCGGATTTTCCGCTCCGGTCAAATTGAAGGATGTGCCGCTCGAGCGGCTGAAATTCCTTGCGATCAATGATCCCGAACTGTTTGCCCGATGGGAAGCGGGCCAACAGGTCGCAACCCGCGTCCTGCTCGACGGGATCCAAGCTTGTCGGAGCGGCGCGCCGCCGGTGTCGCTCGACCCGGATCTCGTCACCGCGCTGCACGGCATCCTGGCCGACGCCGACCGCGACCCCGCGTTTGCCGCTGAGGCTCTGACCTTGCCGAGCGAAACGTTCCTTGCCGACCAGGTCGAGGTCGTCGATGTCGACGCGATCCACGCCGTTCGTGAAAATGCGCGCGGCGAGCTCGGTCGCGCATTGTCGATGGAGCTTGCCTCGGCCTACGTGACGCTCGCTGACCCCGGTCCATATGAGATCGACGGCGCCTCGATCGGCCGGCGGGCTTTGCGCAACACTTGCCTCGCCTATCTCGCCGCGGCCGATGCCGGGCGGGGTGCTGCACTGGCCAAGGCGCAGTTCGACGCCCGGGCCAACATGACCGACGTGCTGGCGGCGCTGACGGTGCTTGTCGACCTCGAACGACCCGAGCGCCCCGCGGCGCTCGCGCGGTTCTACGCCGCCTGGTCGCGCGACGAGCTGGTAATCGACAAGTGGTTCGCGCTGCAGGCCCGCTCGTCACTACCGGGAACGCCGAACCGCGTCCGCGAGCTGACGATGCATCCTGCCTTCGAGCGCAAAAACCCAAACCGGGTGCGCGCGCTGGTCGGTGCCTTCGCACAAGGCAACCAATTGCGCTTTCACGATGCGAGCGGCGCCGGCTACGCCTTTCTCGCTGATGAGGTCATCACCCTCGATCCGCTCAATCCGACAACAGCGGCCCGCCTCGTTCAGGCGCTCGGCGCATGGCATCGGCACGACCCGGCGCGTCAGGCGCTGATGCGGCATCAGCTCGAGCGCGTCCTCGCCACGCCCGATCTCAGCAAGAACACCTACGAGATGGTGTCGAAGAGCCTCGGCTAGCCAGCCGGTGCTTTGTCGGGCACGGTCGAATCGGCTTTCCTCGTATAAGACCAGGTTCAGGCCGAACAAGCCGCAAGGAAGCGGTTGCGCGCAAACTAGCCCTGCGACAGGCTTGGTCGCTGGTGATGAAGGGGGACCCGATGGCAAAACGTTCGGCTAAACGGGTTGCGCTGATCGTTTCCGGCCAAGTGACCTATGTCACCGGCGGACCGCGCGGATGAAGGTCGCATCGGAGTGGCGCTACGACCTTTTGACCCTTGGCGAAACGCTGCTGCGCCTGTCGCCGCCTGCCGACCAGCGGCTCGAGCAGGCACGCCTCTTCGAGGTCGGGGTCGGCGGCAGCGAGCTCAATGTCGGCTGTCTCCTCGCTCGGCTCGGGCGGCGCGTTGCCTGGGTGTCACGCTTGCCGGAAGGTCCGCTCGGCCGCATCGTCGACGGCGAGGCGCGGCGGCATGGGGTAGACACGCGTTGGGTGCGCTGGATGGCGAATGCGCGGCTCGGCCTGATGTTCTACGAGCCCGGACCCGAGCCGCGGACGAGCCGGGTCATCTATGACCGCAAGCATTCGGCGGCCTCGGAGCTCGCCTTCGAGGACGCGCCGTGGGACGCGCTTGTTCAGGCGAGCGCCTGGCTGCACCTATCCGGGATCACCCCGGTGCTCGGCCCGAGCTGCCGGGCACTGATCCTTCAACTCGCAGCGCTCGCCGCCTCGGCCGGAAAGCCGGTGTCGTACGATCTGAACTATCGTGCAACCCTAACGACTCCACTGGAAGCGCGTGCATTGCTCGAAGTGGCAGCACCGCATTTGCATCTGTTGGTCCTTGCCGAGCGCGATGCGCAAAGCGTGCTGGGCTTCAGCGAGGCAGGAGAACAGCTTGCAGCGGCGATCGCCGCACGCTACGGCGTCCCGCTCGTTGCGTTGACGCGGCCACCCGACGCCCAACCCGGCACGCTTCTGCTGACACGTGGCGAGTTTCGCTATGCCCCGCGCTATGTGGTGGAGGTCGTCGATCGCATTGGCGCCGGGGACGCGTTTGTCGCGGGGTTGATCCACGGCCTGCTCGATGGCGATCTCGATCTCGCGATCCGCCTTGGCGCCTTCGCCTCGGCGATCGGCCTCGCCACCCCGGGCGACATTAATTACCTCGGTGCCGAGGACATCGTCCGGTTTCGCGCCGACACCATCGGCGGGCTCGAGCGTTAGCACCCGACGAAAGGTTTTCAACATTTCGTGTTGCCAGTCCGGCAGACCAGCAGGCCGGTTATGACCGGCCCGGTCACGGTCGAGAGCAGCGCGAACAACTTTTGGACCTGTACGGCCCCGGCGTCCGCGACAAAGATGATGTCCTTGTCGCGGACGGGAAACTGGTCGGCTATCAGCAGGGAGTTGGCGTCGGAGAAGTCGAACCGGTAGGCGACCGGCGATCCCTCGTCTGATGCGCGTGCTGCCGGCGGTTGGCCCAGCGCCCGTAGGATCGAGGCTGGCTCGAATCGGAACAGGAACACGCCTTTGGGGTTGGCCAAATCGTCGCGCAACCCTTGGGATTTTGCCAGCGCCTGGCTCAAGTTGATGTGCTCGGCGCCGAACGTAATCGCGGCATTTCTGCCCGTGGCTCCGAACACGCTGAAGGTTTGCGGCACGCGAACGAGAGTGATGATATCGCCCGGCCGAGCGTAGATATTCTCACCCGGCTCGGAGACGAGTTGCTCGAGCGGGATCGTCGCCGTGACACCGTTGCGCGACAGCCGTACAAAGGTCTCGTAAACCGGTGCGCGGGCGCCACCCGCAGCGGCAATAACCTGGAGCACCCTGTCGCCCCCGGGCGAAAGCCGGACTCTTGCGCCGGCAACCACTTCCCCCGCCACGGTGACCGCATTGGCGTCGCTCTTCTTGACGATCACCAGCGCCTGAGGCTGGAGCGCCTTGCTTGCGAGCAGTGCTTCGATTGTTTGCTGTACTTCCGCCGGCGTTCGCCCGGCGGTCGGAACCCGGCCGGCATAGGGGACACCGATCGCACCATCCGCGGCTACCTGCTGGTCGGGGAGCGTGGCGCCTCGTCGTTCGCTCGCGGCAACGGTCGCCTCGATGGAAAGTGGTCCCTGTTGTCGAATGTTGCCGCTCGGGGTTCGGCCGGGCGGCGGCGTCTCAGCCGGAGCACCAGGCGGTTGATTTGGAGCGCCCCCGGGCAGATTCGGAGAACCCAAGAGCTGGTCGATCCCCGGGATCGGTCCGGCCGGAGTTTCCGTTGTCGGCCGCGGCGATTCCGGGGCTAGCGGCTCGGTCGCCGGTCTCGGTCCGGTTGGGAGTTGTGGTGGCGGCGCCTCGCTGAAGAGCCCGCCCGCTGCACTCTCCCAGATTGTGACCGAGATGGTGTCCCCGACCGCGATCTTGAGCTCCGGCGGGTGTGAATCTTCTTCGAACCGAGCGTGAAAACTCTCCTTCGGCTGGGCCAGCAGAGTGGAGACGACGCGATTGTCGACCTCGACAATGTCGAAGAGCACCTTGTTCTCGCCCTGCCCCGCAGCAATCACCTCGGACGCCGCCGGTCCGGACCTTGGGAGCATCGTGCATCCGCCAAGCGACAGGGCTATTAAGCAGGCAAGGCAGGCGGCTGGCTTCATAGATATCGATGCGAAATATTCGCATTTTTTCATATCTAGTCCAAAGCCGCCAAACACAGCACTTTCAACAGGACAGAACGTGCTAGTATCAAATTGCGCTCGATCGGCGCTGCGCGAATCGGTCGTCTAGGGAAGGCAAATGCAGCTGCAGTTGCAGACCTGGGTCGAGGTCGAGGCTAACCTTCGATCAAGCCGGGGCATCATCCTACCGATAGGCTCGACCGAGCAGCACGGGCCGATTGGTCTGATCGGCACCGATGCGATCTGCGCCGAGGTCATCGCTCGAGGCGTCGGCGAAGCCGCTGGAGCGCTCGTCGCGCCGACGATCGCGGTCGGGATGGCCCAGCATCATCTCGGCTTCGCCGGCTCGATGACCCTGCGGCCGAGTACCTTGATCGCGGTGCTGCGCGACATGGTCGAGTCGTTGGTGGGACACGGCTTTGAGCGCTTTTATTTCATCAACGGGCATGGCGGGAACATCGCCACTGTGACCGCCGCCTTTTCCGAGATCTATGCGGCGCGCAGCCTGCCTGCGGGAGCAAACGTCCAACCGGTCAAATGTCGGCTGAGGAATTGGTGGCAGAACCGCGAAGTGCTGCAGCTGGCGAAGGAGCTTTATGGCGACGCCGAGGGTAGCCACGCCACGCCGAGCGAGGTCGCCGTCACCCAATTCGCCTATCCGGACGCGATCAAATCCGCACCGTTCGATCCCCCGGTCGCGCCCTCGGGCGAGTACACGGATGCTGCCGACTATCGCCGCAACTTCCCCGACGGCCGAATCGGCTCTAATCCCGGCTTGGCCACACCCGAGGCAGGGCGGCGCCTTTACGACGCGGCGGTTGCTGCGCTCACCAAGGATTATCTAAGCTGGGTTTTCGGCTCGAGAGCCTTACCCGAAATGAATAACGGGATCGCAGTAAATTGTTCGTCGTTCCCGCGAAAGCTTGTGAAGAATACCGACGTCCGCGAAGTCGTCACCGCCGCGACAGCGGGGGTCTAGGGCAAGTGATTGCAATTGCTGGATGCCCATGCGTGGAATGACGGGATGCGCGGTGTCGGGTTCATCTCGACAATTCTTTCACACGTCGAAAAGGGCATCCAGGGGCTCCAGTATCAGCACTTGCCTGGATCCCCGCTTTCACGACTTCTCCTCGGCTGACCGGTGCCGCGCCTTCCCGGCCGCGTCAAGCCGCCCCGGGTACGCGGCCTCGGCTGATGCGCGTACCACTTAATGTCACCCCTTACCCTGGCTCGGGCTGGCATCGCGGGCAATAGTAGGCGGTGCGGCCAGAGAATTTTGCACTGGCGATTTCACCGCCGCAACGCGGGCATCGTCCGCCCTTTCCGCGGTGCGGAATGAGGAACGAACCGGGGAGACGGTCGACGAGCCCCTCTGCGCCGGCGCCGCTTGTGATGGCGGTCTCCAATACCGCCTTGATCCGGCCCAACAGGTGTTGTCGCGCGCCGGCGTCGAGCCGATCGCACCGCGTCCGCGGGTTGATGCGAGCTTGAAAGAGGATCTCGTCGGAGTAGATGTTGCCGATCCCCGCCACCACCTCCTGATCCATCAGCAGCGACTTGACATCGCGTTTTCGGCCTGCGAGCGCCTGCTCGAACGCCGCCAGATCAAAGCGCGGGCCGAGAGCGTCTGGGCCGAGCCCCTCGGCCGCGACAAACGCGTCGGAGTCGGGTGCCAGCCCGACGCGCCCGAGCAACCGCGGGTTGACGTAGGCGAGATGATGGCCGTCAGCGAAATCGAAACGCACGCGGTCGTAGGGTGGATCGTCCTCGCCGTCCGTGAAATGCTTGAGCGAGCCGTTCATCCCGAAATGCAGCGTCAGCCAGCCCGGTGATCCGAGATCGACCAGGAGATGCTTGCCATGTCGCCGGGACCCGATGATCCGCGCGCCTTTGAGGCGGCGCGCCAACTCGGCGGCCGAGATACCACCGAGAATCCGCGCATCGCCGACCGCCACTTGGCGGATCGTCCGGCCCAGGCAGGTCGTATCCAAATGCCGCTTATACAATTCGACATCGGGTAATTCCGGCATGAAGCTGTCCCGGGGTTCCTATCGGGGGAAAGCAAAGGTAAGCGGTCGGCAGAACCTCGGCAACGACGTTCAGGACGACAGAAAGTCACGTGCGCCCCCTTTAACAGCGGTGATCGACGCCGTTCGCCTTTACGTCCGTCCCGGCTGACGCGGCTCACCGGAAGGGCAAAGGGCCCGCCACCCGGCCGACGACAGTGGCCGGAATCAGGCGGGTCGGTTAGGCCATGCCGGCCTCTGTCATTTTATCTGTCGGCTCGTCCGGGGATGTGCTTTGCAGGTATAAGCGATGGAATTGCGGCACCTTCGATATTTTGCGGCCGTGGCCGATGCCGGTAACGCATCGCGCGCCGCTCGGCGGCTGCATGTGATGCAACCCGCGCTATCGAGACAGATTCAGGATCTCGAACGTGACTTCGTTTGCCAATTGTTCGACCGGATCGGACGCCGCATCGTTCTCACAAGGGATGGCGACGAACTCCTGGAGCGGACCAGGCGGCTCTTGGCCGACGCCGAGGCCCTACGGGAGCGTGCGCGAGCTTTGGCCGGCGGGGGGCTGGAGTGTTCCGGATCGGGGCGACACCACAGTTCATCGAGGCAGCTTTGCCAGAGGTGCTGACGAAATAATACGCTTCGGCATACCCCGGAATCGAGGTGCAGCTCGTCGAGGACGGGGGAGGTCTCCTTGTCAGGCGGTACAGCAAGGGGAGCTGCATCTTGCCATCGGGGTGTGGCGCACCGGCGGGTTTCAGAGCCGGCCGCTCTACCCGGCTCGTGTATTGGCCGTCATGCGGCGAAGGCATCGGTTGGCAGGTCGAAATTCGCCCCGGCCACCAGCTGGGCGATCTCGCCCGCGCCGTGCCGCGCCCTGCAACGTCGTGATGTCTCACCTCATACGCTTCGGACTGAATTCCAGATTCGGTCGAGCTTGACGCGCTACGGTCGCACGCTCTCGGAGAGCTCCGCTCGCTGAGCGAATTCACCTGGGGCTGTCAGGTGGGCGCCCCCTGATCTGGGAACGGTCTTTTCCGCTATCCTCACCCGCTAGGTGCTGAAAAAGTCGGTCCGGCTTCTGAAATCGTCATTCCGGCCGTAGCGAAGCGAAGAGCCGGAATCCACGAGCCCCTGATGCAGCTGGATTCCCGCTTTCGCGCAGGGCTGTCCGGGGAATGACTCGATTGGTAGTAGCTGCACGCCAAAAAGGGTCAATACAGCGAATATGATTATTGCAAAGAGCCTCCCCTGTTACCTCCCTGATAGACCGAATCCGCCCCCTGATCGGCGAGGCTGGGCCCCTGTTCGTGCGCACCGGCACACGACCTCTAAGTGTCTGATCTGCTTTCCTTTATCCAAGGTCACCCGGTGCAAATTTCCGGGCGGAATCGATTATTCACCCTGTTTTCCGGCTTTTTACAGGGGGCCGGCCCACACCGAGATCATACCTCCTGAAAGCGGCTTGCTGACCCGCATCAGGCTGGGATCTTTCGCATCGGCTCTGATCGTGAAGCCGAGCGCCCGGCACATCTGCAGCATGGCCGCGTTTTCGCGCAGCACCTCGCCGACCAGCTCACCGATGCGGCGGCGCCGCGCCACTTCGATCAGTCGCATCATCAAGAGATAACCGAGCCCGCGCCCCTTCCAATCGCTACGCACCTCGACAGCGTATTCGGCACGCCGGTTATCCGGATCCGCGGCGAAGCGCGACACCCCGAGCGCCTGATCGGCATCGGCCGCGAGCGCGATCAGGGCCATCTCCCGGTCATAGTCGATCTGCGTCAACCGCGCCGCGAGCTGATGGGTCAGCCCCTTCATTGCGGTGAAGAAACGAAGCCGCAGGTCCTGCGGACTCATGCGGCTGGCCAAGTCCCGTAGCAGCGGCTCGTCCTCGGGACGGATCGGGCGCAGTCTGACGACCGCTCCGTCGCGCAGCCTCTCCGTGGCTTCGAGCTCCTTTGGATAGGGCGATATGGCGAGCCGTGCCGGTCCGGGCTCCGGCGCAGCGACCCGCAGCCGGGCATCGACCGCCATCACCCCGGCAGCGCCGGCGAACAAAGGGTTGATGTCGAGCTCGCGGATTTCGGGGTGGTCGACGGCGAGCTGGGCGACCCGGATCAGGATTTCGGCAACGACATCGATGGCCGCCGCAGGCCGGCCGCGATACCCTTGCAAGAGCCGCCAGACGCGCGTGCGCGCCATCAGCGCATGCGCCAGCGCTTCATTAAGCGGCGGCAGTGCGAGCGTCGTGTCCTGGATCTGCTCGACCGCCGTGCCGCCGTGGCCGAACATCACCACCGGACCGAATACCGGATCGTCGACGACGCCGATGATCAGCTCGATCGCGCCGGGAAGCCGAACCATCTGCTGCACCAGAAACCCATCGAGCTGCGCTTCGGGGCGGGCGCGCGTGACGCGGGTGAGCATCGCCCGCGCCTCACTCCTCACTCGGTCCGGATTATCGAGATCGAGCGCCACACCCCCGACATCGCTCTTATGCGTGAGATCGCGCGAGCAGATCTTGAGCGCCACGCTGCGTCCGATCTCCGCCGCGGCTGCGGCGGCGCCTTCTGCATCGGCAACCAGCCGGATTTCGGGTAACGGGACTCCATAGGCGCCGAGCACGGTGATCAGCTCAGCAGCATCGAGCCAAGTTCGGCCAGTGCTCAACGCACTGGTGATAGCGTTATGCGCGCGATCGACATCCGGTGCGAAATCGGCGGGCCTCGCCGCTGGCGTCTCCATCAGCAGCTCCTGATTGCGGCGGTACTGCACGCGGTGCATGAAGCCGCGCACGGCGCTGTCCGGAGTGTCGTAGGTCGGGATGCGGGCGGCGGCGAAGAGACGCCGCGCCTCGGAAGCAGATTTCTCGCCGAGCCATGCGGTAAACACGTTGCGTCCCCTCGACCGCTCATCCGGCGCCGCCGGTTGAGCGACGGCGAGCGTGTCGATCACGGCGCGGGCCGCCTCACCAGGGGGCGTCGGCGCTGTCGGGCAATTGAGCACGAGGATCGCATCGATATCGCGGTCGCCGAGCAATACCGAAAGCGCATCGGCATAGCGCTGTCCGGGCGCGTCGCCGATGATGTCAATCGGGTTGCCGCGACTCCAAGTGCGCGGCAGGACCCGGTCGAGTTGGGCGATGGTCTCAGGGGAAAGAGCGGCGAGCCGGCCGCCCCGTGCGACGACCGCGTCGGTCGCCAATACTCCCGGCCCGCCGCCGTTGGTCAGGATGGCGAGGCGATCGCCTTGCTGCGCTCGCGTCAGGGCGAGGGTCTCGACCGCGTCGAACAGTTCCGCCATCGTGTCGACGCGCAGCATGCCGGCGCGGCGGAATGCCGCCTCGTAAACGGCATCTGCGCCAGCCAATGCCCCCGTGTGCGAGGCCGCGGCGTGCGCCCCTTCGGCAAAACGCCCGACCTTGACCGCGAGCACAGGCTTGTTGCGCGCCGCGGCGCGCGCGGCCGACATGAATTTGCGCGCATGGGTGATCGCCTCGATATAGAGCAGGATGGCGCGGGTGTCGGGATCGGCGGCGAGGTAGTCGAGCATGTCGCCAAAATCGACGTCGGCCATGTCGCCGAGCGAGACGACATAGGAAAAGCCGATGCCTCGCGGGGCGGCCCAGTCGAGAATGGCTGTGATCATCGCCCCGGACTGGCTGACGAAGGCGAGATCTCCCGCCAGCGGCGGGATGTGGGAGAAACTCGCATCGAGCCCGACTGCCGGCACCATGATTCCGACGCAGTTGGGACCGACCAGGCGCAAAAGGTAGGGCCGTGCCGCGTCAAGCGCCGCCTGCTGCAGAGCGCGGCCGGCCGCGCCCTGCTCGCCGAAGCCGGCGGTGATGATGACTGCCGCGCGCGTTCCGCGGGCGCCGAGCTCGCCGATGGCCTGCGGCACGGTCTCGGGTGGTGTAGCGATGACCGCGAGTTCGGGAACCTCTGGCAAGCTCGCGATGTCGCGATGGACCGGCGCGCCGCCAATCGACCGGTGGTGCGGGTTGACCAGCATCAGCGGCCCCCCGAAGCCGCCGCGCCGCAAGTTGCGGGCGAGCACGGCACCAAGCGAACCTTGCCGCGGCGTCGCGCCGATCAGCGCCACCGCCCCGGGCTTGAAGAGCTTGTCGAGGTTGCGGACGGACATTTGACCCCAGCGGTGTCAGAAGCTGCTTGCGGTGAATTGTTCGGGATCACCCCGAGTCGGATGGAGAACCAAACGTACACGGCATGTTCGCCCGTTTGGATCGTTGCGCGACCTTCGCTTCGGAGTTAGCGTCGGGGTATATGGCCGCATGCAGACCATACTGGGAATTTCGACTAACGGGAGCGATGTTCGGCAAAGCCTTGGTATGACATCAGCTGGTCCAAGCTTGTCTCTCACCGATTTCGCCACCGCGGACACGGGGTTCGAATACCTCGCCAGTGCCGAGCACTACGAGCATCTCGCCAAGGGCATCGTAGACGCGCTACGCCGACACCGCCTGGTTCTCGTGACCGGGGACCCGCCAGCGAGCCCCCAGATGCTCGCCGCGGCTCTGAGGGAGGCTGCGGCGCCGCGAGCAGTGATCGAGCTCTCCTGCGGCCCGGACCTCAATTGCAAGGAGCTGTTCGGCGGCGGTTCGGCGCCACCAGACACTTCGGCCCCGGTCGCAATTGGGGAGGAGCCCGGCCGCGCGGTGCGGCCCTCTCCGATTTTTGTCTTCGCTGATGCGGATCGACTCTCGGATCATCAGATCGAGGAGCTTCGTGAGGCGGCGCAGGCGATGCCGCACGGGTCTCATGGGTTCGAAGCGGGCGTGCTGTTGGCGCACTCAGATTTTGTCACCGGCGCCAAAAGTGCGGAGCTCCACCTCCTCGATGAGGGGCTCGCGGGGCAGCTTCGCGTCCAGCAGCTCGAGCGCGACGAGGTCGAAGCGTTCATTCGCCATCAGCTGCCGCCGGGCGAGGGAGCAGACCTGTTTACTGCGCAACGTATAGCGCTGATCGCGATAACCTCGGGCGGCGATCCGGCGGTAGTCAATCGCCTCGCGCGCCGCATGATCGAAACCGAGCCTGACGTCTCTGCGCCGCTGCGCGTGACGCCGCGCCGATATGCCGCTTTCCTGAGGCTGCTGGCCGGCATCATCATCTGCCTCGGCGTCGCTGGTTTGGTCGCCGGCACGTTTGAATCGGAGCGTCTTGGTGTCCTCGTCGGTCTTGTGCGTGATCGCATCCTGCCGCGCAGCGAGCAGGCGGAAGCGCCGGCCGGTGTGGGCGGGGCGCGATCGTTTGTGACCGCCGCGGGCTCGTCCTTGGCCAACGTCGCCGCTGCGCCTCCGAGTGCTGCTTCTGCCGGTGAGACAACGCGCGATCCGACGGCGACCAGTGCCGGCCATCCCGGAGCGACTTCGTCCGCCGGGCCGGCACCGGAACCGTCAATACCACCAGGGGCGGACCGGCCGCAGCTCGCCGCTGCTGAGATCGCGGCTTTAGTGGCGCGCGGCGACGCCTTCCTCCGCGCCGGCGATATCGCCTCGGCCCGGCTCTTTTTCGAGCGTGCCGCCAACACGGGAGACGCTCGCGCGGCGATGCGCATGGCGGTGACCTACGATGCGGCATTTCTCGAGCGCGCTGGCCTGCGCGGTCTGCGCGGCGATGCGGAGCGGGCCACATTCTGGTACCGGCGTGCCCGTGACCTCGGTGAGGGCAAGGCTGAGCCTCCGCTCGGCAGCCTCGGGACGTCCGGTTCTACCGCGCCGCTGCTCCAGCCCCGCTGATCTGCGGCAGCTGTCGGGCGGACGAGACCGAAGCTGTAGCACGCATCCTTGGGCCCGGCATTATACTTCGCCACGGTAGCCAGGGCCTGATCGAAGAGGCCACACGGACCGTTCGATTGCTCAACGAGATTGCACGCGGCGGACCCTTCCTTATTCCCGCATCAGCCGCCGTGGCCTGCTCTCGACTGCGGCGGTGCTTCCAACCCCCTCCGGGCTGTTCTTTTCGGCCGCCGCGCGGGGACAGGCCCCTGCGGGCGTTCTGCCTTCGTGGAACGACGGGCCGGAAAAGCAGGCGATCCTGGACTCCGCGCATGCCGCGATCGATCAGGCGAGCCCGAGCTATGTGCCGCCCGATGACCGCGTTGCCACCTTCGATCAGGACGGCACCCTCTGGGTCGAGCATCCGATCTACACGCAGGCAATGTTTGCACTCGATCGCGTGCGGGTTCTCGGCCCCGCGCACCCGGAGCGGAAGAATGACGAGCCGTTCAAGACGGTCCTCTCCGGCGATTTGGAGGCGGTGGGCCATTTTACCGAGAAGGACTGGACCGAAATCATCGGGGCCACCCACGCCGGGATCAGCACCGACGAGTTCCTGGACATTGCCGAGCAATGGCTGGAAACGGCAAAGCATCCGCGCTTCAAGCGGCTCTACACCGAGCTCGTCTATCAGCCGATGTTCGAGGTCTTGGACTATCTGCG
>Ga0182041_10001300_pt1 | contig 12449 bp, 15 predicted proteins | sample flu12Cox44000178_FD_125967 | JGI IMG/M metagenome (GOLD analysis project Ga0182041, IMG submission 125967) | Lab enrichment of tropical soil microbial communities from Luquillo Experimental Forest, Puerto Rico - flux8day.12C.oxic.44.000.178 | ecosystem: Environmental > Terrestrial > Soil >...
CAGGCGATTGCTCAAGCACTGCGCCAAGCACCGGTGGTTCACAGCGATGAGACCAGCTGGTGGGTTGGCGGACCAGGTTGGTGGCTGTGGGTTTTTGTTAATGCCTACAACACCCTTTATCTGGTTGCTCAGAGCCGGGGACGTTGTCTGCTTACCCAACTGCTCGGTAGCGACTTTGGCGGCGTGCTGGTCAGTGACTGTCTGGCTATTTACGACGACGCAACAACGCTCCAACAGAAGTGCTACGCCCATCATCTTAAAGCCATCCGCGAAGCCAAAGCGCTTCATCCTCACCAGGGCGAAGGCTTCTTAACTGAATTATCATGGCCGAACGCCAACTGCGTCCGGCGGTGATCGCACGCAAAATCTCTTGCGGCGGAAAATCTCCTGGTACCACTTAATCGAAGTGCGTTCGACTACGCTAAACACGTACGCCGGCGGCAGCCGGAGAATTCCGCTGCCATAGCCTGCATTCAGCACAAATCCTTAATCAATTCGACGCAACTGCGTGGGTACAACGAAGGATTTGTGATCAATGCAGGCTAGTAAGGCCTGTGCTCGGTTGGTTAGCGGACAAGCAGCGTTGCCGCGCGGGGATCGCGTTTTTCCCAGCCGGCGCGCATAAGCGCGGGCCTATTATCATCGTTCCGCGGGTAACCTAGGCAAAGGTAACCGATGAGCTCCCAGGATTCAGGTACCTCCAGTGCGCGCGTAACTACCTCGGGTTCGAGGATCGAAACCCAACCGACGCCCACACCGCGTGCGCGTGCAGCGAGCCAGAGGATGCAGATAGCCATTACCGCGGAATATTGTAGTGCCTGCGGCATCGACTGCCGTCCAAGGCCCTTGCCTGCCGGCGTTGCGCAGTCACAGAAGGCAGCCAGATGCACGGGCGATTCGCGCAGTCCGGCGAGTTTAAGGCGAGAGTAAAGCTCGGCGTCTTGCTCTTTGTATGACGCCAGCGCCGCTCGGTTTGCGCGTTCGTAAGATTCCATCACAGAAGCACGGCGTTCAGGATCATCAACGCGAACAAAACGGCATGGCTGCGAGTAGCCGACGGAGGGCGCAAGCGACGCGAGCCCGACAAGCTCCTCGACCAGGCCATGGGGCAGCGGATCGGTGCAAAAGTGGCGTACGTCTCGACGCCACTCAAGCAGGAGCCTCAGCTCGTTATAAAAAGTTTCGTTGAACAACGGGGCCTGGGACACGGGCTACGGCGCGAACGCTGATTCTATACTTCTACTTTGATGTCATCGCCTTCGACCACGACTTTGTAACTTGGAACGCTCTTTTGCGCCGGCGGCCCCAAGACAGCGCCGGTTCTCAGGTCGAATTCCGCACCGTGCCACGGACAGGTGACCTTAACGCCTAGAACGTCGCCTTCCGATAGCGGCCCACCACGGTGCGTGCAGGTGTCGCCGATGGCATAGTAAGTGCCCTCCACGTTGAAAAGGGCTATTTTCTGGCCTTCGATTGTGAACGCAGCCGCTTGGCCGGGTGGCACGTCCGTGGTCTTAGCTATGTTAAGGAGTTTTGCCATAATGCTTGAGTCTCTTTGATGGTTGCTGATGAGCGGGACCCTGCTGGGCCCTGGCGGACGGTGATCCAAGGGGCAGGGAATCATTTTGAGTATTGCGGCTTCGCTCAGACAGGTCAAGAAGCGGCTCTCCACGCTCAGCGCGTCGAGGTCCGCGTCTGTCACCTGTCTTTTTCGCCACGCATCACCTTCTCGGCATAGCTGCGCCAAAGCCAACACAGAAACGTTCTCTGCGCACGAGATTTGAGCCACGGGCAATTGGCGCTGCTCACCACGTTCAAGTCCTTTCGGAAAATTGTCGCCGGCATTGTACACGCGCTCCAGAGTTCGCGCATCGAACGACTGGAATTCGCCGGGCTCAGGAACGATCGGTTCCAGTTTGTTATGGATTGTGTTCAAGGCAAAGCTACTTTTGGGAAAATCCTCGCAGAAAAACAAAATTTTGATCGATAGTAGGAGGGTATGGCAAAGCCGCAACTAAGGTTTCGTCCTTCGTGCTCGCCGTTCGCGAATGCGCATTAAAGACGCGGCCCCTGCGGGTGGCCAGGACACCGCTTGCAAAAACCTGAGGGCTCAACTATGGAGTCGTCCAAATGATGCGTCTGCTCCAAGCAGTCGGCCAAAGCAGTCTGGCGACCGTCGCCGGTTTCGGCGACTTTGCTATGTTCGTGTCGCAGGCGGTGGCGGCTGCACCCACTACTCGGCGATTGGGGCAACGCTGGATACGCGCGGTGCACGAACAGGGTGTCCGCTGCGTGTTTGTAGTGACCATTGTCGCGTTATTCACCGGGCTGGTGCTTGGGCTTCAAGGTTATTACGTTCTGGCGCGCTTTGGATCTGCGGGGGCGCTGGGAACATTTGTGTCGCTGACGCTGACACGAGAGTTGGCTCCAGTGCTTGGCGCTCTCATGATCGTCGGCCAGGCGGGCTCTGCGATCGCAGCGGAAATCGGTATTCATCGCAACAGCGAACAAATCGACGCGCTTACCACCATGGGGATCGATCCGCTCGGTTACTTGATCACTCCCAGACTGTTAGCGGCGTTAATCGTTTTCCCGATTTTAACGATGGCTTTTACGCTGGTCGGGCTGGCTGGCGGATATCTGTCGGGTTCGCTCTTGCTCGGATTGGATAGCGGCGTTTACTGGTCTGGGGTTCATTTCGCGGTCCGCTTTGCGGACGTTCGCGAATGCCTCTTAAAGGCTCTTGTTTTTGGTGTGGTTACGATCGCGATCTGCTGCCACAGCGGCTTTACAACGCATCTTCGGGCGGGGGTGTCAGGCTCGCAGGCGGTTAGCGTTTCAACCACAAGGGCGGTTGTCCTGGCGAGCATCGCCACGCTGGCAGTGGATTACTTGATCACTTCTTTTCTCGTATGATCCGCACAACGCTTCCGCCGATTTTGGAGGTTCATGGCCTTCGCAAGCAGTTCGGGAACCACGTTGTCCTGGCCTCCGTGAGCCTCCTTGTACCTCGCGGCAGCATCGTGTCCGTCTTCGGGCGGAGTGGGACAGGAAAATCAGTTTTGCTGAAGTGCCTCGCGGGACTGCTAAAGCCTGACGCCGGCGAAGTTTGCTTTGAAAATGGATCGGTGGACGTCGTTCGCAGGCGCTGCAGCTATCTGTTTCAAGCTAACGCCCTGTTCGATTCCCTGACGGCGTTCGAAAACGTCGCACTGCCCTTGGAACAAACAACCCGCCTGGGCAGGCGCGAGATCGCGCAAGTGGCCCGCAACGCTCTTAAAAGCCTCGGATTGGATAAATTTGCGGAACATTTCCCTGCACAAATGTCTGGGGGAATGCAAAAGCGGCTCGCGCTTGCGCGGGCGCTGGTCACCCAACCCGAGTTGGTCCTTTTCGATGAACCCACAGCCGGCCTTGACCCGCCGGCGCGCAATGCCGTTTTCGAAATGATTGTGCAATACAGGCGGCAATTTGATTTTACTGCCGTCGTAGTGACCCACGACGTCCCAGAGGCGCTTGCCGCCAGCGATCGCGTGGCTTTGCTTGAAGAGGGCCGGATCCATTTCGAGGGAACGCCAACCGAGTTCGCGGCCTCGGGCGATTGCATTGTTCGAAGCTTCGGCGACAATAAGGTCACCCTTCGGAACGGCTAGAATCCTGGGAAAGCAAAACTGGTTACAGATGAATCAAGTTTTTTTCGGTACCCGCACATTAATCATTAAGTGGTTTTTCCTTTCAAGGATTCCAAGCGAGGCCCCTTGGGCCGATCGGCACTGCTCCCAACGCCACTTTGAGATCCTTAGATCTCGCCGATCAGTGGGGCGGCCTCGCTCGACTGATAGCCGGTTTTGAGAATGAAACAATCCAATATCGAACTCTGGGTCGGCGCGTTTGTCCTGTGCGGCATCGCCGCGATTGTCTGGTTTGCAGTACAAGCCGGCGCGGGTGTTGCCCTTCTCGGTTCCACCTACGAGGTGAAAGCAAGATTTACGAACATCGGGGGGCTCAAAACCGGAAGCCAGGTTCTCATCGCCGGGGTTCCGGTCGGACACGTTGAAAAGATCGACCTCGATCCCCAATATGCTGCAATCGTTCACATGGACCTCAGACAGGGTGTTCGCCTGCCTTCGGACACCATCGCCTCTATCAAGACCAGCGGGCTCATCGGAGACAAATTCATTGCGCTTGCCCCGGGCGCCGACAGTCAAAATATCTCGCCCGGAGGCACAATCACAGACACGGAATCTGCGGTAGACCTGGAATCGGTCATCAGCCGTTTCGCCTTTGGCAATGTCTCGTCATCACCTGCGCCTTCCCCATCGGAGGCCAGATAGCTATGTGCATCAATCCGTTTCGACCCGTCCTGAAATTGTCGCTTGTCCTGATGGCGCTTCATGTCGTTTGCGTTTCGGGTGCCGCTTCCCTGGACGATCCTGCCGCCATGCTTCGCAGTTCCGTTGACGAGGTGCTCTCGATCGCTTACTCGGGCCGCGGGTTTGAATCGCTTCCCGAGCGCGTGCGGCCGGCGCTGGAAAAATGCTTCACTTTTGACCTTGTAACCCGCCAAGCCATGGGTCCCGGGTGGCGGCAGTTTTCCGTGACTGACCAGAAACGTGTTACTGAACTTTTCGGCGAACTTCTGGTCCGGACCTATTCCGCCCGCGCCGTTGGCACGCAGCGGCCAAAAGTTTCTTATGGTTCCCCCGTTACTCTGGCATCAGACCGCTGCGAAATTCCCAGTCGCGTCACGTTTCCCTCCGACAACCAGCCCGTCGCCATTGTCTATCGCATGACAAGGCTTCCGGCCGGCTGGCGCATTTATGACGTCCTTATAGAAGGCGTCAGCTTCGTGTCCAATTACCGCGCGCAATTTGCAGAAATCATTCAAAAGGGCGGGGCCCCAGCTGTCATCCGGACCCTCCAGAATAAACTCGCCGCTGCCCCGACTCCCCACTAGAATCCTTGAAAAGCAAAATCGATTGCAAATGAGTCAAGTTTTTCCGTTTTCGTGCATCGATGATCAAATGGGCGTTGCTTTTCAAGGATTCTATGAGCGAGACCGCTTCACCAAAATCGACACTGATCCTAACCTACCATGTTATCCCTAGACCTCGCCGGTCTGAGGCGCGGCCTCGCTAGAATCCTTGAAAGCAGAATCGGCAGCCGATGAGTCATGAAACACTCGATTTTTTGTATCTACGCGTTCGTCTTTTGTCTGTCGGGCTGTGCCGTCTCAGAGAAGCGCTCCGCCGCCAAATCCGATCCTGTCGCTCCGGCGGCTGCGGCTGGCAATTTCTCAGATGTCCTCGAGCAGCAAGTGAATGATCCCCTGCAGCGCTTCAACCGGACCATCTTCCGTTTTAACGACGGACTTTATACTCACGTTTTGCGTCCCGTAGCGCACGGATACGTCTTCATTGTACCTCGTCCCGTTCGAACAGGGGTCTCGAACTTCTTCGACAACCTGCGATTCCCCGTCCGCTTTATCAATTCGGTGCTCCAGGGTAAGATTACCCGGTCTGCCCAGGAAACCTGGAAGTTCATCTTCAACAGCACCGCAGGGATCGGCGGCTTGATTCGCGTTTCCGACCATTTGAAAGATCTCGCTGATGTTCCGGCAGAGGATTTTGGGTTAACACTCGGAGTCTGGGGTATTGCTGCCGGCCCTTACATCGTTGTCCCCGTGCTTGGCCCCTCGGATTGCCGTGATGTAGTCGGTTTCGCCGGCGACTACGTCATGACGCCCCTGAACTGGTACCCTGTTGGCATCATTCGGCATGCGTTCGTCAGCAACGCTCTCAGCATTTCATTGTCGGGCGTACACTATGTCAACGGACTCCCCAAAGCTATGGACGACTATGATCAGCTGAAATTGGCAGCGGTCGATCCATACATTGCCCTGCGGGACGCTTATCTAAGCTATCGCGCCGCGCAGTTGAAAAAGTGACTCGAACGGAACCCTAGCCCGCAAAAAATCACGCGTTGTAAAAAGCGGCGCGCTCATTGCGGGCTAGATCGACCAGTTGTCAGCGACATCCTTTTCTTCCTCCGCAGATCCGCCGCGCGAAGCCAACAGTGCGTTACAAAGCGCTCGCAGCTCGGAGTCGACCTCGGCAGGATTTGCGAGCGTTTGCGCTACCTCCTCCCGAAGCACCGCGGCGAAATGCTTGCGAAGACGAAAGACTAGCGTCTTAACGCCTCCGGCAGTCAATCCGAGTTCATCGGCGATTCGTCGATAGGAGTTCATATCCTCGTAGTCAGCCTGTACCAGGAACACTTTCAGCCGTTCAAAAGTCTGGCCTTTCCCTTGTCTTGCATATTCCCCCTGTAAACGAGCGGTGACTCGAGACAGCAAGGTCGTTGCCCAACGCGCATCGAAAACCCTATCGGGGGTCAGATCGTCCGCGGGTTCGAGCTGATAACGATGCTCAGCGTCCTCCGTATCCAGGGAAATGACCTGGCAGCCTCCTCCTCTTTTTGCAGCGCGACCTTTGTGCCAGGACACGGACATGTGATTTTTGAAGGAGGCCAGCAAAAATGCACGGAATTTTCCCTTTTCCGGGCCGACTCGGCTGAAGGCCTCCTTTTCCAACAGATGAAGGAAAAAACTTTGCGTCAGATCCTCTGCATCCAAGGGCTCATATCCGCTGCGCCTGGCGAATGCATAAAGCGGATACCAGTACAGCCTGCAAAGTTCGGACAGCGCCGCCCAAGATTCCGGAGCCTGTACGTCGACGGAGTTTAGTATTAAACTCCACCGCGTGGTTCGAAAAAGATCCTTTCCTTCGGTCGAACTGGAATTTCCCGTCCTCACGCGTCCGCTGCCACCTAGCGGACTATAATTCGTTCCTGCCTAAGTTCTCAACCCTTTTGCTCGCAGTGCGCTGGGAAACGGCTTCAAAGCGACAAACTGCATCGAGTCGGCAGGTGACCGCGTCGCGGCAACGAATGGGCGGATTCCGCCCAATCTGGAGAGAGGATCCAGGTAGGCGACACCTTCCAGAGAGGGCAAGGGAGGGAGCTTATTCACGGAATTTGCTTAATGGCGCCGTGGATGGAGAGGGCTCTATCACGTTCCGATTCATGGTTGGAATTGGGGTTTACCGCAGGAAATTTGTGATGCATGCCGCGAAGGCCTCGTTCCGGACAAATGAGAAAACCTGCTCCATTCCGTAAGCAACTGTAGCCAATCCGAGAATTCCCACGAGCAGGAGAAGAAAGGTTTCAATCTCTAAGCTCAGCGTTTCTGTTGCTGCCAATTTCCAGAGACGCGACTCGATGGAAGGAGTTGTTCCTTTCGATTTCTTTCTCGCGAATGCGGGAGCTTTAGCAACGCCGGATCGGAGTGGAAGTGTATCCAAAGACTTGAGGCTACTAGCGTGCATAGTTTCAATTGGTTTATCGCTTTCGGATTCAGCCGTTCATGGCCAATTGACCGTCCGCTAATGGGTACAAATGATTTTTCTGAATCCGGTTTCAGGGTTTCAGAGAAAATTTAAAAAAAATCGTGAGAATTCTGCGGAATCTTGATTGCCGGAGTAAAATCGGCGCATGACTGATCTTACTAACGTCCTGGGCGGTCGACTCGAATCCTGCTGTCGAGAGCCGCGCACGGGTTTTTATCGCGATGGCTACTGCCGCACGGGCCCGGGGGATCACGGCTTGCACACCGTGTGCGCGGTGATGAGCGAGGAGTTCCTTCGTTTCAGTGCGATGGTCGGCAACGATCTGAGCACGCCCGTTCCCGAATTCGACTTCCCTGGTCTCAAAAGCGGCGATCGATGGTGTTTGTGTGTGACTCGATGGCAGGAAGCGCTTGAAGCTGGATGCGCGCCTGCTGTCGTGCTGGCGGCGACGCACATAAGCGCGCTGGAGTTCGTTTCGCTGGAAGACCTGTGCGCGCACAGGGCGCAAGTCTAGCGAGGCCGCGCCTCAGACCCTTCTCCGGAGAGGTCTTTGGGCCTGACAATCTGCGAGTTTTTTATTACTAGTCTTCATCGTGTCAGACGTTATTTCGCAGATCGGCCTGGCTCTTGAAGCTTTCAAGGCTCGCCAGCAGGACATCAACGGACTAGGCCAAAGAGCGTTTAAGGACCTTTTTGCGGCCGCAAATGAGGCGATGCTTACCGCAGTTGTGCAGAAAATAATTCAGGCTTCATATGCTGAGATGGTTACGGCGAATCCGCCGAGGACAACTTTGCTCGCCGCCGCCTCGCAGTATCATACCGAGATTATGGCCGGTTGCAGAATACTGGCCCAAGACGATGGAATTCTCCGGGCGTTGATCGATGCCGCCAACGCCGCGACCTTCGAAGCATTTCAGTTGATCTACGCCGAACAGCCTAAAGCCCCAGTTCGTTCCAGGACGCGAAAAACGGAGAAAATTGTCTCGCCTGAATCAGAACCGGCAAAACGGGGAACTCGGACTCCTCGAAAAGCTGCGCCCGGCAAATAAGGTTTAAACCTGTGGAGGGACGGCCTCCGTTGCGCAGACCGGTTAAATCATAGTGATGTTTGCGTCCTTCTGTGCGGACCTCTCTTTCGTCGGATAGTCAGCTAGCTATCGCGTGTCAGGCGCGCAAGCGCTTCTTCATATTTTTGACTCGTTTTTGCGATTACCTCTGCAGGGAGATTTGGCGCGGGCGGGGTTTTATCCCAATCGAGCGTTTCAAGGTAGTCGCGTACAAACTGCTTATCGTAACTAACCGGAGTTGAACCGGGCTGATAGCAATCCACCGGCCAGAAGCGCGAAGAATCCGGAGTCAGGCATTCGTCGATCAGTAAAAGGGAGCCATCGCGAATGCCGAATTCAAACTTTGTGTCGGCAACAATAATGCCTCGCTGGGCCGCATGCCGGCTTCCATCGCTGTAGAGAGCAAGGCTCAAGTCGCGAACAATGATCGCTTTCTCTTCTCCCAGAAGGTCACAGCATTCTTGCCAGCAAATGTTTTGGTCGTGTCCGGTCGCGGCTTTTGTGGCGGGTGAAAAAATCGGCGTCGGAAGTGGCGAGGCTTGCTTCAAGCCGGCCGGCAATTTGATTCCACCTACTGTGCCCGTTTCCTGGTAATCTTTCCAGCCCGAGCCTGCCAGATAGCCGCGAACAACGCATTCGATTGGAAGCGGCTCCGCCTTTCGAACAATCATTGAGCGATCGCGAAGCTGTTCCTCGTAGGACCGGAGCGATTCCGGAAATTGATCGAAGTCCGCGGTGACGAAATGGCTAGGGACCTGATGAAATCTCTGGAACCAGAATGCAGACAGCCGGTTCAGAACCGATCCCTTCCCGGGGATTGGATCCGGCAAGATGCAGTCGAATGCCGAAATGCGATCCGTAGCGACAAAGAGCAAGTCTCTTCCGAGATCAAAAACCTCGCGGACCTTGCCGCTTCGCACTTTTTTGATGTCTGGAAGTTCGAGAGAACGGAGCTCTTTCATTTTGAGACTTCTTTTAAGAGCTGAAGCGTTCGTCGCTCAATCTCCGGAAGCGCTCTAAGATGCGATTCAAACAGAACGTCGGGCACATCCCAGTATTCGATTTTGTGAACCCAGTGTGGGAATTGACCCAGGATCATGGCAAAATGTTCGCTGCGATCGAGTGCGATTCTGCGATCTGAGTGAAGAAGATCGGCTTCCGAAAGCTGGCGCCGATCACTTCCTGTATGGCGGAGTTCGATTTTGCGCTCGCCGAGGGCCTGAAGAGTCAACGGCGAAAGGTAACCCACCGCGAGGTGTACCGCCAAGCCGCGAGAAAAAGCGGTCCAAGGAATATGCCGCAATTCAGCATGATGATTGAATACGGCTTCCGCAAAGCGACTCCGATAATAATTCCCGGTACAAATGAACAGGATCCGGCTATGGACGCCCATGGAACAACCTAACACGTATAATTTAACGACATTATTCAACGACACTGAAGGAATTTGCTTATTTTGGCGAATGCCCCTTAATTCCAGGGCGCAATGAGTTTCCAGAAGCTTGGGCTGTTAGAACCGGTAGTGCACGGCGTTCAGTCGCTCGGTTTCGTTGAACCGACGCCTGTTCAGGAGCGGTGTATTCCCCTAATTCTCCAAGGCAAGGACGTTATTGGGTCGGCGCAAACAGGGACCGGCAAAACAGCGGCATTTGCTCTGCCGGTGCTCACACGGCTCAACAAGAGGGGTGCTCTGCGCTGCCTGGTGCTTGAGCCGACGCGAGAGCTGGCAATTCAGGTGGAGACCGCCTTTCAGTACTATGCGCGGTTCACCGATATCGAGATTGGGGTTTTCTACGGTGGGGTCGGGTACGATCGGCAGAAAAAGCTTTTAGGCCTTGGGATCGATGTCATCGTTGCGACGCCTGGGCGTTTGCTGGATTTGTATCAGCAGGGATTGCTGAAACTCGATTTGATCGAAATCCTGATTCTTGACGAGGTGGACAGGATGGTCGACATGGGGTTTTTGCCGGACGTTCGCCGGATTGTGCAGCTTTGTCCGACCGAGCGGCAGACGCTTTTATTCTCGGCGACCATCCCTCCGGAGATCGAAAGCTTGTGCTCCTGGGTTCTAAAGGAGCCGGTGCTTGTGGAAATTGGGGAGCGCAGCTCGGTTGCCGAGACGGTAAGCCACGCGTTTTATCCGGTAGCATCCGCGCAAAAATTTGATCTTCTGGTCACGTTGTTAGAGGAAACTCATTACGAGAGTGTTATCGTATTTACGCGGACGAAACAAGCTGCCGATCAAATCGCCAATCGTTTAAAGCGGCTTAACCATTCGGTTGCGGTTTTGCATTCGGATCGAAGCCAAAAAGAGCGCATTGCCGCTCTGGAAGGCTTTAAGTCGGGCCGATTTGAGGTGCTGGTCGCGACCGACATTGCTGCGCGGGGGCTTGATATTGCCGGGGTAACCCATGTGATCAACTACGATATTCCGTTGCACCCGGAAGATTATGTTCATCGGATTGGGCGTACAGGGCGCGCTGAGCAGGTGGGCGACGCTTTCACGCTCGTAATTGCCGAAGAGCTGAAGGCAATGGTCGATATCGAAAGATTTCTCGGCCAGAAGGTCCGGCGGTTGAAACTGAAAAGCTTTCCCTACCTCTACACTGCTCTTTTCGAAGAAGGAAAAGGACCTCTCCGGACGGTGAAGGGATTTCGGACGAGCAGGGGCTATTCATTTGGACGCTACGGGCGCTGATCGGACACGATTTTCTCTGTCGCGACGGAAATTCGCTCCGCATTTGTCAAACGGATTCGCCATGCTTTAGGAATTCCACCGAGGCCTTTCCACGCTCCGAGCCAGCCGCCAAGCATCGCGGCGCGGCCAGCGCCGTCGCCACCGGCCCGCAACGTTGCGAGAATGGCCGTTTCAAAATCGTCGGTGTGCTTCAGCAGGGCGTGGATTGAACTTGGAAAACTGTGGGGTAACGGACAGGATTGACCGAACAGCAGAGTTGCTTCGACGACTCCGTTAAGAGTTTCTTTAAGGGCCGCGCGGCTTTTGCGTCGAATTTCCTGGCCGAGTTGCGGCTCGACCGAGAGGATTTTTTCCTCGACACCGTGAAGCGCCGAATGCACAGCCCGTCCCCGGAATAACTCAGTGAGAAGAAGCGCGTTGAACTTCATGTACGCGACAGCGGTAGCATTATTCTGGCAGGCACGGGTGGCCTGTTCGACCCTTTTGAGTAAATCTCCGTCATTCCAGTAGCGCGCAACGAGGCTTGCAAGGCGAGAACCGCCGGCAAGTTGGTCATCGTCCGCGCCTTGCTGGAAGTCAAAGTCTTGCTCCCGGTTGTTTTCTACGAACTTCGCATAATTTTCGAGCGTGCCTCGTGTTGCCTTGTCGACATACCCGGAGTAAGAACGGGGCTGGAAACGTTGCACGAAACTGCGACCAAACGCTTTGGGGTCGAACTGCCCTTCCTTGGCAATGGACTCAAGCAATACCAGGGCACCCTCTCCGTAGTGAGTTTGATCCCCAGGTTGCTTGCCGTAGTGGTAGTGTCCGGGATGGGGAGCCTCAAATCCATTTACCCCTTTTGGGTAGAGTTTCGCCATTTCCTCAAGGTCATAAATCCAATGGGTCCCCAAAGCGGCAGCGTCTCCGACAAACTGGCCCCATATCGCCCCGCGCAGCCGGTCCTCCAGCGTGACATCCTGCAGCGAATCGATGGCGATCATCGTGTTGAAACCTTACTTTGGGTTAGCGGCGAATGAAACCTTGATTTTGTGAACCTGCGGTTGGGTAAGATTGTGATTCTAGTGTGCTGTCCCTTAATTACGCCGAAATAACGGTCTCGTTGGCAAGCGCCTCTCTTGCGCGTTTGATTTTCTCCAGGATCTCAAGACCGGAAGCTCGCCAAAGATACTTCTTTGGGTTTCCGTTGCGCTCAACCAGATAGGATTCGATGGCGCGGACCAATTGGCGCAAGGATTGAAAGCTTCCTTCTCGAACCACTTCGGAGGTTAGTTCCCC
>Ga0182041_10001308_pt1 | contig 12434 bp, 8 predicted proteins | sample flu12Cox44000178_FD_125967 | JGI IMG/M metagenome (GOLD analysis project Ga0182041, IMG submission 125967) | Lab enrichment of tropical soil microbial communities from Luquillo Experimental Forest, Puerto Rico - flux8day.12C.oxic.44.000.178 | ecosystem: Environmental > Terrestrial > Soil >...
GAGTTGGTGCCCGCCCTGCATCGAAGAGACACCAGCCCTGAACCACTTACAGAAATACATCGAATCGCGGGATGCGCTGGTTCTCGGTGTGAGTTGGGATGAAGATCCTGATGCCTACGCGAAATTCCTGAAAGACCAGGGCATCAATTTTCCGACTTTTCGTGAACCCTCGCGCAAGGTCGCGCTCGAGTACGGCACGCCGGTAATTCCGGACACCTACATCATCGACAAGCACGGAAAGATTTTGCGAAAGTTCTACGGCGCGCAACAGTGGGACTCTCCGGAAATGCTCGCTTATTTCGACTCCATCCTCGGCAAGAGCGGAGGGGGCGGTGCGCAGTCCTCGCTTCTCAACTAGGACGACCCTTCTTTCTCGTTTTCCGGACTGAAAGCATACTGAAAAGTTTTACTCCTATGAAAGGAGCCCGCTATCTCGTTGAAAACAAAACATCGGTCCCGTGGTCCTGAAAGGACCATGAGCTACTCGTAGCGGAGGGCCTCAACCGGGTCGAGTTTCGCCGCTTGCATCGCCGGCAGCCAGCCGCTGATCACGCCAACCAGAACCAGCACGACCGTGGAAAGCATCATGGTGAAAAGCGACAGCGTCAGGTGAATATCCACCTTGCCGGAATCGTCTTCGTAAGCGGGTCCGAGAAACGGCAACGTGCCGATTGCAGAAGTCAGCGCCCAGGAAAGCAGCATACCGATAGCGCCGGCGGCGAGTGTCATCACCAGCGCCTCAAGCAGAAACTGTGAGCGAATATGAAACTTCCTCGCGCCCAGGGCGCGGCGAAGACCAATCTCCCGGACGCGTTCTTCGACCGAAACCAGCATGATGTTCATCACGCCGACGCCGCCGATACCCAGCGTCATTGCCCCGATGAAAAAGAGAAGCGCTTCGACGCCAATGGTGATGCCTTCCATGATGGGCTTGAACTCTTCTCGGCCAAACATGGTGATGGCGCGCTTGTCGTTCGGCGAAAAGTGCTGCCGATTCGCGACGGCGGTGCGGAACTGCTGCATCGCCTGCGGTTCAAACACCGGAGCGACGGGCTCGAAGACCATTACGCTCGAATACTTGGTGTCCCAAAGATCGTTGGCGGCGGTGTAAGGGATGAAAGCGGACTCGTCGTCGCAATTGAAATAGCAACTGTCGGAAAACTTCATGTCCATGGAGCCGATGACGGTGAACGGCACGCCCTTGATGCGAACGATCTCGCCGACGGCGGGTTCGCCGCTGAAAAGCTTCTTGCGAAGCCGAGCGCCAAGAAAAACGACGCGGCGGCGTTCGGCAATATCTTCCGGCGTAATCCAGCGGCCGTCCGACGGCACCTCGTTGCGCATTTCGCCGTATTCCGGGAACACCCCGCGGACGGCGGAGTCGGAAAGCCGTTCGCCGTAAGACACCCCCTGGAAGCGAACCGTTTCCCGAGTGACGCGCTTGATCAAAGGCGATTGCGCCTTCACCCATTCGGCGTCTTCCTCTTCGAAATGGATGGGCTTGCCAGCTCGTTCACCACCGGCTTGCTCGCTGGTTGTGCCGGGCCAGGCAATCACCGCACCTTTCCCAAACACTTCGAAGGTGTACATCAACACGCTGCGAAACCCGGAGCCGTAACTCAGCAACAGGGTGACGGCAACAATCCCCCACGAGATGCCCGACATCGTTAAAAAGCTGCGAATGGGATTGCGCCCGAGCGCTGTCCACGCCTGCTTGAAAATCTCCGTCAGCATTGGGCAGCTCCCCGCCGATCGTTATAAGTGACGAGTATTAGGTTGTTTCGCTTGGCCAAGCAAGCGAAGTGGATGCCTTCCTTCTGCTCCGCCGAGACCTTCAATTCTTGACGCCCCCTCAACAGGACTCGCTCCGGACTCTCCCGAAATGGCTTACAAACTTCCCACGCAAGATTCAAAACCTTTTAGCCGCCTGCCTCGAAGCGAAGCGCTTCGATTGGATCCACCGAGGCAGCGCGATTCGCTGGATATAGCGCGGAAAGAATGGAGATCACTCCCAGCAGAGCGATGGACGTTGCCGCAATCTTCCAGCTTGTCAGCATGCCGCTGAAAAAGGGGGGCATCGGGGCCAGGTTGACCAGACCGCAGAAACCGTAAGAGATGATCAGGCCGATGCCGCCGCTGATGGCCACGACGAAAATCGTTTCGAGAAAAAATTGGCGCAAGATGGAACGCCGCGTTGCGCCGAGCGCCATGCGCACGCCGATCTCACGCGTGCGCTCGCGAACGCTGACGAGCATCACGTTCATTACGCTCAACCCGCCGAGAAAGAGAGTCGCCACACCGACCGCGCCCATGAACACTTCCATGCCCACGATAATCATGCGGTTGGCTTGCGCATTCTTCACGGTGTCCCAGATGCCTGCTGCTTCTTCGTCACGCGGATCGAAATGGTGCAGGCGGCCAAGCGTGCGCCGAACCTGGTGGACGCAATCCATGTGTGTTTCGAGCGACCAGGGAGCGACGAGCAAGCGGTCGACGCTGTGTTCTACCGCCGGTGGCTTGTTGGGGAAGTCGCGGCGCATGGAATTGAAGGGAATGAAGATTTTTCGGGTGTCGAATCCGTCGTAGCTAGAGTTCTGTTCCTTGGACTTCATGATGCCGATCACCACATAAGGAATCCCGTTCATCCAGACGGTTTGGCCCATGGCATCGCGCTCGGCAAAGAGTTGCTTCTTTGTGTCGCTGCCGAGAAACGCCACGTTGCGCGCCTCGGCGTTGTCCTCGTCGTTGTAGAATCGCCCCTGCGCTGGAGCCACACTGCGAATCTCTGAGAAGGGCGGTAGCGCCCCGACGACTCGAATCGTGCCGCTGTTGAATAAGCTGCGAACCTGAACCTCGTTCCCGAGCTCCGGCATCACGTATTTGCACGCCGGAGCCTCTTTGGCCACCTGGAGGTAATCGTCTTCCAGCCAGCGAATAAGCCGACCTGACCTCATGCCACCCGCCTGCATGCTGGTGCGGCCGGCGAAAACAATCATCACATCCTTGCCGAAGGTCTCCTGGTTTTTCTTGATTCCGTCGCCAAGGCCCTCGCCCGCTGCCACCATGATGGTGATGGAGATAATGCCCCAGGCGATGCCGAACATCGTCAGCAGCGTGCGGCGCTTGTGCGCCCACAGCGTTGCCAGGGTGTCCCGCAACAGGTCCGTGAAATTCATGGCACTCGCCGCGCGAACTACTGCAGAATGACTTGCTGCTTCTCGCTGAGGCCTTCGAGGATTTCCGTCTTAACACCGTTCGAGATGCCGAGCTTCACGCTCAGTTTTTTCTTGCCGTTTTCTCCCTTGGCATCGGGGATTTCCACGGAAGCCTTGCGGTCTTTGTCATAGATCAGCGCCGCTTCGGGAATCATAAGCACGTTTTTCTTTTCTTCGAGAAGGATTTCGGCATTCGCGCTCATGTTGGCCTTAAGTTCGCCGCCGGGATTCGAAATTGAAACACGCACCTCAAACGTCGTCACGTTGTCCTTTTCCTTGCCGAGCGGAGAGATTTTCGTCACTTTGCCGGTGAACTTCTTGTCCTTGAACGATTCGACCACGATGCGCGCGGGCTGATCCAAATACACTTTACCGATGTCCGCTTCATCCACTTTGCCCTGCACGTAGACTTCGCTGACGTCGCCAAGCGTCATGATCAACGTCGCTTGGGAGCCCAGCACAAGAATAGAACTGACCGCGTCTCCCACGTTCACGTCACGCGAGAGAACCAACCCGTCAATCGGGCTGATGATCGTGGAGTTGCGAAGGTCTTCTTGCGCGTTTTCCAACGAGGCTTTTGCCTGCGCGACTTGCGCATCGCACTTGGCGATTTCCGCCTCCGAAACCAGTAGGTTCCGCTCCGCGCTGACTTGCTTGTTCAAGGCGAGCCGATAGTTTTTCTCCGCGTCTTCCACCAGGCTCTTCGACATGACGCCATCTTTGTACATTTGCTCGGCGCGTTCCATATTCAGCTTGAGAAAAGGAACGTCGGGGCCTTCCGCATCCACCTTGTTGCGCTCGAGTGTGGCTTTTGCGGACTGTAGCGCCGCTTCCGCAGCTTGCAGATTCGCGCTCGCCGCGCGCACCACGGCTTCGAGCTGCACCTTGTCGAGATCGGCCAGCACCTGGCCCGGCTTCACGCGATCCCCGTAATCCACATAAAGCTTCTTCACAATGCCGCTGGCTTTCGATTTCACTTCGACCTTGGACAACGGCTCAATTTTTCCAGTAGCCACAACCACGCGGGCCAGGTCACCGCGTTCGGCCGACGCAAGCTTTGAGGGGTCAATCGTGTGATTCGGGCTGAGGGCGGCCTTCACACCGTAAGCGCCACCGCCCAACAGGAGGACGACGAGGGCGGACCATAAGATCCTTCGGCGGCGTTTCCTGCCATTCTTCCCGCTTGCTAACCCATTGCCATTGCTCGACATAAGCATCCCCCTCGGCTCGCTGTGGTTTGCACGCTTTTACCGGGCTTCCGTCTTTCGTACTGAAGTACGAAGCAGGTCGGGAAAAGTTCCCTCCCTGTATAGACGATGGAGGGAGCGTTCGGTCAGGCCACGACCAACGATCAGCACCTGTCGGTCTTGTCCGGGAAGCCGGCTTGCGACCCTCCCCGGGCGGGAAGGCACGGGGTAAGGGAAGCTAGGTCCGCGTCAGAGCGGGGCTTTACGAAGCCGGAGAGCGTTGGCGATCACCGAAACGGAGCTAAAGCTCATCGCCGCACTGGCAAGCATGGGACTGAGCAGCCAACCAAGGAAAGGGTAGACGACGCCTGCGGCGACGGGAATGCCGATCAGATTGTAGAGAAAAGCCCAGGCGAGATTCTGTTTGATGTTGCGAATAGTGGCGCGGCTCAGTTTGCGCGCGCGCACAATTCCGCGAAGATCCCCGCGGAGCAGGGTAATGCCGGCGTTTTCAATGGCAACGTCCGTGCCGGTACCCATGGCGATGCCGACATCCGCTGCGGCAAGCGCGGGAGCGTCGTTTATGCCGTCGCCCGCCATGGCCACGATGCGGCTCTCGCTCTGCAGCTGCTTTACCACTTCGCCTTTTTCCTCAGGCAAAACTTCCGCCCTCACTTCCGCAATGCCAAGTTTGTCGGCAACCATCTTCGCGGATTCCTTGCGGTCGCCGGTGAGAATCACGATGCGCAATCCTTCTTTTTGCAAAGCGCTGATGGCTTGGGGCGTCGACTCCTTCATCAGGTCTGCCAGTGCGATCGCACCCGCCAGCTTTTCGTTCACCGCCACAAGAACAATCGTGGCGGTAAAAGCCCCGTCGAAACCGAAGGCTTCATAGAGTCGCTCGGCACTCGACGCAGCGATTTCCTTTTCCTGCAGAAACTTCTCTGTTCCCACAGCGACTCGCTCTCCCCCCACTCGCCCTTCCACGCCGCCGCCCGAAGTTGCGCGAAACTCGGTCACTTCAGCCAGACGGATGCCCTTCGTCTCCGCAGCTCTAACGATTGCGTGCGCCAGCGGATGCTCGCTCGCGTTCTCCACGCTGGCCGCCAGTCCAAGTAATCTTTCTTTCGTAAATCCACCGCCCTCAAAAACGCTTACTGCGCTCACAAGAGGCTTGCCTTCGGTGAGCGTTCCTGTCTTGTCAACAACCAGCGTGTCGACCCTCGCGAGAGTCTCGAGTGCTTCCGCGTTTCGCACAAGCACGCCGGCATGCGCCCCGCGGCCCACCGCCACCATAATCGACATCGGCGTTGCAAGGCCGAGCGCACAGGGACAAGCGATGATCAATACAGAAACGGCCGCGACAAGCGCATGGGCAAAGCGCGGCTCAGGGCCAAAAAACATCCAGCCAGCGAATGTCAGAACCGCCGCCACAGTTACGGCAGGGACGAAATACGAAGCGACGCGGTCGGCGAGGCGCTCGATCGGCGCGCGGCTGCGTTGCGCTTCGCCGACCAGTCTCACGATTTGCGCGAGCATCGTTTCGCTCCCCACGCGTTGCGCTTCCATGACGAAGCTTCCGCTGCGATTCAGCGTGCCGCCAGTGATGCTGTCGCCCACGCGCTTCTCGACCGGCATCGGTTCGCCCGTCACCATGGATTCATCCACCGCACTCGCACCCTCGCGAATCACCCCGTCCACCGGCACGCGCTCGCCGGGACGCACGCGCAGCCGATCGCCGCGCTTGACGTGGTCAAGCGGCACCTCTTTTTCCCCTCCGGCCGCAGAAACAACGTGGGCTTGCTGCGGCGCCAGATTCAGAAGCGCACGAATCGCCCCGCTGGTGCGTTGCCGGGCGCGCAATTCCAGAACCTGCCCGAGCAAAACAAGTGTTGTGATTACCGCGGCTGCTTCAAAATACACCGGCGCTCGGCCGCTCATGTTGCGGAACGAAGCCGGAAAGACTCGTGGGAAAAACGTCGCGACGACACTGTCGAGATAGGCGATACCCGTTCCCATGCCAATCAGCGTAAACATGTTCGGGCTGCGATTGACGAGCGAGGCCCAGAAGCGCTCGAAGAACGGCCCGCCACCCCAGAGCACTACCGGGGTGGCCAAGACAAATTCGATCGTGGTGCGAATGCTGGGCGCCAACCGCAGCCCGAGCGCATCGCCAAACATCGAGAGGACCAGAACCGGCAGTGACAACGCCGCGCTGCCCCAGAATCGCCGCCGCATGGATTCGTACTCGGGATCCGCCTCGACATGCGCGAAAACATCCATCGGCTCGAGCGCCATTCCGCACTTCGGGCACACGCCCGGTCCAATTTGCACAATTTCCGGATCCATCGGGCAGGTGTAGCGCACGCCTTGGGCGCTCGATGGGACAACTGCGGCAGGTGCGATTTCGGCTGCCGTGCGCCCCTTTGCTTCGCGTTCGGCCTGAATCGGAGCGCGGGCCTCCACCGTGCGGGTGTGTAGGTGGCCATCATGTTCCATGCCCGCAGTGCCCGGCGCTCGGAGAAATTTCTCCGGATTCTGCGCAAACCGCTCCGCACAACGCTTGGAGCAGAAATAGTAAGCCTTACCGCTATGCTCGAGTTGCTCTCGGACCTTGGAGGGATCCAGCGACATCCCGCAAACCGGGTCTTTGGCTTTTGGCGGCCCGGGCAGGCTCGCGCCGGGCGGCTTCGGGTTCATGGGCAGATCGGACATGTCGCTATATTAGATGATTTCTGGTTGCATCCGAATTCATCAGGACTTCGCCTACCGGCTGGTATACTCTCCTGCGGCCATAAAGATCCGGAGAGAGTTGCACCTTGTCTTCCCGAGCGACTCCTAGCGCCAACGGAGCGCCTTTGCGCGTTGATGCGCTGGTGAAGCGGTTCAGCCAGGTAACGGCGGTCGATGGCATTACACTCGAACTGCGCCCGGCAGAATGCCTCGGATTGCTGGGTCCCAATGGAGCCGGCAAGAGCACCCTGATCCGCAGCATTGTGGGCCGCGTCATTCCTGACGCAGGCGCCATCTCCATTTTCGGCGCGCGGGCCGATTCCCCCGCTGCGCGCGGCGCTCTCGGCTGGATCCCGCAGGAACTCGCGCTCTATCCCCGGCTGACTTGCCGTGAGAATCTGCGGTCTTTCGGCCGCTATCACGGGCTCGGCGGCGCGGCCCTCGAAGAGGCGGTCGCTCGTTGCCTCGGCTGGGCAACCCTGAACGATCGCGCCGGCGAGCTGGTGAAGAACCTCTCCGGAGGTATGAAGCGCCGCCTCAACATGGCCGCCGGGCTCATTCACCAGCCTAAGCTGGTTCTGATGGATGAACCAACCGTGGGCGTGGACCCGCAATCGCGCAACCACATTTTCGAAATGATCGAGAAATTGCGCGCCGAGGGCATGTCACTCATCTACACGACGCACTACATGGAAGAGGCGGAGCGCCTCTGCGATCGGATCGCGATTATCGATCATGGCAAAATCATAGCGCTCGGCACGCACGCCGATCTCGTGCGCACCACTTTCGGCACGCGGAGTCGGGTCCTGGCGCGCTATCAAGGTGCAGACGAACGCATCGCCGCCTGGGTGTTCGAGCGCGGCGGGCACGTTGTGGACGGCACGGCGCAGTTCTCCATCGAGCACCCCGCCGAGGTTGCTGCTCTGCTCGAAGCTTCAGCAAGAGCTGGACTTGAACTGCTCGACGTTTCCATCCGCAAGCCAAATCTCGAATCGGTTTTTCTGCACTTGACGGGAAGGGAGTTGCGCGATTGATTGCCGCTGTCGTTCGCACGGCTATTGTTTCCTTGCGCCGGGACCGCGGTGCGCTCGCGCTGAGCTTTATCCTTCCGGTCGTTTTCTTCAGCATTTTCGCGGTGATTTTCGGAGGGCGCCGCAACACGACACCGAAAGTCAAGGTTCTCGTCGTGGATGAGGATCACAGCAGCGCGGCGCACCGCCTAGTTCAGGGTTTGCAGGAAGAAGGTTCCCTTGTAGTCGAAACTCGGCCCGCTCCGCGAAAAGGAGCGAAGCAACCCGAATACACCGCGGCCACCGCGGAAGACGCCGTCAAAACGGGAACCGCACCGCTTGCCGTAATCATTCCCCACGGGTTCGGCGAGAATCCGATCTCCTTCGGTCCCCCGGATACCCACCGCCCGAAGATCCAGTTGCTCGAAGACAGCAGCGATGTGGTTGCGCCGCAAGTTGTGTCGGGCCTGCTCCAGAAAATAGCAATGACTTCCCTGCCCGACGTGATGGCGGAGCAGGGATTAAAATATATCGACCAGTTCGCTGGTGGCCTCACGCGCGAGCAGCGGGACCGCGTTGAGCAAAGCCTTGGCCACCTGCGCAACCGGCAAGACAGGGCCGCGTCCGGTTCCGGCAACTCCAGTGGTGGAATCGTCGCAGTCGCCACCCGCGCCGTCATCGGCCAAAACAAGAACGATCCTATGGTTTCTTTTTATGCCGCCGCCATCGGTGTGATGTTCCTGCTCTTCACCGCCAGCGGCGCAGCCGGCGCCTTGCTCGATGAAGCCGAAAGCGGCACGCTCGACCGCGTGCTCAGCTCCCGCGTGACCATGACCACGCTGATGCTGGGCAAGCTCACCTTCAACTCGTTGTTGGCTTTCTCACAGCTGGTGCTGATGTTTCTCTGGGGATGGGCGGTGTTCCGAGTCGACCTCTGGTCGCACATCCCGGGGTTCATCGTCATGGGCATCTCGAGCGCGATGGCCGTGGCCGCCTTTGGCATTTTGCTGGCCAGCATTTGCCGCAGTCGCGCGCAGTTAGGCGCCCTTTCGACGCTCGTCATTCTGGTAATGTCCTCGGTCGGCGGAAGCATGTTCCCACGGTTTCTGATGCCGGAGGCCATGCAAAAGGCCGGTCTGCTGACCATCAACGCGTGGGCCATCGACGGATTCACGAAAGTTTTCTGGCGCGACGAGCCGGTCTCGCACCTCTGGCTGCAGGTCTCGGTTCTCGTAGCGACTGCGGTCCTTTTGTTCGGGATCGCCCGCAGAGTGGCGCGTCGCTGGGAGTACGCCTAGGCCCCGGGTTCGGGCCACTCCCGCTTTCTCCGAAGAAGTTTGCGAGCTGGTATAATCCCCGGCATGACACTGGTCGAAGTGACTTATGAACTGCAGTCTCCGCTAAGCGAGGAGCAGTTGTACCAGCTCGGCGAATTCGCCAACACCTACGGTTTGCGGCGCTTCCGGTGGGACGATTCGAAAAAGCAATTGTCTTTCGAATACGACGCTTCGCGCCTGCGCGAGACGCAAGTGGCGCACGTCCTCAGCCGAGCCAAAATTGCCGTCGCCCGCCGCCTCAACGAGCTGCGAGGCTCCTGATGCCTTAGCCGGGATCGGCGCCTAAACTCGCACACGCCTGATCGGATGCGGTGCGGCTTTTCCTCTCTGCCTGTCCTACTGCAACCTGTGTGTTAAAATCCACGCGCTTCGAGCACCATTTCCCTGGGCCAGATGAGCCTAATCTCCGTTTCTCGGAGGAATATCGAATGACGCCAGCCCTTCGCCGCAGCACGTATCTGCTGCTCAATCATGCGATCGTTGCTTTGCTCCTTGCCGCAAGCGCACGGGCGCAAACCGCTTCGCCGCAGTCCGCACCGGCAACGCTGCCGAGCGAGACACCCGCGCACTTCAAAGTGGCCACTGCCAGCTGGGACTACGAGCGGCGCGAGGTGATGATTCCCATGCGCGATGGCGCAAGGCTGCACACGGTGATTCTTGTCCCCAAAGGCGCAAAGAGCGCGCCGATTCTACTGACGCGCACGCCGTATAGCGCGTCCGAGCTCACATCGCACGCAGCGAGCCCGCATCTCGGTCCTATCCTGTGGGGATACGACAACGCTACCGAGGTCATTGTCGAAGGCGGCTACATCCGCGTGGTGCAGGACGTTCGTGGAAAGTACGACTCCGAGGGCGATTACGTGATGAACCGCCCGTTGCATGGCCCGTTGAACCCCACTCCCGTGGACCATTCGACCGACACGTACGACACCATCGACTGGCTGGTGAAGAATCTTCCGGAGAGCAACGGCAAGGTCGGCATCCTCGGCATTTCCTACGACGGCTTCTTGCCTCTGATGGCGCTCGTCGATCCGCATCCCGCGCTCAAGGTCTCCGTGCCCATGAATCCGATGGTGGACGGCTGGATGGGCGACGACTGGTTCCACAACGGCGCTTTTCGCGAGCAGAACTTGCCGTACATCTACGAACAGGAAGCCACACGGGACAACAAAGCCAAATGGTGGGTCAGCCACTTTGATGACTATGACGAATACTTGCACGCAGGTTCGGCAGGCGAACTCGGCCATGAGCACGGGCTTGAGCAGGTCGGCTTCTGGCGCAAAATTCTCGAACATCCAAGCTATGACGCGTTCTGGCAAGAACAAGCGATGGACAAACTCCTCGCTGCGCGACCTCTGAAGGTCCCGACGATGCTGGTGCACAGTTTGTGGGATCAGGAGGACATCTACGGCGCGATCGCTGTGTACCAAGCCATCAAACCCAAAGACACGAACAACGACAAGGTGTTTTTGGTGATGGGGCCATGGCATCACGGTCAGGAAATCGAAGACGCGATCTCTCTTGGCGCATTGAAATTCAGCAGCGACACGGGACTCTACTTCCGCAAAGAGATCCTCGCTCCGTTTCTCGCGCAATATCTAAAAGATGGAGCGCCAAAGGCCGATGTCGCGCCGGTGACCGCATTTGAAACAGGCACGAATCAATGGCGGCGTTTGTCTGCTTGGCCCGCTGGCTGCACGACCGGATGCGCCATTCACGCAACTCGGCTATATCTGTCCGCAGGTTTGCGCTTGAGCTTTGCAGCACCGAAGACGAACGATGCGTCATTTGACGAGTACGTCTCCGATCCTGCAAAGCCTGTGCCTTACCGAGCGCGCCCCGTTCAGCCCGTTGGCTACGGCGACGGCTTTACGTGGTCGCAATGGCTCGTGGATGATCAGCGCGAAGCCTCAGGTCGACCCGACGTTCTGGCTTTTGTATCCGACGAACTGCGCGAGCCGGTGAAAATCAGTGGGCAGCCGGTTGCCAACGTGATCGCATCCACTAGCGGCACCGACGCCGACTGGGTGGTGAAATTGATTGACGTGTATCCGGACGAGGTAGCCGGACAGAAAGAAATGGGCGGTTACCAGTTGATGGTTTCCGCGGACATCTTTCGCGGGCGGTATCGCGAGAGCCGGCAAGCACCAAAGGCCATCACTCCGGACAAGCCGTTGCTTTACCGTTTCCAGCTACCGACCGCGAATCATGTTTTTCTCCCGGGACACATCATCATGGTGCAGATCCAGTCGAGCTGGTTCCCGCTCTACGACCGCAATCCGCAGACCTTTGTGCCGAGCATTTTCTGGGCCAAGCCGGGCGACTACCGAAAGGCGACACAGCGGATATACCATGGAGCGGGACAGGCGAGTTTTGTTGAGTTACCGCTGGTTTCAGTGCCCTAAGAGGTTAAACGGGCTTGACACCTATCATTCATCTTGCGCGAGCGGTAGCAGGGGAGTTGCCTCGTATCCTCAAAGAGCATCCTGCGAAAGCTTACAAATTGGGCGGCCACGGCGTTGGTTGCGGCTGTACTCTAGGTTTTCATCACGCCGAGCTATCGCCAGGGCGAACCGTTTATTGCTGGGAAAAAGGCCAAAGACTTTCCCCTCACCGTTGCGGGAAGGCAGACTCGACTCTCCGAGTTTAGAGGAAGAGTCGTCGTTCTCAATTTTTGGGCATCTTGGTGCGGTTCGTGCGTCGAAGAGATGCCAGACTTGGACCGTCTTCAAGCGCGGATCCGCTCACGTGGTGGTATTGTCCTAGCCGTTAGCGTGGATGAGAACTGTGGAAACTACGAAGACTTCCTCAAGAAGTTTCCTGTGCGATTTTCGACTGCCTGCGAGCCAACGAAGAAAGTCTCGTTGGACTACGCAACCGCAATGATTCCCGAAACCCATGTGATCGACCGCAAAGGCTATATCGTGCGGAAGGTAATAGCGCCTCAGCACC
>Ga0182041_10001309_pt1 | contig 12429 bp, 8 predicted proteins | sample flu12Cox44000178_FD_125967 | JGI IMG/M metagenome (GOLD analysis project Ga0182041, IMG submission 125967) | Lab enrichment of tropical soil microbial communities from Luquillo Experimental Forest, Puerto Rico - flux8day.12C.oxic.44.000.178 | ecosystem: Environmental > Terrestrial > Soil >...
TGCCTCCTCCGGCTTTCCCAGTCGCACCCGGATGATGCCCAGGATGTAGTAAGCCCTGGCTGACTTCGGGTCACCTTGAAGGACTTCCTGGCACCTGGCGAAAGCTTCATCCAGCCGGTTTGCCGCTAGAGCGTTCTCAGCCTGACTGAGGGCCGCATTCGCAGAGGATCGCTCCTGCTTTTGAGCAACGGTGGTGGGAGACGCACCGTGTCCAGGTGAGGTCCCGGCGGTGGCTCCGCACACGCTGGCGAGCGCCAGCAGCAGTACGGACAGAGAAATATCGCAGTGTTTGCCAGCTGTCCTTTTCATCCACTGAAGTTCGAGTGTATAGCAAACGCCAGACGGGCGGGTACAGTTTCTTTTCGGCGTATAATCGAGCCATGCTCGTCGAATGCAAAGATCATATGAAGCGGGTGGGATTCTGTTGTGTGCTCGGTGCGCCCCACCGGACCGAAAAACGAAAGCCCAAGAGCTTAACACCGGGTCATGCGCCGCAGGTTGTTGCCGGTCGGTGTTGAGACCACGGCCGGCTCGCTTCGGTCGTCGGCTGACGAAACTAGTTGTGCCGTCCCAACTAAATGTTGACCATGCGATCTGGGTTTCCGTCCCTGACCTTGTCGACCTGGCGTTCCAAATTTATCTCTTGACAAGTTAATAATGCATGGTATACTTAATTTTTGGAACCGATCCGATTCATCGAACGCTCGAGACATCCTATCGAGGTCTATAAAACCCTCCTCCTTGGGGTTCCAACCCTTGCGCTGGCTCGAAACGTTCGCCGGGAGGAGCATCGCCTGAAGGTACTCAAAATGAAGAGACATCCCACGATGTTATTGAAAATAAAGGATGACTTAAAATGCCGAATGGGGATGTCCTATTATGTTAATCAAAACAAATGACTTAGAAGCTTTAACCGATTATCTCACTGAAATAAATGGCTTGACTACGCCCGTTAGGGGCCCGAAACCCTGGCTGGCGGTTGAGGGCGAACATTTCCGACGTAGATACGTCTCAGATTTGAGATCGGAGAGTTATGGGAGTGGGCCAGGTTGGAGGCGATCCTCGAAGGAAAGGTCCGCGGCTGGTGCTCCGAACAAAACCGGAATGTTTAAGAAAACAAACGGATAGCGAAAATGTGATCACCATTAAGGATTCATCGAGGCGCAGGTCGCTAGCGCCGGCCCGCCGAAGGGGTGAAGAAAATGCGCTTGTGCTGCTGCTCCGCCGAAATAGCCGGCTGGAACCCCCTCAGCCTGCTCTCCCGCGATCCCGGAACCCGTCGGGACGGGCCGATCGCCACCCTCTTCCCGGCAAGCCGAGGCGAGGGCTGTTAGTCAGGTTGTTTTCACGCTGGGCAGCGGAACTTGGTTCATACCCAAGACTGTGGTAAAGCTGAGCCATCGCAATCGCGCCCGATGACTCACCCTATCGTGACTCTTCGAGGGTCTCGTTCCATTCTAATGGCGCATCTATTACACTGTGTGTTGCAGAGCAGGACAGCGAAACGGCACTGGAATCGGAAGTAGAGCGCGGCTTGAGCGATGCACGGATTCGGGCTGCGAGCCGCCGGGGGTCGAACGATGACCGACGAGCCCATGGCGCGTTGCGACTTCGAAAGTCGGAAGCTGCTAGTGCGGCTGCACTTCACCATTCGCGCTGACGTCAAAGCCATCTCGCCTGTCGTCGGGGGGGTCATGCAAATCGTCCACGAAATGGAATGCGCGGAAGGGAAGGAGTTCGAGATCGAGACGGCGCTGCGTGAAGCGCTGGCCAACGCCATCAAGCACGGCTGCCACAACGACTGTTCCCGGATGGTGGAATGCTGTGTAGCCTGCGACGAGTCGGGCGGCATGCTCATCGTGGTGCGCGATCCCGGGCCAGGATTTGACCCTGCCTCACTTCCGAGCCCCGTTCATGCCCAGAACATCTTCGCCGAACATGGGCGGGGCATTTACCTCATCAACCAGTTGATGGACGAAGTCGAAGTGAAGCTCGAGGCTGGTGGCACCGAGATTCATATGCGGAAGTACTGAGTTGTTGCCGCGACGAGGCAGGCGCCGCACAGCACACCTGCTTCGTGAGTAGCCTTTTGGAACCCCTCACCCGGCTCTCCCGCGATTGGGGATCGTCACCCTCTGCCCCCAAAGGGGAGAGGGGTGCGCTTCGACAGGCTCAGGGCGCTGAGCGATTTCGTACGGGGCAGTGAAACGTCGTTCATAACCGCGACTGCGAAGAAAAAGAAAGACTCAGTCTCGACTGGAGCGGTTCACTCCCAGCCGGGACGAGATTTCGTTGGGCAAAGCGTGGAGAAGTTCAAGGAAGGCAGCATTCGTCCAGCCAAAACCGATTACGTTTGCCGTATAGCCTGCCCCGATGTGTGTCTCGGAAGAGCGCGTTACGACATCGTATTTTTCTCGGATGGTGCCGTCGCGCCGAAAGTTCTCCAGGACCATGGAAAGAAATTTCTGTGAGATGCGGTTAGCGTCGGCCTGGTAGCCGTAACGGCGCAGTCCTTCAACTGCAATAAGGTTGGTCGGAGCCCAACCATACGGATAGTCCCACTGCCCCGCGCTTTCCTGCCCGCTCATCGCCAGCCCGCCCGGTTGTTCGAAAATCTTCAAGTTGCGAAGCACGGCCGCCGCCTGCTCGGGCGAGGCGAGACCCGCCCAAAGCGGATAAAACGTAGTCACATACTCATAGGAAGATTGGGTGTGTCTGGTGAAGTCATAGTCAAAGTAAAGGCCCCGCGCCGCGTTCCAGAGATACTTGTCAATCGAGTTACGGCGCTTGGCAGCCTGTTGCTCCCAGTTATGGGATTCCTGTTCGCGCCCGAGTTCGCGGCTGAGGCGTTCGAGGTCCTTTTCAGTTTTGTAAAGCAGGCTGTTCAGGCAAACCGGAGCGTAGTGATGCGCGCCGGCGCTGTAGGGCTCGAAGCGGAAGGAAGTGTCAAAGCCCGACTCGCGCATGGCGCGATCGCCTTTGTAGAAGTCGCGGGTCAGGCCGATGGTCTCCACGGTCTCGCAGCCCTTGGCGGGCAGCGGTCCCTGCATCTCGCCCGCAGCAATGGCCCCGGTATGCTGCTCGCACAGATAAACGGAGAACGTAGGGCCGACCGGACTCGAAAGCTTCTCGCGCTCGTTGGCCCGACCCAGATAGCCGTTGGCAGTCTGGGAGTGAAGCAGGAAATAGCGGGCGACGCCCGGATAGTAGGGCGACGCGTCAGCCATCTCCGGCACAGGCCCTTCACCAAAATCGTAGTAGCGCGAGAGGCCGGTGTCGCCGGCCAAGTGCGGTTCACGTATCCACAACTGATAGTCTCTTACCGCGTGGCTGTAGGCTGCCACCAGCCACTCGCGGTCATCGTGGGGGCGCGCCTGCTCGGCCTCATGCACCGCCAGAATCATCGAGGTCAGGAAAGGCGGCTGCGAGCGAGTGAGGTAGTAGGTGCGGTTGGCGTTGAGGACGCCGCCGTAGTGGTCGATCTCAAAGAAAAAGTTGTCTACCATGCCCCGGCCCAGGTCGACTTTACCTTCCCGCATCAAGCCGCGCAGGATGAAGTAGCTGTCCCAGCCATACATCTCGTTGAACCTGCCGCCTGGCACGACGTAGGGATTCTCCAGGTAGAGAATCCCCGGCGGACGAATCTTGCTGCCATCGAGCTGCCCGAGGGTTTCAATCGTCGCCGGTAGCTGTTGCACGCGGACGTTGCAGTTTTTCTGCATGCCCTGAACGGGAGGCGGCATGGGAAAGCCGGCAGGCAGGTAGACTACGGACGTCTCCCCTGTCTTCGGGTCGGAAACGGTCTCGCATTTCGCCATCGAACGCGTGAGAACGTCCCAGCTGCTGGAAATGTAGTGCAAGATATCCTGGGGACTCTGCTGCGGCTCTTGCGGGGTTAAGTCGGCGCCCGGCGCAAAGAGGTTGAAGGGCGTCAGGCAGAAGCTGAGAAGTACGAAGTAAGCGCAAAAACCAGTGTACCTTTTCATATTCGTTGGAACCCAGTCTGCTCCGCAGACTATAGTACGCTCTTTCCCTCAAGGCAACGGTCTTGCCGGTAGTGGGTGGGTTTGATGTAGAAGCGGCTTTACTCCTCCACCTGGCGAGGTAAACTCGCCGCTACCGGGGCATACTGACCCACTACCATCTTGGCTTGCACGACCGTGACGACCCTGGAGGACGCTTGTAATCCGAAGGCAAACAGATTAGAGTCTGATTGCCTGAAGTTTGGTTTGGTCCCTTGAGGAGGACAATGCAGCGAATGTGGCGATCTGTAATGCTGGCTTTTGGGCTGGGGCTGCTAACCGCGTTATCTTGCATGGCTGCCGAACAGCGTATCGTAGCCATTGGCGACGTCCACGGCGACCTGCCTGACTTCGCCGCTATTCTTCAACAGGTCGGTCTCATGAACGAAAGCCGCCAATGGAGCGGAGGAACCACTGTGCTGGTGCAAGTGGGCGATATGGTGGACCGGGGGCCCAAGTCACGCGAGTGCCTCGACCTGCTCATGGACCTGGAAGGCCGGGCGCCACAGCAAAACGGGAGAGTCGTCCCCTTGCTGGGAAACCACGAGGTGATGACCATGATGGGCGACTTGCGATACGCGTCTCCCGAAGACTACCATGGCTTCGCCACCCCGCAGTCGGAAAAGGTCCGCGAGCAGGCCTATCAGGAGTATCTGGAGTTTCTGGCAGCGCACGGTAATCATTCTACCGATGCGGCGTCCCCCGGGCAGCGGGAGAAGTGGATGGCTGAGCACCCGCTCGGGTTCTTCGAACGCCGCGACGCCTTCGGTCCCCAGGGGTTGTACGGTCGCTGGCTGCGCCAGCACGACGCCGTAGTCCAGCTTGCCAACGGGGTGTTTGTGCATGGGGGACTGAGCCCGGATCTTCAGTTTCGCGACATTCAAGAGTTGAATCAACGCATCCGCTCGGACATCGCCACCTTCGACTCCCTTTGGCAGGCGCTCTCGACGAAGAAAATTATCTGGAGGTATATGAAGATCGAAGAGGCCGTGCGCCAGGCCCAAACCGAGTGGGCTGCTATACAGCTCCGCGGGCAGGTGGAACCCGAGCTTAAAGACGAGCTGCAGAAGTTCCTCAGCTTCCCCACCTGGTTCTGCAATTCTCCCGACAGCCCCATCTGGTACCGTGGACTAGCCCTGGAACCCGAAGAGAAGCTGAAACCGGCGGTGCAAGCGATGCTGGCACGCCTTAAGATCGGCTACATTGTGGCCGGTCACACCGTCCGGCCCAAGGCGGTAATTAACCAGCGCTTCGACAACCGGGTCTTCCTGATTGATACGGGCATGCTGAAGTCGGTGTACAACGGCAAGGCTTCGGCGCTGGAAATCCAGGAAGGACGGTTCACGGCTTGCTACGTCGGCGAGAAGCCGCAGGCTTTGGCGGCGCCGGCTGCTGCTAACTCTTCCATGGGCCCGAGCGAGTCGCCTGTTAAGCCACCGCTATGAGTTGGCGCTTTACTGAACTGTTGGCTGCCCTTGTCACGTGCCCGGCGTCTCGGGCTGAAGGAACGCCAGTCCTGCTTCGCCCGATCCATCGAAGGCTTGACTCACCCAGACCACCCGGCTGGGCACGGCTTGGTGGTCGTTACCCGCGCTCGGAATCACCGTGACCAGTTGGCCGGGCAGGAGGCTGACCTTCGACCGAATTCTCATCCCCAGTTCCGACATGTCAAGTGCGAATACGGTCCTCGAAATCCCCTCGCGGTCCGCATCGACCACGATAGCAATCTGCTTGTTAACAGCAACTCTCCGGCACCGCCGCCGCTCGGTTGGCGTAGCTTCTGGCATAGGCCCTCCAGTACCATAGGTACTATAACATTAAGTACCCATCTATGTAAGTGAAAGTGCTTTGCTCCCCTGCATGGCCGACCTCGGCAAGAAGCAGGCAACGCTGGGTCATGAGCTCATGAGCAACTCGGAGTTGCGGTCGAGCCGGGTTTCGCTTACTATTCGTTGAAATGGTTAGCTTATTGGGCGCACGAACCCTTTCCAGCACGGGAAGATAATGACGTCGGTGTGGTTGCCGAGGAATGCCGAGGGTCCATGTTCGAGAGGTATACTGAGAAGGCGCGCCGCGCCATCTTCTTTGCGCGCTTCGAAGCCAGCCAATTTGGAAGTCCCGAGATTCAAACTGAGCATCTGCTGCTAGGCCTGCTGCGGGAAGACAAAGCCCTCGCTAATCGCCTTCCGCACCCCTCGGCCTCAATAGAGTCCATTCGTAAGCAAATCGAAACACGCACCACCCTCCGTGAAAAGGTCCCGACCTCGGTAGATCTGCCCCTAAGCCTGGAATGCAAGCGTGTGCTGACCTACGCGGCGGAAGAGGCGGAACGGCTTTCACACAAGCACATTGGCACCGAACATCTGCTGCTCGGTTTGCTGGGCGAGGAGAAATGCTTCGCAGCGGAGATCCTGTCCGGATGCGGCCTGCGCCGGGAGACGATCCGAGAGGAGTTGAGTCAGCTCCAGAAGGAGCAAGCTGTTGCCGAACCCGCAGCAGCTTCCCCGCTGCCTTCGGAGGAAACCATGACCGCCAAGTCTCGTGGGCCTCGATCTTCCAAACCGGCGTCGGATACACGGCTGCTTTCGGAGTTCAGTCGCGATCTCACTCAGGCTGCGGCGGAGAATAGGCTGGACCCCCTGATAGGCCGTGAGAATGAGCTCGAGCGGGTGGTGCACATCCTTTGCCGCCGCAGCAAGAACAATCCGTTGCTGATCGGCGAGCCGGGTGTCGGCAAGGCTGCTCTGGTAAAGGGGCTGGCGGGGCGGATCGCAAGCGGCAAGGTGCCATCGCCCTTGGTCGACAAGCACATTCTGGCCCTCGACCTCTCACCGATGCTGGCCACTGCCCGACAAAGCGGCCAGTTCGAGGGACGCCTCAGAACCCTGGTGAGGGAACTGATGGAAGCACAGAACGCCATTGTCTACATCGAAGAACTGTACGCCTTGCGGGGCACCGAAGGCTTGCTGGACGCCGCCGACATTCTGAAGCCGGCGCTTTCACGTGGCGAGATCCAATGCATCGGCGCCGCCACGCCCGCCGATTATCGCCAGTCGATTGAGAAGGAGCCGTGGCTGGAGCGCAGCTTCCAGGGCGTCAAGGTGCCACCCCCGAGCGAGGCTGACGCCGTCAAGATTCTGTTGGGTATCAGGGACCGCTACGAGAAGTTCCACTCCGTCAAGTACACCGACGAGGCCCTGCAGTATGCTGTCTACCACTCGAGCCGCTATCTCCCAGACCGCTATTTGCCTGACAAGGCAATCGACTTGATGGACGAGGCCGGGGCCTGCGTAAAGCTGCGGCAGAGCGCGCTGCCTCAAGAAATGATCGATGTTCAGAAACGAATCAAGTTGGCAATCCAGGGTATGCAGGACGCCATTGCCAATCACGAATTCGATAGGGGGCGCTCCTATTCGGAAGAGGAGCGCAAGGAGCGCGCGGAGCTTCGGCGGCTGGGCGAGAAATACGGCGTCGACGAGACAGCCCAGGGTACCGTCACTCGCCAGGAGATTGAAGAACTGTTGATGCGATGGACGGGTATTTCGATCGAGGACGAGGGGACGCCGCCAAAAGTGTCCCAGGATACCGATCGTGTCGAGAGAGTGTACTCCGACTTGCCGCCCCTTGATGAGCTCGAACGCCGCTACGCCGCCCATGTGCTGAAGATCACCCGCGGCAATAAGGCCAAGGCTGCCGAAATCATGGGCATTGCGCGGAAGACCCTTTACGTCCTCCTCGGGGAACCGCCAAAGCCGGCGGACGAGTGAAACGCGGGACCCACGAACCTTGAGGCGGAGGTTTGCGAAGGCAGTTTCGCACGGCTATTGCTTGCCCTTTGCTTTTCCTCGGCCTCCGTGGCGCCAGCCTGGCTTTGCTACTCTTTCTGCGGGCCTATGGGTGAAGCAGCGCAAAACCACACCATCGAATTCCGCCGAGCAGGATACGCAACCAGAAACGACCGGCTGCTGATCGCCGACCTGAACCTGCAGATCCGGCCGGGTGAGACGCTGGTCCTGCTGGGGCGTAGCGGGTCTGGCAAAACAACTACGCTGAAGCTCATCAATCGGTTGTTGGTTCCCACTTCAGGTGAGGTTCTCGTGGAGGGTCGGCCCACGACTCAATGGGACGCCATCCGCCTACGGCGCGGCATCGGTTATGTCATTCAGGAAGTGGGCCTGTTCCCGCACTTCAGCGTGGAGCGCAACGTGGGTCTGGTGCCGAGCATAGAGGGTTGGGCTCCCGAGCGGGTCCGGAGACGCGTACGGGAACTTCTGCAATTGGTGGGCCTTGATCCCGGTTTGGCATCGCGCTATCCGGGCGAGCTGTCCGGCGGACAAAGGCAACGGGTTGGCGTGGCACGTGCCTTGGCCGCCGACCCGCCTATTCTCCTTATGGACGAGCCCTTCGGTGCACTTGATCCCATTACCCGCGCCCAGCTCCAGGATGAATTCAAAGTGCTGCAACAGCGACTCAACAAGACCGTCGTCTTCGTCACCCACGACCTACGCGAAGCCCTGCTGCTAGCAACGCGCATCGGGTTGTTCGAGGCAGGGCGCCTGGCAGGAGTCTACACGCCGGATGAGTTTCTGAAGGCCACCGAACCCATGGCCGCCGCATACTTAAGAGCAGTAGGTGGAATGTAGTAGGTGGTAGTTAGGGGACGGTAGGTGGTGTGTAGTAGGTGGTAGCGAGCGCGTCGTGGGTCATGGATGGCGATCGAGAACTTTGAGCAACTCGACGTTTGGCAGGTGGCACATCGGCTTGTTCTGCGCGTCTATCGAGTCACTTCCACGATGCCATCCGACCAACGGTAACCACCTACAACCTACTACCTACCCTGTAGGAGGCACCGTGAATCTTGTACAATTCTTCCTCAACCACCGGGCCGAAGTAGCCGAGCTGATGCTGGAACACTTGTGGCTCGTAGGTATCTCGACTCTACTCGCGGTCGCCGTTGGTTTGCCGCTCGGCATCTTGCTGACGCGTCGCCCCTCGCTCAGCAAACCCATACTGGGTGGTGCCAATGTCATGCAGACCGTCCCCAGCCTGGCGCTATTCGGGCTCCTGATGCCTGTGCCCTGGCTTGGTGAACGCGCCGACCGCTTGGTCATCCTCGCTCTCACCCTCTACGCTTTATTGCCTATCATCCGCAACACCTATGCCGGCATCACCGGCGTGGACGCTGCCGTTGTCGAAGCCGGACGCGGTATGGGCATGACCGACCGCCAGCTCCTCTTTCAGGTGCAGTTGCCGCTGGCCCTAGGAGTGATCATAGCCGGGGTGCGCGTGGCCACGGTAGTCTCAGTGGGGGTGGCAACGGTTGCTGCTGCCGTCGGTGCCGGCGGCTTGGGTGAGTACATTTTTCGCGGCTTGGCGATGGTAAACAACCAACTGATTCTTGCCGGAGCGATTCCCGCCGCCGCGCTAGCCCTTTTCGCCGACGTCGGCTTCGGGTTCATTGAACGTTGGCTGCGGCCCCCCTCGTAGAAGCCGCCGAACGTAGCGCGGTCGGAGCCCCCTTTGAAGTGCGCAGCGAAGCTGCCGTAGAGTCTGAAACCTTGGCTATCGTGCGGAAGGGCTCAGCCTTCCGGACCTCAGGCCTAAAATTAAAGTTTGGGTTCGGCCGCAGCACCTGTGAGTGGCGATTTTTCGCACGCTCTCGGTCCAAGGCCGTCACTCGAAGGTTGAATCCACAGCCTCTACGGCCGCAACCGCGCGCGCAGAATCTTCGACTGCTCAGGCAGCTCGACGTGCAACTCATCGCCGTTGAGGCGGCGTGAAGGCACCCAGCGTTCGCCTTCGAAAGTCCCTTCCTCCAGCGTGAGAAACTTCGCGTCACGCGGCGGGCCTTCCAGCTCGCGAAAATTCACTTTGAACCGGGCACCGGCCACGACGAAATCATCCGGTCCCAGTTCGATAATCAATCCTCGCCCCCGCTCCTTTTCGGGATCGTATTTTCCCGTGAATTCGACGCTAGCTGCCAACTGGTTGCTGAGGCGAACGGCGTAGGCCCAGTCCTCGCCCTGAGCGATGCCTTGCAAGAGCGGGTGGAGCTTGCCGGTGTATTGGTAGCGGGCAATCAACGGCAGCAGGGGCCGCAGCACTCTGTAAAGGTCTTCGAATTCCGCCGCCGCCGGGGTCACAGTGCCATTCTCCACAAAACTGTCGATACCGAACGGACTGAAGCCGAAGCCGTTGAAATAGGCGAAAGTCAAAAGTGCATTGGCCGCAAAGTAAGGAACCGAATTCGTTTCTGGCACAAACAGCGGGTTATCGGGCCGAGTGTACTGGACGGCGACGTCGAAGAACTTCGGATAGTAAATGTCCGGCGCCAGCACATCGATATGGGCTGCGGCGGCCTTCCAGATGTCCAGAACATGGACGGTGGGCCCGCCGCTGGGCCAGTTGCCGGCGCGGACTTCACCGCCTTCCACCAGCCAGTTATTGACGTAGAACGGGAGGGGGTAGGCCTGCTTGCCGGCCGCAGCTACCGCATCCACGTAGCGGGCCACGTGCCCAGGCGCTAAAAGCCTCCGGAGCGAGGTCGCCGAAGACCTCCGTCCACGTACCCGACGCTCGGTAGTTGCTCCCCGCCCATGCCGCCTTCAGACTCGCCGACAGGCTGTCGCGAGTCTTGCCGAGGTGAGCCATCAACTCTGCGGGGACGGCGCCGCTATAAAGGCGCGTAGCCTCTTCGGAATAGTCGCGGTCAGTACCCGCGAGTCCCGTTTCGTTCTCTACCTGCACCATGATCACTGTGCGGTCAGATTCGTCGATGCTGCGGATGTGTTGCATCACCGCGGCAAACGCGTGCGCATCAGCGTCGCGAGCGGCCTGGCAGAGTGGCGAAATGATCCACATCTCTTCGCCGACCGCGCCAACCACATGCTTGTACTTGGCGCGGTCGCGCTTCACCCATTCCGGAGTGTAGTCCATCACTCCGTTCTTCCAAGTGGCGAACCACAGGAACACCAGCCGCAGCCCGTTGCGACGCGCGCCGGCGATGATTTCGTCCACAAGGTGGAAATCAAACCGTCCGGGCTCGGGCTCAATCAGTTCCCAGTAAAGCGGCACCTCCGCCGTGTTGCCGTGAATCCCCACCAAGGACTTCCAAAAGGCCTCAAGATCCCGCGCCGTACTCGCGCTCGAGTTGTGGGCTTGGCCGCCCAGCATGAGAAACGGCTGGCCATCCACCAGAAAACGATACTGACTGCCCGTACGCTCCACGCGCGGGATAGGCCGCCCACTTTCGGCACGGAGACCGGGGCGCGGAATGAAGAGAAGAAAGCTGGCCAAGAAGACGAACCTCGCCTGAGTGTTCATGAGTCCTCCTTTGAAAATCGCGGTCTATTATGCATGACCGGGGGACGGTTTTGGTGCGGACTGGGCAAAGGTAGTGCAAGACCCGCTCTTGAGTCTGCGGCTCGTTATTGAACCTGAGGGTTTAGAGCCGCGGTTCGATCCGTGGCTTCGCGGATTTCTCAAGTCGTGACGGCCACGGCAGGGTACGCGCGCAATGTGCGGACGGGCGAGAAGACAAGCCACAGGCTGGACCCGAGGAAGCCTAGCGCGCCAACCGTAAGCGTGGGACGGACACCGATCGCACTCGCCAGCGCGCCGCCGCAGAATGAACCCACGGGGAAGACCCCGCGAATCAACATCTGCATCACCGCATTTACCCGCCCAAGCAGGTCTTTGGGAGTAATCGCTTGCCGCAGAGTGAGTTCGTTGATGTTGTATATCGGCCAACCCACGTCACCGAGTTGAGCCGCGACGAGAAAGACAGTGGCTGTGAGCACCGAGCCATGCGCCGCTGGAACCATCAGTGCCGCTGCGCCGAGCAGGAGCATCGACCCAATCAGCATATTGCCAACGCCGAAGCGCCGTACCAGGCGCCCGGCGAGCAGAGCACCGAGCATGTTTGCGGCCCCACCGACTGCGATCACGACGCCCAGCACCGCGGGGCTGATCCGAAGATATTGGATCGCGTAAAGGACGTACAGGCTCAGAAAGAAACCGATGAAGAAACTGCCGGTGGCGGCGTGTCTGGCGATCGCGCGCTGAACAGGGTGTCCAGCGACAGTCTGCAGACCCGCAGCCACCTCGTGCCAAAACCGCCGCTCGGCCTGCGGCGCCGGAATCAGTTCCGGCTTGCGAATCAGCCAGACCATCATGGCCGACCACAGGAATGACAGTGCGTCGACGAGGATCGCAATCGGGGCGGTGATCAGTTGAACCAGCACTCCGGTAAGCCCCGGCCCGACGATCTCCGCCATCGAAGTGCTCAGCGCCAGTTTGCTGTTGCCTTCGAGCACGCGCTGGCGCTCCACCAAGGAGGGCAGGTATGACTGGTAGGCGACATCGAAGAAAACCGTCAGGATCCCAGCCAGCGCGGCGACGACGTAAA